>Ga0315274_10008045_pt1 | contig 15256 bp, 11 predicted proteins | sample YL17G02_20_MG_FD_203700 | JGI IMG/M metagenome (GOLD analysis project Ga0315274, IMG submission 203700) | Sediment microbial communities from Yellowstone Lake, YNP, Wyoming, USA - YL17G02_20 | ecosystem: Environmental > Aquatic > Freshwater > Lake > Sediment | place: USA: Wyoming | collected... | reverse complement strand
GACTGCTACCTCGAAGTTCTTGCTCGTGTAAGTCAGCGAGAAACCGAAGAGCACGCCCGCTTCGCGCAGCCGGTCCATTGCATCCATGATCTTGTCGTACACGCCTTTACCGCGCCGGTCGTCTGTCTCTTTCTTCCAGCCCTCTATGCTGATAGACGGTGACAAGTTCCCCAGTTCCAGGAGGTCCTGAACCTTCTCGTCGTCCAGCAGCGTACCGTTCGTGTACATCATGAACGCCTGGTCGTCATGTTTGGCGCAGACTGCCTTGATGGTGGGCCAGATCAGTGGGTGAGTCGGCTCGCCGCCGGTGAACACTATGAACGACGTGCCGAAGGACTTCAGCTCCGTGACTATGCGATCAATCGTGTCGAAATCCAGCCGTTCCTCCTGTCGCTTCGTGACAGCGTTGGCATAGCAGCCGGTGCACTGGAGATTACACTCCTTCAGCGGAGAGATCACTGCGAGCTGTGGCGGCTCGAAGCCTTCACGCTCTTGAAAATCCTGCCGTATCCTGGCATTCGCCCACCAGGGCATCCACAGGTTACGGAGGAGAGCGGAAAGGTACTTGGGATGGGCCCGCATGACGATACGCCTCGCGAGTTGAACTGCGGGATGGTTTGCCGCGAAGGCCTCTCGGAGCTGCTCTAGCTGAATCTGGTGCTTCCGATCACAAGGGATTGCCCGAGCGATTGAGGCTAGGACGACCAGGCCCCGACCGAGTTTGCCCGATGCTTCCAGGCGGGGCAAGAGCCTTACGAGGAGCAGGCTTCCGTTCCGGGCCAGCCAGCGTGCGACGGATCGTCGGTACTTCGACACTGCGCATTCCTCCTTCACTGGCTCGATCTCCCAACAAGAGGAGCTACGACCACTAAGTATAGGTGCATGCGTGCGTCTTGGTGTCGAAAATTATATTACTGGACGTCGGAATTGTCAAGGTCTGATCGGTCGCCTGCTGCACGAGCACGTTCCGGAGGCGGCGGTGTTTCTCTCCCGTCTTCAGAAGGATTCCCCATTCGACCCAGGTAACTAAACCTCTGGACGTGCCCCATGCTGAGTCGGGCTCGGTTACTTTGTTCGAAGGAGAAGGTAGAGTGAGCAAGCGCAAGATCAAGTGTGCAGTAGTCGGATACGGCGGGGCGTTCAAGATGGGCAAGGCCCATGCGCAATGGATTAACGACACCGGACGCATGGTGACGGTGGCGGCGTGCGATGTGGATGCTGCCAGAATGGAAGAGGCGAAAAAGGACTTCCCTGGGATTCAGACCTGCACGAGCATTGACGATCTGCTGGCAAAGAGCAACGCCGAACTGGTGGTCATCGTAACGCCTCACAGCACGCATGCGCCGCTGGCATTGAAGGCGTTGAACGCCGGAAGGCATGTCGTGCTCGAAAAGCCGATGTGCATCACCGTGGATGAGGCTACCGCGATGATCCGGGCGGCGAAGAAATCCGGGGTCACACTCACGACCTTCCACAACCGCCGGCACGATGGCGACTTCATGGCGATCAAAGAGGTTATCGGGAAGGGGCTGATCGGCGAGGTCTTCCACATCGAGGCGTTCCTGGGCGGGTACGGGCACCCGCGCCACTGGTGGCGGTCGGATAAGAAGATCTCCGGCGGCTGCATGTACGACTGGGGCGCGCACTTCGTGGACTGGATACTGAACCTGATCCCGGAGAAGATCGAGAGCGTGACCGGGTTTTTCCACAAGCGCGTGTGGAACGACGTCACCAACGAAGACCAGACGCAGGCGATCATTCGCTTCAAGAGCGGTGCGATGGCGGACCTCCAGATATCCAGCATAGCCCGGATCGGAAAGCCGAGGGCGCGGATACTGGGAACAAAGGGAGCGATCCTGGACCAGGGCGGCGGCAGCTTCAAACTCGCCACGGAAGTTGATGGAATAGCAGTCGAGGGCGAGGTGAAGTACAAGGAGAGCACATGGCCTGAGTATTACACGAACCTGGCCGCGCATCTGCTGGACGGCGCGCCGCTCGAGGTCACTCCCGAGTCATCCAGGCGGGTGATCGCCGTCATCGAGACCGCCGAGAAATCCGCGAAGAGCGGCAGATCGGAGCCGGTGCCCTTTGGGTAGAAGGGCATTGACCACGGAGGCACGGAGAACACTGAGAAAAGCTTCTATGCGGGGACTGATCCTCAGCGTGTGTACGGCGCCCTTCGTGCTTTACGGCCCGGCGTTTGCCGGGGAAAAGACGGAGATGACGATGCGGCTCGATCCCGTGACCCGATACGTCCACATTGCCTACGAGGTACCCAAGGACGCGCCCGATGAGGTGACAGTGTGCTGCTGCTGGTCGCCGCCGGGAAAAGCAGACTGGCGTCCCGCGAACGTCAGGCCGCTCATCTCCGAGACCGCCCTGCGCCTTGCGACCGACGAGCAGTGGCGGCAGTGGACGCTGGAAGGCAGAATCACCGAACGGCGCGCGGCGGGACTCAAACGCACCGTGGTTTTCAACCCGTACCCTGAGGCGCAGCGGAACGGTGTCGTGGACGCGGACTTTCGCATAGAGATTGCGACGACCGACGGCAGAACGCTCTCCAGCGAAGCGATTCGCGTGCAGGCAGACAACAGGGACGTCGTCTACATCGAAGACTGGCGGCAGGTGCTTCAACGAGACGCGGTAGTGACCGGTCCCGCGGACGGAAAGTGGTCGTGGCGCGAAGGATTGGACGGCCTCACACTCGGCAATGCCCTGTACGGAAACGCCGGGACTCCCCTGCCCCAACTCGCCTATCCGCTCGATCTCCGGGGTTCGTACGCCGTCTTCGTTTGCACGAAGCCGGGAGACGGCTCGATAGGGTTGAGACTGACCGGCGATGAGCGCACCGAGTACCTCTCATCGCGACATCCGTTCGAAGAGGTCTTATGGCGGCCGGCCCGCATGGATCACCAGCATCTTGTTCTCAAGCAGCGCTACACATACTCGGGCTGGGGCGCAGCTCACATTGACTATCTCAAGCTGGTTCCGCTTTCCGAGGAACTCGTAAAGCGTCTCGAAGACCAGTTCGCCGGCAAGAAGGACAAGTTCATCGCCGGGTATTTCGAGCCGTATTCCTGGGCGTTCAACGAAAATATCCTCAACACGCTCCAACACCGCGAGCCGTTAACGGCCTTTGCAGAAGCAGGCGTGGACCTCGTGGACATTCAGATCGGGCGGTTCGGCGCAAAGGTTGTGTACGAATCCCGCGTGACCGACCAGCTTCTCTACGGCACGATCGGCGATCCGATTGACGGAGTTATCCCGGAAACGGGCAATGTCGGCCGGATGCAGCAGTACACCAATACCCTGCAGGCGGAGTTGAAGTACGCCCGCGAGCTCGGCCTTACCCCTCACGCGAATTTCGGCGCGACCAACTGCTACGTCGGCACTCCGCTCCAGGGGGACATCACGAAGCAGCACCCCGACTGGATAAGAGGACACACGCTGAGATACGAACTCCCCGAGGTGCGAGCGTACATTCTCAGCCTCATCAGGGAAGCCTTGGAGCTGGGCGCTCCGGGGATATCCATTGATTTCTGCCGGTATCCGGAGGGCATAGACAAAGCTGAAACGTGCAACACATTCCTGCGGGAATTGCGGAAACTGGCGGATGAGCGCGGAGACGGCAGGCGCGTCCCGGTGCTGATCCGCTTCCCGGCAAAGGGTGTCCGTCTGTGGGAGAGATTCGACTACCGGACATGGGTGCGCGAGGGGCTGGTAGATTATCTCTGCCCGAGCAACATCCAGGGCAGGCACCTGCATTTCGACATCGGGCCGTATGTCAAGGCGGTAAAGGGTACTAAGTGCAAGCTCCTTCCGGTCGTGGACGGGCTCTCATGGGGACCGGTGCGGCCCGGCCCGTTCCTGTGGCGCGTGAAGCAGTTGTACGACGCCGGGGCGGACGGCATCTACATCTACCAGGCGGACGATCTGATCGTCTACCAGCCGACGGACCGGCAGTACGCGCGCCTGGCGGGAAGCACGGAAGCGCTCGGCGGATGGTGGGAACGCGACGGGCACGACCGTCCGATCTGCAGCAAGGGAATATACGTCACCCCGCCTGCACAGGGAAAGGTCTATCACCGCTGGGAACGATTGCGCATCTGGCTCGAGGGCATTAGAATGGGCGAGGTCGAGATGTATCTGGACCGCAAGCTCGTCAGCCGGTACGATGGACCTCCGTATGTGCTGGGAACGGAGGAATACGAGTCGGACGGCGTGATACCGCCGGGCGAGCACATCTTACTGGTGCGCGCGAGAGACGGAGACGGCTGGCTCGAGCAGACGTTCGCCATACGAGGCGCGGAGTAGCTCAGTCAGCCGTCAGCAGAGGAAACTTCCTGCAGTCAGGATTCTGCCGGTCGCCCGCGTTTGCCGTACCCGCGCTCATCTGGTAAACTTGTGATAGGATTCCTCGATGGAGGCTGAACCATGTTCGTCCGAGCGCTTACCTCGATTCTGGCTTTCACAACACTATTCGCATTGGGGTCGGCGGCCGCGGGAAACGACTGTCTGCCGGCGCTGGTCGTGGTTCGGGAGCTCGCGCCGGGCGAAAGCACGGATTCGATCTGGAGCCGGCCCGTATCCGTGCCGAGATTCGTGAGCCTGAAGGAGAAGGGCATTCCGACCCAGCGGACGGAGGTCAGGCTGGCTTACGATAATGCGAGCCTCTATGTCGCCTTCCGGTGCATCGAGGACAGCATGGATAAACTGCTCGTAAACTGCACCGAGCATGACGGCATGGTCTGGCGCGATGACTCGGTTGAGGTCTTTCTGGACACGCAGCGTGACGGCAAGACTCACTTTCACCTGATTGCAAACGCGGCAGGGACGAAGTTCGAGAGCAGAGGCAAGTACCCGGACGTGGATTCATGGAACGGCGAGTGGCGGGTTGACGCTCGCAGAGAAGACGGCGCCTGGACCGCACTCGTCACGATTCCTTTCGAATCCATGGGAGTGGCCGCGCCGAAGATCGGAGCGGTCTGGAACGCGCAATTCGCCCGGAGCGAGCGTCCACACGGGGAAATGAGCTCGTGGTCGCCTGTTCAGGGCGGATTCGGAGATCCTGAGAGCTTCGGGCAGATGGTTTTCGGCGGCACGGACGCGCCCGTAGTCTCCACATCCTCACTGGAGATCGCCGCGCCGGGCAGATATCAGGTGACCGCACGAATATCGAACCCGTCGCCGGGTCAGGTGACTCTGCGGGCGGAAGTGGCCCCGGACGGCAGGGTCACGCAGACGATTCAGCGGACGGCCGCATCCGGCGACAGCGAATGGCAGTTCGACATCAACTTCCCATACGAAGGGAGACACAAGCTCAGCATCGCCTTCACCGATGCCTCGTCGAACGAGGTGGTCATGCGGACTCCGCCTGTCCAGGTGAGCATCCCGCCGCACGGCGCCAGGCTCGAGAGGTATCGGACGATCGTCAAAGAACTCGTGCCTCCGAACGCCGCCGCGTCCAAGGAGATAGCGGCCGTTCGGAAAGCGCTGGGGGATCTCGTCGAATTCGCACGCACGGCGAAAGGAAGCGGCGTTCTGTGGGCGCACCTCGGCGACAAGCTGGACGCCGTGGAGAAGAAAGTAAGCGATATCCGATACGTGTGTACCGACAAGGAGAACCTCGGCTACGTGGTCGGCGCGGAGACCCCGCTTCGGAAAGTATTCCGGCACAGGTTTTTCGAGGGGACTCTCGGCGAACCGGCGAGAATCAGCGCGGCCCGGAATGAATATGAGGCGGTTCAGGTAGTCATCATAGCCTACGACAAGGCATTGGAGGACGTGTCGGTGTCGGTCGCGCCGCTGACAGGTCCGGACGGAGCGACGATCCCTGTCGAAAGGCTCGCGCTCAACCTGGTGGAGTACGTTGAGACGAGGAAGCCGCAATACGAGGTGGATTACGTCGGCTGGTACCCCGATCCGCTGATGGAGATGAAGCCTTTCGAGGTTCCGGCGGGCGGCATCCAGCCGGTGTGGGTCACGGTTCACCCGGCGGAGGACACACCGGCCGGACTGTATCGGGGGCAGATCACCGTCAAACCGGCGAACGCGCCGGAGACGACTTTGCCGCTGGAGGTCCGCGTCTGGGATTTCACACTGCCGCGCGAGCCTCATATGAAGACGGCGTTCGCCCTCTTCGAAGGCGAGATAGGCGCCTGGTACGGCGGAATGACGGAGGAGACTCGGCGCGCCTACTACGAATTCCTGCTCGAACATCGCATCAACCCGACCAACATCTACACGAATTCTCCGGTTCCCACGAAGGAGTACCTGCCTTTCTGCATCGAGCGCGGCCTGAACGCCTTCTGCCTGGCGTACACACACAACCGCGACGATCGCGGCCGAGCCGAACTGGCCGACATGATCAGAGATTACGAGTCGTACCTGAAGGAAAAGGGCTGGTGGGATAAGGCCTACATCTACGGGTTCGATGAGATACCGCGCGAGAAGTATCAAGAGCTTCGGGACATGTACGGCTGGTTGAAGGAGCAGTTCCCCGACCTGCCCAGGGCGTGCACCGTGATCCCGAACGAGGAGCTGAAGGGCTATGTGGACATCTGGGTGCCTGTCACTGCCAACTACAACCAGAAGGACGCCGAGGAGTACACCAAGGCCGGCGACGAGGTGTGGTGGTACGTCTGCTGCAACCCTCATCATCCGTATGCGAACTTCTTCATTGACTATCCGGCCATTGATCCGAGGATACTGTTCTGGATGAACTGGAAGTACCGCGTGCCGGGCTTCCTGTATTACGCTCTGAACCTGTGGACGTCGAACCGCACCGCGTCTGAGGTGCCCGGCGAACGGCAGCCTCACCAGGATCCCGAGGTAAGGGAGGCAATCAAGGCAGGAAAGCGCTGGCCGGAGATACCGTGGAACACCTTCTCGTTCGCCGACTTCAACGGAGACGGCCACCTCATCTACCCAGGGCCGGGCGGAAAGCCGCTGAGCTCGATCCGGTTCGAGTGCATACGGGACGGGATCGAGGACTACGAATACTTCTACATCCTGAACGACCTGCTGGAGAAAGCGGAGAAGCCTTCGTGCAAAGTAGACCCGGCGCTCCTGGCAAAGGCCCGGAAGCTCCTGGCGGTTGACGACAAGGTAGTGAAGTCGGTCACGGAATACACGCTGGACCCGGAGGCCTTGCTGAAGGCACGTCAGGACGCCGCGGAGACGATCGAGAAGCTGGCGACAGCTCTCGGCGGCGAGTGACTCGACCTTGGCCGCGGCTCCCCTGGTGACAGCGCGGCGTCAGGCGGCGCCGTGTCAGAATACGTAACCATACTCTCTGAGCGTGCTCTTGAGCCAGGAGTATGCGACGTAGCCGATGCCTATAAAGACAATGGCGAATACCCAGCCAAGAGCGGATGGCCTCTGCCGCAGGCCGAGAATCCGTGTCGCCTTTTCGCCGAAGAGCGTATAGACCAGGCCGATAGCCAGCACTAGGGGCGCGAGCACCACGCCCTCCAGCGGGAAACTCACGCTCTCCTTGTGACGAGCCGCAGCGACCAGCGGAGAAATGATGCCGAGGTAGGCAAGCGCCAAACCGCCAACGAGTGCCAAGACGCCGATCCCGCGCTCAGATACCTGCCGGTTCCATCCTGACTGTTTGGGTTGTTGGTCGTCGGACATGAGATGTGTGATACCTCCCAGCGACGGTGCTTAGCTCCCCGTTGCCAGTTCCTTCGATATCAGGTCGTGAATCACCTCTGGATGTCTCATGAACAGCCTGGAGCGCAATTGGCGAGAGCGATACCAGCGTTTTCCGGGGCCCTCCGATATTATTTCCAGGTATTCGCCGAGCAGGTGAAAACTGCCTCTGCCGACCTTCTTGAGAAGCTCCTGGTCTCCCGGCTCCGCCTTACCCGGAAACCAGATGCTGAACTCTTGACTGAGAAGTCGGAAGACACACGCGACAAGAAGGACGCGTCTGTCGGTCACGTACAGGCCCGCTTCCCACAAGGGCGGCAGCGAGAAGAAGACTCGATAGCTGGGCAGAGACTTGAAGGAGGCCGACCAGACCCATGGTTTGACGTAGAGTACCTTTTCCCCGGGTCGGAGATCGGGCAGGAAGCCGAAACGGTATCTCAGCCCCATCGGATACCTCGTTCTCCCTTGTGGCGAATGGCTGTAAATCCTTCGAAGCCGAGAGTGATTGTAGCTGCGTAACAGTCCGCGACGCTTGATCGGAATGTCATGCTGAGCAAAGCGAAGCATCTCGTTTGCAGCACGGGAGATTCTTCGCTTGCGCTCAGAATGACAGACCGGGCCTTTCTGCTGTCAACAACCGTCAAGTCTTACTGTAGCTAGAAGGCGACCGCGTGTCAATCTGCTGGGTGGGGATTAGGTGCCTGTAGGTATTGTCGGCGGCAGCAGCGCCTCACCATGTCCCGCCTCTGAAGTGGATCCCGCCCCAGGCGGAAAAATGGTGAGCCTGCGGGGATTGGGAAGCAAGCTGCCCAGCCCATGGCGGGGTAGCCCCACCATCGAATGATGGGGCTACGATCCGTCATCCCAAAGCGTGGTGAAGTAAAACCGCACGATCCACCCCCACCATCGAATGGCGGGGCTACATTCTTGTGAGAAGCAAGCTGAAGCAGGCTCCTGCACCGACATCTCGAGCTCGCTTCAGCTTGCTTTCGTCCAGGATGGTAGCCTGGGGCTTCGAGCCTCAGGCCGCGTTCAGAGTCCACGGCCCCACTTACGCTCAATCGCCGTCTGGACTTCGGCGAGCTCAGTCGAGCCGAGACGCCTCACACATCTGCCCAAGCCCCTCTACGGGATAAACTCTGAAGCGAGCTGGTACAGCACCTGCTCGGGGCGCACAAAGCACTAAACACTAAGCACCATCCGAGCTTGCTTCAGCCTGCTCTTTCGGTATTAGGAGGCCGCGGAGCATACTCCGCCAAGGCTTCGTATCCCGGGGGGCCTCCCCTACACGGAACGCGGATCTGCCCAAGCACGTACCGGCCTACTTCTTCTGCTTGCCTCTGCTCTGCTTTTTCTGCTTCTTGGGCTTGCTCTTCTGAACGGGGGCTTGAAGCGGATCGTCAATGACCGAGCCGGTGTTCTTGCCGGACTGTCCGCCCTTCTTGCGATGCGCCATTTGAGCTCACGCTCCCGCGAGATGGTTTGCGTTCGGCTTATACCCGCGTGCGGAGCCTCGTAAACGCATCAGGCCTGGGAAGGCAGCTTCGTGCAGATGCGGAGGATCTCGGCGACGCTCCAGGCCTGAGCGATGCAGCCGCCGGGCGCATGAGGTAGGTCTCCGTCGAAGAGCTCGCTGATGCTTCCGACGCCCGCGTTCCCGATGTGAGTGCGGAACGGCTTCAACAGATCGGCGACCCGCCGCCTGTCACGGTAGACGCGATAGTGCGCGTCGGCGAACTGGCCGAGCAGCCAGGGCCATGCCGGTCCCTGGTGGTAGACGCGGTCGCGTTCCGTCGGGCCGCCGCGATATTCGCCCGCGTATGCAGGATGATCCGGGGAAAGGGTACGCAGCCCGTACGGAGTGAGCAGCACGCGCTCGACTGCATCCACGACCGACTTCCGATGCCGAGAATCGAGCGGCGAATACGGCAGCGACACCGCCATAATCTGATTCGGTCGGAGGGTCGAGTCGGCGCCGTCCGGTCCGTCAATCACATCGAAGAGATAGCCGCCCTTCGCGTACCAGAACCTCCGCCGGAAGCTCGCCCCGCATTTCTCCGCCGCACGCTCATACACATCTGCCGACGTTCGAACGTGCCGCGCCCAGGAGCACATCAGATTGAGCGCGTTGAACCAGAGGGCGTTGATCTCGACGGGCTTGCCGATTCGGGGCGTGACCGGACTGCCGGCGACGCGCGCATCCATCCAGGTGACCTGACTTCCGGCACGGCCGGCGCACAGCAGGCCGTCGGACGAATCCACGCGTATGCCGAATCTCGTTCCCTTGAAGTGCCAATCCACGATCTCGGCAAGGCGCGGAAACAGATCGCGAATGATGTCCGAGTCGCCGGAAGCAGTCACATACGAGTGGAGCGCCTGGAAGTACCAGAGAGTTGCATCGGCGGTGTCGTACTCCGCCGAGCCCTCGTCCGTGACGCGGTTCGGGATCATTCCCTCGTCGGCCCATTCAGCATACCGGAGCAGGATTTCGCGCGCCTCGGGGAAACGCCCGGTGGCGAGCAGGAGGCCCGGCAGGCTGATCATGGTGTCCCTGCCCCATTCGGTGAACCAATGGTACCCGGCAAGGATGGCGCACCTCTTACTCTTACTCATACTCCCACCACCCGGCGGAATGACCACAAACTGATCCGCCGCCAGAAGAAGCTGCTTGCGCAGTGAGTTACGCTCGCGGCCGACGATGGCCCGGCGCCGCTCCAACTCGCGATTGAGAGCATCCTCAACATCGAGGTCGGGCTCGCACGGCTCGGCGGTTGCGACGAAGGCGCACGTGCCGCCGGGCAAGAGCTCGACCTCGAAAACGCCCGGCGTGTACAGATCCTCCAGGCAGTCGAAGCCTCTGTCCCGCTCGGCGCGGTGGAGGAAGGCACAATTGGTGTCGGGAGCCAGGATGAAATCACCCGTCGCGGCGAGACGAAGCGTGACGGGTGACGAGTGACGAGTGACCAGCACAGACTTGTCCGCACCGTGAACTGTGAACTGTGAGCTGTCTACTCCCCCCGCTGAGTGATAGTTTCGGAAGGCGCAGAACGGCCTGATTCGGAGGGCCATGCCATTGGGAGCTTCGAGAACGCGATAGAGCAGGTAGACCGTGTTCGCGCCGTGCTCCATCCAGATCCGCTTGACGAGCTTCACGCCGCCGACATGGTACTCGAAGGTGGGGATGCCGAACTCCAGTCGGAAAGACTCCAGGTACTGGTATCCCTGAGGGTGAACGGTGCCGTCGTGGTACTCGTTCGTGCCGAGAGGGTAGGTCTGCGGCCTGACGATAAGCTCCTCGTCCACTTTCGCGAGCAGAACCTGGCGCTCCAATGGCGGCGGAAACGAAGCGACAAGCAGGCCGTGGTAGCGCCGCGTGTTCGCGCCGGCGACCGTTGACGACGCGTAGCCCCCGATCCCGTTCGTCACGAGCCACTCGCGGGTCAACGCGGCTTCGAGGTCGCTGAGGATGGTTCTCGGTATCGTGATCACTTTGGGTTTCGGCTATCGGAGGCTCGGCGGCTTGATCTTCCCCTGGAAGACGTTGATCCGGCCATGAAGCCATTCTGCTTGAGTGAACCTGCGCCAGACTGCGCGGCAGGTCCATTGTAGTGCTCACAACGCGCGGAAGTCAACCAGGGGATGGGCCAGATTGAGTATGGGAATCCCTTGTAGTGGCCGTGCCTCCGTGCCGGCCAGAGCCGGTTTTCGAGGTAGAGTAAGATTCAAGAGTAAGAGTATGAGTAAGAGTGAGAGCAGGAGTACCCGGGGTTGGATACCTCAGGAACACTTACCGGACGAACATTTCCCGGCTCAGCGAATGGGGCTTCAGGCCGACTTTCCGTGGTGCTCTAGCGGAGGAGCGTGTTCAACAGGCTGCCCGCCGCAAGCGCACCGAACGCGAACAGCGCGACAACAACCCACTCCAGTATGCCGGGCATCCGTCTCTTTTTCTTCTTCGGACGCTCCTCGGACATCCTGGCGGCTATCTGCAGCAGACAAGGCAGACAGATGAAGACGGCCGCCTCTCGCTCGCCGCAACGCGTGCACAGGCCCGCCTCGGCATGTTCGTGCTCCACCGGCCTCCAATCGCTGATGGTCAAGTAGCTTTCCAGCGCCTCCAGGTTCAGCATGTCGGCCTCCTGTCGTGCAGGATGCTTACTTATCTGAGTCGCCCCGACCGAGTCGGGACAACGGCCACTGACGTCAGCTTTCTTGCCAGCCGATACATTCCCGCATTAGCTGCTAGCGCGCCTGCAACTTAGTACGCCGCACTCTGGCCCAGGGTTGGAAACACCTGGGCTAGACGCGGGCAAAGTCCTGCCGGACTGCAACGACCCTAACCCGAAGGGTTTTGCTCGAAGATAGCCCAGGAATTCATTCCTGGGGGTTCCAGGCCATAAAAGTTGCAGGAGCACTAGTTACCGGCACTGTAGATGGCTTTTCTTAACTGTAGGTGTTCGACGGCAGGCAGAAAAGTCCTGCTGGTTGTGTATAAAGCGAGGCAGCCTGTGGCAGAGGAGCGTCCGCACCGAAACCTAGGGCTCAACGACCTGGCGGAGCGCGAAGAGGTTCTCCTCGGGAGTCTCGGTCGGCACAGCACAACCCGGCGTGAGGATGAATCCCATCGAGCCCGCCTCCGCGATCGCGCGCCCGGCCTCGGCCATCACCTCATTTGGGGATTTGCCGAGGATTTCCATCTCGTCTATCCCGCCGGCGATGCATCCCTGATGGATGCCTCTCGCCTCTCGCAGGCCGGGATAGGTCAACTGGCTGCTCCAGTTGAGAACGTGGCTCGGAAGGCCGTGGAGCATGTCGAACATCATGTCGGTTCCGTGCAGATGGAGGACGTTGAAAGTCCCGTGCTCCATCGCCGCGCTGAGCACGAGCTTATCGAGAGGGAGGAAGACTTCGCGGTACTCCTCTTCCGTCATGGTGGTCGTCTGCGCGCCGTCGAGAGCGTAGAAGATGCCGTCGCCGCCCTCCTCGATCCAGGCGACCGCGTAATCGGCCAGCGAGACTGCAATGGCCCGAAGCGCCTGCCTCACTCCATCGGGGTTTGCGCGCAGATGCTCCATCAGCCGCTTGCCGCAGAGCTTGTTCGCCGACGCGAATGGATTGAACACGGTGTCTATCACCGGCATGTCGGGCGTCGGGCCTTTTTTGATGAGGCGCAGCGCCCTGAGCTGCTCGGCGAAGTTCCCTTCACGCGGGTTGAGCGGCCGGACCTTCCCCCAGTCGTCAGGATTCTCGATGCGCTTCATCCCGTCCGGCAGGTCAAGCGGCAGGTCGTGCATGACCTTAAGGAAGTCCGGGTCGAATTTCCGCGCGAAGGCAAGCTCCGCCTCCGCAAGCGGCTCGCCGGACGGGTGCTCCAGAGGGAAGTGGTACCAGAAGCCGACCGGTATCCGATCGCTCTCACGACCCTGGATGGCCGCCATCACTCGCTCGCGCTTGGTCTCGTGTGCCACGGGTTTCTCCTAGCCGCTAGATGCTAGGTGCTGGATGCTGGATACACCCTCCGCACCTACTCCCATGCCCCCGTACCCCCATACTCCCATACGCTTCATCGCCCCATCGCCGCGTCTCCCCGTCGCCGTGTCACCACCGGCAGCAGCTCCGCCATCGTGATCAGGTCGAGCGCGTTGTGGTGAAAGACGCCCTCGATCAGAGCGGCGTTTCCCGTGCGGACGAAATCATGATATAGCTGCGGAATCAGATGCCCGGGGGTATCGCCGAACCTTCGCCGCCCGACGATGTGCTCCTCCAGAGTCTGGAGCCGGCAGTCGGGCAGCTTGTCTCGCCACAGCCTGCGCGCCTCGAACAGCAGATCGAAGTGCTCGTGCTCGAACTCGTACTCGAGCCGGTGGAAGGTCATCCGGTCGCGCATGTACGGGATGTCGAACGTCCGGCCGTTGAAGGTGATGAGCATCCGGTAGGCTGAGATGACTTCGGCGAGGTATGCGAGAAGGCTCGCCTCCTCCGTGTAGTCACGGGCAAAATACTGCTCTATCCGCACATGCATCCCGGGAGGGCGAGGGTCCTCCCGAGCCGGCTCAGCAGGAGCTTCGCCCTCCCCCGTCTCCGTCTCACGCACGGAGAGAATGCCGACCAGGAAAAGCGGGCAGTTCGCCAAGCCGCAGGTCTCGACATCGAGGAACACGGCCTCCTCCGGCTCGCGTCCGAGCTGCCGAACCTCCTGAACCGCGGCCGCGATCTTCTCCTTACCCGCGGGATACAGGGTTTCCACACGCCGCTCGACGACGTAGAGCCTGCCGCCCTCATGCTCGTGCACGCGCCCGGGCAGGATGTCCTCGAGCCGCCTCGCGCCCGGGTGCTCGACGCCGGATGTTGCGATGTGGGAGGCGTCTCCAGACGGCGAACTGTCAACTGTGAACTGTGAACTGTCCGCTCCACTGGCATCCGATTGCTGGCTGCTGGCTGCTGGCGGCTGGCGGCTGACGTTCAGCCGGGCCAGTTTCCGCCTGATTTCCGGTGGAAGCATCATACTACCCTTTTCGCCGGAGGAAGGACGGACTCCTACTCGTGCTCCTGCCCAATACGAACCCCTCTCTCAACGGAGGCGATTCAACGGCGAGCAGGGCTCACCGCACTCACCTACGGAGTGCGCTGGACACTCACGATCTCCAGTGGCGCGGGCAGCGAACCGGAGTTCAGCAGAGCGGCAAACCGGCCTGCACTCTCCATGTTGAAATCGCCTTGTATGACCGCCCTGCCCTGCAGAATGGGCTCGTTAACCACAGGCGCGCTCAGAATCTTCCCGTCCAGCACGACAGCTAGGGCAGCACCTATGTTCCGCCTGGTGAAGTCGGCAAACTTCCTGCCGCCTTCGGGTGTCATCTCGAGCGCGACGAGGGCTCTGTGGGCCGTCGGGTCCTTCTGCGCCCTAGCCGAGCCGCGCTTCAGGTCATGCCCGGTCAGAACCAGCTCCGACTCCATGAGGACCTCTTCGGCGGTCACCGGATTTCCTCCGGCATCGCGGAAGGTGTAGACATCGCTGCCGCTCTCGTCGGTCGCGACGTCCATCCGATACCTGGCCGCAGCTCCGGGCGGTTCTCCGAGACGGACGCCGACCAGATGGCGGAACTCCAGCACGCCGTTTGCCGTGAGCTGCGCCAGCTTTTCATCCAGGTCTTTCACTTCGGCGAACCGCAGGATGAGCTTGTCCCTGCCGGAGGTTTTCACCGTTCCCGCCAGGCCGAGTGACTTCATGCGCTGCTCGATAATGCTCGCCGTCTCCGACAGCAACTCCGGCGTCCAACTGGCCCGCAGCGCGATTGCGGCAGTATCGGCACGCATGGTCACGGTGACCTGATGGGCGAATGGCGACCTCCCGCCCACGGAGCATGCGGTCACGAACAGCGGAACTACCAGGAAGAATGCTGCAAGTGTGACGATGAACCTTCGGCTCATAGGGAATTCCTCCTAACCGCGCGTTGATTCACATGCCGCTCCTAGCCATTCTATGCCGACAAACGAGGGTTGTCAAACAGGGCAGAACCGGACGCTCTTCGTTTACCATACATGTGTTACACATTGGGGTTGCGGGAGAAGGACGCTCTTTGGTATCTGTTTAGTCGAC
>Ga0315274_10008043_pt1 | contig 15257 bp, 14 predicted proteins | sample YL17G02_20_MG_FD_203700 | JGI IMG/M metagenome (GOLD analysis project Ga0315274, IMG submission 203700) | Sediment microbial communities from Yellowstone Lake, YNP, Wyoming, USA - YL17G02_20 | ecosystem: Environmental > Aquatic > Freshwater > Lake > Sediment | place: USA: Wyoming | collected... | reverse complement strand
GTCCACACCTTTCGCTCGGATGATCCATTTCCGCGATAAATATCCCGCGACGAGAGGTAGCGCCACATAAATGGCGATCGAGAGAAGCAACGCTTGCCACGGTACAGGCAACCTGCCGACGCCAAGTAGGAACCCACCGAGCGGACCGTACAGGACGAGCATGCTGAGCGAGTTGATCGCGACCATGACGAGCGTATGACCATCGTTACCTCGCGCAAGGTAGCCCCAGACAAGCACCATCGCCGTACAGGGAGCGATACCCAGCAAGATACATCCCGCAAGATAGCTCCGCCAAAGCGGTATCTCGAGCATCTTCCGCCCTTCGTGCATCACGACGGTCCCTGCGCCTTGCACTGCGCCTACTGCCCAATCGGCTCCCGGCGGTAACTTGACATAGTCCACTGCTTCGGGACCGATCAGTTTCAGGAACAGCACCCCAAGAAAAAAGGTGGCGATCGCATACATCGTGAACGGTTTGATCGCCCAGTTTGCGAACAGAGTCAACACGACAGGTTTCGGCGTTTTCCCTGCGCTCACGACTTCAGCGAAATCTATCTTCACCATGATCGGATACATCATGAAAAACAGACATATCGCGATCGGAATGGATACAACAGGCGCTTCACCGACGTAAATCGCCAGCCCATCGAGAAACATCGCAACGCGTGGCGCTAAACGTCCAAGCAGAATGCCCGCACCGATGCACACAATCACCCACACGGTCAGATACTTCTCGAAAATGGTTAACCCTCGTTCGGTCGTCTCTTGTGCCATACTGATCTGTCTCCTTTCAATCTCACGCATTTTCCCCACCTCAAGACCCATTCTGCTTCAGCAATTCGTCTCCTCTCAGGTCTTGCCAGAAACGCTCGCTCGATCGAGTGTTGCTTGCGTTCGAGCAAGAAGACTTCTCGTGACGATGTTCTCCATGGGAAACGGGGGATTCTTGCGAAGCCCCGTCTCGATATCTTGCTGTGTAATCACAACGCCCTCCAATTTCAGGAGAACAGCGTGCGGCAGTTGCCCGAGTTTTGCGAACGTGAGGCCACCCGAAACGAGCCCGGGATGAACCGCTGCGAGCGTCTGCCGGTCCTCACACCCGGAAGTGCCGATGACGCCGGATACCGCCATCGCCACTGACAAGACAGCAGTGTGCATGCTATTCATTCGCACTGGCATTGTCTTCCTCGAATTGGATCCCCAACTGAGTCCACGCGCCGAGAATATCCTCCTTTGAGAGCAGCCCTTCATGGCGGTACAGCTCCTTGCCGGACGCGTCGAAGAAAATCTGCGTCGGAATGACCTGAATTCGGTATTTCTTTTCCGCATCAGGGTTCTCCCACACGTCAATAAACTCGACCTGCATTTTCCCAGCGTACGCTTTCCTCAGCTCCTCCAGGATGGGTGCCATCATCTTGCAGGGGATACATTTGCTCGCTCCAAGATCAACGAGCCGAGGAAGCCCCCGTTCCCGGACATGCGCTTCAGGTAGCACGCCGGACGGCACGTTTGCCTGCCTCTCTCGAACCGCGTGCGGCTGCTGCACTCGTCGGACTCGACCGACGAGCTCGCACGCGCATCGAGGTATCCGAGATATCTCGCGGACGGTGTATGCCGCCGCTCCGGCAACGATCGCTATAATGGCGACAATGATCGCCACGGTCCCGGCGAACGAACGCCGCGGTTTGACGTCTTCTGATCTAGATTCATGGCTCATATGCGACCTCCTCGGCAGACGTGTCAGCACCCGCTGTACAAGTAGCACGGCAGCGACACACACAATTGCCAGCCACACCTCTTCATTCTGTGAACAGTTACACATAAGGAAACCGCGTTACGCCGGAGCAGACGGCAACAGCACCCGTTCGAGCCTGAGGCACAAAAGAGCGCTGTCTGCCGGAAACGGCGACGTTCTTTCGCAACCGCTCTTTTCAAGTCTCTTCATCTTCTACTCGTTCACCCTCAATACGCGGGAAGATTACCACAACGCTCTATCGCTCGTTGCTGATCTGCCCAAGACGGCTGAGAAGCTGCCTACGCTCTTCATCGTAGTCTGCCGATGACAGCGCCGGACAATCATCAGGTCCGGCTTCTCCCATAGCGACCGCCGTGGCGAACGCCATGCACGTTTGCCTGCCGCATTCGCCGCAGTTGGTACGCGGGAGAAGCCTGAACACGTCAAGCGCTCTGATCTCACCAAGACTATCATAGCAGGGTTCCATCTGGCCGCGCCGCTCATGTACAGATTCGATGGTTTCCAGCAACAATTCGATCAGCCGGTTCGCTTCGTCTTCGTCGGCAAGCTTGCCTATAGCGATCTTCCGCGGATGGAGCGTCAGCGCCTTGCCATCGTACCGCACTCGCAGGAAAGGAACCTCCGGGGCGTATGTCCCCGGACCAAACTGGGCGTTAAGGTAAGGCAAAAGCTCTGTGAGATCGCCATCGAACTCGACAATAGCCGTTATCGTCTGCTCGAATGGGTTACATAGAGGACGTCCAAACCGGATACGAATGTTTTCCATGACCAGGGCCGTTTTCTCCTAGGTTTGACCTCTTTTGTCCGCAATACTCAACCGAGTTTGCCGGTATCTTTTAGTGCCTTCTTCACTTTCGCCCAGACTTTCTCGCGTTTGTACACTTCGCGCAACTGGCTCAACGACGGAAACGTTATCGCCTCGCCAAGGCACAGGTTCATGCAGGTGGTGCATCCGGGAATACACTCGTTCGGGCGCACAACCTTCGGTTTTCCATCGTGCCACTCGTATACCCCTCTTCCACAATTCATGCACATCCCGCACGAGACGCATTTTTCCGGATCAATGGTCGGATACCACTTCACGGATTCTCTGGGTACTCCAACAAGCCACAGCATCCCATTCACCTCCTGGTTCTGCCTCTTGCGTCCTTACGCGCGTCATTGCTTTGTCCCATCGGCATGCGGGCCGGACTGCGCTGCTTTTCCGCGGCTTTAAGTCGCGCCAAAATGTTTCCCGCGGTGGCAAGAGCAATAGCATGCGCTGTCCGAGCAGTTCTCAGCAACGTGCATTTTCTCCGGAGACAGTGGGCTCCTGGTTTCTTTCGACCAATGTTCGATACGGCGCCTTCGTCCGCGATCGCGGGATCGCCTTCTTTGAAAGCGAATCGAGAACCTGAACTAGAGGCTCCAACATGGCGCCGGGAAATCCGAGCACCGTCTCGTTTGGAGCCAGGTCTGTAGCTTCGCGGCAGCCATAGCAACCGAGGGAGAAGTTGAGCCGCTGTTCTTTGAACGGAATCACCGTGGCGTCCACGCACGTCGCTTGAAGCACAGCGGTGTTTGCGTGCCTCCGCGCGCCTCTCGCCAGATTCAAATCTGCCAGCACGAGCCACATCAAACGTTCCGGTTCACCCTCGATGACCACAACCTCAGGAAGCCGCGGCGCCTTTTCGAGGGGCGAGAGCGCAAGGCAGTTAACCGTCCCCGAACTCAACTGCGGCATCTGGTCAAACATTGTCCTGCCGGTCTCGGCATTCTCAACGATTCCGAAGCCGACAAGCCCCTCCCCGCTTGCCAGACCGTGCGGGAGCGGGCGGAAGCCGAAAGCCGCTGCTGCCGCTGGACACGACAGGTCATCCTTATCCAAAAGGATTGCGGCGCCACGGCGCGCCTTCATCACCGCCTGGCAGTAACGATGGCGCGTCACTCGTTCCCAGCCGTTAAACGGTTCAATCGACCGGTTCTCCAGGAGAAACACACCCACCGGGTCACTCTCCACACAAATGATCTCCTTGAGTCGCGTAGAAAGGTAATCGAAACGGCTCATCCGATATCCTCCGTCTTTCGGTGCTCATCGGGCGGACCGGCAGGACGGAATAGGTCTCCTTTGTCGAGTTCAAACACCGGTTTGCAGTGCGGTCTGAGAGCTCTATCCACCTTGCGTTTCACCACATCGCGCACAAACCGTTGTGCGGAATCAGCATCATTATCCAACACGATCTGTTCCACCGTTTGTATTTCTCTTTCATCCAACGTGATGACAACGCTACGTTCAGGCATCCTCCACCTCCGGTTCGCCAAAGCTGTTCGCGCTTCCGCCCCTGTCTCACGATCGCAATAGCCAGATCGGTCACGATCATGTGGATGTGTGGCTCACCTCACACATGTTTCATACCCCATTTGAGACAGGCGAGCTGGAAACCGCCAATCCCCGCCATACGCAGGAACGGGCCGGTCCCGCCAGCACCGGGTCTTCTGGCATCCACGTTACGCAGTCTGTCCAACGCTCGCAGTACCCGAACAGTCCATGACAACCCTCAGTTGTCCGCCACTGCAACAGCTTCCCTTATCTCCCATCTTTCTTTACCCCAATGCACGTTACCTCATGATTTGCTCGGAGACGGCCTGTCAGGCTGAGTTCCTCCGTGAACAGATTGCCACGCCAGGATCGCAGTGATTCCATACACGATCGTTACTAAAGCACAATCGAAAACGGTATACGAGAATCTTGTTACTGCCTCGAGTGCATCGAGCCGCACCACCATCAGAGCGCCCGCGCCGATTGCGAGCCCGGTGCTACCGCCGACCCATATTCCAAGCGGCACCCAGAATCGCGTCCGCGTCCGGACATTTCTCCACCACCAGTAGCTCGTCGCTAGACCAGCAATCACCAAGCCCAACCCCAACAGGAAATGCAATCGATCCAGCAATCTGCGCGACGGCAGCATGTAGTCACGAAGTTCCGGCTGGCACGCGAAGTATAACGATCCGAGAACAGCAGCTACCACCGCCAATGTCGGCAGGGTAGCAACTATTGGACGGATCGAGGTTATCTCGAGTCTCCGGATTGCCCGAGCAACAAGGGCCGACCACGCCATCAAGAGGCACAACCCGAGACCAAAATAAAGGGTGGTTTTCACCCACTGTTCGCGAAAGGCACCGAGCAGCGCCGACGCGCGATTTAACCCGAGAACGTTGAACTGGGGCTGGATAACCGGTTGAGCGTCGCGGTCAAATGGCAACTGGAGTGTTGGTGCAAACAACACCGGCGATCGCCGAGAATGGCAGTCGGTGCACCCATTTCTTCCACCCAATGCTGCCCGTGCAGGAAAAACGTCGTGGGAGTACTTATGGACATTGCCGTAGGGGGACGCCTCATAATCGTGCTTCCGGAGCGTCCGGTAGTCCGCACCGGACGTGTACACCCTGTCATCGTATACCCAAACGACTCGTTTGCCGTCGAGAGGGTAACCCGTGTATCTCAGGTAGGCTGTGACGGCGTTGATGAGCGCATCAATCTCCTCGGTCCGGTTCACCTCGATGATGGCGTCGCCGTTATCGTCGGTGATCGTGCTGAGTTCGCTCCATCGTGCCGGGTCTTTCAGATGTTGCGACCACATCGTGTATATGTCACCCATTTTCGGCTGCATTAGCCCTGGTTTTCCCTCGACTTCTATGCCGGGCCAAGCGGTGTGAACTCGGTTCACCGGATATATCTTCCCTTTGTATCGGGCTAGAACCGGTCGGTACGGGTCGGTTGGTTTATCGTCGTATCCCATCATCTCCAACTCCCCGTAATGGTTCCAGTACGTCGCATCGGGACCGTAGAAAGTCCAGAGATGTTTGCCAGGGGTCGGTATCCTCGCACCCGGGTTGAACACATCGCTTGCCTGAACCTGAGCCGCCCTAACTGCGCGTTCAGGAATATGGCAGGTCTGACAAGCGATTTTTTCCAGATGCAGCGGTGGCAGCCAATCGTGCCGCGCCACAGGCGCGTTAAGATAGCCGGTCAGATGACAGTACGTACAATCTCGGTGGGTGTTGTCGAGATCGTCCCTCACGAACCCGCCGGGATCGTCGCCCTTGCCCAACTGGTGCACCTCTTTCCCTTTGATCCGTACATCATCGGCGTGGCTCCCGCTAGGATGGCAATCCACGCATTTTAGCCCGGCTGCAAGATGGACATCTGTACGTGCGCGAAAGTTCGCGCCGCGTTTTTTCCACCCCGGTTTCGCATGACATGCAAGACAGGCGTCGTTGCGAGGTTCGCGGACAATGTGCGGCGATACAGTTCCGCTCGGATCAAACTGCGCGACATCGTAGGTGACGATTGGATTCTCCCCTTCCCTTACGGAGCCACGCACTGTGCCGAACCGTGCGCCATCAGTTGCCGCCCACCGGAAGTTCAGCTTGCCCAACTGGTCTTTCCGACGTGAAAAGTCGTACTCCGGCATATGACATATCATACAGTCAGCCTCAAGGACGCCGGTTTCCGACCAGCGCGCCTTGTAGTAATCGCCGTCGAGATTGTTATCGGCGCCCGGCTTGAACCCGCTTGCCGGGTTGCTCATCCACTTGTCGTACCGTTTACCGTCTCTGTCGTGTTCCATGGGACCACCGCCCGGATGGCACTCCCCACATCCCGCCGTTATGAAGGTGAAGGAAGTCATGTCCATGGTACGATCGGTGGTATTATGCTTCGGCGAAAGATACTGGTACAGGGGCGCGGGTGAACACCACGCGCCGCCGTAATTCCCCGGCGTAGATACCCACTGGCATCGTTCACCAAGCTCGGCAGGTGGTGGCTCGTCCGCACCCTGCTGAAAATGGTATCCCTCAGTAATCTTGTTGTAATCGTGACATTTCCCGCACGTCTGTTTTGGTGAGTAGGGTCTATCGGCATTGATACCGTGCACGGGGTCTATCAGGTTACCGTCCTCGTCGTACAAGTTGAACGGCGGACACACACCCAAACCAGCCCGGTTTTCCTGTGTTTTGCTCGCGACCGATGCCGGTCCTTCTGCAAGCGCGGCGTTCGGTAACAGTATGGCAGCGGAGAATTGTGCTGCGATCAGTATGGCTGTCAAACGCGTGCTTAACCGGTCAAACATTCTCATTGAGCTTCCCGCATGCCGCCCGCAAGAGGCGTCGCACATGAGACACCTGCTCTATACCCGCACCAGAAGAATCCAGACCCTGCTTCCCGCGCTGCGTCGCGGCGCAGCCGACAAGGCATGCGAGTATGATGCCACTATATACCACTGTCAAGACCGCACGTTTCCGCTTCTGCATTCTTCTCTCTCCTTCTGTTAACATTACTAGGTGAACCACAGGAGTTTAAATGTCGTCCGAACCCCAAAAAACTGCCGCGACGAATGCGCCGCCTTCAGAAAATAACTATCTCTCCCTCCATCCTCCTCTCCTGCTCTCAAGAATTAGGTACACCGACGGCATAACAAAGAGCGCCACGAATATTTCAAAAACCAGCCCACCTATTGCCGCAACAGCCATCGGCTGAAGCAAGTCTCCACCTTCTCCGAGATTCAGAGCCAATGGCACGAATCCAGCGATTGTCGTCACGGTGGTCATTACGCGCGGACGAAACCTGACTTTCGCAGCCGTTAGGGTGGTGTCGAGCGGCGAGCCAGCACGTTGCTCGCGCAATTCTTCAGCAAAGGTCAACAGAAGGACTCCATCGTTAACGTGCGCGGCAACGACTATGAGCAGACCGATAGCAACCGTAGCCCCGATCGCTAGTCCGCCTGCGTAAAGCCCGTACACCATACCTGCCAGACAGAACGGCAGACAACCGAGGATCACAAGGGGCAACTTCAAACTTTCAAACTGCACCGCGAGGACAACGAACGCAAAGAAGACCGCAAAAATCAGCACCAAACCCGCGGTCCGCCTCATGTCCGCCATCATCTGTGCCTGCCCACCCATCTCGAAATAAACGCCAGCGGGTTGGTCGAGAGTCAGTACCGCTTGCTGCGCACGTCGGATCGCTTCACCAACGCTTATCCCCGCCGAGTCGGCTCGCACGATGACCTCTTTTGCCTGGTCTTCTCGAACGATCTCGACGGGTCCAACAGCTTGTCGCACCTCGGCGATTTCGCGAAGGTAGAACTGTTTGCCCTCATCGTTCTGGAGCACAAGCTGTTCAAGGTCGCGTTTTCCCGTAATCCTCGTCTCCGGTACCATTACCCTGATATTGTAATACTCTGAACCATCCCTGTACTGCGTGCTCACCTCTCCGTGAACAAGCGAACGTAACGTTTCGGCGACCTCTCGAACGGGAATCCCGACTGCCGATGCCCGTGCCCTATCCACATAGACCCGGTATTCGGGTTTCGTCATATCCATCGAGATGCCGACACCGGTCAACCCGTCGGTCGCAGCTAACTTCCCAGCAACTTTCTTGGCAAACTCAAATATTGAGATCAAATCCGTACCTTTTATCTTGACCTCGACTTGCTGTTCGCCGATCTGACGAATCCCCTTGATCTTCATGTGCATGACCGCAATCTTACCACCGGAGACCGGGATTTTCGATACCAGAGGTCTGATCTTGTTGATGTACTGGTCGGTGCTGACCCGCCGTTTGGACTTAGGAACAAGCTGAATATCCACTTCGCCTTCATGAGCAATTTCGTATGTGTACAGTCCCCACACCTTGCCTCCTGCGAGTGTAAAATAACTCTCGACGTCGCGGTCGCCTGCAATCGTGTTCTCAATCTCTCGCAAAATGCGGTCCATCTCTCCGATCGCCGTTCCCGCTGGCATCCTCACTTTAACCATCACACGCCCATCGTCGAGTTCTGGGAAAAATTCCGACCCGACCTGTCTCGCTACCAGAAAGCCCACAGCAAGCAAGCACACGGCAAGAAATACGCACACCCACCGAAGCTTCAGCACTATCCGAAGAGCTCGTCCGTACCCCTCCGCCAGGCGCGCGTTGAGCGCCCCGAGCGCCTGTCCAACCCCTGAACCTCGCGGTTGCTTCGCACCCTTTCGCAGCACTCGATCCGTGAGAAGTGGAGTGATTGTGAGGGCAATCACGAGAGACAGAACCACAATGCCGGCAATCGCCATGACCAATTCCCTGAACAAAAGGGAAACCAGCCCGGGCACAAGGAGAAATGGCAAGAACAAGGCAAGATAGGATAACGTCGCCGCGAAAAGCGCCGACCCTATCTCATCCATCGCGCGCAGACTGGAGTTCGCCTCGCCTTGCCGGTACAGCCGCGTAATGTTCTCCACTGCAACGATAGAGTTATCGAGGATGACGCCCATCGCAACCACAAGTCCTCCCAACGAGAACACGTTAAGCGAGAAGTTCGCTACCTTCATCACCAAGAAGTTTGCGACGAACGTCAGCGGCAATGCGATGATCATCACCACGGTCTGACGCCAGTGCCCCAGAAAGACATATGTTATTACGATGACCAGAATCGCCGCCACGACAACAGAGTTTATGACGCTGTTGATTGCCGCCATGACGTAATCGCCCTGGTTTTCGACGACGCCAAACTCTATATCCGCAGGTAGCTGCCCCCTCAATCCTTCGAGTCTCGCCTTCACGAGGCGGGCGACCTCAACGGTATTTGCCTCGGCTTGTTTTAGGATGCTGAGCTTGACACAGTTCTCCCCGTTGAACCGTGTCAGCACTCGTGCTTCTTCGTGGGAGTCCTCCACGGTAGCGACGTCCCTGAGGTAGACAAGTCTGTGTGAATCTCGTGCGACGACTACGTTGCGCATTTCGTCAAGAGACTCAAACTCACCCATCGTTCGGGCTATTATCTCGCGCGTCTCAACCGTCACCCTGCCGGCAAACATCTCTTTGTTTTCTTCGTAGAGAATCTTTGCAATTTGGGCGGGGCTAAGACCGAACGCGCGTAGCCGGTCGGGATCGAGGTGCACCCGTATTTCTCGCTTAAGACCTCCAACGATTTCGAGTCCGGCTGTCCCCGGCACCGTGACAATTCTGTCTTGGAGCCAGTTGTCGCACCAATCCCGAAGCCAAACGAGGTCCCGGGACCTTGATGAAACAGTTACCTCCATCACCGGAAGCTGTGACGGGTCCGCCTTGACAATGACAGGTGGATCCATGTCCGGGGGTAGCTGTCTCCCCACGCGACCCATCGCGGTAATCACGTCTTGATATGCCTCCTCGACGTCCACACCGTACTGAAAGTTCACGAGTAACGTGTACATGCCTTCGATGCTGCTCGACTCGAGGTAATCGAGGTTGTCAACGGTCGCGAGGACGCGCTCGATGGGGTCAGCAATGTTTGTGTCAATCTCGTCCGGTGTGGCACCGCGCCACCAGATGTGGATTTTGATCATTGGATATATGATCTCAGGCAGGTAGTCCACATCCAGTTGGACGAGACTGAACAGGCCGACCACAAAAACCGATACCGCCAACACCGCGGTGCCGATCGGTCGGCTCAACGCGATTTCGGTTATCTTCATTGTCCAGCCGATTTCTCTCTTTGCGGGGACGCCTCGCTCGGTCGCGAGCTCCCAGGCACCTTCACCGCCGCGCCGTCTTTAAGCCGCTCATGTCCTGCGATAATTACCTTGTCACCGCGGGCAATCCCCTCAAGCACGTGCACCTTACCCTGATACTCCCTTCCTGTCTTTACACTCCGGGCGTGAGCTTTACCGTCCTCGACAACGAATACGGTCTCCGCGCCCGTCGGTGTCGTCAAGATGCCGCTCGCCGGGATTATGATGGCACCACGAATCACATTCAGGATTACGTGGGCGCGCGCGAACATGCCGGGTGAAAGTTCCACCTCGTCCCGACTCTTGACTTTAGCTTCTGCGGTGCGGGTACGTGTGCCTGCGTCCAATTGAGGATAAACACGCGTTATCTTTGCATTTAGAGACTTCCCCGGATAAGCGTCGAAGTTTAGTATAACATCCTGACCATTTCGGAGTTGCGCAACGTCCTTTTCCGGGACCGCAAAACGAACCACCAGAGAGGATTCGTCCATGATCTCTAAGAGAGGCGCCTGAGGCGTCGCTAAATCACCCGGTCGAACGTATACCGCTGTGACAGCACCCGGAAACGCTGCCCGAATGGTACATTCCGCGAATCGAGCTTTCGCCAGAGCCAAGTTGGCTTTCGCCAGGTCTACCACGGCTTGTTGAACATCTATGGCGGTCTTTGTCGGTCCTGCCTCAAGCATTGCGAGCTTCTCTCGCGCTGCGGCAAGTTGTGTCTGACATTTGACGTAGGCGACGCGCGCTTTTTCGAGCAACTCGCCAGCAAACGCACCACTCTCAACCAGTTTCGTTATCCGTTCCACGTCGCTCTTGGAAAACGCTGTACATTGCTCGAGTTCCTTTACAGACTCTTTTGCTTGTGCAATCTCCTCAGGTCGCGCACCGGCTTCGAGGTCTCTCAACTTTGCCCCGGCAACAGCCAACTCTGCGGCAGCCGACTCGACTTCCGCTTCATATACGGGACGGGCGATCTCGATTAACGTCTGCCCCGCCGCCTTAACGCGGTCTCCCTCCCGCCACGGACAAAAGCTGATCGGTCCCTCCACGGTCGCTCGGATGACCACGACGTTGGTTGCCACGACTTCTCCGGTCAGCTCCAACACGTCGGAGACATCCTGTGCCTCTGCGGCACGAACCGTAACGAGCGGCTGTTTGTCTGCACCGCTCTGCGGACTCTCTCGTTCTTTCTTGCCACACCCGATCACCAGCGAAATGCTGACCGCCGTCAGACCAATGACCAGAAGCAATCTTTGCCTCATGCGTTTTCTCCCACGGCAACGCGAAGCTGGGCGACCGAGGTGTTATAGTCAACCAGAGCCCGATAGTAATCCGTCTCGGCTTCGAGAAGAGCTGCCTGCGCATCGAGCACGTCCGTGATGGAACCTTTGCCGAGATCGTATTTCTCGCGTTCGATTCGCAGCGATTCTCTGCCTTGCTCAATCGCTTTCTCGGTTGCCCGAACCCGTTCCCGATTCGATGTGACGTTGACGACCGCCGTCTGTACCTCAAGCCGAATCTGTAATTCCAATTTTCGGAGCGTCTCCTGCGCAGCGGCGAGACGAGCCCGTTCGCGGTGAATTTCCGCGTTAATTCTTCCTCCCTCGAAAACGGGGACGTTTACTGTCACGCGCGCACTACCGACATCCTCAGACAGGGTTGCGCCCGTTGGTCGAGTGTACGCACCAGCAACCCACCGACCACCATAGCTTCCCTCGAGTGAGACCACCGGCCACCGCTCCGCCCGTGCTGCATCAACACGCCGTGCGAGCGCCTCGACCGTCGCTTTAGCAGCGAGGTAGTCATCACGCTGGATGTATGCTTCCTCCAGACTCTTATGAAGGTCAACTGGTACCTCCGCGACCAGCAGCTCTCCCTCGATGGACAGCAGGTTTTCCTCTTGAGCGATCCCCAAAAGGTTCGCTAGTAGCCGCTTTTGTATCTCAAGAACTCCTTTCTCGAGTAAGAGCGTCTGTGCGATGCTCGCAAGTCGAACCTCGGTCCTCAATAGGTCCACCTTTGCCGCCTTCTGCACCGCCATCAGGTCTGCGACCCGTTTCCGATGTTCTTCGAGCGCCCTCTGGGAGAACTCCAATGATTCGATCACGCGCCGCTGCCCCAGAATGGCGTAGAACGTGCTCGAGACATTGAACACGAGATCGCTCTTGGTGCGCACAAGACGATGTTCAGCGGCTCGTCGCAGCAGTTCCGCTGCTCTGATGCCATTGATAATCCTGCCGCCTGTGAATAAAGGCATACTGATCACAACGTTCGCAGCGAGAATCTCGTCGGTGAGCGCGATGTTGGGGACGCCAACTTTCGAGGGGGACACAAGACGCTGATCATCTTGGTAACGCTCGTACGAACCGACGCCACGGATGTTGGGCAATCCCTGTGCCAACACCACGTCACGTTCTGCTCGCGCCGATTCGATATCCCATCTCCCCACACGAATGTCTGGGTTATTAGTCAAGGCAATCTCGATACAGCGTGCCAAGGTAAGCGGACCCTTGATCGAATCGGTCAACTCTCCACCGGCGGCAGGCATCATGGGCAGACGAGAAGCATCGGAAACAATCGGTTGATACGGGTCAGTCGTCCGCAAAGACGCACACCCCGAAATCGCCGCCAGTAGCAGCAACGCTACAATAGGTTGATGCAGCTTCACCGCCGTTGCCCTTTTTCCACTAGTCCGCTTGTTGTCAACAAGGCGCCGTCCCATCCTGGCGCTGCCATCCCGGCGGACGCAGTGCCGCTGGATGCGCCGTGTCGCCCAGAAAATGTCCTTGGATCACTCCACCCGTGTCCTCAACTACGCGCACAAGCAGGTCGCCCGAAGGAAACCCTTTGAACCCGGCGTTGCCTTCGCCTGATACAATGACGACATCTCCATGAAGCGTTCCGGGTGGCACAGCGATCTTAACGGTCGTCTCATACCGTCGTCTGGCAGTCCGGCGACATGTCGGACATGGCTGTCCCATTAGTTCGCCACGCCCACTGCACATCCTGCACGGTTCAAGCCGGTTCAGGGGCAGTTCGATCTGTATTCCATGCATCAGTTGGTCGCCGGACAAGCGCACAAGCGCGCGGATCGGCATACCTTTCCCGAACTCATCCCGATGCGTCTGTATGGCGTCTAGGAACGACTCTTTGTCAAAATCCACTGAGACTGTTTGGTACAGCGTATAGTAGAACGCCATATCGTCCCGTCGTCCACGGTGTTTCTCCCCGTCATACAGTCCTGAATCGTACGCCTGCCTCGACCGTTCGTCCTTGAGCACGTTGTACGCTTCACCGACCTGCTTGAATAGCTCCGCAGCAACCTCTTCGTTGCCCGGATTCTTATCAGGATGCCATTCGTGAGCGAGTCGCACGTATGCTTTCCGTATTTCCGCATACGACGCCTCTCTCGACACGCCTAACACTCTGTAAAAGTCCTTAGCCATCTACGATGTCCGATTGCGTGGGGTCCAGCGCTCTTCGGTCAGCCCTCCAGGAGAGATTGTCCACGAGCTACAACCATCGCGATGTTTTCCTCGGATACTGGTGATTTCCCCTTTTCAAGCCCAATATCCGCAAGCTGCACCTGTAAGAACGTCGTGAACCCCGCCTCTTTCAAACATCGAGAGGCGCAATCTGCGGGGCACGCATCAATTGCGAGTATCTTTGATGCTGCCTCGGTTGATTTCATAATGTTGTTGACTCGACCGCCGATCCCTGCTAGACAGAACATCCTACCAACACCATCCTGCGTCATCTTGCGAGCCGCTTGATCGGCGATCGCACCAACATCCGCCGCACCAGAACACGGGAAGATCAACTTCGGACCTTCACAACACAGACATTCATCCGGCTTTGCCATCGTCGGTACTCCTCCTGCTCTCCTTTTTCCGACACATAATCCTCGTTAACGTGTTGCGAACTCAACCTCGGGACAACAGCCTTTTGATCTCATCCACGGAAGCCACTTTTCCAACGACGCTCACCTCGCCGTCAACCGCAAGCGCGGGCGTCATCATGACGCCGCGATTGATGATCTCTTGTATACCCGTCACTTTGACAACCTCAGCGTTGACCCCAAGCTCTTTGACTGCCTGTTCGGCGTTCTCCGCAAGCTTCTTACATTTCGGACATCCTGTACCGAGAACCTCTATCTTCACCTCTATTTTCCTCCTACTGCCACGTCCTAAAGGCGCTGATTGTTGCGCCCTACCCGCCGACGTCCTCGTCGGCACAATCGAGGGCGGCAGACAAGAATGTCTGCATCACCGACTGCTGGGACGGACGCGACAAAGCCCTTCACTCCTGGATTCCCGCTTTCGCGGGAATGACACGAAAGGGACATTTACTCTACCGCACAAGAGACCACTTCTCTGCGCTGTGTGTGTCTCTGCCGTAAAACGCTCAGCAGACCCGGTCCGCCCTATCCTCCTCATCCTCATCCGACAATGCGCCCAAACAGCATTCCGGTGATTGTTGCCATCACCACTACGAGAACGATAAAAGCCGCCGCCTTTTTGTTGCCGAGCACGTTCCGGATGACGAGCATGCTCGGCAGAGATAACGCCGGTCCTGCAAGAAGCAACGCTAACGCAGGACCCTTTGCCATACCAAGTTTCATGAGCGTTTGCGTTATAGGTATCTCTGTCAACGTCGCAAAATACCACAAAGCGCCAACCACCGACGCGAAAAAGTTCGCGAACAGACTGTTATCGCCGACGAGAGTCGCTACTTGCCGTTCGGGAATCAGCACAGATACGAACCCGACAAGAAACACTCCTCCGTACAGGAGCGGCACGAGCATTTTTGCAAAGCTCCATGTCGAATTCATCCAATCCTTAAACTCCGTGCGCGAGAACCAAGCGAGTGTCATAACGGCTACAGCTATGAACATCGCCCCAGCGAGATACCAACGAACCCTGAAAATCTGTAACGTCAAACTCTCAACTGGCGCTACTTGAGCGACCTCCGACCGACTGTATGTCCGCGT
>Ga0315274_10008042_pt1 | contig 15257 bp, 22 predicted proteins | sample YL17G02_20_MG_FD_203700 | JGI IMG/M metagenome (GOLD analysis project Ga0315274, IMG submission 203700) | Sediment microbial communities from Yellowstone Lake, YNP, Wyoming, USA - YL17G02_20 | ecosystem: Environmental > Aquatic > Freshwater > Lake > Sediment | place: USA: Wyoming | collected... | reverse complement strand
CCACACCGCATCTGTATCCAACTCGTGGCGAGATCTATGTAGCCTGGTTGCCAATTCCGACCATCGACAGGTGGCTGGCGAAAAGTGCGGATCCGGTTCCGGCCAAGCATGCTACGCCGCAACTCTACCAAGACCGTGGCGATCCATTGCGTGTGCCAATTCCAACCATCGACAGGTGGAATGCCAAACCCGCTGATCCTACTCCCGCGAACCGCGCAGAACCGTGGCAATGGCAAGAACGCAGCGGCATGCCATTCGTGCTACCACCTGCTATCGACAAGTGGATCACGCAACAACCTAATCCCGTCGTTCGACCAAAAGCCACTCCACAGCGATATCAGTTCCAGACGGAGCCGGTGAGTACTTGGGCGTCGGCACGAAAATTCTGGGTGTGGGCACGCCAGCACGTTTCACAAGTGATCGGTGGAGGAGTTCAATAATGTATCCATGCAACGCCGCCGTGCCCCCCGAAATCGCCGTCGGAGCAATTCATCTAATCGCAGATGGTTCGCTTGTTACCACTGCTGTGTTGGCACGGGTGAGAGTGGGCACGGGTGCCTGGGGCGCTGCAGCCAATACTCCAACTTGCGATGCCGCGAGCGGGATTTGGAGCTACATTCCCTCTCAGACTGAGGCGAATGCCGTGTCGTTTCAAGTGGCACTCTACAAAACGGCCTGCACGTCGGCGTGCGTCACGGTCGTCACCACGGCGTCCGCCGTGCCTGGCAACGTAAAGTTGGAAAACGGCAGCAAGCTCGACGTGCTGTCCGATGACTGGCTGAACAACGGGCGCCTCGACCTCCTGCTCGACGGGGTCAAGGCCACGACTGATAAGCTTGACACTATGGTGGAGGTGATCCCGTAATGGCATACCGCTTCCGCCCCCGTCCAACAGCTCCTGGTGCATATCGGCTCGCATCAACCGTGCTGAGTCGGCTCGTCGCGTTGAGCGACATCCGGCTGGGGGTCGGGCGGGGGGACGGTGGAATTGGAACCTTGGACGTTAACATGGGAGCTTCCACTGATCCTGGAATAGGAAACGTCGAGGCTGGTGTGGGGTACATGATTAACAACGTGTCCCTTGTCGGCACTTTTTACGCACCAGTCGAATCTGACGTCAGACTCGGTATTCATTACGGTGCTGATGGCACGGAATTCACCGGTACGTTAGGCACGGCCTGGGCGGCCACGCCATTGGCCAGCGATCGAGCTACCCAAGCCGAGATCATGCTGGCAATTGTGCAGCGGCTGAGAGAGCGTGTGGACGGCCTGACTGACTCGACTTGCTTTATTTCCGATCAGCGAATGCCGGTGTCCTGGCCGGCCGGTCATCTGGCCTGCACCGTCGTGGCTGGCGAAGGTGAAGTTGACGATGCCATGTGGACGGGTGGCGGCTACTCGACGATCTGCGAGCACCTACAAATCCAGATCACCATCTGGCTGCGGTGTATGCTCGACCAGATCCCGCGAGCCGAGGCCTCGCTGGCCGGCGAGGAAGGTATGCTGTCGCGTTTCAAACCACAGCTCATTCGAGCTCTGCTGCTGGAGAAGTACGGTGGGCGGATCGAGAACTGGATGCCGGCCGGTTCGGACGGCCTGGGCCTACTGCGGAACCCACTACAGTTGCTGCGTTGCGGCGCCCCACTGCCAGACAGTGAGCAGAAGTACCTGGGGATGACGCTGTTTTTCAGGGCCTCTTTCGACTGGCGAGTGTAACGTGACCGATTTTACCGAACACCTGTCGACCCCTGCAATCGCAGTCGCAGCTACAGCGACACCGTCAAACAACATTAATGGCTTATCCGTGGGCGGTTATGCCGTTCTGATGGACGAGGGCGCGAGGTTTGAATCGCTGATCAATGGCAGTCTCGGGGGCGACGTCTTCTATCGTCGGCAGCCGGTTCCCAATCGTGTCATTGACCGGCGATCAGCAACGGTACCGAGTATTGGCTCGAGCGGCTTACCTTTACCACAAGACGTTGAGCAACCCAGGCCACCTCTGCGACTCAATCAGCTGTACTGGCCCAATGGGGCTACCCGCTGGTCAGAATTGTTCGTGGCCATGGATTTTGCCACGTTGTATCCGCTCTTGAGAGAGGCCTGGACGGATGTGAACTTCTTTCCGGTTACTGAGTGGCAACGGCAGCCGTACTATCATGCCAAGCCTGTCAATGTGGCCTGGTGTTATCCACCGCTTGATTTGGCTGCCGATCCGCAGTACCCGCGAAATGCCTACTACGCGCAAACTCAACTGTATATCGAGAGTGTGTATCCAGTCACCTATTCGAACGAAAGTTCTGACATCTTCCTGGTGCGATTAGTCGACGTGCGATTTTACTGGCAATCCATCGGGTTCGGGTGTCCGCCGGCAGGCCGCCCCTCTGCGACGGCGGCCCCGGACCCGTACCTGCGCTTGCCGTATCGTGGCAAAAAAGACGCGCCACTGATCCTGACCTGGAACAACTTGTTCGATCAGCTGGCGGCCGACCTGAATTGCTCGATCAGTTACGTGACCCATTCTTGGTGGGCTAAGCCCAGCCCGGACGAATTCAATCGACCTGGTGAAAACGCCGCTCACATGCTGGATGCCGCAGCGATCAGCCTGGGCTCGCGTGTCACGCGGTTGCTAGATGGCGTCTTGCGACTGACGTACGTAGAGGATGCGCAGGCCCAAATGCTGGCGAACAATCAGCGTATTTATCGCACGCAAGGCGACTGCAACTCCATGTCACCGCCGGGCTTCGATTACCTGATGGTCATGTATCCACGGACAGTCACGGGGCACGTGATTACGCATCGCGAGCGATACTACTGGCAGCTATTGGCTTACAATCCGAAGCTCAACAGCCTAACGACCCTATCTGTGGTCACTCCGGTTGATGAGCTGGATCACCTGTGGGATGACGACGAGTGGATTGAGAAAGCCTTTGGTGTTCCGGGCAATTGCCACGTGGTCTACTCATCCATGCATGCTTGGTTTTCCAAAAACGAAAGCACTGTCCCCGAAAACATCGACAACCTGCGGAACATGACGCGCGCGATTTATTACGATGCGGCCGGCTGGAACTACCGACAATGGGAAGGTGATTGGGAGAGCGCAGTTGCCAGACCATTCGTGCCGATCGGCAATACGGACCACGCGATTCTAGACTTGGGGACAGAGGGTGCGCCGCAGACTCTCTTGGCCCAAGTTTCGCATCGGATCACGCCGCCTAAGCACGTGGAGCAGCCCGAGGAACCGCCAGAACTGTTGACGATTCGCGAACGACGCGTGACGACGCGGTTTGTGTGTGGTCGTTATCCGCCGACCCGGGTGAGCCTGTGCTTTGATGACACGGTCCCGATCGTGATCGAGCCCCATTTCAAAATCAAAACAGATGGCTCGTTCGACGTGTTGCGTCCGGGCTCGCAAGGCAAAGCGGACTACGTCGTATACGACACCAACACCTTCGCGTGGGTCTCTGCTGATCCGGTGCTGGAAGATGTGTTTGTGTACGACCCCCGCTACCTCGCCTTTGCCCTGGTGGGAGAAGTGGTGCGGGTGATCTGGTCCGATGAGCGGGCGCGGTGGGAAATCGAAACGCCACAGGGTCTGCAGCGCAAAGCCGTGGTGCGTAAAGTGGGTGGGATTGCGGCTGGCGCGAAAGGGTATTGCGAAATCTACTCGAAGGACCTCGCGACTGGTATCCAGGTCGAAGCCGAGTTGATGTGGATGGATCAAGGGCAATCCATCTCCTACGACAAGGAAATCCATGTCCTCTACGACTCCTCCGAAAGGCGCTGGTGGATACCCGGCGCTGAGTGCCAAGGTGGCAGCAGCACGTCCAGTCACTAAAGGGGCCGGACCATGGGCAACCGAAATAGATTTGGCGTGGCCCGCTGCTGTTGCGGATCTTCCAGTTCCTCAAGTTCATCGTCGAGTTCGAGCTCTTCCTCAAGTTCATCGTCGAGCTCGAGCTCTTCCTCGAGTTCGTCGTCAAGCTCGAGCCGTTCCTCGAGTTCGTCGTCGAGCTCGAGCTCTTCCTCAAGTTCACCTTCAAGCTCGAGCTCTTCTTCGAGTTCACCTTCGAGTTCGAGCCCTTCTTCGAGTTCATCGTCAAGCTCGAGCCCTTCTTCGAGTTCATCGTCAAGCTCGAGCCCTTCTTCGAGTTCACCTTCGAGCTCAAGTCCTTCCGCAAGCTTGCCCTCGAGCTCAAGCTCTTCCTCAAGTTCATCGTCGAGCTCGAGCTCTTCCTCGAGTTCGTCGTCAAGCTCGAGCTCTTCCTCAAGTTCACCTTCAAGCTCGAGCTCTTCTTCGAGTTCACCTTCGAGTTCGAGCCTCCAATCGTCGTCAAGCTCGAGCCCTTCCTCGAGTTCATCGTCAAGCTCGAGCCCCCCACCGCCGCCGCCGCCCGGAAGTTCGATTTCCTCCTCGAGTTCCTCCAGTAGCTCCTCCAGTAGCTCATCCCGGTCCTCGAGTTCTTCCTCACAATCCCAGAGCTCCTCCGCTGGCCCATCCTCAAGCTCCTCGGTGAGCCAGCCGTCGACCTCTTCCAGCTCACGTAGCTCGTATTCTTTCAGTAGTGGATCGGGCTCTTGTGTGTGCCCCAATAAATGCGTCTGGATCTGGGGTGAGTGGGCGGGGCCTGGCCTTGGGTACTCTTGGGAATGGGCGATGCACTGCACTTCACCAATAAGTGTGCCAGAGTGGTATTATTGCGACGGCTTCTGCAGTTGCACGGACCCGGGTCGCGATGGTACTTATGATGGCGAGACTGTGGAGACACTATGTACTTATTCAGGGTGACGTGCCATGAACACTGTCAATTGTGACTTTCTCCACAACAGTGGCTGTCGGGTTGCTGGCCGCGAATGTGGCGAGGACACCGTTCCCGTTTCGGTGGACGCTTGCACTCACTGCCTAACAAAATCCCGGCCTGGTCCTCGGCAACTGAATAGTGTGACGGCCGGCTTGGTGATTCGCCACCTGCGAGCGCACAACCGCGACTTACTGGCAAAGCTGTACCCGACTCTTAAGCCGTACATCGAATGCGTGGATTCCCGGCCAAGCCCCGTAGGGCAACGAAAGCTATTGCTCACGACTCACTTATCCCCTGGTGACATCATGACACTGACGGCCGCCGTAGAATGCGTCAAGATGTCCTATGGGGACGAGTATCACTTCGGAGTTGATACGAGCTGCCAGGAAATTTGGCAGTTCAATCCCCACATCGAACAGCTGGATCCTGGTGACCCAGAGGTTGGGCGGCTGCAGTGCGAGTACCCGCTAGTCCATCAGAGCAATCAGGCTGCTGTGTCTTTTTTGGCAGGCTATCTGGACTACATTGCGAGGGTCATTGGCAAGCCTGTGCCTCTCCGAACAAATCGCCCGCACCTCTACCTCTCCGACGAAGAGCGCTGCTGGATCGGCCGCATCGAAGAAATCTACGGCGAGTATCGTCCCTATTGGGTTGTGAATGCCGGTATCAAAAGCGATTACACCTGCAAGCAGTGGCCGGTCGAATATTACCAAGAGGTGATCAATCGGACTCGCGACAAGGTCCTCTGGGTGCAGGTTGGCGAAGCCGGGCACACCCACAAGCCGCTCGAGAATTGTGTGGTGCAGATTGGAGAAACAACACCCCGAGAGCTGATCCGACTGGTCTATCACGCTCAGGGAGGGCTAGGGCCTGTGACTTTTCTGCAGCATTTGTGTGCCGCGTGGCAGAAGCCGTACCTCTGCCTCTTGGGCGGCCGGGAACCAGTCTCGTGGACAGCCTATCCCCTCCAACAGACACTGCACTCGATCGGATCGCTGGACTGTTGTCGAGAAACTGCCTGCTGGAAATCTCGCGTAGTTCGGCTGGAGGATGGCGCTGTGCAGGACGAATCGCTCTGCGAACATCCGATGCTAAACTGGGCACAGCCAGTCGCTCAGTGCATGAGTATGATCACGCCTGATCTGGTGCTTGCACATCTTGAAAGATACTTCTCGTGCTGTCACCTTTAGTTCGTCGGTCAGACGCCCTGGAATCTACTGTTTGCGAGAGGTTGTGATGTCAGCTATCCCACGAGCTGCCCGATTTGCCAATCCACTCGGTCCTCCAGAGCCACGCCCCCTTGCTCGGGCATCGACTGACCCAGCCGCCCCTTTGCGGATCTGGTTCGATCACGGACTAGGGGATTGCATTCATTTTATCGCAATGTTGCAGCCTTATCTGAGACGCGGACTCTCTGTCTCGGTTCACTTCGAGGAAAACAAACGCTGGCTCTGGGAAGCCCTGCAGATTCAGTGGACGAAGTTGGACGGTGCCTACTACCACTCCTTCCCGTACCATGAAGGCTTCAACGGGCCGACACACATTGATGGCACTGGCTCCAAGATCGCCGCAAATTTCACACTCCCTCTACCGGATATCGGGCTCACGCAGGAAGAGCTCTGGAACGAAATGTGCGAGCAGGACATGTCGGACCGGCTGTATCCGAGCATCCGCCCAGCAGTTCAGGCCACGGTTGATAAATTCTTACAAGGCTGCTGTGAGCCACTCGTGCTGCTACACACGCATGGCAGCAATATGCAATTTGGGAAGAACATCCCAGATGAAGACGTGTTGCGATTGTACGACGGGCTCTTGTCCAACATGCCAGGGACAGTTGTTTGCCTGGATTGGGACAATCGTATTCCCTTCTTGCGAGATGGACGTATGCGGCACACTTTGCACGACTTTCATCACATGTCGATCGAGGAGACCGCTGCTCTCTACCGGCGAGCTGCACTTCTGATCGGGATCGATTCTGGCCCTTACCACCTGTCGTACTTCACTCCACTGCCGGCTCTCGGCGTCTTCCACCACCACTACCCGGCTTGTATCACGCTGCCGAGAACGCGCTCGGCCGTCATGACCCGCAGCAGTGAGGACTACCGAGTCTGCAACCGACCTCGTCGGAGTCGCTGGTCGATCCTCGAATACCCCGGCGTCTATCCGCCTGTGGAAGACATCCTGAGGCACAGTTTGCGCATGTTGGATGGGTTGCGATATTTGGATAATCCTCGCATGCGAGGTCGCGACGTACTGCTCCAGCAGCTGGCCCGGGATTGGCAGCAGCAAGGGACCCCACTGAACGCGAGAGCTTATCGCAATGGGACCTACGATTACGTGCTGCGACAACTGCGAGACTTCCCGGCACCAGGACCTGTCATTGTAGAGACCGGCTGTCAGCGATCTCTCGACGATTGGGGAGCTGGTGGTTCAACCACAATTTACAGCGCCGTCCTACATGGACTGGGGAGAGGCTCCTTGGACAGCGTCGACCTCTCTCCTGACAACATCGCAACTGCTCAGCGACTGACAATTTCTCACCAGTGGCAGCAGCGAGTACAGTTTCACGTGCAGGACTCGGTACAATACCTGCAGACCCGGCAGGAGTCGATCGACGTCCTCTATCTGGACGCGCTCGACGCTGACCAGCCTGGACATGCCGAGCACTGTTTGGCAGAATTCCAGGCTGCCCAGCGATTACTTCACAAGCGATCGATCGTGATTATTGATGACTGCTTCTACGCTGCCGGCTGGGTTGGGAAAGGGCGACTGACCGTACCGTTTGCTCTGGATACTGGCTGGCAGGTTGTGGCGGCCGGCTACCAAGTTGTCTTGCGGAGGAACCTATGATTCCTGTTAAGTTCGCGGAAAATATCGTCAATATCCCCTCGCGCTTCACGGAGATATTTGGACCGCTGTTGTATCACATCGTACTCGCCAACCGACCCCGGGTTATCGTAGAGACAGGGACTTGCTGGGGTTATCTGACGGCCTGGCTGGCGTTAGGCGCTCAGCAGGTAGGAGCTCGCTTTCACACGATCGACTTCTACAACGAGGCAGCTCCACATGTAGGTCCCGATGACGAGCCTCAAGTCAGTGCCTACCTGGAAGCTTGCGGAGTCCGCGACAACGTAACGCTGCATCGCGGTGAGGCGAATTACGTGCTGTGGGGCCTTGCAAATTCAGGGCTGCTGGATGACCTGGGACTGGCCATGCTAGACGACGAACATGCGCGAGGGCAAATCACTCGCGAATGCGAGCAGATGCTCCCGTACTTGTGCGATTGGGGGCTGATCTGCGGGCACGACGTCTTCGACCAGAATTACATTGACATGGCTTGTGGCTACCGCGATTTGGCCGTAGCGCATCGGCTGGAGCAGATTTGGCTAACGGAGTCCAGTGGCCTGATCATCATGCAGAAACGTCCTAGCGGGCACGAAACATGACCACCGTCTTTACCAACGGCTGTTTCGATCTCCTACACGCCGGCCATGTCCGGCTACTGCAATGGGCGGCCACCTTCGGCGAGCTGACGGTGGGGCTCAATAGCGACGAATCAGTGCGACGGTTGAAGGGCCCCCGGCGGCCCCTCAATTCGTGCACTGATCGCCTCATGATGCTCCGGTCGCTGCGGTGCGTAAGTCGCGTGGAGGTGTTTCACGAGGATACTCCATTACAGCTGATCCAGTGCCTTCGGCCGGACATCCTCGTCAAGGGACCTGACTACAGAAACGCTCAGATCGCCGGACAGGACGTTGTCTGGTCGTACGGCGGCCAAGTGCTGGTTCCGGATTGGCCGGTCTCCATCAGCACTTCGTTCCTGATTCGCAGGATCCAAGGCCTCGCTAAACCCACGAGAATAACATGAACATCCTTGTCATCGGCGACATTATCCTGGATCAGTACCTGCGATGTGGCGTGTCGCCTCGCGCCAATCCAGAACACCCCGCTGGTCGCGTGTATCCTATTCATGAATGGGCATCGTACCTCGGTGGGGCCGGAGCGGTCGCTCGCCTTCTGCAGACAATGGGTACCACGCCCTATCTGATCGGACTCTTGGGACTGGACTTGGCAGGGGAAGCGGTCCAGCGACTTCTGCGGCAAGAGCAGATCAACGGATCGCTGATTCATCCGCCGTTTGGGGTGACCACTACGAAAATTCGGGTAGTCTTGGACGGCGAGCTGCAACGAGATCGCTTAGACCTGGAGAAAGTCGACCATTCGCCCAGTGGAGTCGACAAGGTCTTCGAGGCCGTGGTGGAACATTTTGATGCCGTGGTCATTCAGGACTACGCCAAGGGAGCCTGCGATCCGCAATCGATGCAGTCCGTGCTACGCGTCGCGAAAGACTGGGGGATACCGGTCTATGTCGATCCACCTCGGGGCTGGTCTTGGGCCTGCTACCGAGGCGCGAGCTTAATCAAGTGCAATTGGGAAGAAGCCTGTGAGCAACTGCGGATGCTCGGCGAGCAGGAAGAGTCTCCAGCAGGGAACGGGTGTCTCGTGGTTCGCAAACTACAGCAATTCTTAGAGACACCCGTTGTTATGACCCACGGTGAGCAGGGCATGTACCTCGCGACTCCCGGGGGGGTCACATATCAGCGAGCCTTTGGTGTTACACAGCCTGTGGACGTGACCGGCTGCGGCGATACCGTCCTGGCCGTCATGGCCTGTTTATTGACGGCCCTGGTGCCTGCAGACAGGTGTCTCAAGGTGGCCGCTGCTTGTGCGGCCGAGCAGGTAAAACGCTTGGGCGTGCAGCCGGTCTTACTGCCGGCTGGGTTTCGTGAGTTGGTTGAAGGGGTACGCCCAGAGGGCAGCCCGGAAGACGTCCACGAGGCCGGAGCCGCTGTGCGAGCCCGCTCGGCGCGAGATTGAATCAGCAACTGAGAGAACCAGACAGGTCGTCTCATGATCGACCCCGGCGTCAGGCTGGCCATCTGCCAAACGTGCGACCAGTACGGCCGCTCGCTCTGTTTCCTGATCTCCATGGGCTGCCGGCGGACGTTCACAAAGACACTCAACTATCCTGGCGGCATCTGTCCGCTGAATAAGTGGGATCTGCCGTCACTGCCGACTGGGCCTAATCTGCGAGAACGGGTAGGCCTCCAGCGCGGTCCGGAACAGCTCCCGGACCCCCAGGCCCCCCTGATCGAGTGTGCGAAAGATCCCGGTTAACAGGATCCGGTGAAAGCCGCTCAGCTCTTCCCAGCAGCCGCAGCAAATGACCGGTTCGCCGCCGTCTACAAGGCTGTAACCATCCCCATCCGCGAATAATTCGCGGCAGACCCAGCACTCGTTAATCGCATCGTCGCAAGGGTTTAGGGACATCTACCCAGTGTGGCAAATAGCCCCCGCCCTGTCTACCGGAAAGATCGTTACAAAAATGATCGTTGCGGGATTGACGGGGGTGTCGACAGTTGCTACAATGAAGGCTGGTGAGGGGCGGAAACACAAGGAGACGAGAGATGACAAGAGTAACCAAAGCGGACCTTGAGGCGGTTGTCCTGCGGCAGGTCTCTGAGATCCGCCAGATGCGAGCCAGGATCCGCCAGCTCGAGATTGAACCGGGCGTACTTGGTGACGGCTACGGCGGACGGGGGCAACAGTACGCCGCTCGTCCTGTTCCGAAAGATGCCAAGTTGCGAGAGTGGCTGCGGGAAGCGGCCTGCCGCATGGCCTGCGAAGGCGATTTCGAGACAGCCGAAGGCGTCGAGCACACCAAGCTCGCGGTGCCGCGTTACAACGACGAGCTCCCCCCGGGAACCGACGCGATCATCATCCGCTACAGCTACTCAAACGAGTGGGGCACTAACGTGTCGGCCTTCTGGCCGGCCGTGAAGGTTTAACCAACGAAAGGGGAATGAGATGAAGACGCGAGAGCTGGTACGAGTTCGACTGGTGAATATCCAGACCCTCGGCGCCCGATGCGGGTGGGGCACGGGCAGGACTCGAGAACAAGCCATCGCCAACGCCTTAATCTTGGCACGGCAGGACGACCCGAAGGCTTGGTATGACAAGCAGTCGGGGGTTGTAGCCTTTCGGGGCGGCATCAACTGCTGACGATCCCGACTTCACCGGCGAGGGGCAGACGCCGGTGTGGTCGTGTTCGATGGGTTCTAACGCAAGGGAGAAACGAGATGGCACGCACGCAGTTGGAGATCTGGATCGCGGTCGACGAAAACGGTGACTACGAAGTCTCCTCTACCAAAGAGGACGTCGTCACGAGGTTCGGCGACAATGTGGGAGTTGGCGGGGTGTTGGTGGTCTACCAATTGACCGTCGACGTGCCGCTGCCCGAAGTCCGAGAGGCGAGTGTTACGCTGAAGGATGACGCGCCGGTGGAGATCATCACGACCGTCGTCGAGTAAGCCTGGGGTTTCAGAAACACGGGGCTGGCCCGCGCAGCCCCCTCTACACGAGAGGGGAATGAGATGAGAATCGTAATTGCCGATACGTTCAGTCTGAACATGCTCTCCGCGAAGAATCCAGCAGGCTACGTTTTTGCATTCGTCCCGTTAGGCAGCGGCTGGACCGGCCCGGCCGCCCTCGGTTGTTTCGAAGCAATAGGCGACCACATCCACAGCGTTGTGGGGCATGAGGATACGGCGCGGCTGTTCTCTAAGCTGCTCCAATGGGATGTGGTCTACAGCCGAGAGAACTACGTGTTCCAAGAACATGACCTGTTGTTCGTCGGCCAGTACACAGGACCGCGGCTTCCGGAGGGAGCGACCGAGCTCCCCGAAGGTGCTGCGGTCATGTGGTGGGGGGTCAAACAACTTCACTTCTCTGCGGCGAAGGGAGACTGGGTATGCTCGATCCCGCTGAAGAATGTCCGGTAGAATTCCAGAACGCCTTGCGCAATTACGCAGAGCGACACCAGAACCCTGGACGGTTCCTGCGGGCCGTCTTGGCAAATGATCTGCGAGGGGCCTACGGTCAATGCCCGCCCCAGCACCGAGCGCACCTGGGCTCCGTCGTGTCGTACGTTTGCTGGGAGCTCCCCTGTAATTGTCATGGATCCGATCAACTTGTGAAGGAGTGGATCTCCCAATGAATAAAATCAAGTGCGAAACATGCCGCTGGTGGAATGCGTTTACACACGAGAGTGGCGTAGGTGAGGGAGAATGCCACCGGTATCCCCCGGTTTTTAACTCTGCCGAGTGTGCCGGATTCAAAGACTGTGCACAAGCAGCTTTTGAATCGGTATCCGTGTGGCCTATGCCGGTTACAGATGCTGAGGAATGGTGCGGCGAGTGGGCTGCCGAGTACTTGCTGTAGGGAATTTGTTTCGGAATTGTTGCTACGGCATTGACAGATCGTTAAGCGATTGTAAAAATGACACCTGGATGGAACGCGAGGCGAGCCTGAAATATGAACCGAGAACACAAAAAAGAAGACTTGTCAGACGAATACGTGGCCGAGATGCTGGGCGAACTGCCACCAGGCTGGTACAGTCTCAACTGTTTGAATTACCCAAGCACGACTGTGTTGGCACGTGGCCCCTTCCGGGATGCGAGGGAAATTCTGCTGGCGCGAATGCGGTTCGTGGATCGAGCGCCCCTGGGGGGCTACCGAGAACTGGAGAGGCTGCGAGCCATGATACTGGGGCCGTATCCGAGCCGAGCCGCGGCTCGAGTCGCCCAGCGCGAGGACAAAGTCCTACACCGGCCACTACGAGCGTAATAAAATGAACCTTTTACTTAGTTCGCGGGCTGACGGTCGGGGCCACTGGCCCAAGGGTCGTCTGCGACACACCGGCCTGAAGCTCTCCGGCTGGAAGTCGGTCAACGACTTCCTGGCTCGGGTCTGGGCATTGGCCCAAGAACGACATCTGCTTCAGCCCCTGGCCGAGGAGCTAGGGGTTTCCCGCGTCACGATCTGGCGGTGGCGGCAGCACCTCAGCCTGCCGAGCCAGGCCCACCTGGACCAGATGGTGCTCTGGTATCGCCGGCAGAAAGAAGAAACGAAACTTTAGCCCGTACAAAGCGGGGCTCTCGCAGCCCCATTGAGAGGCGAGTAGTACCATGACACCGAGCCAGCACAAAGTCCGCACGGCAGGTTGCGTCGGAAGCTGGCAGGTCCGGGCAACTCTCGCTGAAGGCCGGCGGAATAGGGTGGATATACTCGCGTAAGCGAACGGCCTACCCGTCACGTTTCGGCCGCTGGGGGCACTTCGCCCCCGGCGGTTTTCACAAGCATGTAGCAAGGGGGGGGGAGATGGCAAAGAAACGCACGTCGCAATTGCTGGCCGAATTGGCGGTGCTCGCGCGAGCCGCGGAGAAGAACCTCTACCAGCGCATCGGGCTGGCCGCGGAGGTGTTGCACGATCTGGATTGGATCGCCTCGGTGCACGGTGGCAGCGACCTACAGGCCGCCGATGCACTGCAGGACGAGTATTTCCGTGACCTGGGCGGTTATGTGTCGCTCGGAAAACTGATCCTAATGTATTCCAAAATCACGGCAGCCGAGTGGGAGACCGTCAAATTTGACGTGGCAGCCGTGGAAGTGCTCTACGACGATTTGTCCCGCGAAGCCCACGAGAAAGGTGAGCGTACCTCCTGGAAGAAGGTAGCCGAAGAACGGGGTGTTAAGCTCGACGACCTCCAGAAGCAAGTCTCGCTATTACTGGAAGCCAACGGCAAGCTGCGAGAAGAGAACATCGAGTTGCGAGCCAAAGTGTCGAGACTCGAAGGGCGCATCGAGGAAATGGACCGGCGCACATTGGTGGGATCGAGGTAGATGAGTGAAACGAAACGTGATGCGAGAGTGATGCGAGGAGAGAGGGTGAGCCATGCCAATCGGCATTTTGGAAGTCAAGCTTGGACGTCCGGACGGGATGCCGCAGCGACGGCTGTGGTTGCTCCTGAAGCAAACGCAGCAGAAGTGCAGCACGGTACGCAATGCAACTATCACGCATTGGCTGGTGTGGTGTCGGTTGCACCCGGACTGGATGCCCGGTGGTGAGTATGAACCCCCGCCCCGCCGCATCAAGCGGAAGCCGAAACTCGTCGATCCAGCGACGAAACCGGCGAAGGATCCACCCTACGCGCCCCGAGAGTTCCTCACCCGAGAGCTGTATTGTGTGGGCACTGCCGCGGCACCCACGCTCAACACCAGTGTGGCATCGTCCTGCGTGAAGGAGGTCAGTGAAAAACTGCGTGCCAAGACCCCTTATAACCACGAGGGGGAAGCGAGGTATACCTGGCAAGCGATCCTGTCTAGCGAGATCTCGCTGCCGACCTGGCGTAGCGGAAAAATCCCGGCGCCGCGCAGCGTGACACGGCTGGTGTATACCGAGGACAAGTGCTCGTTGAAAGTTTCGCTGCTGAGCAGACAGAGTGGCTACAAACTGCTCGCTCCCACGGTGAATCTTCACGTTAGCGATCTCAATACCGCTCGTCGGAAGATCCTCAAGAGATTGGCCAGTGGTGATCTGCGGCTGGCTGACAGCCAGCTCGTGGAGCGCAAAGGGATCTGGTATGCGCAGTTGTGCTACGATGTGCCGGTTATGGGTCTAGGCCTGCCAGTGGACCGTGTACTGACGATCCTGCCGTCGTTGCCTGAAGGTCGACGCCCGTTCGTAGCGATCTGGCTCGATGAGCAGAATGGTCGCGAGAAAACCTGGGCGCTCGGCAATGGATTGCCACTGGTCGCGGATTATCGGCGGGTTGTAGCCCGACGGCGAGCATTGCGGGACCGCTACTCCGACGGTTGCGGGACTAGTCATGGGACCGGACGGTGGGCGCGAACGATCAAGCCACTGAGCCGATACGTAGTGGACATGTGCTCCCGTTTCAGCAAGCAGACCGTGGCCGACATCATGGCCCTGGCCCTCCATGAGCGGTGTGGATCTATCGTGTACCGAGAGCCGACCATGCCGGTGCGTGAACACTCATGGTTTGCGGAACAGGACGTGCCGATGGACTGGACGGCGTTCGAGGCACGACTGGCATTCAAGTGTCAAGTGGCTGGGATCACATATCCCGATCCACGCAAAAACCGGATAGGGATGGCAGAATGGCGGCCAAAGAAAGAAAAAAACGCCGGCTGATGCTGGATTGCGACATTTGCGGCGAGCCGGTGTACCTGTCCGGCACACGCTATGTCGAGCTGGTGCGTGCAGGTGAAAAGCCGCGCTGTCGAAAGAATGGATGCGAGCAGCTCTGTGGCGCGAAGAACGTGGTGGCTGCTCGCACGACGGAAGTGCTGGACGTGATCAGTGTTACGCCGAGCGTTGTGGTATTGCCACGTCGCAAGCGAGGCAATCGGAATGGGGCTCTCGCAAAGCTACGCGTAAGTCGTGACCAGCGATGGCGTTGCGAGAGCGTTGTTGAGGCCGACGAACGAAACGAAACGTGATGCGAGAGAAGTACAGCAGCGATGAGCGGCTTGCCAAACTGGAGTTGAGGCCGACGAACGAAACGAAACGTGATGCGAGACGGCAGACGCTTGCTC
>Ga0315274_10008041_pt1 | contig 15258 bp, 9 predicted proteins | sample YL17G02_20_MG_FD_203700 | JGI IMG/M metagenome (GOLD analysis project Ga0315274, IMG submission 203700) | Sediment microbial communities from Yellowstone Lake, YNP, Wyoming, USA - YL17G02_20 | ecosystem: Environmental > Aquatic > Freshwater > Lake > Sediment | place: USA: Wyoming | collected... | reverse complement strand
AGCAGTGAACTTTTGGTTTTAGTTACTTGGTATTGTTTCTATCAATACTGGCAGGGGAATACAAGATATTTGCCATTATTAGGTCTAGTTTTTGGTCTTTATACTAGTTTTCATCCGATATTATTTCCCTTTTATTTGGTTTTTTTGATTTTATTAATAGCCAAAAGAGTGTGGCCAAAGCCTAAGACTTTACTTTTAAGCGTGGCGGCTTTTTTAATACCGCTCACCCCTTTAATCTTATTTGAATATTTTCATAGATTTCTTGAAGTTAAACGTTTACTGGAATTATTCTTTAGTTCTAAAACCGAGCCGATATCATTGTCCGTGGTCAAGTTTAGGAAATTTTTGGACATCATCTTTGTGGGGCCACAACATCTTTTAGGGCTTGACATAAAGTTTTTTTACTTTCTTTCAGACTATCTTTTATCGGGAGTAATATTGCTAACGATTTTAATTTTTACTTTTAAAAGAATATCTGTTTGGAAAAACCCTTTTCATTTATTGGTTCTTTGCGTTACTCTTTTAATTTTTCTCTTATATTATTACTTTTTTCCTACTCATGTGCCGGAATATTATTTTATGGCGCCAGTTGCGTTGTTGTTTTTTTATTTGACAGCCATAATGGGTTATTTAGCCACAAAGCCTGTGCTTAAGTGGGTGATAGTTGGTTTTTTAATTTATGTGACTTTTATTAACATTAGACTTTTGCAAGGTCGTTGGTCCTATCCCAGCTCCGTCACCCTTGCGCATAAAGATAAGGTAGTTAAGGCAATAATCGAAAGACAACCCGAAGATAAGGATTTCTTTGTTTCTTACATCAATTTGCCTGGATGGAATTTTGGTTTTAACTATCTATTCAAACTTTATGGTCGAATACCTAAAAAAGACTATGTCCCAGATTATACTTATACTATAGTTATTCCCAAAAGCTTGTCGCCGGATAGTATTAATATCTGGTCTGGTAATGTAGGGTTAATATTACCATGAAACCTCTTTTATCAATCATTATTGTTAATTACAATACCAAGGAACTTCTTCAAAAATGCCTTAAATCAGTGATTAGTGATCAGTGGTTAGTGGTTAGTAAAAAAACACCAATCACCAGTCACCAATCACTAACCACCGAAATCATTGTGGTTGACAATGGTTCAACTGATGGTTCGGTAGAGATGGTGACTAGTGGTCAGTGGCTAGTGGCTAGTGAAAAAACAAAAAAAACACCAATCACTAATCACCAATCACCGGCCACCATTCGTTTGATTAAAAATCAAACGAATTTGGGTTTTGCCAAGGCAGTTAATCAAGGTATCAAACAAAGCAGGGGCGAATATCTGCTTCTTTTAAATTCTGATATTGTCGTCAAGCCAAATTCAATTAAGAGACTGGTTGATTTTGCCAAGAAGCATCCAGGGGTTGGTGTGGTTGGTGGTAGACTTTTGAATCTCGATGGTTCAATTCAGGGTTCTTGTTTTTATCTGCCGACAATTAGCCGGGCTTTCCGTGAATTTTGGCTAAAACAAAAAAAATTCCCCATCACCCAAAAATATGCACCTGCAGGTGACAAGCCGGTTGAGGTGGAGGCGGTGGTTGGAGCAGTTTTTTTAATTCCCAAAAAAGTTTTGGCAAAAGTCGGTTTTCTTGACGAACGTTATTTTATGTATTTTGAAGACTTGGATTATTGCCGCCGGGTGAGAAAAGCAGGCTTAAAAGTTTTTTATGTTCCTCAAGCTGAGTTTATTCATTATCATGGTCTAAGCGGTAAAAAAATACCGGAAAAAACACAAAAATGGCTGGTTGAAAGCAGTCAAATTTATCATGGCTGCCTCAAATATTATCTGCTTAGTTTAATTATTTGGACTGGACAAAAATGCCAAAAAATTTTCGAAAAATAATAACCATTGGTATTATTTTATTGACTCTTTTTTTTGGTCATAAAATAAGAGCTTTCCGTTATGATTTTGCCCCACAGCCTTTAGCTGTTTTGGATGAATATAGTTTTGCTTGGCAGGGATTAAGTCTTTTAACCACAGGTATTCCGGTTTCTTGGTCTGGTTTTGAAGCTTATGAAAATCCTTATCCTTTAACAAAAATCAAAAAATGGTATAAGACCAGTATTCAGATAGACGGCCAGCCCATTAATTTTTCCACTTTTAAAAATTACAGTAAACCGGAAGTTTTTATCTCGGAAATAAATCTTCAGGATGGCATCAGGCAAATTCATTTTGTTCAACCTTATTTGGATCATCCGCCGTTAACTGGTTTGGTTATCGGCGGTTGGGAGTATCTTAAGGGATCCAGATTTTTTGCCGATGTTTCGGCAAAGATTATGCGTCAGCCAGCTTTATACGCCGCCATTTTAACGTCTTTCCTGATTTTTTACTTAGGGACGCTTCTTTATAATTGCAAAGTCGGTTTTTTGGCGCTTTTAATTTATTCAACTGTACCGACTTTTGTTCTTTCCAGCCGTCTGGCCTTAGCGGAAAATTTTTTAAATCCGCTGTCTTTACTTCTATTAGTTTTTTTGTTCCTCTACTTTAAAAAAGAGAAAAAAATCTTTTTTTATCTGGGTGCCTTAATTGCCGGCGGGGCAATTCTTTTTAAAATCTCTGGAATTTTTTTGCTATTAACCGGTTTCTTTTTACTGGTTTTTAAAAAAAGACCCTTGAAGGAAATTTTGCTTTTTTCAGGTATTTCCCTTTTGATTGGTAGCTTATATTTTGTCTATGGTTACTATTATGATGGCCAAACTTTTACCAAAATTTTATTTTCCCAAGGCCATAAAGCTTTTCTGGGCCCCTTTAGCTTTCTTTATAATCTAGTTTATCCACGGATTACCAAAGCTTTTCTTGATGGTTGGGTGATTTGGGGTTTTATCTCCTTGATACTGATTTTATTTCAATCTGCTTGGCGTAAAAATTTTTGGTTGTTAGCTCCAGTTTTTTCTTATTTGCTGGTTTTTCTTTTTTTGGGAAGTAATGACTTTGGTTGGTATCGTTATCCGTTTTTCCCTTGGTTGAGCCTGGCTTTAGCTTTAAATATTTTAGAAATTTACCAAAGACCTTCTTTGGGAAAAATTTTGTTTTTTATGCTAATTCCTTTTGCCAGCAGCCTTAAATGGGGAACAGGAGTTGAAGTCTGGCAACCTTATTTACTGGTTTTCAGGGTCATAATTTTCCTTTTGACTATTCTTTTGTTTTTGGAAATATCCGGCAGATTTAAAGAGAATAAATTTATCAAGGCTTTCTCTTTCGTTTTTTTGGCGATGATTATCATGGCTATCGTTTTGAACATTCAAGCTATAAAAAACATCACGATAAATTGGTATCTTTTGAAAGACCTGCCCTTATTTGAATTTTGATGGTTTTGGGTAAAAGCAGTAAAATGTATTAGTAATGATGGGAAAATTTTTTTTAATCCACAAAAAAATCATACTGGCTGTTTTAGTGGGTATGGCGATTGCTTTTTTGGCTTACTTCCTCCGCCTGCAGCAATTTTCCTCTTTCCCGCCGGTTGGCGATACCGAGGATGAGGTGAAATATGCCTTTAATGGTTTAAGTCTTATTAAAAAAGGTGTCCCTGAATCCTGGTCCTGGTTTGATGATTATGGCAATTTTTCTACTTTACATATTCGCAATTCCAATTATCGTTTGGTTAAACCCTACTTTGATGACCCGCCTCTTTTTGCTTTGCTTTCCGGTGCCTATGCGATTAGTAAAGGAATGAATGCCTATGAAAAGGTGGAAGCCGGCGCTTTGCGTTGGCCGATGTTGAAATTAGGGGCGTTAAATGTTTTTCTTTTATTTTTGCTGGTTTATTTTTTAAACGGTTTTTGGGTGGCGTCCATAGCTAGTTTGATTTATGCCACGATCCCCAGCTTTGTTTTAGGCTCTCGTTTACCTCTGGCAGAAAATTTTTTAGTAACACTGGCTTTGACCTCATTGCTTCTACTGTTTTGGTATTTGAAGAAAAATTCTCCCGCGAAGCGGGATCCCGCTATGCGGGGAAAATTAGTCTTGATTTTATGTTCGCTGGTTGCCGGTGCTGCCATTTTAGTTAAACAAACCGGAATTTTTATCCCGGTGGCGATAGTTTTTCTTCTTTGGGCAAACGGGAAAACTAAAGCAGCTTTAGTTACCGGATTAATTGGCTTGGCCTTTTTAGCTTCTTGGTTTGTTTATGGTGCTTATTACAATTGGCCATTGTTTGTTCATCTTCAGGGGGTTTTCAGTGGTCGGGAGTTAAGACTGCCGAGTATGATTATTGGTCTTTTTGATACTTTTCGTATTTCCGAAAAAATGATGTCAACCGATGGTTTTTTGATTTGGGGTTGGATTTCCTTGGTGGTTTTTTCCTTTTTCAGGAATGAAAAAAACAAAATGTCTTTTTTAATTCCCATGACGATGGTTGGTTCTTATTTGATTTTCTTTACCATTATGAGTGGTCATTTAAAAGGCTGGTATCGTTTTCCCCTTTATCCGTTTTTGGCTTGGGCTATTGCCGTTGGTTTTATTGAGAATCTCAAAAAGCCAAGATTTCTTTATTCCTTCTTCTTTATCACTTTGGCCGGTTTTGCCAGCTTGATTACCGGAACAGGGGAAAGATTTTTTGGTCCACTACAGGTTAAACTTTATCAAATCCTTTTTCCCCTAGTGATGGCCTCTTTCCTTTTTAATGAATTGAAAGAAAATTTAATTTTGAAAAGATTAGCCCAGATGATTTTATTAGTAATTTTTATTTTAATAATTTGGTTTAATATCCGCACAATTTTATTTTTTCAAGATCAGTTTTGGTATTAACTATGAAAAAAATAAGAACCTACCTTTGGCAGAACCTTGTTTCTCGAAAACTCGAAATTACTTTCTTTTTAATTTGTTTGTTATTGGTTTTCTTTTTTTCGCGGAAAGTTTATCAGCTTAAAATTTTGGGCTATCAATATGTCCCTGAAGCCAACGAAATTTTGGATGAATATGATTTTGCCTGGCTGGGAAAAAGTATTTTAACCACCGGTGTGCCGACCGCTTGGTCTGATTTGGGGGCATACCCCAATGAAATCAAAGAAAAATTTAATTTGAAAGTTGAGGATTTTTCTATTAAAGCCAACGAGAGAAAACCTTCTTTTAATAATTTCCGTTCTTTTCCTAAACCGTTGGTAAAGGTAGAAACATTAGATTACGGGAAAGGGGCAATGCAGATTCGTTTTGTCCAGCCTTATTTGGACCATCCGCCGCTGGCCGGTTTAGTTTATGCTTTAGGGATTAATAATAAAGCCACTACTTTTAAAGATGTCAAACCGGAACAATTTCGGCGTCCCAATATTTGGTTGTCTTATCTTGTTGGTCTTTTAATTTTTCTTTTGGGAACTCAATTAGCTGGCCCCTGGGTGGGGTTAATTGCCTTTCTTTTCTATTCTACGGTCCCCAGTTTTGTTTTTGCTTCAAGATTTTCTTTGGCCGAAAATGTTTTAATCCCGCTTTTTTTGGCTTCAGCCAATTTTCTTTTGTTAGGTAAAAGATTCAGTAAACTTATCTTTTTTATCTTGGCTGGCTTTTTGGCTGGACTGGCTGCTTTAACCAAGTTATCTGGTTGGGGAGTAGTTTTAGCCGGTCTTTTATGTTTATTTTATTGGAAGAAATCTATAAAAGAATTTTTATCCTTTTTAATTTCGGGAGTTTTTGTCGGGAGCTTGTATTTTATTTATGGTTGGTATTTAGGCGGTTCCCTTTTTTGGCAGATTTTTTTGAACCAGTCGGCCAGATTTTTTTGGGGAGCCTTGGGTTTTTGGGAGCAAATAGCCAAAGTTAACCTTCTTCATTTTCCGCTTGACGGCTGGTGGCTAGGCGGCTTTGTTATTTTGGTTTATTTAGCGGCTTTTAAAGAAAATCGTGAATTAATTTTAATGGCCTTGGCTTATTTTTTGACGATTCTCTTTTTAGGCGGCGGTAATTATGCTTGGTATTATTTTCCTTTCATTCCTTTTTTAGCTTTAGCCATCGCTATTCTCATTATGCGTTTGATAACGAAACCTTCTTTAGTTGATTTATTTTTATTTTTTATTTTTCCCTTCTCAAGTTCTTTTTATTGGGGCTTTTCAGTTTTCCATCAAAACTGGTCTTTGACGTGGTTGTATCGGATGTTAATTTTGATCTTTATTTTATTGGCTTTGTTTTTCATCCCTAAAATTAAAAACAGCGGTTTGTTGAGGTTAATTTGGGTGGTTTTCCTCATCTTTTTAATCCACCGTCTTTATCTTTGGAACTTTCGTTCCGTTTTATTTTTACTGGAAAATTGGGGTAAACTCCAAGGACCGTTAATAAATTTATGAAGAAAAAATCTTTTACCTTAATCCTTTGGTTAATTTTACTGCTGGCTTTTGGCTTGCGTTTTTATAAACTGGGAAGCTTGTTACCTCTTTTTGGTGACGAAGTCGATAATGGTTATAATGCTTACTGCATTTTAAAAACTGGCAAAGACGTTACCGGCCATTTTTTCCCCATTTTCCTCAAAACGCTAATTGATACCAAATCATCATTGCTCGCTTATTTTGCCACCATCCCTATTGCCTTTTTAGGTTTAAATGAAATTTCCATAAGAATCATTCCGGCTTTGTCGGGGTTGATGGTCGTTTTCCTGGTTTTTTTAATTGTGAACAAATTATCTGAAAATAAAATAGCCGCTTTAATCGCCTCTTTTTTAGTGGCGGTTACGCCTTGGGCTATTCATTTTTCCCGAGGTGCTTTTGAAGCTAATCTGATGCTCTTTTTGCTCCTTTTGGGGATATTTGGTTATCTAAAATCATCAGACAATAAAAATTACATTTTTCTGAGTGTGGTTAGCTTGGCTTTAAGCTTTTATGCTTATCATGCGGCTAAAGCCTTAACCCCTTTAATCATTATTGGTTTAATCTTTTTCTTTCCTGAGTATTTAAAGAAAATCAACAAGAAAAAAATTATTTTCAATGCTTTACTTTTTACAATCATCTCTTTACCCATTGTTTATTCTTCGGTTTTTACTGGTGGCCAGGCAAGGTTTGCTGAAGTAAGTCTTTTTAAGGACGACAAGACTATTGGTAAGATTATTATCAAAAGAGAAGCAGATTTAAGTTTGCCCTTGCCTGGTCGTTTTTTCCATAATAAGGGGGAGGCTTATTTTAATAAATTGGCCGCTAATTATCTGGAAAGTTTTTCGCCTCAGTTTCTTTTTCTGTATGGTGATTTGAATTTTCGGCACTCCTCCGGCGAAAGCGGCGAACTTTATTTGATTTGTCTGCCCTTTTTCCTGATTGGTCTGTTTACCTTTTTTAAAGAGAGGAAAAAGTATCAAAAATTTTTAATCTATTTAATGATTATTGCCCCACTTCCGGCGGCTATCACCAAAGATAGCCAACATGCCATTCGTCTTTTATTTTTGATGCCGATTATTTTAATGATTTCCGCTTTCGGCTTGTTTGGCTTTATCAATTGGCTGAATAAACAATTAAAAAGAAAATTATGGCGGACTTTACTTTATGGTTTATTGCTCATGATTTTTGTTTTAAATTTTACTCTTTACCTTCATCAATATTTCTGGCATTATCCCCGTGAGTCTTGGCGTTATTGGGCCTATGGCTATAAACAAGCAATGCAAGGTCTTAATCAATTAGAGAAAAACTACGACCAGGTTTTAATTAACAATACCTATGAACCTTCCATTTTATGGTTTTTATTCTGGCATCAATATCCGCCGGCAAAGTTCCAGCAGAATTTTAACGGTGGACAATATCAAGAGAATATTTTGCCGGGTTTTAACGGCTTTAAATTGGACAAATTTTACTTTGGTAAAATTAATGACGAGGATGAAAAACAAGGTGGGGTGGGGAAAGTTTTGGCGGAAAATAAAAAAACTCTCTTTTTGGTTTCTCAAACAAAAGAAGTCGGCGGCGATTGGGATTGGCGCCAAAGTCCACCGGGTGACATAAGGGTTTTAAAAACAATTACTAATCCTTATAACCAACCCATTTTCTACCTAGTAACCCATGAATAAAAAAACTTTTATCGTTTTATTTTCTAAAAAAACATTTATTGTTTTATTTTTGATTATTATTTTAGCCGGCTTGCTGAGATTTCCTAGTTTGTCCAGGTTTCCAGCTGGTTTTTCGGCGGATGAAGCAGTTCAGGGTTATACCGCTTACTCCGTTTTAAAAACCGGTCGGGATGAATGGGGACAATTTTTACCTTTAAATCCTCGTTCTTTTGGGGATTACAAACCACCACTTTATATTTATTTGACGATTCCTAGTATTGCTCTTTTTGATTTGAATGAGTTTGCCGTTCGTTTGCCTTCGGCCATTTTTGGTGTCCTGGCAGTATTGGCCGTTTTTCTTTTGACTCAAGAACTTTTTAGTATAGCTGTAATTTCCTTATTGGCGGCTTTTATTTTAGCCATTTGCCCTTGGCATTTAGTTTTTTCCCGAGGGGCGATTGAAGCCAATTTAACGGCTTTTTTCTTTCCCATGGGTTTTTATTTTTTCCTTAAAGGCCTTAAGAAGGCTAAATATTTGCCGCTGTCAGCTTTATTTTGGGGTTTAAATCTTTATACCTATCACAGTGCTCGTCTTTTTACCATTCTTTTTGCTATTTTTATTATTGGGTGGTTTTGGAAAAAAATCCGCTGGAGTGATAAAAGAGTTTGGTTAGCCGGATTTTTGGCTTTAATTTTCATTTTGCCAATTTTATGGAGTCTTTTCCATGGTGGTGCTGGAAAACGTTTCAACGATGTGTCTTTATTCAATCCAACGGATAAATGGCGGGAAGTTTATCAGCGCCAATCAGAATCGTTGTTAAAAAATCCCTTACCGATTCTTTTCAATAATAAAGTAACTTGGATATCGGAAAAATTTGTTAAAAATTATCTCTCCTATTTTTCCTTTGGATTTTTGTTTACTGAAGGCAGTCCTGATGGTTATTATGCCAATCTGCCTGGTCGAGGATTGCTTCATTTGTGGGAACTACCACTTTTATTGGGAACAGTCTGGTTTTTTTATAAAAAGAAAGAAAAAAGATTGACCCTTTTGCTATTTTGGCTTTTTTTGGCCGGAGTGCCGGCCGCTCTTTCTAAAGAACCATCCCACGCCAATCGGGCGGCTACTTTTCTTCCCTTGTGGTCTTTATTATCGGCTTATGGGGGTTACTTTTTGTGGGAATTTTTTACTAAGAAATTATCAGCTAGGGCTAGAAAAATGACTTTTTCTTTAATTTTGATTTTTATTTCTATTTCTTTATTTTTCTTTCTTGAAGAATATTTTTCTCATGCACCGGTGAAATTAGCCAAAGGTTTGAGTTATGGGTATCGGGAAACCATTAATTATTTAACTACAGTCGAGGATAATTATGACAAAATTGTGATGACGAAAAGATTTTCTGAACCCCAAGTTTTTGTGGCTTTTTATAAAAAATATGATCCCGGCCAATATCAATTGGCATCTCAAGATTTTTTACGTTATGAGGAAGATGGACTGATATTTTTAGATCAGCTGGGAGTTTACAGCTTAGGCAAATATGAATTCCGTGATATCAATTGGGGAGCCGACAAAAATCTTAAAAAAACTTTAATTGTCGGAGGTTTGGAAGATTTTGCCATCGAAAAAGTTAACCCCATAAAGACAGTTTATTATCCCAATGGCAAAGAGGCTTTTTTGATTATTGACGCCGAAAATTATAGTAAATGAAAAAAATTGAAAAGAAAATTTGGTTAATCTTAATTTTAATTTTAGCGGCTTTTTTACGGTTTTATCAATTAAACCAAACACCGCCAGCCTTGAATTGGGATGAAGTTTCTCACGGTTATAATGCTTATTCCATTTTAAAAACTGGTCAAGATGAATGGGGATTTACCTTTCCCACCATTTTCCGTGCTTATGGTGATTACAAGCTGCCTGTTTATATTTATTTGACTAGTTTAAGTGTTGGGATTTTTGGCCTTAATGATTTTGCTGTTCGTTTTCCTTCAGCCTTGGCAGGTGTACTTTCAGTTTTGTTTGTCTATTTTCTAGTAAAGAAATTATTTAAGAGTAATTTGATTGCTTTATTGTCCTCGTTGTTTTTGGCCATTTCCCCTTGGCATCTTTTTCTTTCCCGTCCGGCTTTTGAAGCCAATCTGGCGAGTTTTTTGGTGATTGCCGGTATTTATTTCTTTATCTTAGGGCTGAAGAAAAAATGGCTTTTGCCTTTAAGCATTTTGTTATTGGGTTTATCAGTTCATACCTATAACAGTGCCCGAATCTTTGTCCCATTAATCTTAACCACTTTATTTCTACTTCATTACGCTAGCGTAATGAAGTGGGTGAAGAAGAAAAAGAAGGAAGCAATTTTAGTGGTAGTTTTATTATTGGTCTTTTTTATTCCTTTATTCTATTCTTTTATTTCTCCTTCTGGTTGGGCTCGTTTTAAATGGGTGAGCATTCTTGATCAGGGAGCCATTAACCGCATTAATATGGCTCGAGGCAGTTCCTCTTTACCGAAACCGTTACCAAGATTAATTCACAATAAAGCAACTTATTTCACTATCGCTTATTTTAGAAATTATTTTTCTAATTTTTCCCCACGCTATCTTTTTGTTAAAGGTGGTTCCAACTATCAATATAATATTCCTGGTAAAGGGATTATTTATCCCATCCAAGCGCCTTTAATTTTAATCGGTCTTTATTATCTTTTTAAAAACTGGCGGAAAAAAGAGTCAAAATTGATTTTTTTCTGGTGGCTGTTGGCAGTGGTGCCGTCGGCGGCTACTCAAGAAAATCCCCATGTTTTAAGAACAATTTTGGTTTTACCGATGCCCCAAATTTTAGCGGCCTTGGGTTTTTACCAAGTTTGGTCTTGGCTGAAAAACAGGAAGGTAATCCAATGGCTTTTTGCTGGCGTTTATGGTTTGATTTTGCTGGTTTTAATTTATAAATTTTTAACAGGCTATTTTGGCTCTTATCGCAAAACTTATTCTTGGTCTTGGCAGTATGGCTACCAGCAAGCTGTTAATTACATTCAATTACATTATAATGAATATGGAAAAATTTTTATAACCAAGAAATATGGAGAGCCTCATGAATTTTTGCTTTTTTATCTTAAATGGGACCCGGAAAAGTATCGCCAAGATCCTCAATTAAAACGTTATTTTCGGACAGATTGGTATTGGGTGGATAGTTTTGATAAATTTGTCTTTGTTAATGATTGGAATATAAGAGATAGTACTCAATATCCAGTATCCAATATCCGATATCTTTTGATTACCAGTCCGGGGAATTATCCGGAAGCCGTGCCTACCGGCAGGCAGGGTTGGAAGAAGCTTGAGACGATAAACTTTCTAGACAACAAACCTGCTTTTGAAATTTTAGAAAGAAAAAGTGATTAAATTTTTTAAAAAAAATTGGCTTTTGTTATTAATTTTAATTTTAGCGTCTTTTTTGCGTTTTTATCGTTTGGGTTCAAATCCACCTTCTTTACATTGGGATGAAACGGCCATCGGTTATAATGCCTATTCTATTTTAAAAACAGGGCGTGATGAATATGGTAAATTGTTTCCTTTCATTTTTAAATCCTTTGGTGATTATAAACCTGGATTTTACATTTATTTGACTGTTCCTTCAATTGCTATCCTTGGTTTAAACGAGCTTGCTGTTAGATTACCCTCGGCTGTTATCGGTGTTTTAACCGTCTGGCTGGCTTTTCAGTTTACTTTTTTGCTTTTCAAAAAAAAGCCAGTGGCTTTATTATCTAGCTTGGCTTTAGCCATTTCCCCCTGGCATCTTCAGTTTTCCCGCGGCGCTTGGGAGGCGAATGTGGCTTTATTTCTAGTTTTGGCCGGGGTTTTGAGTTTTATTAAGGCCGAAAGAAACAAGGTAATCTGGCTTTACTGGTCGGTGTTGAGTTTTAGCATGGCTCTTTTTGCTTATCAAAGTAGCAAGATGTTTGTTCCTTTGATTATTTTAGGGTTAATGATTTGTTTTTGGAAAAAAATTAAAACGCTTCCGTCAAAACACCTTCTTATTAGCTCGATAATTATTTTAATGATGGCGGTTCCGATCTATCTTTCTGTTTTTAGCGGTGGTGGTGGACGATTAAAAGTTATGAGTATTTTTTCTTATCCTCGGACTAAAGACGAAGTTAATCAAATTTTACAAGAAGACAATGGTGATCAGATTTCTTTTCAATTGTTCCACACAGAACCTTTGGCTTTAGCTCGCGGCTTTTTAGAACGTTATTTTAATCATTTTTCCGGTAGGTTTTTATTTTTTGAAGGTGATTGGAGTAGTCTTCGTCATGGACTGCCATATATGGGCGTTTTGTATTTTATTGATTTTCTCTTTTTACTAGCCGGCGCTTATTGGCTGATAAAACAAAATTCAAATCAAAGTAAGTTTATTTGGTTTTGGCTTTTGGTCTCGCCCTTGCCGGCAGCCTTGAGTCGTGATTCAATTCAGGCCACACGTTCATTGAATATGGTTTTACCCTTAATAATAGTTGTAGGAAGTGGGATGTATCAGACTTATCTTTGGCTTAAAAATCAAAAAAAAGCAATCTATGTTCTATGTTCTTTGTTCTATGTTCTTGGATATCTTTGGTGTTTTGTTTATTATCTTGATCAATATTATACCCATTATCCCCGTCAATCCAGTCAATTTTGGCAATACGGCTATAGGGAACTTATTAATAAAATTGCCCCCATTAAAAATAATTACTCACAGATAATTATGACACCTAAATACGGACAACCCTATATTTATTGGCTTTTTTATACTCAATATAATCCGCCGGTTTATCAACAAAAGGCCCAACTAAAAGAAAATGTTTCCGGGGATGTGGGGCAGGTAGAGAGAATTGATAATTTAGAGTTTCGGCCGGTTTTTTGGCCAGCCGATCGGAATTTGAAGAATGCTTTGTTAATTGGAGATGATTTAGAGTTGCCACTTAAACAGATTGATTTAAACCAAGCAAGAATTTTAGAAGAGATTAAATTTTTAAATGGGAAAATAGCTTTTAGAGTGGTGGAGACCTTATGAAATTCAAAATTAAAAATTCTCCCGCGAAGCGGGATCCCGCTACGCGGGAAAAATTTAAGATAATTTTATTATTGGTGATTATTTTTATCGCGGCTTTTCTCCGACTGTGGAATTTAAATAATTATCCGGCTGGTTTGAATGCTGATGAAGCGGCGATTGGCTACAATGCTTATTCGCTAATCCAAACTGGCAAAGATGAACATGGTATCCCCTGGCCAATTCATTTTAAATCTTTTGGTGACTATAAACCCAGCTTTTATTTTTATTTAGTTTTACCTTTTGTAAAACTGCTGGGTTTGAATATTTGGGCGGTGCGTTTGCCTAATGCTCTTTTAGGTATTTTGTCGGTTGTGGTCGTGATGTTTTTAGTTAAGCAAATTTTTGGCGAAAGAAATGTCATCAACCGTTTCTCTTTATGGTCTGGTTTTTTCTTGGCGATTTCTCCTTGGCATCTTCATTATTCGCGCGGAGGATGGGAATCAGGAGTAGCGATATTTTTCATATTGACCGGCGTCTATTTCTTTTTTAAAGCTCTTAACAGCTCTAAATTTTTTCTGCTTTCTGCTTTATTTTTTATATTGTCTTTATACACCTATCATAGCGCTCGTTTGGTGGTTCCCTTGTTGTTTTTAGGTTTGATTATCCTTTACCGTCGGAGAATTTTTAGGAAAGCCAATCTTAAATGGATAGTTATTTCGGCTTTAATCGGTTTGGTGCTTTTACTGCCCCTAGTGAAAGATTTCCTTGGACCGGCAGGAATTTCCAGGTTTTCCGGCGTGGGTTTACTTTCAGATACTGGGCCTTTTTGGCGGGTAAACGAGTTGCGAGGACAACATGTTAATCCCTGGTCTTTGCCGGTACGTTTTCTTCACAATCGCTTGGTGGCTTATGGCTTGGCTTTTTTTAGCAATTGGATTTCCCACTTCAATGGCAATTTCCTGTTTGTTTTTGGCGACATTATTGAAAGAAATCGCGTCCCAGAAACTGGCCAGATGTATTTCTTTGATATTTTTTTTATTGTCTTTGGTCTTTATTTTTTGATTCTTAAACGACCTCAAAATCGGCAATTTATTTCGCGCCTGCAAATACCGCCAGCCTCCGTACTGGCGGATGAAGCAGGCAAGAAAGAAGCCGACACCAGAGCGGAAAACCCCAGCCTCCGTGCTGGGGGAGGCTTCATTTTTCTTTGGCTAATGGTGGCGCCGGTAGCAGCCGCCATGACTTTTCAAGCGCCCCATGCCTTAAGAGCGAACAATATGGTTATTCCTTTGGTTATCATCGCTGCCTATGGAGCCATTAATCTTTTTGATTGGTTTAGGAAAAAGAAAAAAATTGTCCGCCTAGCTTTTTACCTTTTTATTTTACTTTTGATTCCTTGGAACGCAGGTCGTTACCTTCATGAATATTATGTCCATTATCCCAAAACCTATCCAGCCGCTTGGGAATATGGTTTTGACCAACTAGTTCCTTATCTTGAAGAAATAAAAGGCGAATATGAAAAAGTTTATGTTACGGATAAATATGATCAACCTTATATTATTTTTCTTTTCTATCTAAAGTATCCACCGGAAAAATTCCAAAAAGAAGTGAAGCTAACCCCACGGGATAAATTTGGCTTTTCTACCGTTCGTGATTTTGATAAATTTCATTTTGAAGCGATTAATTGGGATGAACTTAAGACTAAATCGAATATTTTAGTTGTAGGGACGCCTGAAGAGATTAATACCTCCGCCACGATTTTGAAACGGATTTATTTTAAAAACGGACAGACTGCCTTTTTAGTCGTGAAAGTGTAAAATATTATAAGGATAATTATTCCTTGACAGTCATAATTAGAAAAATGAATAAAATTTCCATCGCCATTGCTACTTTTAATGAAGAAGAAAATATTGGCAAATGTTTGGGAGCGGTTAAGAATTGGGTTGATGAAATTGTAGTTGTTGACGGTTCTTCGACCGATAAAACGCGGGAAATTGCCAAAAAATTTGGAGCCCAAGTCATTAAAACCACCAATAAACCCATTTTCCATATCAATAAAAATATTGCTATTAAAGCCTGTCATGGTGATTGGATTTTACAGCTTGATGCTGATGAAATAGTTCCGCCAGAGCTTAGGGATGAAATTTTGTCAGTGGTTAAGCAGGAGCCGAAAGTCGGCCAACCGGTTGCCTATTGGTTGAAGCGCCGCAATTATTTTTTGGGTAGATACTTAAAGAAGGGCGGCCAGTATC
>Ga0315274_10008039_pt1 | contig 15259 bp, 27 predicted proteins | sample YL17G02_20_MG_FD_203700 | JGI IMG/M metagenome (GOLD analysis project Ga0315274, IMG submission 203700) | Sediment microbial communities from Yellowstone Lake, YNP, Wyoming, USA - YL17G02_20 | ecosystem: Environmental > Aquatic > Freshwater > Lake > Sediment | place: USA: Wyoming | collected... | reverse complement strand
CTTTGGGACTATACGCTAATGGCACGGTATCAGAGACCCCCGGTTGTGCTGTACACCGCCGAACAAGTGTGGGCCGCGGCTTGCGCTGCGCAACGCATCAACGGCGAGTACCTCAAAGAAGCGGAGATGATCTACGCTGACGCAACAGGCGCCCAGCTTCCGACGCCGATTACGGTGCGGATGGCAAACAAGCATCTGATGCGCGAAATGCTTGCTGCAACCGCCGACCCGCGCCTTACCGCTGCTGACGTAGCCGAAGGCATTGCGTGTCGCACCCACTATCAGGGTCTCATTTTCAAAGAACTTGCCGGCAAGCTGAACAGCGGCTTTCTGAAAGCCGTGTACGCTTTGTCCGCCAAGGAAGAATTCCAATCCAACGCTTTTATCGAACTGGCGCAGATCGCTGCTTCGCCGCAAGGCTGGGTGCGCGACGTCAAGCGCGACGCCAACATCGAAAAGGCGGCGCTGGGCAAGTATGTTGGTAATGTTGGAGACAAGGTCACCGGCGAAGTTGAAATTACGGACTGCAACTATTCCGCCAACTACGGCATCTTCTTTGCGCACGGCTTTATCGACGGCAACGCGGTGTTCTTCGCGTACAAGTCGAAGCTGAATCCGGGCAGCAAGGTTCCGATCAAGGGTACGGTAAAGGCGCAACGCGACAACTTCACCACGCAACTGAACCGCGTAAAGGAAGTGAAATGACAATGACTGTCGAACAAGAAGAGACGATGTTTGGGTGCCGCCTGGGCGAGTTCATGGACTCGGTCATTGACTCTCTCACGTTTCGTTTCGCTGAAGAGGACCATGGCGAGAAAACTGCATTTGCCAGGGTTGCTATGTCTCTTCTGTCCGACGCGCAAGAAGAAATAGTTCGCGGCATGCACGAAGATGCTCGCCAAACCATCAACCGGGCTAAATTCCTGCTCGGCCAAATCGAAGGACAAAATGAAACCGGAAAGCAAATATGCAAGCAAAGCGAAATGGCGCGGTGAGCAAACCGTTTCTCTACGAGGCTGTTGTTCCTATGAGCAGAAAATCGCCCTCACCGCGAATGCTCTGGTGCAATGAAAACATCGGTAGGGCGATGAGCGATTGGGATTTACATTTTGATCCTAATACTCGAACCACAACCTTTTATTTTGACGACGAAAAGATTGCGTTTGAATTTCTTTTGAGGTTTGCATGATATTCAGAGAAGGTACAGACGACGAAATTTGCAATACTGTCACCTGCCATTTTCGTCCGATAAAACCAAAGGCAGTATACCGCGACCTTCTTACTGGTCGCCACGTTTGTTTAGCTTGTGCGCAAAAAGCCAACGCCGAAGCATTGCGGGCACACCGGCCAAAGAGATGCATAAGCGATAAAGAATATCTGTGGGAGTGTTTATCCCATTGATGTGCTGTAACTGTAATTCAAACCGACCATGAGGTCTTATAGAGGATAAAAAATGAAACGAAGTCTTTTTGCAGTAGCGTTGCTGGGCTCGCTGGCTCTTTCGGCGCAAGCTCAGAACTTGGTGCACGGAACGCGAGTAGAGGTTCCGAGCAATGTTACCTTTGCCGAGAACGGAACCGCATCAAATCCGTTTACTCCCGGTGGTGATGCCTTACTGCGGTTCACATCCGCCGACGGCACAATCACCATGGCGAAGTTCACCCAAGACGGTTCGTTGCAACTGTTTTACAGCGCGACGGTGAGCTTCTCGCAAGACATGACCCGTGCGGCAGCAGGCCCGCTGGCAGGATATGTTTATGTGAGAGTTGGCGAAGGATATTACCTGATGCCAGTGTATCACCTGCCGCCGGCACTCGTCGACGTCCGCTAATGGCTAAGCCGCCCGCCCCGAAACGCTATTTCAAGATCCGACACAAGACGTCGGGTCTGTGGAGTAAGGGTGTGGCAGGCTCCGCCCATACCGGCGTCTACTGGAGCAAAAACGGTAAGGTATGGCATAGTTTAGGATCGCTACGCCTGCACCTGCATCTGGTGGTTGGCGAATACAAGCGTGATATTTCGAACTGGGAAGTGATTGAATACAGTATGTCGCCGGTCGAAACTAAGCCAGCGATTGAGATGGTCGACACGATGAAATTGCTGAAGAAACGATAATGGCTAATGCGTGGACAACTTTGGGAGAAGCAAAATGAGTCTTAAAACAATCTATCTTTATCGAAAACTGTTTTGGATATTCCTAATTGGCAACGGAATATTTGCTGCAATGTGGCTGCATTCATATGCGACCACCGACGAGAATCTTGTTTATTTCATAATCAACTTCATTGGATTCGCAGTAGTGTTCCACGGACTGCGCAGTAATTACAGGTTGGAAGGGCTATATTTTGAGCTGGAAAGACTCAAGCAAATTCAAAAGGTTATAAAGGGCGAAGATCTCAAGTAAAATCAATGACTTACGTCGCCTCCAAAAACGGTTGACAAAACAGCCAAAACCAGGTATAATGTTTACATACTAACGCAACAGGGAAAAACAATGCACGTGAATTTCGACAAGAATGAACTGACGCTCAAGGGACTGGAAAAGATTCTGGTGGACAGCGGCTACACGGACACGAAGGTTGTGGACATGGAAGTGGTTGCTGACCCCGAGAGCCGCTACTTGGCGATTTTCAAGGTGCTGTTCGATGACCTGGACAGCGAAGTGGAGGGCAACGTGTTCCTCTGGTGCGAACGCAACGGCGAGATCCGCGCGGACTTCTAATGGAACAAGTCAAACCGAATGTAGGATCCGTGGTGCGCGTGACGACACGCTGGCCGAATGAATGGCTATTTGCAACGTCGCCGTGGCGCGACAGCGTACACGAAGGCGTGGTGGTGCGCAGTAATGCGTGGGACCAGCCGGGCACGTTCAAGATGCAAGTGGCGAACCCGAACCACCCGAATCCAATCATTCCGCTGCATCGCGTACACAAGCTGGAGTTCATTTCCGGTGAAGGCAGCGTGGTGAGCGACACGGTCAAGAAGATTGAAGTGAAAGGCAGCAAGGGCAACGTTTACGTGGTTACCAAAGTTGGCGACCAGTGGCATTGCACTTGCACCGGATTCATGTACCGCAAGGCGTGCAAACACCTTGACGAAGCAAGGAAAGCAAATGTCTAATCTGGATACGATGCGCAAGCTGGTTGCAACGTGCCCGTGGCTGAAGGCTGGTAACCTTTTGGCTGCGGCCAATGCCAATCCGGCTTGGTCGAATGCCGTTACTAAATGCTGGAAGGCGCTGATGGCCGACGGCGATGTGGATGCTTTGGAAGCTGCGGTGGGTGCCTGGGAAGACGTGGGCGTGTCGCTCCAATCCGATTTTATCAACAAGGTTTACAATGACCCGGATTTGAATCCGCGGTGACGGAGGCGCGTTTTGGCTAAAGTAATGGTTGACACCAAAGCCAAAAGGCGCTACAATAGCAACACTGGACGAACGTCCGGAGAGGTTTAACTCAACGAAGGAGTATCGAGAAATGAGCGAGAAATTCACGGTAGCTGGTACTACGCTTTACAAGGGCGCAACGAAGGTTCGGTTCGCGAACGATCTGGCCACCCGCGTGAAGACGCTGGTCAAGAACGGGCATGACGCGATCGAGCTGTTCGACCTGCCGAAGCCGATGGCGAAGCCGGAGGCCCTGGCCTTCCTGGCAACGCAGAAGCTGTCGAAGGTGGCGGCGGAAGCTGTTGCAAACAAGGCGTCGGAATACGCGCCGAAGGTGGCGAAGCCGGTCACGAAGGCTGCGAAGACGGTCGCCAAGGCTGTTACGAAGGCCGTTACGAAGAAGACTGCGACGAAGGCGCCGGCGAAGAAGGCCGCACCGTCGATCGCTGCGAAGGCGAAGGCTGCGAAGGCTGCGGCTGCGCCGGTCACTGTTGTGACTGAGGCGATTGCGACTCCTGTCGCGAATGCGCCGGCTACGACCGAGGACGTCGGCGTAGCGTAAGCTTTACAGCGGTGCAATGCCGCTGAGGTTTTGGAGAGCCCGTTCGATTGGACGGGCTTTCTTTTGACTGCAAATCCTAGCATAAAGCTGGCCAAGCTAAATACTCAGTTGAACTTGAGGACCCCATGCTTAAAGTCACGTTATGCGACGATGGAACATTTCTAGTTTACAAAAATCGGAAATACATTGGCCTCATTCTAGCCAATGACCTCAAGGGTAAAGTGCTTTACCAAGCTATCGACAAAACTGGTCATATATTAGGAACCTCAACACTTTATGGAGAAGTCCTCAAACTAGTTCTTGCAGTACCACATGGTATTAGATACTATGCGGCAAACGGAGATGACTGATGCTAATTTTCAACAAATCGGCGGCACCCTCGGAGTTTGCAGAATTCGCCAACAACGTAGCAATGGTCTTAAAAGCAATGCGTACTTCTGGAATGGCCGACACCACAATGGGCGAGGTTATGGTTTGGTTAGGTCAAGATGAACACGAAATAGAAGACGAGGCATGGAAAGAAATATTTGAACTCGATGACAATCTTCTTGTACTAGAAGTCGATCGTATCGTAGCAGGAATAACAAATCAACTACACTAATGACAACCTTAAAATCAATATGCGGTGGCTCCCAAATAGCCCAACTAAGTAAATCAGCTCAAGACATAGCTTCCTTGGATGGCGAGGTATGGGAGTGTGGAGTTTATCAAGGAGGCACAGCAGCATTGCTTCATGATTTACTCAGCGATAAAATCTTCAGATTGTTTGATACGTTTGGTCCCGGGATTCCTTTAACCGGTCCCGGTGACCATTTCCATCCGGGCATGTTTCCCATCGATGATAAAACCTATCAAGACATCCTCGCACATTTTGCACCTTATCCTAATGTAATGCTGCACAAAGGAATTATTCCCGACACCTTTGCTGGACTTGAGAATAGCAAAATTTGCTTTGCGCACATCGACGTAGACGCCGGACAAACCTATACCGCCTGTCTAGATTTTATCTGGCCCAGATTAGTAAATAAAGGTATAATGGTATTTGATGATTATGCAAGCTGCGATTGCCTAGCTGCAACTGCGGTGGTAGACGAGTTTGTTAAAGTCAACAATATCGAATTACACCTTACCCCAGGTTGGGGCGGCTGGATACAAAAGCACTAACATTTTCACTAACTTTGGCACTTCCGAAATGCGCTACAAAGAACTCACTGAACTAAACATCGACAACGAAAAAGGCTGGGGTCAAGTCCCGCTCAATCAAGAAGTCGATTATTTTGGTTTACGAGTGAAAATGCGCCCGAGCGTATTTCTAAAACTTGCACGACCGCTAGAAGGAGAACCCAGAGATACCATTCGCCAACATATAAAGAAGGGTGGTGCAGTTGGGGCTCCGTTTCTATATATTAGATATCCCGACGAATGGGAGAACGGTGATTTCACAAAATACGCTAATGTTACAGGACACGAAGGTCGTAACCGTATGACACTGACATTAGAGCTTGAAGGTGACGAACCCGTAGAAACACACATTTTCTTTCGCAATCCAGAGACTCGTAGACGTCATATTACCGATGCAATGATTGCGGAAATGAACAAACGATTGTCGCCCGAAGGTATTGAATCCATGCCATACAAGGGTCCGTTCTTCACAATGTAAGGCGCTAAATACAGAATGCGCCATAGTCAAATCATTGTTGAGCACGTTCTAAACCTAATCTCTAAAGAAGATCGCACAAAGTATAAGGATGTGGTTTGGGACCTAATGCAAAAATCCTACGCTAGAGTAGGTGGCTTTAAATCCGCTGTTTCTCCCGAAGAACTTGTTGATACAACTAACCTATGGAAGCTTGTTGTTCGCACAGATGCAATGGGCGAAAAACATATTACTGCCGCTAATGTCTACAGAGATCAGCACGGAAGAAAAAGTGTAGCAGCCGGCACCGATGGCAGCACTCAAGGTAAGAAAGACTACATGATGATCAAAGATGACGATGTAAAGTTGATGCGAGCATGGGCAGAAGTTAGTGGCGCGCCCGAAGCCATCTTCCGTAAAGCAGGTGCAAAACCACTTCTAGCAAAATTTGCTGCTGAACTAACCGGCAAGGAAATCATATCCTACGACGACGACGGTTATCACTACGTTCGTCTCATATTGGGCGAACCCCATACCAAAATGTTGATGGGCTGGCCACAAGTCGATGGTGATCTTGCAGCTAGAATTGAAGCCGAATCCGGCGCTGATATTCACTCACAAAACAGTTGACACGCGCCCGAAAGGGTGCTATAATGCTACAGCAGATTGGAGATCTCATGATCCTATATTTTCACGGTTTTGGTAGTGCTGGTGGTGGACCCAAGTACGATATGCTCAAAGAGCGTTTCGAAGGTCGCACCCCTGTCTACTCGCCCGACATTCCTACTGACCCAAGCGAAGTACCTGAAATGGTACGCAGATTTGTACTCCACCACATTGCAAGTGAGAGAGACGGTCCCGTTGTGTTTGTAGGCTCGAGCTTGGGTGGATTCTACGCTGCCTACTTTGCAGCTAAATGGGACGTAAATTGCGTTCTCGTTAATCCGTCGTTCGAACCGTCAGTTGGGCTAACACGCGCGATCGGTACAGTAAACGATTTCCGTGGTGGCACGTTTGAATGGACAATGGATCATTGCAGATCCTTAGCTGCCATGACGTACGATATAATGGCAGGACCGTCGAATGGCGCACTAACGCATCTGTTCGTAACCAAAGACGACGATGTTTGTCCGATGGCAAGAACGTTTCAACTTTGCCCGTATCGTGCATGGACACAAGTGTTTGAGGACGGTGGTCACAGACAAATAGATCACTTTCCAGAAGTAGTTGATTACATCGACACAACGTTTTTTGGCCCATTGGGCAGGCAGTATTTGGTGGAACCCGGGTTGACACAGGAGTAAATTATGCGTAAGCTTGCAATCGTAGCAACCATTTTATCATTACAAGGCTGTATGGTTTTACCGTACAGCGAAGGCGGAATGGTATTCGGACCAATGTCACAGGGATATGTTGTTCCGGTTGTTGCTGCTCCGTGTTGTCGTGTAACAACGTACCATCCGTTGCCCGCAGCTGATTATTTGAGCGAACAATATTTCTACTACGGACCGACAGTTAGCGTTATGCTGCCTGGTATGATTTATGGACGCGGATGGGGAGGAGCAGGCATCTATCATGTGCGGCCGCAGCAACGTTATAATTGGTATGGGCAAGAAGAACACTGGTCGCATCACGGACATAAATAGAAATAGACGGTCCCATAGTTTAATGGAAGAACGCCGGCCTTATACCCCGGATAAGCTCTAGATGAGGGCACAGTGAAGGTTCGATTCCTTCTGGGACTACCAAATTCCAACGAGATAACATGCCAAGGATAATTACTCAACCGGCGACTCCTGCCCAGTCCTATGCAATCCCAGATGAACTTTGGGATTTTGCTATGATGGGATGGACTGAGCCGGATAGCGACAATCCGGGAAAAAGTAAAGCAGAAGCAGAGGAAGGCGTTAAAGATTGGTTCTTGCACAGCGAAAGTCCGGCGCTAAATTGGCGACATCCCGTAGACGTGCTTAAAGAAGACGAGGATGGGCTCGAGAAAGTAAAGAAGGTGTTGGGCGCAATTATATACGGTACCTACCTATGAACGAGCCCGAATTTGCTAAGGATTTAGAATGGGTGCATTTTTGTCGAGGGACAATACTAAAACCGTACCCCAGACTAATATGCAGCAGTTGTCGACAAGGCGACGGAACATTTGAGCGCAGCCTACCTAAAAAGGTAGTAGAAGAAATACAGCGCCATCAAGCATTCATACACAAATTAGGATTTGAATTAGAGGATTTATATGGAAGAGCAGAAGCGAAAGATTGCGATCATCAAGGATCGCACAATCTATGATTACCACGACGATGGATACGATACTGAAAAGAAAATCATCGATTCCATCACCGAGTGGGCAGAAGTTTCCGAAGCAGATTTTGCTTTGCTTCGCGCAGCGTCTAACAGATTAGGATTTTCTGTTATCGAACAGCCGCGCTTTCAAGAAATATTCATTGCTAAGTCTATCGAGGATTACAAGCAACTTGTAGCGTCCGACGATAAGAAGCGCAAGAAGGAAGAAGCTGATCGCCTTTTAAAGACTTTGCAACGCAAGCAAAAGAAGGAAATCAAGACCAAGGCACAGAAGCAAGCTTTGCTTGAACAACTCCAAAAGGAATTAGGCGTTAAGTAGCAAGTAATTGAGTGGTACTGTAGCCGTAAATAGTATTATGACTACAGTCCCTATTTATCTGCTGGTTATTTTGCTTTTGCTGCTTCAGCTCAAGCATCACTATCTTGATTATCGAAATCAAACCGATGATGAGCAGTTAGCAAAAACTGATCTATTTCGTCGAAGCGCAATCATTCACAGCATTCGCCACGGTGCTGCCACGGCGCTTTGTCTAATTGTAGTCTTTCCAGCCCACCCTCTATTTGCAGTTATTGCTGGTGCAGCTGATACAGTAGTTCATCATCTTATTGATTTTTTTAAGACTAGGATCGAAGGATGGAATAACAGTCTTATCGGTCATAGATATATCTGGGGAGTTGACCAACTATTTCATCAACTAAGCTATCTAGCTCTTATTCTAGTAGTTGGTTGCGTCCTCCACTAGGAGGGGATATGGATCATAATCACGCTACATCGTTTGTCATAATCTACCTGATGTTGTTCTTTCAGTTTAAGCACTTTATTGTCAATTTTCTATTTCCGTACGACGTTCCCAGGGATACTAAGAAACCATTTTATGATCTATCCGCATTACGACATAGCTTCTTTCACGGCGCCGGAGTAGCAGTATGTATCGTTCTGGCACTCCCAAACATGATCGGTTTTGCTATTCTTGCAGGGCTATTTGAGCACGTTGCACACCATTGCATTGATACAGCCGAATGTAAGATTAAAGATATTAGTTCTAACAAACTAGCGCCCGCACATTTCAGAATTGATGTCGACCAACTGCTTCACCAATTGACGTATATTGCCATTCTAGTTGCACTAAAATGGTGGAACCTGCTAGTATTAGGTCATACAGAGATAGGGTAGGCAGCAAAACCACATTAACAAGCCGCTTTTGCCGCCGACTGCTAAATACTCTTAACAATCAAAGACTTACACATTTCCGCAAATAGTGGTTGACAAGTGGGGTAAATATTGTTATAGTGTGGGTCAGTGCAGTTAGTTTTCGCAGTCAGCTTGTGGGTTTTGGACAGATAGCTTCAAAAGCAGGTTGACAGCGGACTAAATAACGTTTATAGTAGCAAAACATTAACGCAAGACAACGAGACACAAAGCAAAGACAAATGAAAACCTTTTCTACATCGTTAACATATACGAAGCCAGCGCATTCATGCGCCACTATGGCATTCGGGTCGCAATGGCTCGTGGTCATTAGTGGTCGTGATAATGAGCCTGGCAATGGGGTTAGCAAAGTCTAAGCAATAGATACATACAGACAAAAGCGAACCCCAGAAGCGAAAGCGACTGGGGTTTTTGTTTAGTAGCGCAGTAGAAAGCAATAAGGAGAGCGCAACTGGAAACGGATAAAAAGTGATTTGTAACAAACGTGGTAGGTAACGAGCACCAGCAGGCCACGATAAAGATTAACTGTAAAGAGGCGGCGGCGAGGATTGAAGACCAGGCGGTAACTGGTTAGTAAAATTCGTCTGCACAGAGAAGGTCTGTGCCATTTTGTAAGCATACACGACACGGGACCGACGATGCGCGGATGTGTGTCTGACTTGTATGCTTACAAAATGAGAACAATGGGCGGTGTGCTTGGGGCACAGAGAGCACTTGCAATGCACTCCCGAAGGGTTCAATCCCCTTATCGTCCACCAACAATGGGGCGTTGTATCTGGGTCAGGATAAGGCGTAAGCTTGCTGATTTGCAGATGCTCTGCTCCACCATAACACAGCAACGCGCAAGTCAGGCATTGCTTCCGTTAGTCGGACGTCAGGGCGACGATATAGTCCACCAAACATATGGTCCTTTCATCCAACTGGCAGGATGGTTGCCCGATTAGCGACTCATGAGGGTTCAAATCCTTCAAGGACTACCAATTTAAAATCCAGTAGGGGTAAAGCGCGACTGGAAGCGCAGCTGACTTTGAATCAGTGTCTTTGTAGGTTCGAATCCTACTACCCCCGCCATGGAAGGTTGTCTAGCCGGGGATGCTAGCCTAGTCTTGAAAACTAGTGGAGCGTAATGCCAGGGGTTCGATTCCGCCAACCTTCCGCCAGAAAAAGGTATGAACCGCGATACATACTAGTACCCACCGGGCGATAATATCAACGGGTGGCTATGCACAGCGGTACCAACATTGGAAAGCTCCCATAATGGTATTGGAGTGGTTTGCTAAACCATCGGGCACATAATATGGCCTTCGGGGTTCGATCCCCCGGCTTTCCGCCAAGAATTGCTAGTCGACCTCGCATAACGTGCGGGCGTGACGTGTTCCATGGAATGCGAGCGCCGAGGTCAAAATATTAAATACGCCGTGCGGTGTATATGCAGCGCGAGCCGCAGATAACAATGTCGCGAAAGCGAATCGGTAGACCGTACTTAGCGATACGGTCAGCTCGCAAGAACATGGAAGGTTATGTAGTCGGGGATACTACGCTTGTTTCGAAAGCAAGTCGAGGCTCTAGCAGCCCAGGGGTTCGATTCCGCCAGCCTTCCGCCATAAATATGCAATGGAAGACTTTTTCATCTCATTGCTTGCAGGTTTGTTTGGATGCGCTGTTGTTGCGTGGGCATCTCACAAAGCTATGAAACAACTTAAGAAGGCCGACAACTTTGTAGAGAATGTTGTAAAGATGCCGCGTGTAACTAAGTGGTGGAACGAAAGTTGGATGCCGTTCTGGATCTTTATAGGAACGATGTTCTTTGCAGTAATAAAAATCGCCCAGTGGATAGGAACAAATCTAGCTGGTGTGCAATACTAAAACCATAGTAAAACAATCTCGCCGTTGTTCACAACCTGCGGCAACAGGTAAGTGATCGTACGGTGTTTGCCGACCGAGCGACGCCCGCCAAATGCCGCGGACACGAACGAAGGAGATTGCTTTACTATGGTTCAGATGGGGAAACTGGCATCCCTCCCGGATTGTAAACCCGGCGCCTCTGGCATGTAGGTTCGAAGCCTACCTGGACCACCAAATTTAAAAGGGCATGGGGTAGAGAGGTTCTACGCTGTGATGCGCACCAAATAGGTATGCATACCTACTAAACGGAGAGGGCGGTTCGAGTCCGCACTTGCCCACCAAGAACAATGCAACGATGCCCGAGAGGCCCAAGGGAACAGTCTGCAAAACTGTAAAATCGTCGGTTCAACTCCGACTCGTTGCTCCAAGTTTAGCAATAAATAATATCGTGCGGGATTAGCTCAGCTGGTAGAGCGGCACGTTGCCAACGTTCAGGTCGACGGTTCGAACCCGTTATCCCGCTCCAAATCTGTGGAAGCCAAGCGAACAATAACAAGAACGCTTGGCTTTCTTTTTACAATGGGAGTATCGTATAACGGCTTATTACAGCGGACTCTTAATCCGCCAGATTAGGGTTCGATTCCCTATGCTCCTACCATAGTTTATCTCTTCATAGCGTAGCCAGGAAGCGTCCACCGTTCGGGGCGGTGTGGGGTAGGTTCGAATCCTACTGGAGAGACCAATTTCAATGCCTCGTTAGCTCATTTGGTAGAGCGCCTCTTTTACACGGAGGATGTGGGCGGTTCGAAGCCGTCACGAGGTACCAGTTTTAGAGTGGTTACTGCATATATCCAAACCGCGGGCAGCTGGTCCACTCTGTAAGTTTTAATCCAAAAGAAGAGGGCCTCCAAAGCCGTCGAAATCCAGCTTCCGCGCCATATTGATAAATACGCTTAATGGAGTCTATTATGCGTATCGATGAATTTAGAGCAGTCCTTGACAAGTTGAATTTACTGAACGAAGATGTAAAGGGACCAGACATTCCAGAACGCATTAGAACTGGTATGGGTAATGTTACTGTTCCAAATCCATATCACGCCTCTGATAGTAAGAGTGCATATTACGGCGATGATCAAAAATGGATCAACTTGTATATGGGTGATCCAGAGCAATATCAGTTTATTAGCAAGATGCAACGTGCTAACTACGAAAAACTAAAGGCGGTGCTTGCCGCAGCAGGACTAAAGTTCGATCAATTCTATGCTGGCACCTATTTAGGGACAGGCGGTTACAACAATCCTAAAGGTAGTGCCAAGCTAGAAAACATTGTTGGCGTAGTTGGTAACAGTGAGACTCCAACATTAGTGTGGCACAAGTATGAAGGTGCTGTTGCTGGCGGTGGACAGAATCATGTTTATGTTGGCAATGCAAAGTACAAGCTTACAGATTTCTTAGCAGCAAAACCAGCATGGCAACAGCAGCAACTAACGTTCACTCCGCTAGCAGCTGGTGCAGAAGGTAAGTGGCGCGTTATGCTCAACTTATCCAACGGTAAAGGCAAATATACGAAGGTTGCAATGCGAGTCAAGGCACCTACATCGTTAAAAGCGAAAGCTATTGCTACTGCTGAATTCATCAAATCCAAAGAAGGCGTCATGGCTAAACTAAAAGGCTTTAAGGTTAGCTGGACTGCGGATCCAATTAGAATCAAATAACAATTTCGCCCCTTTAGTACAATGGGAGTATGTCGGTTTTGTAATCCGAAGATGGGGGTTCGATTCCCTCACGGGGCACCAGGTAGTACCGAAAAGGTCAGAGAGTAACTGACAAATGCAGCTAAGAGTCTTGTAGGATTTTTAGCTGCGTTTTCGTCTAGTCTAACAGGACATCGGTCGTATTTCAATGGTGGCTATATCTTAGTGGTAAAGACGCGGGCTGTGAATCCGTTTACGAGAGTTCGATCCTCTCTAGTCACCCCAATGATTTTAAGGTACGTGGGTCATCCGTGCTTCCCTGCAAGATGACATCTGGAGCGGTACTACGTGGAGTCCTCCCTGCCGCTGAATAACTGAGGATCTAGGGGAAGCAACTATTTGCCGTTGTCGCATTCTGGGAGTGCAACCGCCTGTCTAGCGGATTCAGGAGGATTCGATTTCCTTCAGCGGCGCCATATTAGATTCGGCCAATTCGTATAATGGTCATTACGGCGGATTGTCTATCCGCTCACGGGGGTTCGATTCCCCCATTGGTCGCCAAAGTTTTGTCCTCTCAACGTGAGAGACGTAGGTTCGGAGATAACGTTACCGGGCTTGGAGTGCGGTGAGATACCGACGGAGGACGCCAATTTACAATGTCTCGAGAAGCTGGATTGCGAAGCTAGAGAAGCTCCCTAGTAGGAGTATACTCCGAATGGACAAGTGGAAACTAGACGAAGGTTCGATTCCTTCCGGGGTGCCAATTTTAAATGGGATAGACGACTGGATAAGTAGGCAACGAGTAAAGTAGCTTGCGTCCGTATTAAGGGAGTATGGGTTTGCGCAATGTGAATAGCTCTCCAAATCGAGACAATCTAGCGAGGCCGCAAAACAACGGATAGCTAGGCGCCCGACCTTTTTAAGCAATATGTCTTGTTCGTCTAATAGGTTAGGACAACACCCTTTCAAGGTGTCAACACGGGTTCGAATCCCGTACAGGACTCCAAATAGATAAATAACGGTATGAGCACATTATTATACCCGTTAGCACCGCCCGCAACTCCAGAAAGTCCTAACGGAATTGCGCATTTACAGCCGGACACCGACCGCCCAGCAGCAGCAGCAGGATGGGAGACATGGGTTTCTGGTTATAGAACAGAATTTAGAGTACACGGAGCAACTGGAAGAACAGGTGCTACAGGCGCAACAGGTAACGCAGGATTTACAGGATTTACAGGATCAACAGGCCCAGCAGGTGGACAAGGTGGTCCAGGTGGTCCAGGTGGAGCAACAGGCCCAGGTGGCAATCGTGCTGGTGAACGAGGTCCAACAGGACCCAATGGAACCGCCCATGCTGCGTTTACGTTTGCTGGCATTCCATACGCATGAGAGAGCGCGACTTTAACCCAACTGATACTCTTTACCACGTTACTCAAACAAAGAACGTAAACAGTATCAAGCAAAAGGGTATACTTCTGTTGCAACCTAGCAATTGGATACAAGCAGGATCAAAAGAACGATACGGTGACGGTAGTATCTTTGCGTTTGAAGATATGGGCGATGCTGTACGATGGGCAGCAAAGTGGGACTGGGATTTAAACAAAAACATTGGTACAGGAAAGATATCAGTGCTTTCGTTTGTGTCTAATAAGAAAGACTGGAAGGCAGACGTCGCTGACCCTATCGGACAAGCGGGTGCCAAAGGTAAGTGGTTAAAGAACATTAGGTCGGTTCCAGCTAAAGACATTAAATCATCTATTCCCGTAACGCTTGAGTTAGTCAAGCAGAACAAATTGTTTTAACGAACTACAATCCTCGGCGAGTTCACAATAGCTAGATCCTGCGCCCCAGATGCAGTAAAGTGGGATAGCGAACCGTGGTGACGCCCACCCTAGCGAGGAGGCTTATTCAATTCCGCAGAACCCGAGCATGGTGCATGGGCTTGACTGTTAATCAAGTGATAGGCTGGTTCGATCCCAGCGTGCGGAGCCAATTTTAAAGTTATATCATGTTCGTCTATGGGAAGGACATTTGGACTTTCAATCCGAAGACACGGGTTCGAATCCCGTACATGATGCCAAGTTTATTCCGAAGTAGATCAGCGGTAGATCGGCGGACTGTTAATCCGTGTGTCGTAGGTTCGATCCCTACCTTCGGAGCCAGTTTTGTTTGCGTGTGTACGGCGTGCCCACTATGTGATTATCGCTAACTTCGATCCGCGGTAATGTACCTGTTGGCCGTAGCAGTCCTGAAGAAGGGCCGGTAACTGAATGAAGATAGGTTACGGCAAACAAATTCATATTCGCAAGAGAGTGTTACACTCCACGTTGGCATATAGTCTAGCGGACAGGACGCCTGCCTCTCAAAGGGTAGGAGACCAGGGTTCGAATCCCTGTGTGTCGTAATTCGACGCTAGGTGCGCACCTAGAACAGATAGCGTGGTAGCATTCGAGACTGATCCTCTTTCTTCCTAAGGCCTGGAAGACTAGCGAACATTATATGCCCTCGTAATCCAATTGGTAGAGATGATAGGCTCAGAACTTATAGAGTGTCGGTTCGAATCCGACCGAGGGTACCAAAGTTATTCACTGTTAGCTCAGTGGTAGAGCAGCAG
>Ga0315274_10008038_pt1 | contig 15260 bp, 14 predicted proteins | sample YL17G02_20_MG_FD_203700 | JGI IMG/M metagenome (GOLD analysis project Ga0315274, IMG submission 203700) | Sediment microbial communities from Yellowstone Lake, YNP, Wyoming, USA - YL17G02_20 | ecosystem: Environmental > Aquatic > Freshwater > Lake > Sediment | place: USA: Wyoming | collected... | reverse complement strand
TAGTCCGTGAGGAGCGACTCGAGCAGTTCTCGATTCGACGCCTCATCATCAACGACCAACACACGTTTACGACGTTCCATCCGCCTATGTCCTTTCCTTTTCCATGAACGCGGCGACGGTCTTGGCAAACCGGCGCGTATCAATCGGCTTGGCAATGTACCCGCAGCAGCCGGCTAATCGGGCCTTGTTGTCATCTCCTCGCATCGCTGAGGCAGTAAGGGCCACGATGGGAATCCAGGCCGTTCTGGCATCCTGCTTAATCCGTTTTGTTGCCTCCAGCCCATCCATGCCCGGAAGCGCTATATCCATTAGAATAATGTCGGGCTGTTCAACCACGGCCATGGCGATACCTTCGTCTGCCCTTCCGGTCTTCAGAACCTGGAAATCGGCTGCTTCCAGCAGATCCGTCGCCAGTTCCATGTTCATCAGGTTGTCTTCTATTAGAAGCACTTTTCGTTTATTCATGTCTTCACCTCGGTGTCCGTTGGGACCTTGCGATCTTCGTAGATTAGTGGAAGCGTGAAGCGGAACGTGCTGCCTTTCCCTTCCCCCTCGCTTTCCACCCAGATGCGGCCGCCGTGCAGTTCCACGAACTTGCGAGTGAGAGCCAGCCCCAAACCCGTGCCCTGATGCATTCGGTCATATCCGGAATCCAATTGCACGAACTCCGTGAACAGGCGCGTTTGGTCTTCGGGTTTGATGCCAATGCCCGTGTCCGCCACGCTCACGCACAGAACATCCCCGGTGCGTTCGGCGGTTACGGCTATCCGCCCTCCCGGCTCAGTAAATTTTACCGCATTGGAGAGCAGATTGAACAGAATCTGTTTGAACATCCGTTCGTCGGCGGACACCGTCAGGTCGGCCGGAGCCTCCAGACTGAGCGTGAGTCCGTGTTTGAGTGCGCGCTCTTTCACCAGAACAAACGCGTTATCCAGCATCGGTCTCACCGGGAATGATCTTGCCTCCACGGTTATCTTGCCCGCCTCGACCTTGGAGAGATCGAGGATATCGTTGATCAGGCTCAGCAGGTGTTGTCCGGCTGTCAGCACGTTGTCCACATATCTCGTCTGCTTTGGGGTAAGCGGACCGAAGGTTTGATCGTGAAGCACTTCCGAGAAACCGATGATAGAATTGAGCGGAGTCCGCAGTTCATGGCTCATATTGGCCAGGAATTCGCTCTTGGCCCGGCTGGCGGCCTCGACGGCCTGCTTGGCGGTGTGCAACGCATTTTCAACCTGCTTGCGCTCGGTGATGTCCTCAATGGCAAGGAGGATTATCCGCTCTTTTCCCAACACTCTTTGAATTTGTCGGGCATTCAAAAGCATGATGCGTCTGCCAATGGTGGAAAAATCGTGTTCCACCTCATAGTTATCAAAGGCTGCCTTTTGGGGAAGGATGTCTTCCAGCAGTTCTCGCAGTTTGGGGATGTCCCACTGTTTATTGCCCAGGTCATAGATAAGCTGTCCCACGGTCTCTTCGTGGCTTACCTTGAAGACTTCATAGAAGGAGCGGCTGGCGGTGACAACTCTTAGGTCTTGATCCAGAGAGATCAAAGGTTCACGCACGGTGTTGATGATGCTCTCGGCGTATTCGAGGGATTCATCTGCGGATTTCTTGATTACTTCCAGTTCTTTGCGGGTTCTTTCCAGACCGGCTTCTATCTCCTTGCGCTCGGTGATGTCCTCGATGGAAAGAAGAATTATCCGTTCTTTTTCCGACCCTCTTTGAATCTGCCGGGCATTCAAAAGCATGATGCGCTTGCCAATGGTGGAAAAATCGTGTTCCACCTCATAGTTATCAAAGGTTGCCTTTTGGGGAAGTATGGTTTCCAGCAGTTCCCGCAGCTTGGGGATATCCCACTGTTTATTGCCCAGGTCATAGATAAGCTGTCCCACGGTCTCTTTGGGGTTTACCTTAAAGACTTCATAGAAGGAGCGGCTGGCGGAGACTACTCTTAGATCTTGATCCAGAGAGATCAAGGGTTCACGCACGGTGTTGATGATGCTCTCGGCGTATTCGAGGGCCTCATCTGCGGATTTCTTGATCACTTCCAGTTCTTTGCGGGTTCTTTCCAGACCGGCTTCTATGTCCTTGCGCTCGGTGATATCCTCGATGGCAAGAAGAATTATCCGTTCTTTTCCCAACACTCTTTGAATTTGTCGGGCATTCAAAAGCATGATGCGTCTGCCAATGGTAGAAAAATCGTGTTTCACTTCATAGTCATCAAATGCCGCCTTGTGGGGCAGGATGTTTTCCAGCAGTTCCCGCAACTTGGGGATATCCCACTGTTTATTGCCCAGGTCATAGATAAGCTGTCCCACGGTCTCTTGAGGGTTTACCTTAAAGACTTCATAGAAGGAGCGGCTGGCGGTGACCACCCTTAGATCTTGATCCAGGGCGATCAAGGGCTCTCGCACGGTGTTGATGATGCTCTCGGCATATTCGAGGGCCTCATCTGCGGATTTTTTGATCACTTCCAGTTCTTTGCGGGTTCTTTCCAGACCGGCTTCTATGTCCTTGCGCACGGTGATGTCCTCAATGGCGAGCAGGATCAACTCCGATTGATTGCCCTGCTGGTGGATGCGGCGGGCGTTGAGCAGCATGGTCCGATGCCCGATGTCCTCGAACGTGTGGTCCACCTCGAAGTCATTGAACTGGTTGTTTTGCGGTAGAACCTCCTCCAGCAACGTCCGAAGCCGGGGGATGTCCCATTGACCATTTCCTAAATTGTAGAGGAGCTGATTCTCCGTATCCGTGGGATTAACCTTGAAGTCCCTGTAGAATGATTGACTCGCCGTCTTCACCCGCAGGTTTTGGTCAAGGATGACGAGGGGTCCCCGCACGGTTCCGACAATGCTTTCGGCATAGGCGTTGGCATCTAATATCAACTGTTCCGTCCGCTTACGCTCGGTAATGTCCCGAAAAACTAAAACCACCCCGTCTATAGTCCCCCTTTCGCTTCGGATTGGCGCACCACCATCGTCAATAGGGACTTCCGTTCCATCTTTCTTGATCAAGATGGAATGGTTGTCCATGCCAGCCACCGCGCCTTCGCGAATCAGCTTGGTAAAAGGATTCTCGACCGCTATGCGGGTCAGTTCATTAACGATGCGAAAGACTTCGGGAAGAGCCTTCCCTAAAGCTTCATCATTCCACCCCGTCATGGTCCGCGCGATCGGGTTCATAAAGGCCACTTGACCTTCGCCATTGGTAACAATCACCGCATCGCCAATGCTAGACAAGGCAACTTCAGACCACATTGATACGCTCCTTCCACAAATTTTTTCTTCAAATATGAAGTATAGCCATCGAGGCCGGGTCGAAAGGCTATGTCAGTCCACGACGGCACGCCATTGGCCGCAGTCCAGATCGAGGGGTGTAATTCACAGTCATCTTACTACCTTGGTCCTTTTCCTTACGGCCTGGCTGGCAGCAACGCCAAATCCGCGGCCTTCAGCGTCGAAACTGCCTTCCCCTTCGAATCAGCCAGAACCAGATCGCCGTCCGCACTCTGGATCGATCTTCCCAACAGGCGGCCATTGGCGTCGCACAATTCGCTTACGCCCTGCGAGACGCGTATCAGGCGATAGGTGGCCAAAACGCGTCCGTCCTTCGACAAGGTCAGTTCGGCCTCATGGCCGCAGAATGATGGCGTAAGCGTCACCATCGTTCCATCGTCCAAATGCTCCTGCACGGCAACATCGAGGGACGATCCGGTCCAGAATTCGATCAGGTTCAGAATGATCACGTCACCCAGCATGACGACATGATAGACTGGGATTATCACAAACACCCAGAAGACGACTTGCCGGGTTACATTGCCGAGTGTCCGATTCTGGAAGTTGGTGCCGACCTGGCCGTTGAACCGGTAAACCGTGTGAGTCAGCGGGAAGCGGCCATAGCAAGCCATCATTGCTCCCAAGACGACGATCAATAGCGCCTTAGCAATTAGTGATGTCAGCCGTGGGTACGGTCTTTGCATACGTTTCATGGTAGTGCCCTCCTTTTATTTTAATTCGGGGACAGTCACATTAATTCCCTTGGCTGCCAAACATCGATGGGGTAGTCTTCTTGCGAAGTTTTGCATTGGAGAGGCGATTATGGCGCGTCGCGCTCGGGCAGTGGCCATCGGATTTCCATACCATGTTACGCATCGCGGCAATCATCGCGAGGACTTGTTCTTTTCAGATAGTGATCGTTGCCGCAACCCGGCGGCGACTTGAATCACATACCCAGCGCGCCCAGCGCCGGCCGACGGTTGAAATCGGCGGCGGCCAAGCTGTCCGTTTCATTTACTGGTTCGCTCGACTCTGTAATTCCTGCACACTGTTACTTCTGCGGTGGTTAAATCAACATTTTGGCCACAGTGTAATGCGACGATCTCTTCTATTCTCTTTAAGGTAAGATCCTCTTTGCCCACTGTGACCGCAACCATGCCCCTCAAGTCACTCTTGTCTATCAGACGGCTATGCTGGTTCTCATTCTCGGGCAAGTAGATCGTACCGTTGCTGAAATCCACAGCGAACGCAACTACACCGGGAACAAAGAAGAATAAGAGGCCGATTCCGTCGAGGATGAAAATAGCAGGGTCAATCCTTCCACCCCTCTGCCCTATGCGCCCCGGGTGGAAGATGGTTCCACAGGAAATAACAGACACAACAAAGGCACACATCACACACATCGAGACGCTTTTGGTAATCCAATTCGTTTTCATTGTGTTCTCCTTTCATCTCATTTCGTATTTGTCCTTAAATTCCAAAAATCAATGATGGCGACGATGATGGTTGTCCCATGGCATCGGAGACGGTGGAATACAGGCCCGCCGTCAATGAGACAATTGCCGCGAGGCCAACCAGTGCAATCACGCGCCTCACCACACGCAACTTTAAGCATCTATCCTCATCTCTTTTCCAACGCACTATTGATAAAGCCGCCAAAGCAAGTCACATGCCGAAAGTAATGGTTTCGCAATAACAGTGTTGCCGCTTAGTGTAACTGCGCCACTTCGTGCCAACGCTCTGCCATCCAGGCTTGCGCCGGTATTGAAGGTGATTGATATATCAGCCAGAATGGTTCCCTTGAAAACAGAGGTCGTTCCAAAAGTCGCTGAACTGCCGACCTGCCAAAAGATGTTGGAAGCTTTGGCACTGCCGGCCAAGATTACCTGACGACCAGATGTTGTGGTGAGCGTGCTTGCCATCTGGAAGATGAAGACGGCGTTGGGGTCACCCTGGGCATCGAGAGTGAGGTCCCCTGACGATATCGCAAGCGAGGACGTGGATTTATAGAGGCCAGGATAGAGCGTCATCCCGCCCAGATTTCCGGACACGGTGATCGGCGCTGTTGATCGTCCGGCGGCATCGTTGTACGCGACGGTCAGATCGAGTTGTGCCTGGGCTGCGACGGGGTCGCCCGCGTGTATCGTCCCGACCACCACGCCGGGAGGGAATCCAGTCACCGCAGTACCTGGACTCACCCCAAGATCCCCAGTAATCGTGGTACCGTCCCCGGGGACATTAGTCACCGTGGAGCCGGCCAGAACCGCGAAATTAGCGGCCGATCCTAGGTTTACTGGAGCTTCACCTGCTGCCATTGCGGCCGTCGTTAAGCTCATCAGCAATAGAATACACCAGACGTAATTGAGCACTCGTGGATAGTGAATGTTTTTCATAGACTTTTCCTCCTTAAATAAATGATTGTTCTAAATCCGTCCTTATCAATACACCATGTCGGATTGGCGTAGACTGCATGGCATGGTTGGGGCTACTTGTCCTTCTGCTCCAGCTTCCACCCAAGGTCAACGATAGAAGGATCCCTGCGCCGGCCCCCACCAGGATCATGATTGCCAGGAGAGCAGCCTGGGGCATTGTCACAATCACGAACAGGAACTTCGTCTGCACCGGTCCAGTGTTTTGCAGAATCCAGATGATAGCCAGAACAGCCAGTCCAAACGCAGCAATGAGTTTTGGCTTTGCCATTTTGATCCTTCTTCCATTTCCGGTGTGCCTGCGAATCATTCGCCCCAACAATTTCAACCAAGGCATAATCCGTTCCTTTGGCGTCCACAAGCACCAATGTGGCATGGGAGCCTGTATGCTCGTTTACCACTTAGGTTGCAGTTCATGGGATTTTTTATGATTTTTTCGTGACTGCTACCTAAGCGGTGGTCAAAGCGGCTTCCGACCACGGATAATACGCACAAGAATTACGATAATGGCGATGACGAGCAGGATGTGGATAAACCCGCTAATCGTGTAGGACGAAACCATCCCCAACAGCCAAAGCAGAATCAGAACGACTGCAATCGTGTATAGCATGTCCATATCTGACACCACCTTCCATTTCAGTATACGAAAAACAAGTTAGTATATTTTTATTTTATTACTAAGTTGATGTCAACTATTATTTAGAAATGATAAGAAAAAGATAAGAGGATGGATAAGGATAATTTTAATATGTTATTAATACCATAGCTAATTTTATTTATAAAAATTGACAGAATGATAGAATAGATAGTATTGATAAATAAATCATTTTAAATAGATAAATTTATATGCCTTCACAAAAGATTTCTATTTTACATTTATACAAAGACTACTATCCTCCCATCGTTGGTGGCATAGAGAAAAATATTAATCTCATTTGCACTTCATTAAAAAATGAATTTGATATTAAAGTATTAGTATCCAATAGAAAATATTATAGTGAAAAAGAAATAATTGACGGCATTGAAATTCATAAAATTGGTAGTCTTTTCAGAATGGCATCTGCACCGATTTCACCCACCTATCCATTCTGGTTAAAGAAATTTAGGGCTGATATACTTCATTTTCATCATCCAAATCCCACTTCAGAACTATCATATCTTTTGGCAAAGCCTAAAGGAAAAGTTGTTGTTACTTATCATAGTGATATAGTCAGACAAAAATTAGGATTGAAGTTATATAATGGCTTATTAAAAAGATTTTTGGCAAATGCCAAAATTATCTTAGCTACTTCACCAAATTATATAGAGAGTTCAGAGTTTTTAAGTATGTTTAAGAACAAGTGTAGAGTTGTGCCTCTTGGTATAGATTTGGAGAAGTTCAGTGTCAGTCCCGAAGAGAAAGAAATTTATGAAAAGAAAAAAAGAGAATGTAACAAGATTCAGATAGTCTTTGTGGGAATGCTAAGATATTATAAAGGGCTTCACTTTCTTATCGATGCAATGAGAGAAGTAGATGCAGAGTTGAAAATCATTGGAAAAGGACCTGAAGAGGATTCACTAAGAAAGCAAGTTAATGAATATGGGCTAAACGAAAGGATTAAATTTCTTGGTGAGATTAGTGATAAAGGATTGGTTAAAGAATTATATTTATCTGACATATTTTGTTTGCCTTCACATTTAAGAAGTGAAGCTTATGGAGTCTGTCAAATAGAAGCAATGGCGTGCAGTCTACCTGTAATCAGCACGAATCTTAATACTGGAGTTCCTTTCGTTAATAAGGATGGTGAATCAGGTATTATCGTTGAAGTAGGCTCTTCAAAGGCATTAGCTGATGCAATCAATTTTCTAATAAAGAATCCTGAAAAGCGAATGGAAATGGGAAAGAAAGCTCAAAGAAGGGCGTATGAATTATTTGGTGCAAAAACAATGATTGATAAGATTCGAGAAATATATTATGAAGTAATCGGATTATCATAAAATATAAAGGACAGATAACACTTATGTTCATTTTAAAATGGGAACTAATTTATCTTTACATATTTTTATTTTCGACTGTTCTATCATTGATACTAACACCCATTGCAGGAAGGATTGCGATTCGTTTAAATATAGTTGACCATCCTGGTGAGAGAAAGATTCACAAGGAGCCAAAACCTTATCTTGGCGGCACAGCAATATTTTTAGCTTTTATGATTACCATTATTGGGCATTTATTTATCTTAAAAATTATGTCTTACCTTCCTTTTTATATTCCTCCTGACATATTGATTTATCTAAAAAATGTCTCTTATACACACAAAATAATATTATGCTTACTCTTGAGTGGAACTCTAATTTACATTATAGGAACCTACGATGACATCAAGGGATTAAGACCATCGGTAAAATTACTTTTCCAGATTCTCGCTGGATTAATTTTATTTTTAGGTGGTATAAGAATAGTAGCTTTTATCAATAACATATATTTAACTATGATAGTCTCCATTCTCTGGGTTGTGTTACTGACCAATTCATTTAATTTCCTTGATAATATGGATGGATTAAGTGCTGGTGTTGCAGTAATTATATCTCTTGTCTTTGCCTACCTTTCTTTTATGGATAATCAATTTTTTATGACAGTGTTTCTTTTGGCATATTCAGGGAGCATTTTAGGATTTTTGAGACATAATCTTAGTCCCTCAAAGATATTTATGGGAGACGGCGGGAGTATGTTCATCGGTTTTATGATGGCGGCATTAACAATGCTTGCGACCTATTATAAAACCGGAGCGCCGACTCAATTACCTATTCTTATGCCACTGATAATTCTTGGTGTTCCATTATTCGATACCATCACGGTTTTGTGGATAAGATTCAAAAATAAAAAACCCCTAATGAAAGGTGATACGAACCATTTTTCTCACAGATTAGTAGCTTTAGGAATGAGCGAAAGTGATGCTGTATATTTCATCTATTTTATTACATTAAGTATGTCATTAGGAGCATTGCTTTTGAAACATCTAAAACTTGCTCAATGTATTCTTGTCTTAGTTCAAGCCATTACAATTTTTATTATTATATATCTTCTTGAAAATGTGAAGAAAAATTCAAATAAAGAATAAATAAAAATAATTAACCACGAATCTCACTAATCTTCACGAATATTGTCTATATAGGCGTATCACGATACGCCTATATATCTGATTAGGTTTAAGTAGTACAAACGCAGTCAAAGTGGTTATTTCTATTTTCAAGAAATCTTTCTGTTTTCCGTAACTTTCGTGGTTTATCTATTTTATCAAACCACATATTTTTCTTGTAAAGTGATATAAGTCAATTTTAAATTAGAATCGTATTTAAGCAAATAAGTTGAGAAAAAATGGATAATAACTCGGAGTTAGAGAACGAACTAATTAAAAAAATTGTGCCTTCAAAATTACCTGTTCATATTGCTATAATAATGGATGGGAATGGAAGATGGGCAAGGGAAAGGGGTTTTAGAGACAGAACTAAAGGTCACGAATATGCAACTACAGCAGTAAGGGAAACAGTCAGAGTTTGTAATGATATTAGTATCAAATACTTATCACTTTTCGCATTTTCCACTGAGAATTGGAAAAGACCTAAAAGAGAAGTTAATACTCTTATGTACTTACTTAATAAATATCTTAAATTAGAACTGAAAGAAATGTTGGATAATAATATTAAGTTAGTTGCTTCCGGAAGATTAGATGATTTACCACTAAATGTAAGAAAAACACTTAATGATGTAATGCAAAAAACGGAAAAAAATAATGGCTTAGTACTCAATTTTTGTTTAAGTTATTCGGGAAGATCCGAAATAATCGATGCGATTAAGAAGATTTTAGCTTCCAATACAAAAAATAAAATTGACCTTTCTAAAGTAGAAGAGAATTTTTTCAGACAGTATCTTTACAAACCCGAAATTCCTGACCCAGATTTATTGATTAGAACAAGTGGGGAGGTTAGGGTAAGTAATTTTTTCCTGTGGCAATTAGCTTACACTGAGATTTACGTGACAGATGTTCTATGGCCCGATTTCAGGAAAAAGGATTTACTTGAGGCAATCATAGATTATCAAAAACGAGAAAGACGTTTTGGAAAAATAAATTAAGATTTTAAAAAAATTAATAATTCATCCAGATATCTCGATTAATCGATAAGGGTTGGGAATATTTTATTGTTGTATAATCTTCTTCTGTTCCTAATCCACTGCTACCACCTGTAACATAGACACTTCCCTTACTATCTACTGTTATTGCACATGCAATATCCCCACTATTCCCAATGCCATTATATCTCATAATCCATTCCTCTGTTCCTGCACTATTATACTTTATCGTTGCATAATCTGAATGTGTTTCTAATGCAACACTCATACCTGTTACGTAAACATTTTCTCTACCATCCACTGTTATGTCAAACGCTTCATCAGAACTGTTTCCTGGTCCATCATACGTTGCGACCCATTGCTCGATACCTGCATTATTATATTTTAATGTCGTATAATCTCCTCCACCTGATCCCGTCACATAAATATTTCCTACATTAGATAATGCCATTGAATATGCAACATTTGAATAATCTCCAGAACTACAATACCTTGAACACCAAAGCTCTTCTCCATCACTGTTATATTTTATAGTTGCATATTCATAATTAAAGTCTGCATTATGACTAAATCCTGTCACATAAAAATTTCCTACTTTGTCAATTATTATAGAAACAGGGATATCAAAATCTCCTGGACCGGTATATATAGCTACCCACTGATCTATTCCATTATTATCATATTTCACTGTTGTATAATCCCAATGAACTAATTCTGTGGCTTTTCCTGTTACGTAAACATTCCCTGAATCATCAACTGCTATAGCTTCTGCTGAATCATAAGAATAACTTAATCCGCTATATCTTGCTATCCATTCTTCTGTCCCTGTACTACTATATTTTACTGTTGCATAATCCCAATCGGTTCCCGAACCATAGCTTTGTCCCGTCACATATACATTTCCCGATTTGTCAATAGCCATAGAATGAGCCATATCGTAGTTCATATCAGTTCCAGGCCCATTATATCTTACAACCCATTGTTCTACTCCAGTATTGTCATACTTTATTGTAGCATAATCATACAGAGTTTCCAAACCTTCACTTGTTCCTGTCACATATACATTTCCCACATCATCAATTGCAATTGCTGTTGCACTATCATCCCCATTTCCAGGTCCATTATATCTTGCTACCCACTGCTCTACTCCCGTACTGTCATACTTTATTGTAGCATAATCGTTCGAAGTTCCTGAACCTTGACTATATCCTGTCACATAAACATTTCCTGTATTATCTACCACTATGTCTAATGCTCTATCGTTACTATTTCCTGGTCCATCATACCTCGAGACCCACTCTTCCTGCACTTGAGCAACAGAGGTTGTTAAAAACAAATTGTAAACCAGTAAGAGTATTAATAAAAGAACGTTTGTGATTCTTCGTAAATGATAAGATTTTAGCTTCATTATTTTAAATTAATATATTTAAAGATTTCTAAAAGATTAATAAAAATTTTATCGGATTTTTCTCTTTACTCAGAATTACATTAATAGTTTCAATTACTAATGCTACACGTTTTTTGATTCTCTTTATTAATTTATGTCATATACGCACAAATCATAATTAATAAACCACATATCATATTAGTAGTCAATTTTTTTAAGGTTTTCAACCCTTTTATTTTCTATCTTATCTTTACAATTAATTTTAGCTGCTCCTTTATTATTAATCATTTCAAAGTAACTCGAAAGTATTTTTTCCTCAATCATCTGTCTGGTTTGTCTATTAAGGGGATGAATAATATCATGGAAAGACCCATCTTTAAATTTCTGACTCGGCATTGAGATAAATAATTTGCCATTACTCCTGATTATTTTAATATTTCTTATAACAAATGATTCATTCAATATGATTGTTGCCCAACCTTTTAATTTCTCATTTTCATTATTAGGAATTTTAACTGTAACTCTTGTAATTTGCAACTCATTCATAACAACACCATCCTTAAATAGAGATCTATGATGAACTTCAAAAACGAGATTGATTCGTCGCCTTAGGTTCCTCACAATGACATTTTAAAGACGCTGTCATTCTGAGCGAAGCGAAGAATCTCGTAGTTTTTTCAGTATTTAAGAAGTCTCAAATAGAAATTATAAATGTTGTGGTACCCAAGGGTAACTTGGTGCAGAATTAGTCACAAATACATATTTATACTTTTCTTTAAATTTATCAGCCACTTTTCGGGCTTTATTATTATCTTCAAAAATTCCATAAATCGTCGAACCACTACCACTCATCAGTGCGCCAAAAGCACCTTCATTCAATAATTCATTTTTTATTGATTCTAAAATCGGATGATACGGAAATATGAATTGCTCGAATGCATTGTAGAGATGTTTATTTACATCATCAACTGAGGAATCTGATAGTCTATCGATGAACTCATCAATGGAAGGATGATAGTCAACCTTATCCCAATTTATTTGCTGATAAGCCCATTTGGTTGATATTTGTAGACCTATGTTTATCAAGACCATATCAACTAATCCATTGGGGATTTGCTCTATAATCTCACCACGTCCTGTTCCTATGCATCTCCCACCATAAAGATGGAAAGGAACATCCATTCCAATCTGTTGTGCAATATTCAATAGTTCATCAAACGATAAATTCAAATTAAATAATTGATTTATGGCGATTAGTGTTATAGCCGCATTTGAACTCCCACCACCAAGTCCTGCACCCACAGGAATATTTTTATTTATTCTCACTCTCACACCTATATTCTTTATATTTTTATAAGTGGATAATATCTTTATACTTTTGAAAATGATATTTGATTCATCGGTTGGGACATCAGGTGAGTTACAGATAATTTCTATTTTATTTTGGGCTTTTTCAAATTCTAAAAAATCACTTAGTTCTATTAATTGATAAACTGTATTAATAGAATGATACCCATCATCTCTTTTAGAAAGGATGTCCAGGAAGAGGTTAACTTTTGCTTTTGATTGTAGTTTTAGATAATTTTTGTTCATATTGATATTAACGAACCTTAGTCTTTAAAAAACTGTAATGTAAGATTATATATTGCTATTTTTTATTGGTTTTCAAACAATACCTTTAATAATAGATCCAATTATTAGCTGAAGTTGAGAAAGAACCTGTTTCCCAAAGAATTGCTGTTCCATCCAAACTTCCTGTTAATACTTTTGTTCCATCGGGTGAAAAAGTAACTGAACGGATATATCCATAGTGTCCTAAATAAGTTCTTAATTCCGCTCCTGTATTTACATCCCAAAGTTTTGCAATATAATTTCCATGTCCTGTAAGCATTTTTGTTCCATCAGGGGAAAAAGCTACAGAGAGAATTTGATAATTTTGTTTTGCGAAAGTTCTAATTAGTGATCCCGTATTGGCGTCCCAAAGTATTGCAGAATAATCATTACTGCCCGTTAAAACTTTTGTTCCATCAGGAGAAATAGCAACAGATAAAACCATATCATTATGACCTGAAAAAGTTCTTATTTCTGTTCCTGTATTTGTATCCCAAAGTTTTGCTGTATTGTCAAAGCTTCCTGTTAATATCTTGTCACCATCATCAGAGAAAACAACTGAAGTAACACCTTTTGTATGACCTGAAAAAGTTCTTGTTTCTGTTCCTGTATTTGCATCCCATAGTTTTGCTGTTTTATCCCAACTGCCTGTTAACACCCTGTCCCCATCGGGTGAGAAAGCAACTGAAGAAACAGTATCGGAATGCCCATAGAAAGTTCTTATTTCCATACCTGTATTTGCATCCCATAACTTTGCAGTGTTGTCAATACGCCAAGTTCCAGCACCAGTCAAAATTTTAGTACCATCGGGTGAAAAAGCCACAGACCAAATCCATTCAGTATGTCCAGCGAAGGTTCTAATTTCTTCGCATGTGTTTACATCCCATAGTTTTGCTGTGTTATCATCACTTCCTGTTAATACTTTGCTTGCATCAGGAGAAAACACAACTGAAGTAACATTATTAGTGTAACCAGAAAAAGTTCTGATTTCTGCCCCTGTATCTGCATCCCATAACCTTGTACAACTATCAGTAAACCAGTATGAACCTGAGCAAGATAATACTTTTTTGCCATCTGGAGAAATAGCCATAGACCTAACGATAATATTATAAGTTATAATTTCTTCTCCAGTATCAGTGTTCCAAAGTTTTACTGTTTTATCACTACTTCCTGTTAATACTTTTGTTCCATCAGGTGAAAAAATTGCTGAATAAACATACCCAGTGTGCCCTGCGAAAGTCCGGATTTCTAATCCTGTGTTTATATCCCACAGTTTAGCTGTTTTGTCATAACCTGCTGTTAAAATCTTTGTTCCATCAGGTGAAAAGGCAACAGAAGAAACAATGTCGGTATGACCTGTGAATGTTATTATTTCCAATCCAGTATTTACATCCCAAAGCTTTGCAGTTTTATCTCCACTCCCTGTTAGCACTTTACTTCCATTAGGAGAAAAGGCTACTGAATAAATGTCTTCAGTATGACCCGAGAAGGTTATGATATTTTCCCCAGAATCAACACTCCATAGCTTTGCTGTTTTATCACCGCTACCTGTTAACACCTTTGTTCCATCGGATGAAAATTCAACAGAAAATATGTAATAAGTATGACCGACAAATATTTTAATTTCTTCTCCTGTATTTATATCCCATAATATTACTCTATCACCACCTGTAAGCATCTTGGTTCCATCAGGAGAAAAAGCTATATCCATAACGTAGTCTTGAGGGTGCCAAAAATGTTTGATAATTAATCCAGTATTGACATCCCATAAATAGGCACCTCCGGTTCCACCTGTGGCAATTTTTTCCCCATCTGGAGAATATGACACACAATCAAGTTTACCTTTTCCATATTGCTTTAAAGGAATAGTATTAACGTCTTGATATGAAATTGAACAAATATAAAATGATGAGATCAAAAAGATTAGTTTTTTTAGATTATTTGCCATTATAATTTATCTCCCAATTTCACATCAAATTATACTGTTGTAATAGATACATCTATTGTTCCCTATGATCATATACTATACCACAGACTATTCCCCCGCCTCAAGAGGAATTTTTCGATCTGATTAGCGGTTATTATATTAATTATTCAGATGTTTTTATTAATTAAGAGTATCCAGATATAGAAAATGTTGCAAAATATTTTCATTTTTTAAAAAAAATATTTTTCGATTAAAATTCTCACTGATGGTAGTTATGAAAAAGGTTAGTTTAATTTAGATGAAAATCAATCTAATTTGTATGTTTACAATGTCTAAATTCTTCAGAAAAATTCAAGCATCATACGAAAGATTTTGAGAATCTGCTATAGCTATTATCTCTTTAATTCTATGTTTATGATGATGATAGCGCCAGGCATAAAGTATTGTTCTACAAATCCAATCAACAGTTGTCGCAATCCAGATTCCTGCAAGACCAAGTTCAAATTTGATGCTAAGA
>Ga0315274_10008036_pt1 | contig 15260 bp, 26 predicted proteins | sample YL17G02_20_MG_FD_203700 | JGI IMG/M metagenome (GOLD analysis project Ga0315274, IMG submission 203700) | Sediment microbial communities from Yellowstone Lake, YNP, Wyoming, USA - YL17G02_20 | ecosystem: Environmental > Aquatic > Freshwater > Lake > Sediment | place: USA: Wyoming | collected... | reverse complement strand
GTGGGCGAAGACTATGCCTGAAGGACCCAAGCAAGATCGGGCAATTTCTGTTGGACTTGGCGCATCATCGCAATGCTGAGTTAGTCTCATATCAGGTTGTGGTCTAGTGGCAGTCTTGGTACTGTACCGGAAACGGAGTCACTAACCCTATCTCTAGCGCCGGAGTTAACTCTCTAACCGTGGCTTATAGACTATTTATCCTAGTAACCCTTCTCCTGTACAGGAAGACAACCGCTAGCACAGTTAGGCCCACACCTACACCGAGAACGATCGGGACCACTGGGATTGTGTTCCAAGTCCTGGAAACGACCACTGGAGGACTAGGGCTTCGCCAACACGGAGAAGCGCTCTTGGCGGGAGCTCACAGCTGGCGTTTCTGCTACGCTACACGAAGCAGCGGTCTTTCACATGATTGACCGCAGTAGCACTAATGGTAGCCAACGGAGAACAGGGAAAGAAGTGAAGCTGTGGTCATGAGCTTGCAGCAGATTCTGCTTCGGGTACACTTGGTAGGCACTTGGATTGCTTCTTATCCCCCTTCTTCCACTTGGCCTTGTTGCTTTGAAGTATCGTATTGAGGATGGCTTTGACGGCCGTAGGGCTGACCTCTCCCCATATTTCCAGTGTCCTATCATCAATCTCGACACTGAGAGGTCCCCATATCCGTAGGAACTCATCAAACTTCGATTGGTCACTGTGCTGACTCAACGATATCACTTCTATTTCTTTTCTTCTTCTTTTTTCCATTCTGCGGTTCCTCCTTGCCTGCAGAGCTAGGTATTACATATCTGATACAGTGGGTTGCAACCTCTTCGAGCATATACTTTCCAAGCCAGTATCTCATCAGCTTCCAAGCCTCTGGGTACTTGGAGGAGTCTCCAATATGTAGTCCCAACTGCTTTGCTTTCTCTTCAGTAATGACATATCCATGTATGGGGTATCCAGTCGCCAATTCACGTGCGATGCTCCCGCTTTTTTCACCGTATCCTGCCATTTGAAGTATTTCCTCTAAGTAATGAATCACCGTGGTTGTTGCTCCTCCCCATTCCTCCATGACAAAGGGATCGAGCTTGTTTGCCAACGCCGTTCTCGGATACGGTGCCTCTTCGGGTCTTGTTCTTTCGAACCACTTGGTTGCACGTGCAAGGAATCTCATGAACGTGGTTGCTGAAATGTAAGTGCCCCCGTAGGGTACCTGCACATCCACAGGAGTGATATTGCTCATGGGTCCCATTACGATTTCGTTTCCAGTTAATGCGAGAAGAGCCCCTCCGCTGGCTGCCACATGTGGCACAAAGACAGTAATCCGGTCAAGTACTCTCCTAAGAGCTCTGGCAATCTTGTAAGATGAATCCATCCCACCGCCCGGGCTATTAACCAATAAGTAGCCGTCCTTAACACCTGTCCGGCTAAGCTCCGTTACTATTGCCTCTATTCCGAACTCCTCTTGTAGCCCTATTGATGCACTTGCCACCTCGATTGGTGATACCCTAACGGGAACATAAGGGGCAATGATAGCTATCAGTGCAACTCTCTTGTCCTCTGCAAACGCACAGATTCTCTCATCCTCTTCCTTTTTCAGATTGACGCGTCCGACTATCATCTCTGGCACATCAGCAGGTTTCTCTGGGTTTTGCTTGCTTGTTCCCACGTCTTCCATTCCATGTCCCTCTAAACCATTTCAGACTCTTCTTCTCATCTGGTGACGCAGTTCCCTATTAATTCTAGTATGCTGAATCAGGAGCCGTTTAACGAGCAAGAACGGAGTTTATAAGTGTAGACCTGCTACCAAGGAGTCGGTGGCGTAATTGAGCGCAGCTCTTGTGAATCTATTAATCAGACTCATGGTCATACTGATAGTCCTCTACATAGCCTATACGATTGTGTCCTTCGTTGTCTTCGACCCTAGCCTGACATGGGACCAACGGGTCATCGGTGGAGCAATCGCCATGGTCTTCGTTGCCCTTCTCCTTGGAGTCACTGTCAAATGCATGTTCAAAGGCGGATCCATGCAGTTCGGATAGTTGAAGAGTGTCGGGGCACTCATTCTTGAAACATCTCGAATGAAATCAGGTCCGCTTTTCGAGATCTCGCATAGTCCCCGAGGAAGTCCTTCAATCGAGTGAGGTCTTTGATGACAAGCCGACGGCCCCCAGACATTCTGTGAGGCGTGGACAGTGTCTGCGCGTTAGCCCGTTCGGTGATATATCCTAAGGCGTTTTGAAAAGAGATCCCGTTGTGTATATGCGTGTGCTTCACTCCACTATCAGGTAAAACAAGACGCACAATTAAGGGTCGCCTGCCACGGTTCATCTTCGCGCGGACGATGTTCGTCATCCCTACATCACCGGGCAATCTCTGCGTACTTGTAGAGCAGGTCCTTTCTCAGTTGATGTAGGGATCTCCCGGCCTTCGGCCTAGGTGGAACGAGAGAGGACAGTATGTCCACGACAATGATGACACCAACCAGCGGTTGGGCCATGACATTAGCGAACAGCCAAAGAGAGAACAGGATCCTCTCCAAGGGCAGTCCAATCGAGATGGCATAGACAGCCCAATAGAGGGCTAGTCCAACAGTCAAAACTCCGAGGTACTTAGACAGCATTCTTTTCTTCCCGACGAGAAGATAGGTTTCTGATTCCACATACACCCTTAGCCAACTAATAGTCGCTGTCTAAGATGACGCTGATGAGGGTCACGTACATGGGGGCGTTCAGATAGACGAAGTCAAGGCTCAAGAGGAATGGATAGGCGATGTTGACAGTGGAAGTGACTACGAGTGGATAGGTCCCTGCGGTCTTCCTGTCGGTGTCTGTGGTCTCCCGACTGTTCTCCGTGCCGTCTGAGTTGTAGATGATAACCTCTTGTTTGTCGCAGTAGTTCGTCGCGTTGATGCCCGCGAATGTGATGTTGATAGAACTGATTCGTGGGTATCTGTTTAGCCTCTTACACAACACGCCTGAGTTGAGTCCAAACACAACGGTCTCAGTCGCTGTTATCTTGACTGTATGTCCGTCACCCGCACCACCACTTATTCTGGCCAATGCTGGAATGACTGTGATGGCTTCAGACAGTGCTTTAACTTGAGCATCAATCCGAGCGAGAGAGGTCACTGTGCCAGCCCCAGTTGACCCGATGATAGTGTTCCCATTAGAGTCCCGGATCTCGTTGACGCTGAGGTTAGTGTAGGTGACATTCTCGTGAGTGTATCTCGTGATTCCGCTAGGCATTTCGTCATCACCTCAACTGCTGAGTCGCGCCCGTATCCTAAATGTCGTCGCTGCACCTGTTGGTACAAACCGGACACGTACATAGGGCATCACAACATCTTCGATGAATCCTCCACTGTAGCTTGCGCCAGTGTAGGCTTTTGTGGTCTGTACTATCAGAGTTGAGCCATCATCGCTCTGCTCGATGTATAACGTGCCACTCGCATTGGAGAACACGCCTCCACGGACCTTGATGTAGTCGCCTGTAGCAAACCAGTCGGAGTTGTATTCCGATGTTGTGATAGCAATGATTGAGGACTTCATGACGGCAGCCAGACGTTCCTCCTGTACTGTCACATTCACGTTACTTATGACATCTGTTGTGTAGTCTGCCCGCCCGCTCCCTACTTTAGCAGATCCCACGAGGGACTTTGCATCTCCGACCTTGACTTGAGGCATTACGCTCTCCTCCTTCGGCCTGTAGCCTGTTCTTGTCCCTCATCATCTGAAGCCGTTTTCTCATCTATGTAGGATATGATGGTGCTCACGATATGCGGGTTGTCCTCGTCATAGTTCGCGACCTCCACGAAGACTCTCTCCTTGCGGGCCAGTTTTTGGTCTAGAAGAAAATGAAAAACTGCATCGTCTAAGGCTATGAACTGGTCGTTGATAGGCGTAATTTGCTTCCGAGCGGATCCAGTGCCCATTAGGACACGCATCTCAACAAGGCTGTTACATCCGGGCGGGAAGTGCATTGTTCCTTCCGTCAACCTGACATCCTTGTCAAATTCGTAGCTCAACTCCCGCTGAGTCACGGCCTCGATTGAAATCCTGAAATTCACCTGCTCTTCAGGGTGGGATGGGGGTGTCATCAACATCCCCCTCTTCACACGTCGCTGTCCCAGTAGTTCACGGTGATATTGACGCTGGTCCCCGCAGTGTCCATACACGCTGCTAGGTTACAACCACCTGCGAGTCGGAGGATAGGATCTTCGATGCTGTATGCCCCTTTGGGCACTTGGCGAAAATCGGCAGGAGCAACCGGGATTGGACAGAACTTCGTTGTGTAGGTCCCGTCCTCCTCCTTCTTCAGTATCTCGGTCCTCACGGTGTTAATCTTGTCTCCGGGGATCCAGATTGCCACGATGAACCTCGTGACCCCCTCGCCGAGGGCTGCTGCGAAGACATCAGTTGGAATGAGTCGGTTCGTGGATGTGATCCACTTCGAGTCCGTGTTCAATCTTCCACGGATCTCGTGTTTATCAAAAGAGTCGGTCATTTTTAGTACCTCCCTCCGGCCTCAGCTTGGGCCAATGTCATCGGCTTCACGCGCCAGTCTTCTCCATACTGGGTGTCCCACACGAATGCATTGTCACCAAACCCTACACACAAGAATTTGCAGGGCCGACGGCCGTTTGCCATGTCGGCGATGATGTCACCGTGGGTTTCGGGCTTGAAGATCTGACAGAAGTACAGCGCGAAGCAAAGCCCTAGAACTGGCTGATGTGCGTCAACCGCGTCGTGGTTGTATAGCTCTATGCCCAGATGTTGGAGAGGAGGAATCACAACCTCAACATGGTCGGTTGGATTGTCCTTCGGACTGTTCAACGAGCTTAGATATCCTAGCCTATCTCCTAGGGCCGGGCGGATGATCTCAACATTCGGGAACTTGCCGGGGATGTCCCCGTTCTCCGGGAACTTCAGATATGCATGGACCTGTGGGGGCCAGATCCCTATTGCGCCATGGAAGAACCACGGCCAACCACCGCCTGTTGTTTTATCCAGATACAAAACGTCATGTTGCTGGTTCCTCGGATCCACGATCCACTGCGATGATTGGGCGCTCAGGGCTGCGAGATCTATTCCCGCACCATCCGAGTCTATCATCCGAAGGGGATTGTACTCGCATATCCGGCGTTTCACAACTCGTCCGAAAACGAATCCTTCATGGAAGCCGAGTGAAAAATTCATGTCGGGTTTCAGAAGCAAGTTTCTAATGGGTGTAACACCCAGACTGTCTGTCACGTTTGAAAAGTCTCCATTGACATTCTCTTGAATCCTATAGGGGCTGATTCCCACAAATGCCTCACTCTTAGGGCTGATGACAGAATCAGGTTGGTCAGCCCAAAAAGAGGGAAGAAAAGACGCCTGATTATGCCCGATCTTAGGCTGACCACTATACGCTAAGATGCCCAGCCACTTGTATGTTAACATTTAGGCGGCTAGCAACATCCTCACTGTGCGAATGATGTTCCACGCGGACAGTGCCTTCAAAAGAAGGCCATCAAACGGCAGTGGGATGATGCCGGGCTTCTTCATGCTACTCGCCTGCGAATCTCTCAAGCAGTTTTGCTAGGAAGGACCTGACGGGCTTAGGCCACGTAGGTTCGCCGTCCTCGGCCACATTGATGGAAACCGGATCGGAGACGGACCCGCGCCATCTCATTGAAGTGGGTGTGGCAGTGCCACTGGGGTCGGTCGTCTGACTCGTGAATGAGAACGAACCTGCGACATTACACAAGTATGGGATTGCGAAGTTGCCGGCAGCATCCGTGTCGGCATAGCCTCCGGTGGCCACTCCGTTCTTGTTGAGGAAGACCTCGTAATATGGCACAGCAACTCCGTTCTTGGTGTACTTACCCGAGAAGTGGATTGTCTGTCCGACTGTAGGGGCCGGGTTGTCCACGCTCAATGTGACAGCATACACGTCAACTGGTGGTGGTGCTGGGGGTGCAATGGTCACACTGACTGCCGGGCTGATTGCCCCAAACATTCCCCGAATCCTGTCCCGGATTGTTTGAATCAACATTGCCATTACTTCTCAGGCCTCCTCCTCTTCCTCCGTTTGGGAGAAGACTTAGCCGTTTTGAGTGGTTGGAGAAGACTCGTCCTCAATGTTGAGAGGTTCTTCAGGAGTCGCTTCCTCAGGTTTCGAGCTATCAGGAGCATCGCCATTTTCTTCAGAGCCTCCTAGTACCCTAGTGCGATGAGATCCCAGTACAGGGTAGTACCCGAAGCAACATTGTGAAGGGTGAATCCAACTATGTTGCCGGACACTGTCACGTGCTGAGGGCCATAGGCAGTTGTCCTTGGACTCTCATTTGTTGAGTGTATCTCAAGCACGGCGTCGATCGTCTTCAGGTGCGTCAAGGTCACAGTCAGGTATATCATACCCGCAGCGACCACCTGAGAGCAGGACGCCTTCTCTACGGTCCTGCCATCAAGCAATGTCGCCACGAGGTACTCAGTCTGAGTCAAGACAGTCACAGACCAAACCTCCGCATGATGTTGCTACGCGCCCACTCGAAGTTCTTTATCGCAGCATCAATGACGACGCCGGGGAAGAGTGGCTGACCGAACACAACTGGCGACTCTCGAGGACCAAAACGATCCACTGAGGGGGCCGATATCGCGCCATTGCTGACGAATGCCTTGCCTCTTGTGAGCGCATCACCGCGAGCGGGAAGGTGCGAGCCTCGAATGTGGGACTGGCCCCATGTAGATGATGTCCTCTGACTTCCACTCAGTATTCCCAACACTGATGGGAGATTCCCTAATGCTGTGTTGTGGGCAACATCGAGTAACCCCGGTGCACCATAGACAGCTCTTGCTTCGGGGAGGTTAATCCCCGATCGTTTTCGTTGACCGTAGGGGTTCCCCCGCGAGTCATTCTGTAAACTACTCGTCATTTTGTATCACCTATGATGACCATTAATGTGCGACACTGGCCCCCTTGTTCTCCTTGACCCCGCTCTCCTTGGTGTCAATGGATGCCCCTATCAAATGTCCCCTTCTCAACTGCCAGATATTGCCTCGGTACTCACCCTGTCGCCGTTCCCATTCAAAGAACGCTGCGGTGCCATATGGTGGTTTGACATCATTCTTCATGCAAAATGTCCACCATTCAATAGTGTCACCCTCGGCAGGTTGATTGGGATCCTTCGGTGGTTCCACCGGGGGGGCAGTCCGGTTCTGAAGCCTCGGGAAGCGGGATAAGAACCCGCCAAACCCACCACCATTGTTACCTTGAGCCTGATGTTCTTCGGGGCTCATCTGCGGTTGCCCCCGCATCATCGACATGAACTGAGATGTCAATGTGCCAACAAAAGTGGTCAGAAGTTCGCGGGGCGCAACGGGTGACATTCCCATTGATGCTCGCAACTCCCTCCGCCTGCGACTAATGGCCTCAAACTGGGTCTCGGGGATGTTGTCGGTCATCATGTTTCCTCCTTTCTGCCTTCGAGTCCCTTGTCCCGGAATCCAGGGCTCTCGTAACCATCTGGAAGAGTCCTCACAAACTTGGGGTCCATTAGATCTATGATGTCAGGTTCCTTAGGATCTCGCGCTGGCGGAGGCCGCATGCCCGGCGACTCTGACAGTGGTTTGACGCCACCCGTGACGACTAATGTACCTAGTTTCTCACCCATGTCCGCCAACCGCTCAATACCCTTTGAGGCTTGATGGACAAGTGCCTGCTCGAATGACTCAGCCTTGGACTCGCCCTTGACCTTCTCCAGCTCCACCAACATCTCAGCCTTGAACTTCCCTAGCTCGGCCTCGCGGATCTGGCGTGACATCTCAATCTCTTTCTCGTGACTCATCTTTAGCATCAACATCTCTTTCTCGTGACTCTGTTTCAGCTGTTCCAAAAGGAGTTCATCTCGTTTCTCTAATGCACGAGATAAGTCGGCAATCTCCTCCGACTCAGCACCCGCAGCATCATCATCCTCACGGTCACGGTCCCTGAGTTGGTCTTCCAGTTCTTTGGCACGTGCATGCCATCTCTCGGCCTCAGCCTCGCTCTTGCCAATCCGTTGTCCAACATCAATCTCACTACGAGCATCCAAGTATTTCGCACCAAAACGAGCATCATAGGAGTCCTCACTCGCACGGGTCCGCAGCTCTTCATCTGTCAGCATCCTTCTGCGCCTCAGTTCACCAACCCTCGTCTTCTCGTCAGGGGTCAGTTCAATATCAAAGGGCTTCGTCCGCACGGCGTCAGTGGATGATGATGCACCCCTCCTAGATTTGGGTGAAAGGCCAAAGTCCTCACGTTTAAGACTATGACCGTGCTCCAACCTACAGTGCATATCTAAGGACCTAAATGACAATTCTGTGGAGGACTTCCTACGTGACACAGAACAATGTGGACACTCCAAAGAAACTTGGTTTCCATCTTCTCCATCTCCAACATCACCACGTATGGTGGAATCCGTGGACGTGGATGGCGTGGAAGATGGGACAGTCTTCCGAGTCATTGTGTTAGCCTCCGTTTCTGGTCCTCCATAGACCTGAACATGGATATCCAGTAGGATAATGGGACCCCCCCACCCCCGGTCAGGTCATCAATCCTCACAATCTCGGCTGCGACAATCAACCGATCCTCCTCATCATCGTGAAACTGCCTCAACTCGGTGAAATAGTTCTGAAGCTTCAACATCCAATCCACTGCCGTCTGAAGTATCGGGGGCAGTGGCGGAGCATCATATGCCTGACTCATGCTGGTGTACCCTCCCGATTGTTCGCAACGCTGGCATCCATTCTGGATTGAGGGACTCTGTACAGAACACTCCCATTGTTCTGAACCTTCTCCACTTGGTCCATATTAATCAGGCAATACAGTTCGGACTGTATGGAGGGCCCCCGAAGACCAGTCCTCAGCATCAAGTCGGTTACAGAAAGAGGGCGATTTGCTTGCTGGAGGGCTACCAGAAGCCTGCTCTGAACAGAGCGCCTCGGGATCTTGTCCACGGCAACCGTAAAGTCGGCCATGCTATACTCTAGGTGCCTGCTCCATTTGTGTAGTATTCTATCAGTAATGCAATGATGTCAGTAATGTTTACCGTGACAGTGCCCCATATATGAGAGGAGAGACCCCCTATACCTCAGAAGAGACGGCTACGGAGTAAAACACTATGAAGGCTGTAACGAAATGGAGAATGATTCTTCTTCTTTTACTTACAATGAAGAGCTTTCTGTGCGATTCATAAGCAAGAAAGACGAGATTCTCAGGTTCATCAATGAGCTTGAACAAGTTTATGGCATCCCACTCTTCCCACGGGAACCCAAACCCGAGAGTGGTCATCCCGGAATCGTTCGGGTTTATCTAAGGATCCCGTTCAAACGGCCTCCACTCCGTGTTGTGAAGAAGGGGGCTAGGCTAGATGAGTAAGCTCGATCCTCCTGACTCAATTAAGCCGATTGAGGGCTTCACCTGTGAAACTTGTAACCCTCCGAGAGTCTTCAGCAATTTGGCATCTCTCAAGGGGCATTGTACAAAGGCAAAGCACAAACTCCCAGACAAGTACAAAGAGGAGGAGAAGCGCACCGTGCTGGTGCGACCGACCGGAGTTCATGAAGACCGGCCGTTCGAGTCAATCTATTTTGAGGGACGCCCGGCCTTCCTGTTAGGACCCCCACCCAACTGTGGCCCTTCGGCGCTGAAGACAGCTGGAAGGCAACCCTTTGAGATAGCCTACAGCCTCAAACGCAACGATGACACGATTGTGAAGCCACTCTCCCTTGAGGAGAGTCGTGACTTCCCTTATCGACCATATAGCCTAAGCCGCTCTCGATTGGAGACCTTCAACGAGGTCGATTTTGATATTGGCTACCAAACCCTCGCTGACGAAGTGTTTGCCGAGTACAAGAGATTCGTGGACGCTAAGCACCTAGAGATTGATGCTGTACAGACACTAGAGAGCTATCGACAACATCAGGCAATGACTACCAGCTATCTGGCATATATCGGACTGCCGGACTCTGGCAAGAGTCGTCGATGTGAGATACACTCCCATTTGGACTTCCGGCCTCTGTACAGCACAGCGATGACGGCAGCAAACGTGTATGGGTTCTTAGGATATCACGAAGAGGCTAGTGGTACAATCATTGATGATGAGATTCAAGACACAAAGGAGAGTGATGCAGATAAGCTGACCGTCTACAGAATGGGATATCGGAGAGGAGCCGTAGTAGCAAGGACGATTGATGCTGGCAAGAAGAGTCGGGTGCAGCGTTTCTATGAAGTGTTCTGCTGTAAGGTTTTTGCTGGTCATTGGCTTCCCTTCGATGAAGCCCTGAAGAGCCGATGCATAATTCTCAAGATGAAGAGGGGCAATCCAGAACAGGACGAGATCCTTCAAGAAGACCTTGAACGTTTTGACAGAGTGAAGATGGACATTCTGGTGTGGAGACTCCTGAACTATTTCAAGCCACAACTCAAGGTCATATTGCCCAAAGCAATCAGGGGCAGGTCGAAGGAGCTGTGGAAGCCTAAGATTCAGGTCACCCTTGGGCTGTCCTATGAAGGAGTCATCCGAGCCCTAGCATTAGAGGATATTCAACAAAGGAGAGAGACCGCACAGAACTCTCAAGATGCTATGATTGCTGCTGCCGTACAGTATTGCTTTCTCACTGAGGAGGACGACTCTAAGGCTAAGGTCAAGGAGGATGACAAGCAACACTTCATCGACTCCGACGGGAATGTGTGGTACCCATTCAAACGGATTTGGGACAACCTGATGACTCACTATGATGTGGACTATGCAGAAGCGGTTAAGGCGACGGTGGACACCCCCGACGGTGAGAGGATCAAGAAGGCCCGAGTGGGTTTCATCCTGAGTGATGCCTTCGGAGGCAAGAAGTCCACCCAAAAGGTGAACAAGAGACCAGCAAAATGCTATCTCTTCAAGGCAGAGGACTTGCTAGACATTCTGAAGTCGTTCTACCTAGTCCCAGAGTCGGTTACTGACGTTACTGACGTTACTATCAGGGAGTGTATATACCCATTAATCCATCCTGTTACTGACAAGAAAGATTCACTACCATCAGAAGGAGCTGATAGGTTAGAACAGAAATCTTCTGTTAATCCTGTCAATCCATCAGGATATCAGGAACACTCAAAGACAGTATATACAGGTAGGCTAGTAACGGCAGTAACCCCGGTAACCGGAGCAAATCAGCCCATCTCCCACTATGAAGGGAAGAATCTTCACGTCGTCATCGACGGCAACGAAGAGGATGAGGTCGGTGACTAGGCCACACAGACCAGAGTGCAAAGACAGAAAAGTCAGCCTATCCGAGTTGACTGTATGAGTCTTCGACCAATAGACGAACATATGGCAGATGTCATTCGTAGGCTTGAAGAGGTAGAGGACCACCTTAGAAGTGTCGAGGAGAGGTTGCAGAAGCTAGAGAGGAGAGTGGACGCGCTGGCTTCCCTTGTGGCGAAATTGGGCATTGCGACTGGCAGGAAGTGATAGGCTAGAAGACCACGAGGGCGGGCTGGTCGATAGTCTTAGATCTCTCGTAAGCAACATAGAGGCTGTAGATGAACGGCAGCGTCAGCAGAATGAGGAACAACGGTGACAAGAAGACTGCCGTCGCGAGGACACTGCTCACATAGAGAGCAAAGCGAGGCCTGTCCACGTAGCTGTCAACGTGGTCCGTGAACATGTACCGGAAGAACGCAAGATAGTCCCTCCGGGTGTGACGCTTGGCACGAATGCTATGTTGTTTCACGGTTAAAGACACTGCAAAGTTAGTATAAAAGAGGGTACTCTTGACAGAAGAGTCGGCAGACGGCCTTCCACGAGGTTCTGCCAGATTCCGGTTCTAAACTAGATCGCCCTGATGACCAGAGCATCATCGCCGATCTCGAACACCACACGAAACGACTCCCTACCATTGGACAACTCAGCACAGGGCTCAGACCCGAGATAGAGCGCAACATTCTCACCGTCATCCACGAACCGGACGTTTGTCCTCCCGAGATCGGCCTTGGGTCGTTGTGCAAACTCCTCTCCCTCTCCGGTAAACACATGCTCCAGTCGCCTAGTCTTCTCCACGGCAATCGCATTCCACGATATCTCAACGGAGCCCCCCGGCAGGACGGGGACTAGGATTTCGTCTTTGGAACGGAGGTGTTTCCGGATCTCGGCGCTGGCTGCCTTGCCGAACCTAGTGGAGCAGTGTCCAATCGACCGCACTACACGCATGGGTCTCTTACACATCATCCGGAGTCTTAAAGCTTCATAGAACAGGTAAAACGAGAGAGCATTTGTGGAACATCACCCCCTTAGTATCTCGGAGTGATGTTAGGTGACAGCAGACAGTGTGATTCAGGAGCTAGCAGACTTCTTCAGGATCCCACGTGGCGATGTTGAGATGGCTTACCGGGAAGAGATGCAAGTCCTGCCCGATCGGATTGTACAGAACTTGCACTCAAAGGGCAAGGTCCCAAAGAGCCGTCAAGAGTTTGTCGAGCAGTACAAGAAGTGGCATGCTCTTGTAGAGGCACAACGCGCCAACATCTAAGGTGTAGTCGCTAGTTTCATTTGGTACGAGTCCGTTACAGGATCTGAGGCACCCGACTTCACGACTCCGCATTTTGTCACATCCATCACTCCACGGTGAAGTGATGCCTCACTTTCTTCACTGACTTCTGCCGGAGACCCCATCCCGTCCAGTGTGAGGCATATCCTGATAACTGGATTTGTCAATCAAACAATAGTGACACACCTTCAGAAGGGAGGAATGGCATGAAATTCTCGGATTGGCAAATGAAACTGGCAAAGGAAATCAAGGCTGGACAATATGGTTTCTCTAAGGTAGGTGGCACACTCTTCATCGAACCAGGAGGAGCCGATTTTCTTCAGCTCGTAGCCGCTTGGCGGTTGGATGAGAATGGCAGACGTTTAACGAACCTTACTTATGTCCTGATCGTGTTGACTCTCGTTCTATCCGCATTGACAGCCCTTTTGGTCTTTAGACCTCTGATGTGACTTCTCTCTGTTTACCCCATCTCTCTTAGTGTGAAGTCCAATGAAGAATCGTGTCACATCATCTGGGAAGGGCACATGTGTAAAGTACCCTTCGGTACTACGACCAGATGATGCTGGTCAGGACTACGATATGCCTACAAGACGAAGTGAATCAAGCTCCACTGAAGGAGTGACCGAGACCCCTCCGGCCCCGGCGCAGAATGGACAAGTGTTCCTTATGCGTGCGCAGAAGGATGGCCTATGTTTCTTGCCTGCCGAACTTCGGAAGATGTTCGGAATCAGTGCGAAGGATCTCTTCGCCCTTCGTGGTGAAGTCACGCCCGACGGCTTCATCATCCGAGGCAAGAAGGTCGAAGTGTAGTTTCAAGTGGCCGGGAAGGATCTCGGCCATTCCTCTTTTTCTCCCTTACAAGCGTTTAAATGTCATCATCCCCTAGTACAGGTGGAGGCAGGAGATTTGTCACCAATGAAAGACGGGGATAGATGTGAGATATGTTTCAGGGTGTACGGAACAGAATCAACAATAAGGTACAAGCCAGTTGGCAGAAGCAACTTCAGGTTTCAATGCGAAGGGCTGAATCGTGACCGTTTCGTTCATCGATACACCATTGACGGGAAACTGAATCGTAGCACAAAGAGAGTCTATAGCGCCAATCCATGCCCAGTGTGCGGCTATATCTCTGGGGTGGTGGGAGACCCCAAGAGTCGCGCTTTCTGTCATGTGTGTGATGCTAGATTCAAGCAGAGAGGGAAGGACGTCGTGCTCATAGGACTCGGCAAGTTTACTAGCCCACCAGACTGGTTCACTGGAGTAATCGAGATCGAACCGAAGGGCTAGCGGTTTTGTACGATATCCCCGAGCAGCTCGTCCCTGAGCACTTCAAGGAACAGCTCGTTGAACTCCTGCTCGGTCAGGATCTCTCTCAAGTCAGCGATGGTGTGAGGTTCTTCCCTCAGGGCCATTCCACCACCATGTCCTCTCTGGGACGCGGACTTGTACAACATCGCATCTTGTAGACGTTTCACCAAGTCGGCCTTCTCTTCCCGAAGGCCGTGGACCTCAGCTCTCAGGTTCTCAATCTCATCACTGACCCCACTTAGGGCCTCGTGGTCCACCCCGAAGACAGTGACATAGGGCTCAACCTGTTTATAGGCTAGGAGTAACGTAGCCCGGTCCTGCACCAGATATCTGTCTGAGATGTTGCTGGAGTGCCCCATAAAGGTCATCGTGTAGCCGGGGTCGATCCTAGCGAAGCTACAGGCCGATCGGAATGTTCGCCTGAGTCTTTTTGGCCTCAGTGCACATGCCTTCCCGTATTGAGCATAACCTAGGTCTGCTGACACTCTCCGGAAGGCCTGCTGGACATTAAACACCTTCAGCCTGTCGTTAGATCCCTCCACAACGAACAGTGGGTCTCTATCACGGGCGTGTCCTCTATCAATGGCGACATATCGCCTCAGCCACTTGGTCGCCTCCTTAGAGATGAATGTCCGGAAGGGTGTCCCCGTCTTCTGCCGGTCTCCAGCCCAGAAGATCCGAGGGTCCTTGTCATTGTCAAGGACGAAGCCGACATCTTGTGCCAACAAGTCTTGTGTGTCAGCACCCGAAGAGAGGAGCCCCAATGCTACTGTCTGATAGCGCAGTTCCAGTCTGCTCACGAAGCCCTGAAGCACATCATTGAGGACCACCGAGTTGTCATCCTCGCGCACATCGTGAACTGGGATGCTCTCATCCAATCGGTGAACTGCGCTCGTTTGCCTCATGGGCAGTACGAACCTCTTTGGGAACACAACATCGTTGTGAACATAGAACCCCCTCAAATACGCGCAGTACGCGATCGCCGAGTTATGTGACACCTTCCTCTCCGTCACTGACATCATAAAGAACCTGCTAAGTCGCTCCGCAGCATCTTTGGGGCGCTCACGCAGGAGCTGTTCAGGGTCTAGCCCAGAATCCTCGCAGTATTGTGCCAGAAGCCTGAGCCGCTTGAGCCAAGTCTCTCTCGGAGACCCATTCTTCCCCTTGGATATCTGTCTTGAGTCCAAGGATCCCTTCCAATTCTGCACGCATTGGAAGTCTTCTAGAGGACTTGTTTTAGTCATGAGTAGGTACTAGGATAAGTCCCACATACAGTTAGTCCAGAACCGAGTTCATAGTCTGTCGTTAACTCTCTAACCTTTTTATCCTCTCACGTTCCTATGATACAAGGCAGTATTAGGGTTCAGAAAGTAGGACGTATTGATGATGAGATTCGTTGTTGATTTGGCG
>Ga0315274_10008035_pt1 | contig 15260 bp, 13 predicted proteins | sample YL17G02_20_MG_FD_203700 | JGI IMG/M metagenome (GOLD analysis project Ga0315274, IMG submission 203700) | Sediment microbial communities from Yellowstone Lake, YNP, Wyoming, USA - YL17G02_20 | ecosystem: Environmental > Aquatic > Freshwater > Lake > Sediment | place: USA: Wyoming | collected... | reverse complement strand
CATGTGGGCCACGATTTCTGCCTTCGCGCGTTCCAGCGCGGTTTCCGCCAGATACCGCGAGTCGGTCTGGTCGCGACTGACGATGACCGCACCGCGTTCGCGCCGGCTGATCGCCAGGAAAGCCACGGCCATCAGGGTCACCACGGCCAGCATGATGAGCGTCGTGACCAGGGCCACACCGCTTTGGGAACGATTCTTCATGGTAACGCAGAGGCACGCAGCGGGATCCGCTGCCGGAACAACTGGACCCTGCCCGCCCGGTTCGTGAGATAGGCACGCGCCATCGCCGGGTCAGAGATGGCCTTGAGCCGCTCGAACACCTGGGGCTCGAGGATGCCCAACTCCACGTCCACATACACCGGCAGCGCGTTGCTGAAGTAAAAGTACGACCATTCGCCATTGATCGCGTCGGGGTAGCAACGAAGGTACGGGAACTCCGGGGAATCCAGGCGCGGCACGCTCGGATTTACCGGATTCACCAGACGCAGAACCGGACGCACGCGGAAATGCACGACACCGTCGATCACCGGAGACGGCCGGATCGAGGTGTTCAGGTTGGTCACGTTTTTGTTGTTCCGAAGGAACTGGAACAAGGCGTTGAGGTGGTTGGTGGTCGTCTCGAAGATCGGCACGGCGCTGGCGCCTTGAAAGCACGGGCGCGTCGAACGGTACAGTGTGCCTACGCCCAGTTGGCTGACATAGAAGTCGCTGTTCGATGAGGAAACCGACGTGGAGACGAAATACGAATTGCCGACCCAGAAGTTGTTGGAGCGGGTGAGGAAATAGACCTCGTCCAGCAAGTTGGTCCGGGGTGGCACCCGCCTGCCCTTGTCATCAACCCCGAGCGACTGAATCACGGGATCGAACCTTGTGGCCGGGGTGAAATCCTTGTTCTGATAGTAGAGTTGCGAGGCGAAGTTGGTGGAATTCAGCCCGGTGTAAATGGCTTGCTCGACGTCCCGCGAGATCAGATCCACCGCGGCCCGGCCCGACTCCGTGACGTCCACCTGGCTGAGGCTGGCCCGGAAGGCCTGTTGCGTTTGATTGAAGACCGCGTAGAGGGCGATGATGATGATCGTCAGGATAGAGATCGACAGGAGCAACTCCAGCACCGTGAACGCCCTTGGTAGGGCGAGACTCCGGCGAGCCCTGGAATCGCGTGCGACCGGGGAAGTCAGGGCTCGACGGAGTCTCGCCCTGCCGGCGCAGGAAAGGATCATGGAGAGGACGACCTTCATTTGTAGCTTGCGGGTTGGAAGAAATAGAGCGGCGCGTTTGTGTCGCGGACCAATTGGCCGCTGACAATCGCGCGCAGGGTTCGGCGTTTGCTGCCCAGGTCGCCTTGGGGCAGGACCGGCCACCGAAAGTTAAGGCGGAGTTCGTACGCGTTCCGCACCAAACTGGCCCACTGGGCGAGCTGATTGGTGGTCATGGCGTTGGTCAGCACAGGCGGAGTCGGGACCAGCGGAATGATCTCAGGGATCATCTGGTAGCGAAAAACAATGTCCGCCGCGGACGGGGGCTTCTCGATGGCTGATCCTGTAATCGCCCGGACGATAGCCGTGACCGTATTCGTCGTCTTCTGAAGGAGGAACGGGTTCGGGAGATACTTGGGCGTGCTGAGCCGGCCGATCATCTGACGCCAGGTGACGTTGGAACGGGTGAACACCAGCGGGGGATTGTTGTTTTCCCTGAGGGTGATCGACTCCACATAATTGGTCAGCTCGTAGGCGTTGGTCGAGGCGTTGCGGATGATCTCCAGCCAATAAGCCGCGTCCTGGTTAACGATGCTGTCTTCGCGGTTGTCCCGCTGCACCTGCAGTCCGGTGGGCAGAACCCCGACGATCGCGACCAAGGCGAAGGCAACGATCGCGATGCTCAGGGCCAACTCGACCATAGTGAAGGCAGCTTGGGCGCTCGCGCCGAGGCTGGCCAACCGAGGCCGGGGCGATTTGGAGGTCAGGGCCAGCCTGAGGCCCGCGCTACGTCGCGACGCCGCAGTGCAGGCGGTCGCATCGCTAGCCTCCGGCTGGCCGCGTTGAGGTCGGAGTCTGCCGACTTTCATTGGACCTCCCGTTTCTCGACGTGCGCCCGGCCGGTCAGCCAGTTGACCCGGATATAACTCCGAGTGGCGGCCTGGCTTTCGATCACGTCCGGAGCTGCGTTGGTCTTGACCACACCCCTGGCGTCTCGCTCCAGAAAGATGCTGCCCCGGCTGACAGGGATGATCTCGTCTTGGACCTGGGGGTCGGTTTGGCCCGTCTTGTCGTTGTAAGCTACCAACTGGCCGCGGGGGCTGAAGGCCAGGTACCGGTAACGAAGTTGCTGAACGATATTGCTGTCCAAGTCGCTGAAGAACCGGTTGTTCAAGACCCAGAAAGAGTTGGTGTACTCGTTGGCCGTCCGACGCGGGCTGCCGCTCCCGAACGTGTCAAACTTGTACGGGGCGATGAAAATCCCCTCCGGCAGATCGCGCCATTCGGTGAGGAAGCGCGGATTGAGAACGCCCGGTTGGGCGCCAACGGACCGGCGGGTCATCAGTGCGTACGCAGTAAGCTGGCGAGCGCCCAGATTGGTTGATGCGACCTGCGGCGGGACGAACAGCATATAAACGGTAGTGCGCTCGCTGATGGCCTTGGCGCGCGCGAGGGCAAGGTCGTCCATGATCTGGCGGTTCGCCGCCACCACGAGGTTGGATTGGCCCAACCCTTTGAAGGCCGGAAGTGCGAGCGAGGCCAGGAGCCCAATAATGGCCAGCACAACCAGCAATTCCACCAGGGAAAAGGCGGTCCGCGCCCCCAGCACCAAACCACTCCTTGGGTCACGCAAGGCCAGCGCCGTCCCTGGCGGTGGGCGGGAGGAGCCTGTCGCCGCGCGGCGCGATTCCGGTTTTAGGCCTGGAGGCATACAGATTACTTCCAGCTCAGGATGTTATCCTTGTTGAAGCCTTGGTTCGCCTTTTGGTTGGGATCCGCCCAGCCGTCGGGCCCGAACGACCAGACCATTACCGGCGTGCGCGCCTCAAACGGCTCTGTCTGGCTGGATCGACCCAGACCGTTCAGGCCGCTCTTGCCCGTCGGATCGTTCGGCAGCGCCGAGACGTTAGAACTCTGGTAGAACCCGTCCCGGCACAGGCCGTCGTCATTCAGGTCAATCGAGACGATGTAGGGGTTTCCCCATGGATCACGATAAACGCCGTCTTTACCAACACCAGGGGAAATGATGTCGTCCACGTCGCGGACATTCAGAAAAGGGATCTGTTGGGGATTTTGGGAGTGGCCCCTATTGACCGTGGGCAGACCGTTCCGATAGCTCTCCGTGTCGCGCAGGATGGCAATCAACTCGGCGTCGCTGGTTTGATAGCCGTTCCCGACCGTTGTGATTGGCGGCAATGGTTTGCTTCTCCTGTTGAGCATGGGCATGCGGTCAGCCACGCCGTTACGGTTGTAGAAGGTGCCATAGGTGAAATCCGGGGCCTTAGCCGACACACCGTTGCGAACGAACTTGCTGGCGGGCATTCGGCCATAGGTCGTTTGGTATTGGTTGATGGCGCCAGCCAGGTTGGCCATTTCCGTTTTGGCGATGCCCATCCGGGCTTTGACCTTGGCCCGGGCGAGAACCGGCATCAGCATGCTGGCCAGAATGGCAATAATGCTTATCACCACCAAGAGCTCGATGAGGGTAAACCCGCGTCGGGAGCGGGAGACGTAAGTTGGGAGTTTCATAGACATTCCTGACGTGGTTGGCCGGTCGCGCTGAGGAAGGAGGCGACGGGAAGCTGGATGATCAATGGCGCAGACGCAGCGGGGGCGCGCCTTGCTCTCGTGGCAAGGCTTTCTCCGCAGATGGGACCGACGACAGCGGATTCGCGATCGTCTGGGAACCGGGCTCAAGAGGATGGCAGGCTGCCAGGCCTCGACCAGCCATCTGATTGGCAACAAACGAACCAAGGTCTTTGGAGGATTGGTGGTCACGTTCAATCTTTCCAGTTGCCAATGATGTTGGTCCGCATGACGAATTGAGTGACGTTGGTCCGCACCCAGACCGGCACCTCGGCCCAGAGGTCAAAGCGCCCCGGATTGTGCACCGGCGTTGAAGAGTTGTAGCGCCAGGGATTGACTTGTGCAGGCAACGTTGGCGCCGCCGTGACGCCCCGGGGAAGGTCCACGGGCACAACCAGCAGCAAAACGGGCCTGGGACTGTTGGGCAGCTTCACTTCCTTGAACTGTCTTTCGCGTAGCGAGTGGAGGAAGTTCCTCACGGCTTTGGGATCTTCGGAGACATTTACAAACCCCGGGGTGCCAAAAGCACTGTTGATGTCCGAGCTTTGGAGCGTGGAAAGCCCGTTGACCGTGCTATACCGGGTCGCGGTGGCAACCTGGACGTTGGTCACGACGGTGCCCGTCAGTTCATAGAAAAGCTGATTGACGGCATAATTCGTTACGCCAGGGCTGGTAACTCTTGGGTTGTCCGGAGGATAGTAGCCCACCTCGGCCTTGTAACTCTCGACAGCCAGGATCAATTGGGCCAGCTCGCTCTTGATCCTGGACTCCTTCATCTTGCGGGCCGCGGTCGGCGCCAGTCCCACCAGCAATCCCGCCAATACACCGATAATGGCAATGACGGTCAGCAGTTCGATGAGGGTGAAGCCGAGCCCTGGCCGGTCTCCGATCCTATGGTCAGGAGTTCTCATGGGGTGCCGCGCGGTGTTTTGTATTTCCACAAACTGACTCCCCGCTCTCTGAATTCCTCTTCCAACCGCTCACTCAGCCACTGTTTTATCATGCTCTGGTAATTAAGGTACCTGGACCTGGCTAGCCGCTTAATGCGTGCCAGCATCCGGGGATCAATCCGCAGCGTGATCGTGACCGATTCGGAGGACTCCGGCCCACTGGCCACGGATGTCTCCATCAAACGGAGGTCGATCCGGTTTTCCCCCCAAAAGGCCGCTTCCGCATCTTCGCTATCGAAGAGCGGCACTTCTTCCCAACTGGTAATCGCGGTCATATTCAGCGCTCAGTTATCATCACCCAAGGCTCTGAGACAACGCCTGGTTGAGTTTGCGTTCGTAGAAAAAGCCTTCTTCAGCCTCAAAAGGCCGTGCGCAGATTACGCGGACCGTCTTTCCGTTAGTCCGATACACAGTGAAGATCCCGGTCCCGTTAGCGGCCCTACCCAGGTTGAAGAATCGATTCTGAACTGAAAACCGTGACGTGTCGGGCATCAGTTTGATGGCAAACGGATCCTCAAAGGATTCTTCAACGTCCAACCCCGTCACTGACTCCGTAAACCCAAACGGCTGATTATTCCAATCGAACTCCATTTAGTCACACCCTGTAGATCATTTGACCATGCATTGTATTTACACTGTATTTACACACTGCCCCCCATTTGTCAAATGCTTTTCGGGATCGCAGGTGTAAGGAACGCCGCCGGTGTGTTCCCGGCGGCACTGTCGTTGCACCCGAGGGATTATTCTTCGCCAGCCTTGGCTTTGCCTTCGCCTTCGGATCCGACGTTTTCGATCAGGACGATCAACGGCAGGAACAGGGCGATGACGATGCTGCCGACGATGACGGCCAGGAAGACGATCATGACGGGTTCGAGCAGCGAGGTCATTGCAGACACAGCGTTATCGACGTCGTCGTCAAAGGTGTCAGCTATTTTCAGCAGCATCTCGGGCAAGGCGCCGGTCTGCTCGCCGACGTCCACCATGCTGATTACCATAGGCGGAAACACACCGGAAGCCTCCAGCGGGGCGGTGATCGTCTCGCCTTCCTTCACGCTTTCGTGGACTGCCGCGACGGCATTGGAGACGATAACGTTGCCAGAGGTTTCCTTGACGATGGTGAGGGCTTGAAGGATAGGCACGCCGCTACTGACCAGAGTGCCGAGTGTCCGGCTAAAGCGTGAGATGGCAACCTTCTCGAAGACCGGCCCCAGGACGGGCATTTTGAGTTTGACCTTGTCCACGATCCTCCGGCCGAACTTCATGGAGGTAACGACCTTGAAGGCAACGACTACCGAAATAATGGCAATGGCGGTGCCGATGATATTGTTGACGATGGTATCGCTGATATCGAGGATCAACTGGGTAAAACCGGGCAAGCCCTGGCCTTCGAGCATGTCTTTGAAGATGTCTTTGAACTTCGGAACGACCACGACCATGAGGACGCCAAGGATGATGGTTGCCACGACCATCACCGCGACGGGGTAGAACATGGCCGCGATCACTTTGCCTTTGATCTTCTGGGCCTTTTCCATGAACTCGGCCAGACGGTTCAGGACTACTTCCAGCACGCCGCCGAGTTCGCCGGCTTTGACCATGTTTATGTAGAGGCGATTAAAGATCTTGGGGTGCTGAGCCAGGGCTTCCGAGAAGGTGCTGCCACCTTCGATCGAGGCAGCCATAATGCCGATGGCCCTCTTGAGATTGGCGTTTCTCTCTTGTCTCTCCAGAACCCGCAGCCCGCGTAACAACGGCAGACCGGCATCGACAAGGGTCGCGATCTGTCGTGTGAAGGAGGTGAGCACCTTGGTTTTGACCTTGCCGCTGAGCCCGGGGATCTGGATGTTGATGTCATGGCGCTTTTTCTTGGCGCCAGTCCTGGGGAGGGTTTTGGCTTTGCCGTCGGTCTTTTCCTTGCCCTTTTCCGCCTCGACCACTTTGGTCGGGAAATACCCCATTTCCTTGAGCCGGCTGATCGCCTCGTTCTGGTTGCCCACCTCCAGCGTGCCTTTTGTCTCTTTGCCACGGGCATCCATGGCCACGTAGTTGAATCTAGGCATAAAACGGTGTTTTGATCAGGTGTATTTCACTATTTCTTCGATGGTCGTGTCTCCGTCGAAGATACCCCGCAGTCCATCCTCCCGCAAGGTGACCATACCCAGCTCGACGGCCTTCTGACGAATGACCACGGTCGGTGCGCGCTCGTTGACCAAGGCTCGGACTGGTTCGCTGACCGGCAGCAACTCGAAAATCCCTTTTCGCCCTTTGTAGCCGGTGTCGTTGCAGGCCGAGCAGCCACGCCCGTAGTAGAAGACTTTGTCGCCGATGTCGTGGGGCGAAAGGTTAAGCATGGCCAATTGGCTCTCGGTCGGCTCGAACGGCGTGCGGCACTTCCTGCAAATCGTGCGCACCAGGCGCTGTCCCAGCACCGCCAACAACGTGGAGGAGATCAGGAAAGGCTCCACCCCCATGTCGATCATGCGGGTGACCGCCCCTGGCGAGTCGTTGGTGTGGAGCGTCGTCATCACCAAGTGGCCAGTCAGTGAAGCCTGGATGGCAATCTGTGCGGTCTCCAAGTCGCGCATTTCGCCGACCATGATGATGTCGGGGTCTTGCCGCAAGAAGGAGCGCAGGGCCTTGGCAAAAGTCAAACCCACGTTCTCGTTGATGGCCACCTGCATGATGCCTTCGATGTCGTACTCGACCGGGTCTTCGGCGGTCAGCAGCTTGGAATCGATGGTGTTGATCCGACGCATGCAGGAATAGAGCGTCGTGGTTTTCCCACAGCCGGTGGGCCCGGTCACAATAATGATGCCGTTCGGCAACAGGATCGCTTCCTTGATGTACTCGTAAATGGCCTTGGGGAAACCCAAGGACTCCAGCTCAAGCTTTACTGTCGTACGATCCAGCACGCGGAGCACGACCGACTCCCCGAATTGGGTCGGCAACGTGGACACTCGCAGGTCGATCTGCCGGCCGGCGATGTTCATCGAGATGCGCCCGTCTTGAGGCAGCCTTCGTTCCGAGATGTCGAGGTTGGCCATGACCTTCAGACGCGAGGTGACGGGCAGGGCCAAATGCTTGGGCGGAGGCGACATTTCGTAGAGGGCGCCATCGACGCGGTACCGAATCTTGAATTCGTCTTCGAACGGCTCGAAATGGATGTCGCTGGCCCGATCTTGAACCGCCTGGTACAGAACCAGGTTAACGAACTTGACGATCGGCATCTCGTTCGCCAAGTCGGCAATGTCGTTAATGGTGCCGCTCACCTCGGCTTGTGAAGCTTCCTGGGCAATCTCCGAGTCTGCGCCCAACTCCTTCAGCAGTTCGGCGACACTCTGACCAACGACTTCCTGGGAATAGTACTTGTTGATGGCTTGCTCGATTTGGTGCGGGTCGGCAACCACGAGTTGGATTTCCTTGCCGACTGCGAAGCTGAGTTCATCGACCACCGCGGGGTTCAACGGTTCCGCGAGGGCAACCCTTAAAGTGGACCCGATCAGTTCCAGAGGGATGCACTGATGCATCCGGGCCGTGGCTGCCGACACGGCCTGGATCGCCTCCGGCGGGATCTCTCGTCCGCGCAGCTCCACCACTTCGGTCCCCAGGTGCTCCGCCATGACCTGCAAGATGGAGTTGACGTCCAGCAGACTGAAGTCCTGCAGCAGTTGCATGACCGGCTTGCCAGTCCGAGAATGCTCCTGCATGACCTCCTCAAGCTGCAAGTCGTCCAGCAGGCTCCTGTCCTTAAGCAGCGCTAACAGGGGATTGGATTCGATGTCCGCCATGCTGGTGGGCTACTTCTTGGCTGTCTCGAGTGCCTTGGCCGCTTCGATTTCCCTCAGTTTTTCCATGATCGTCGTCGGATCCTGCGCCTTAGTGATCACCTCCTCCTGCGCGATCATGCCCTGCAAGTACTTGTCGATCAAGAAACTGTCCAGCGATACCATGCCGTACTTCGCCCCGGTTTGGATGTCCGAATTGATCCGGAACGTCTTGTTGTCGCGGATCAGGGCCGCGATCGATGGCGTGTTGACCATGATCTCGAAGACCGCCACGCGTCCTGGCTTGTCGCAGCGCGGGATGAGCAGTTGCGAGATCACTGCCTGCAAGACGGTGGAAACCTGGATGCGGATCTGTTCCTGCTGGGTCACGGGGAATGCGTTCACAATACGGTCAATGGTCTTGGCGGCCCCGGTCGTATGCAACGTGCCGAAGACCAAGTGGCCCGTCTCCGCCGCCGTAATCGCCGCGTCGATGGTGTCCAAGTCACGCATTTCGCCAACCATAGCCACATCCGGATCCTGGCGCAGCATCCTTCTCAAGGCCTCGGAGAAACTCGGGACATCGACGTTGACCTCACGTTGGGTGACGAGCGCCTTCTTATGCTTCTGGTAGTATTCAATCGGATCCTCGATGGTCACAATGTGCACGTCATCCCGTTCCTCGTTGATGATATTGACCATCGAGGCCAGCGTGGTGGTTTTGCCCGATCCAGTTGGCCCCGTCACCAAGACTAATCCTCTGGGTTTGTACAGCAACTCCCGGACTGACGGCGGCAGACCAATTTCCTCCATGGTCATCAACCTGTTGGGCAGTTGACGCAGCGCGACCGCGAACTGGCCCTTTTCCTTGAACGCGCTGACGCGGAAGCGAGCCAACTCCCCGAACGCAAAGCCAAAGTCCACCGTGCCGCGTTCGCGTACTTGACGGATGTGCTCTTCGGAAGTAATGCTCCGCATCAATTCCTCGGTGTCTTCCGGCCTGAGGCTTGGCCCTTCCACCTTGTGCAAAACGCCATGCAGTCGGATGACCGGAGGCACTCCAACTCGGATATGCAGATCGGACGCATTCTCGGACACGACCAACTGCAACAGATCGGACATCGCATAGGACATATAGATTCACTCAGAACGATATGGCAGGCGTTGAAGCAACGGAATCGGCGGATACGTCAAGGTCATGCATTCCCAAACGCGGGCTGAAGCGGTTTAATCCACATCACCAATGGTTGCCCGGATGACCTCATCCGGGGTGGTCAGACCGGCGGTTACCTTCCGAGCGCCATCCTCGCGCAGCGTGCGCATGCCCATCTCGCGGGCGCGGGCGCGGAGCACCGAGGCGGGCACTTTCTCATAAATCAGCTTCCGAGCTTCGTCGTCCACGACAAAGATCTCAAAGATGCCAAAGCGGCCCCGGTAGCCGGTCCGGTTGCAGTCGTTGCAACCTTTGCCCCGCACGAAAGTCGCACTGGCTGTATTGTTGGGGTCAATGCTCAGCGAGCGCATCTCCGCCACAGTTGGCGCGTACGGCATCGCACAGCGTTTGCACACCCGACGCACCAGCCGTTGAGCCATCAACGCCCGCGTGGAGGACGCTACGAGGAAGGGCTTTACGCCAATGTCAATCAGACGCGTCACTGCGCTGGGGGCGTCGTTGGTGTGTAAGGTGGAGAACACCAAGTGACCTGTCAGCGAGGCGTTAATGGCGATGTTGGCCGTTTCCAGGTCGCGGATCTCACCGATCATGATCACGTTCGGCGCCTGACGAAGGATGGAGCGCAGCGCCGCCGCAAAGTTAAAACTGATCGCCTCCTGCACTTGCACCTGGTTGATGCCCGACAGCAAGTACTCCACCGGGTCTTCCACGGTAATGATCTTACGGTCCGGCCGATTGATGTAGTTCAGCACCGAGTAAAGCGTGGTCGTCTTGCCCGAGCCCGTCGGGCCAGTAACCAGGAGGATCCCGTCCGGCAGACCAATCAAGCGCTCCATCGCCTGCTGGTCATCCGTGAAGAAGCCCAACTCGGACAAGCCCAGCCGCAGGCCTTCCTTGTCGAGGATACGCATCACGATGCTCTCCCCATGGTTGGTGGGCAGGCACGAGACGCGCAAGTCAATCATCTTGCCGCCTACGGAGGTCTGTATACGGCCGTCCTGGGGTATGCGCCGTTCGGCGATGGACATGTTGGACTGGATTTTCAGGCGGCTGATGATCGAAGGCTGCAGGCGCTTGGGCGGGTTCTTCATTTCGTGGAGCATCCCGTCAATCCGGTAGCGCAGCCGAAACTTCTTCTCCAGCGGTTCCAGGTGGATATCCGAGGCCCGGAGTTTGAAGGCCTCGACAATAATCGTGTTGACCAGTTTAATGATGGGCGCATCGGCATCGACCACCGACCCGTCTTCATCGACGGTCCCCTTGGTGATGTTGCCGATCTCCACCTCGCCTTCGGTGATGTCCTGGATCATCTTGCCGACCGAATCGTCTTTGGCGCCGTAGTACCGATTGACGGCTTCCTCAAGGTCCTCCTGGGTCGCCACCCGCACTTCGATCTGCTGGTTGAGTAAATGGTGCAGGCTGTCGATAGTGTCCAGGTCCGACGGATCGGCGATTGCGACGGTCAGGCTCCCGTCGTTCTTGGCAACAGGCACGGCGTTGTACTTCTTGGCAATGTGCCTGGGGACTGCCGCGATCACATCGTCTGGGATCCGCAGGGTGGCCAAATCCACAACCTCGGCGCCGAAGTGCGCCGCCTTGGCCTGGGTCACGTCGGCAGGCTTGATGACCTTCTTGGCGAGCAGGGTATCGACCAAACCCTCACCCGTGGAATCAGCCTCCGCGCGAATGGAATCCACCTGCCCATGGGGCACCAACCCCATGTCGATCAACAAGTCCAGCAGATAATCGTCGGTTGCAGCCACTGTTAGTTTAGTCTCTTACTCCCGATTGGCGTCACCAATGGGAAAGTCTTCGCATACTATTCAGCTCACCAACTGAATGTCAAACGCTGACACAAGTTTTCCAGAACCCGTTCCTGCGACGGCCAACCCCAGCCCGGCGACATTGACTACCCTGGCTTGGCGCTCACCCGTCGCTGGCAGACCCTTAGATACCAGCAAAGCACGTGCCGACGCATAGTCCGCCTGGGCTCGGTTCGCAACGGGTCTGTGGAGCTCCAGTGACAACCCCGGCCCGTTGGCAGGTCAGACCCGCATCGCCCACACGCTGCCTGGACCGCCCGGCGCCTTACTGCTTGCCAGGCAGGTTCTTCTCGATAACTTCGATCACGCCGCTCAAGCTGACGGGCTTGGCGATGAAAGGGAAGCCGCCGATGACGCCCCCATGAGCGCCTACTTCCTCTTTCTTGACCGCCGCGGTCAAAAACACGAGCGGAACCGACTTCAAGCGCGCGTCCGCCTGGAGTCGAGCCGCCACCGCGCCCCCGTCCATTCCCGGCATCATTACGTCCAGCAGGATCAGGTCAGGCTTGAACTCCCGGGCTGCGGTGAACCCGTCCGACCCCCAATTCTCCTCACGGACCTCGTAGTCGCCTGTGGCCTCGAGATTGAGCTTCAACAGACGGGTGAAGCCCGCTTCATCGTCAATTACCAGTATGCGTTTCTTGGCTTTCATGGTTGCCTTCGCTCCGTCTTGAACGTGATCGTCGCCTTGACCCCGCCCTCGGCCCGGTTGCGGATACTGATCATCGCGTGGTGCAATTCAACTATCTTCTGCACGACCGTCAGTCCCAGGCCGGTGCCTTTGCCGACTGGTTTCGTCGTAAAAAAGGGGTCGAACACCCGCACCAATATGTCTTGCGGAATGCCCGTTCCGCTATCCTCAATCTCGACGACCACCACGGTCTCGCCCACGAAGAAAGTGGTTGCGGATCGATCTGTCAACTGGACCGGCGACTCAGCGACGTGCCGCGAGTGGGTCCGGACCAGCAAGGTGCCGCCCTTGGGCATGGCGTGAATGGCGTTCAGAAACAGGTTGATAAACGCCTGGGTGATCTTCTGTCGGTCAAGCTGGACAGGGGGAAGGTTCGTCCCCAATTGCCGCGCCACGGTAATGGGCTGTCGGTTCAGTTCATAGTTCACCAGCCACAGGGCGTTTTCCACCACGCTGTTGACGTCCGCTTCCTTCAGATCCAGTTGGTGCGCTGCGGAGAACTCCAGGAGATCCCGCACAATCGTGTCCGCCCGGCTGATGGCCTCGCGCATGTCTGCCAAGACCCCGGTCACGGTTGAGTTCTCTTTGGCCACCTGGTTGGACAGAAAGTCCACCCCCATCAGGATGGTCTGGAGCGGATTCTTGACCTCGTGAGCTACGCCGGCGGCCAGCGTGCCTACCGATTCCATTTTCTCGGCCTGGATCAGTTGCAGGTGGGCCTCCTTGAGTTCCTCGTGCGACTTCCGGAGATCGGCCAGGGCCTTCCGCAGGGCTTCTTCGCTCCGGGCCAGCTCGGCATTCGCCCGCTTCAGCTCCGCCTCCGACCGTTTTCTTTCCGTGATGTCTCGGGCGGCGGCATAGACCAATTGCTGCTCCGGAAAGGGACAGGCGCTCCACAGCAGCCACTTGTACGAGCCGTCTTTGCAGCGATAGCGGTTTTCAAAGCTGAAGATCCATTTGCCGTGAACCAGATTCTCGCTCTGCGCCGCTGTGGCGTCCCGATCCTCGGGGTGAACGAAACCAAGGTAGGGCCGGGCCATCAGCTCCGTGTCGGTGTACCCCAAGGTCTCCGCCCAGGCGGGGTTCAATTGCCTGAAGTAACCGTCGAATCCGGCGATGCACAGCATGTCCAGCGAAAGCGTGAAAAAGCGGTCGCGTTCGTCCTGCATCCGCTTCCGCTCCGTGATGTCTGTGATCAAACCGTCATAGCTGATCAAACGACCTTGGCCGTCCAAATGCGGCACGGGCGTGTTCTTGACCCAGCGGAGCGTCCCGTTCTTGTGCCGGATGCGATGCTCCAGGGGGGCCACGTTTTGTCCGGCGAGAACGTCGGCCGCTTGTTGCACCACCGCCGCGCGATCCTCTTCATGCACCATTCTGAACCAGAGATAAGGATCGGCCTCGTACTCCGCCGACGTGTATCCGGTGACGGCCTCGCAGCCAGGACCATGTTGCGTCAACGAGGGACGTCCGTTCCGCACCGTTACAGCGAATATGTAATCCGTGGTCGAGCTCAGCAGCCGCTTGTAGCGTTGCTCGCTCTCACGCAGCGCGATTTCCGCCTGCTTGCGGTCGGTGATGTCCCGCGATACCACCACGATCTTTCCCAAACGTCCCCCCGTGTCCTTGATCACGTTTCCCTGGGACTCGATGTAGCGGATGTCCCCCTGCCGGGTGAGGAATCGATACTCGGCCCGTTGCCCCACTCCCGTCGCCACCGTCTGCAAGAAGAGCTGCCGGATGCGGGCTCGGTCCTCAGGATGGATCTCACCAAAGGAATCAGTGCCCCGCAAGCTCGCCGGATCCCCCAGCAGGTTCCGATACGACGGGCTGTTGTAAAGCCGGCGCCCGTCCCCGTCGATGACCGCAATCAGGTCCGTCACGTTCTCCGAGATCAGGCGGTAGAATTCCTCGCGTTCGCGCAGTTGTTCCTCCGCGCGTTTGCGCTCGATGGCATAACGAATCACTCGCGCCAGCATCCGGCCATCGACTTGGCCTTTGACCAGGTAGTCTTGTGCTCCCTGGCGCACTGCCTCCAGCCCCAATGCCTCGTCCTCCACGCCGGTCAAGACCACCACCGGCACGCTCGGCAGGTGATTCCGCACGGCGGCGAACGTGGCCAAACCATGGCTGTCCGGCAATAACAGATCCAGCAGCACCACGTCCAGTGGCTGGGCCGACAGGACGCGCAGGGCCTCCTGCAAACTCACCACCAGGGTGAGCACGAACTGGCCACCGGGCACGCCGACCAGACTCTCGCAAATCAATTGGGCGTGACTGTGATTGTCCTCGATGACCAGAACTTTGATGGGCTGAACATCCATTCGCCGTGCATGCTTCTCTGCCAAGTCGCCACAACCTAATGACGGAACTCAGGTTAAGCAAGGAGCGATTCCTGACGATGCCCTGTACGTCGCAGGCGCGTTGACTTTTGCGTTTGACACTCGAAGTCCGCACGACCAATCATGAATAACTGGAATGCAGCCACGGCTGTTCACGCAGTGAAGGTACATGACCCCGACATGCGAAGAAGGCTCTGAAGGAAATGGAACCCTCGTACCCGCTGGTCTCGGTCATCGTGCCCGCCTATAATGCGGCGGCGTTCATTGGCCAGACCCTGAACTCCGTGCTGTCGCAGACCTACGCCCATCTTGAAGTCCTGGTGGTGGATGATGGCTCTCAAGATCGGACGGCGGATATTGTCCGCACCGTCGCTGAGCGGGATCGACGGATAACGCTCTTCCAGCAGAGTAACCGCGGCGTCGCCGCCGCTCGGAACCTCGCGATCCGCCACGCCCACGGCGATTTTGTCGCCCCCATCGACGCGGACGACTTCTGGTATCCGGAGAAGACTGCCAAACAGGTCCGCTGCCTGACGGAGGCAGGCCCCGAGGTGGCACTGGTTTACACCTGGTCGGTCTCCATCGACGACCAAAGCCCTTCACTGTCTGCCTGCGCGCACACGGATCTGCGCGGCAGTGTCTTTCGCGCCTTGCTCTTCCGCAACTTCGTTGGCAACGCCAGCGTGCCGCTGATCCGGCGGTCCTGCCTGGAACAGGCCGGCGGCTATGCCGATTTC
>Ga0315274_10008033_pt1 | contig 15262 bp, 12 predicted proteins | sample YL17G02_20_MG_FD_203700 | JGI IMG/M metagenome (GOLD analysis project Ga0315274, IMG submission 203700) | Sediment microbial communities from Yellowstone Lake, YNP, Wyoming, USA - YL17G02_20 | ecosystem: Environmental > Aquatic > Freshwater > Lake > Sediment | place: USA: Wyoming | collected... | reverse complement strand
TAATACTACATGCCTTAACTGCGGGCCACGATGTGGCAGTCGTAGACATCCAGCGTTGGAAAACGGTTGTAGGACAAGGCTACTCCATGCGGATAAACGTCACAGTCAGCAACCAAGGCGATTTCACGGAAACATTCAACGTCACCGTCTACGCCAACACGACAGCGATCGAAACCCAAACGGTTAACAGCATGCCTAACGGCACATCCACCATCCTAACCTTCACTTGGGGCACTACGGGCTTTGCTAAGGGCAACTACACCATATGGGCTTATGCTGTGCCCGTTCAAGACGAAACAGACACGGCAGACAACACGTATGAGGACGGCTGGGTTCTAGTGTCGTGTGTGGGCGACGTTAACGGCGACAAGAAGACAACGATTGCCGACATTGTGCTTGTCATCGGAAAGTTCGGCACGACGCCGAGCAGTCTAGGCTGGAACCCGAACATGGACATAGACGACAACGACAAAGTCACCATAGGCGACATAGTGATAACCATAAACAACTTCGGCAACATATGGACATAAAAACCCCTTTTTCTACGGGTTAAGAGCCTCAACCTAACCCGCTCAACGGTTAGTCCGCCGCTCTGGCCTTACTGAGCTACGGGCCCTTCAGGTTTTTCCCAGCTATGCAATATACATCACTTTGATAAATTTGGCCTTGTAGGAGGCTGTGGTGGCTGAAACAAAGTTACCGAAAATTTTAAATGGAACAATAAGGCTAACTATTTGGTGAAGGGAGAGGCAGTTTTTCACATATTGTATTGAGTGGCTTCTGCAGAGAGCATCTCAGAAGCCGATGAGCTGAATTCTCCAGTGGCTTGCAGCCTCTTCCTAGCGTAAAAGAGGAGGAAGGGGGAAAATTGGAAAAATGAAAGAGAAAATTGTGGCAGGGATAATGTTAACTTTGCTTCTTGTAAGCATAATAGACTTTTCGGCCGTGGGTTAGCGCGCCAGCCTGTTGCTAAATTCAGACTTTAATAGATTTTATTCGACAACTATCCTTCCGTCAAAACATCGAGACACATGACAAGAAAAAACCCAGACCCATTAAAATCCATTTTTGTCCGAATTTAGCAACGGCCTAGCGCGCGTTTGGCTGTTATGAATAGACTAAGGAAAGCTTCGGGATACAGAATATTAAAAACAAATAGTTGCTAGGAAATTGATGAAGAGTCAAGAAGATCTTCCGTAAGTCATAAAACTAAGTATAGGGATTAATTGGTGAGATAATATGAGTAGAAAACTGGTCTTGATTCTTGTCTTATTGATATTGTTGCCTTTCTTAGTATATGTAACCTTGCTATATGTAAGGTTCAACCAAACAGAAAAAGTTCCCAGTGGCGGCCCTGTTCGCAACATTAACACTGGATTAAACTATACGACAATTCAAGCAGCAATAGATGCTAATGAAACTCTGGATAGACATACAATTTTCGTTGAAGAAGGAATCTACTACGAACATGTAATTGTGAACAAGTCTATATCACTAATTGGAGAGAATAGAACCACTACAGTTATTGACGGAAATGGAACAGGTATAAATATTCGTGTCACAGCCAACAGCATAGTTATTAAAGGGTTTACAGTTAAAAATGGCACCTCAGGCATTTACCTTTATCGTGCAAATAATTCTTTGGTTATGGGAAATGACGTAGTTTTTAATGGCGACGCCATTTTGGTTTATTATTCTGGCAATTGTACGATTCATCAGAATAGCGCTGGAAATAACACTAGTAGAGGAATTTTAGTCTCGAATTCGTGGAATTTTACTGTTAGCAGCAACTATGTGTATGGCAATGGAATGTATGGACTCAATGCTAACTCTTCTACAAACGGATTAATCAAACAAAACAATGCATATGGAAATGATTTTGATGGAATAGGACTTTTTGACTCTAACAACTGTACAATTACTGAAAATAACGTGAAGGACAATCCTTTGTACGGTATTATGATCAGTTCTTCTGGTGATAGCTTCATTTATCATAACAATTTTATCAACAACCCTGTCCAAGCTTTTGATTTTAACCTCTCCAACAGATGGGATGATGGTGTTGAAGGAAACTATTGGAGCAATTATGCTGGTGTTGACTCAAATCATGATGGAATAGGTGATACTGCACAGGTCATAAATGGAGGCAATCAAGACAACCGTCCATTAATGGGGTCGTTCCACAGTTTCAACACTGCTATGGGTTATTATGTGAACATTATTTCCAACTCTACTATCGAAGACTTTGTGTTTTTCGAATCTAATAGTACACTTAGTATTCATGTCTCCAATTCATCAGCAACTCAGTCGTTCGGATTCTGCAGAGTATGTATTCCAAAGGCTCTGATAGTTCCTCCATACAAGGTTACAATTGACAATGGATTGACAGAAGTTCTCTACTTCAACAGTACAGTATACGACAATGGGACTCACAGATGGATCTACTTTACCTATCAACATTCAACGCATGAAGTAGATATAACACCAGAAGTTTTCACATATGGGTAATTGTTTTACTAGCCATAACTGCAACTGCTAGCAATTATATTTCTCGGAAAAAGGCTACCTTGCTGGAAAGGTTTTTTACTGCCTTTCCTTAACGCCTAAAGAGACAAACCTAAAGCAAAAGCGAGGATGGTCTTGGTTAATAAAAACCTTGTTGTAGATGTGGACTATATTGTGACACATGCATAATTTATAGAGCAGGCAAAGATTCGAAACAGCTTAGACGAGTTGTTCGCGCTAGGCTGTTTAGAAATTAATTATTTATTGTGTGATTGCTTGCTTTCTTCTGTTGTCTATCCTTTTGTTTTCTGTCTCATGGTTGTTTCTATCCGGAATAGGTTCTGAGTTGCCTTCTGCCTTTTTCTTGACTTTTCTTTGATGGTTAACCCTGTCTTAAGCCGTTTTTGACGTCTCTTTTATGCCTTATCGGGTGGTGTAGTGTTTGATGCAGCGGATGAGGCTAGGCTTATGCTGCTTGACGGCTGTTAAAGCCACGACTAGCATGGCTGAGAAGCTTATGCATGCGTGTATGAAAACCTGTTCTAAGCCTTTAACCCTCAGATGGTCTAAGAGAAGCCATTCTTTAGCTCTGCTGAACCCTCTTGATGATCAACGCTTTGAATATTCCCACGGGCTTTCTAGGTGGCCTTCCTGGGCCGTCCTGGTGATAGGCTTCTGATACGGCCTTCTCGACGTCATCCAAGTTCAATGTACACAAAAGGGAACATGACTCTCAACCGTCATGCTAGATAATATGTGCGAACCAAAGCGCAACGATGATTAAAAAGGCAAATGTCAATTTCTAGAATTTAGCAACACGCTAGCGCGCTCTTGATTGCAAGAAATCAACCTCTGCAGCTAAGGAATGTCTATTACTTAAACACAGAGGTTAATTACACAATTCTGCCATTTTCTATCACTTAATACAAAGGGTTCCGGGCAAGCTTGTGTATGGAAAGGTTTCGCAAATTATCTACACGTGCTCCAAGAAACAGTAAGTTCCAGGTGAATTTTACTGATATCAATGGAGACGGCGTGGTTGACGGTCAAGACGTTCAGCTAGTCAAGAATGCCATGCCCTCAATGCCTAGCAGTGACAATTATAATTCACAGGCAGACGTAAACAATGATGGCGTCGTCGATGGTGCAGACTACCAACTCGTGAAAAAGAGAATTAGGAAGTCCTGCTAGACTCAACACCAACCACCGCCTTTTCTGCTTCTCTGAGAACAAGTGTCATCCTCAACCAATACTGTTCATGTTCAATGGATGCGGCGAACCTTCGCAAACTTTAGGGCAATTGCACTTTTTTCAAGAAACGAAAATTGAAATGACGTTCCACAAAGCTTATGCAAATCGAATATCACTGTGAACCTGTGAAAACGTGAAGCATCGAAGACTCTTCTTGACAGTCCTTATCTTGATACTGACTGCTGCGATACTTGCCATAGCAGGCTTGCCGCGGTTACAGTACACTCAAGATGTCCGCAGCGCTTGTTTCACGAAAGTCAAGCACCCAGCGATAACCTTCCAAGGAACAGACGAAATCTTGGCTTTCTACGTCTACAACAGAAACCTGACAACAAACGGCGATGCGTATGGTTCCTTTTTTCTCAAGTTCTACGTTGACGGTGAATTCTGGTGGGACGAATACAGCAGTTCAGCCTATAAGACTTGGACTTGTGGGAAGGGAAACTCCACGATTCGGGCCTATTCTCTTCCATCATGGGAAGTTATGCGACCCGTTGTTCATGAACTTAAGTTGGAGCTATACTGGTATGACGGGAACGAGGCTCACCTCGAAGATATCACTTCCATCAATGTAAAGGTCGCAGTTCATGTTGGGCCCGACGATCTGCTGCTTCACAGTTACTTGATTGTCTACCTAATAGGCGTCGTTGGCATCGGATTATATATTTTGACTTCTGGACGTACAAGGATTCGACCACCGCCTCAAAACCCCAATTCAAACTGCGACCAGCCACTCGCAAGTGCAATGATGGTGTCGTCCAAAGTTCACAGGTATTCGTTTCTGTGGTTTTTCGTGGTGGTTTTCGTTTCGTGGCAGCTTGTGAACGCGCTCTTCTACACGTTCCCCATTGAACAATTCCGTCCAATCCTATTTACATTGCAAATCGCCTACAGCGCTCTGCTCGTCTTGATAATCAAAAAGGAGAACTCGAGCTTGGCAAACTATGGTTACTGGTGGCCAAAAGAAACCAACAGATTTGTTCTTGTTTGTTTGTGGCTAGCAATATTCTACATGTCTGTAATGGTTTTTGTCCCCATTGCCTTTGCAAGATACAACATCTTTCCCCAACCATCTTCCGTGGAAGCTCTTTCAGCAATTTTCCTGGCATTAGTTGCAAGTTTTGCAGGCGAAACAATCTTTCGCGGATACATTCAGAGCAAACTCACTAAAATGATCGGATTTCCTTGTGCCTTGATTGCAACTTCCGTGATGTTCGCGGCGAACGCAACCTTGCTTTGGCCCTTCACCTTGAATAGTTTCTTTTACACGTTTCTGTCTCTTCTTATCTTAGGCGTTTTCCTCGGAGCATTGTTTTACAGGACCAAGACGTTGCTTTGTCCAATAATCTTCTACGGTGCGGTTTTGGCTTTCGGGTCTCTAACGCCCGTTGAAGCTGTTATCTCGGCAAATGCGAAGCTGTTTCTTCATTTTGCAGCCATAGCGCTTTCCCTGCTCATGCTCGGTGTTCTCACTGCTAAGGAGGTAACCAGACGCAGATTGGGACAAATGGATCTGTCTGAGAGGTAGCGTGTATCTCGAACAAATGTGGATCGTCATCAATTGATGAACAGACTTATTAATTTGTGAGTTGAAGATGTGTGCAACGAGAGGGAATTTGCGATGAGCAGAGTACTTGCAGAGCTGGAGCGTTACATGCGGGCTAGAGAGGTTGTGGCAACTTTCTTGTTGACTGTCCTTTTTCTTTTCCTATCCTTTGTCTTGTATGCTAGAGAATCAACAACTGAGCTCATGTACTTTAACAGAGTATACAATATTCGTATTTTATACTATGGGGTTCCCCTTGGAATGATAGGCGTTTTGATGCCGATCGGCCTTGATCAGGTAGTCGCAGTGGTCAACTCAGGGGAAGGTACTTTTCGAATACTTTGGGGTCAGCTTTTCTTGGACTTTGTCTTGTACTTTTTGTTGGCGCTTTTCATCGTGTACGCGTTTGTGAAATTGAAGCCAGATCGCGTGCTCGCGAGTTCCATTAGCGAATGGTCAGCAGCAACTCGGCTTTCATTGGCGGCTATTTGAGCATCATAAAACACTTGGATACCTTGAGATGAGCGTTCTGTTTCCATTGAGAAGCAAGGTTAATGAGGCAGAGTTTGGTTCCGGTAATTGTGATGAAAGGAGATCTGCGTTGCGGAAGACGATATTCTTCTTAGGAATAATGCTTCTGCTGATAAGCTTAACCGTCTTGATTGTGAGCGTAAGTTTGCAAAGCAGCAGAAAGGAGGAACTAGACAAGAAATATGATACTTGGACCATCTCCGAAAACCTCACAGGGGGAAATACCTATGTTTTGAACATTAGGTCAAGCGATCAATGGCAGCGAGACTACACGAGCGGTCAGTACACAACCGCGCAACCAGTCGGCATGGTCTTGGTTTCGCCCAACGGAAGCAAAACGGAACTTCTAGCTTTCTTCTACGCTGAACCTGCACCATATCCTTACCAGAGTCCCCATCCCGTGCTTATCTGGGTGGAGTACATGGCTGTGGATTCTGACAGCTTAGATGTGGATGAATCCGCCTCGTGGATTCGTTTTACGGTGAAACAAAGTGGCAACTATGCCGCTTGCATGATAGAGCAGACATTAAACTGGACAGCGGGACCACCGGAGTACATTGTACTCTACAGGGAAATTGTTGAGAGTGTCAGTCCGATAATCTTCCCAAGCGGCGTCATTCTGTGCGTTGTTGGGGTTGCTGTGTCCGTTGTGGGCGGAAGAGCCACGAAAAGATTGTCGATTAGGAATAGGAAGAACCGTTCTGTGGTTCGCTAACCTTTTCTTGATGGAAACGAGTTCTCCTATTTCATCTATAGCAGGAATTTCTGCCCCATGAAAGCTTCACATCACGGCTTTTCTGTATGGCTATTCCTGGCAACAAATCAAACTCTGTTGGTGTTTGGGCTAGATCTGTCGGCAACGTTCTTGGAGGAACTGGTCAATTGCAGAATTGTATTGTCCACGTAAATCCAGAACTTTCTCTCCAACTTTGTCCAGTCTTCTGCCGACTTGAGTCTTCTTGATAGAAAATATCCGCTTAGAAACATCTGTGTTAACAACGGAGATATCAATGAACTCTTTTTCTCTGGACTGCAGAGTTCAAACTTCACCACAAAATCGTCTGGTTTTCCTTCGATTGTAACGCTTACGCATCCGTCTAATCGGTAGTGCAGCGAATCCTCGGCGAAAATCTGGTGGCCTGTTGGTGTGTCTCCTTTTATTGCGTTGAAGTCCTTTCTCTTAAAGAATTCTCCAATGCGGGTTGTGAGCAGTGCCAAATCAACGTGTTTGTTGATCCATCTTTTTTCCATGACGTCTCCAGACTAAGCTGTTTCTTTTCTGCTTAAGTAGTTGTCTGATTTCCCGCTATTTTCCCGCTATATAGGTGTACCGAACTCAAGTTAGCATTCTCATGCGTACTATTTCTTGCAGCATTCCCCTTTGGGCAAAATAGTCACTAATGTAATCCTTAACTTGGTCGTATTTCACGTTGCGACCAATGTATACCCTGCTTATCTGGCCTTGCCTAGGCTTGATTCTCAACTTGGGGGTTATTTCATCTGAAGCGATGTTAAATCGCTTTATCACCTTGATTGTGAACCGCTCAAGGCCGTGCTGAGGGCACTTCATTTCTATTAGAATGCTGGCCAGCTGTTCCCCCTCCTTTGTATACTATGGTTCTCTTGCCAATAAATACTTTGTGAAACATTCTTACTCAGACCGTGCAGTGCGCACGTTTCTAAAGGAAGAGAAAAATGAGGTGACCCCAAAAAAGGATTTCAAGGGATAGATTCGTAAACTGCAATATTCCGCTTACCCGCCGATGGGGTGGCATGCAAGCAGATGCCCGTTTCCTACGTCTCGAAGCACGGGTTCTTGTTTGCTGCACATCGGCATGGCTCTATCGCATCTGGAATGGAATCTACAACCTGGTGGCGGATTGACTGGGCTTGGCACTTCCCCTGTGAGCACGACTCGCCCTCTTTTCACTGTCGGGTCAGGAACTGGGATGGATGCGAAGAGAGCTTGAGTGTATGGATGAAGCGGGTTCTTGTACAGTTCTTCTGTGTCCGCCAGCTCCACTATTTTTCCAAGGTACATGACTCCGACTCTCTGAGCTATGCATTCTACAACGCTTAAGTCGTGACTCACAAAGAGATAGGTCAAACCCAAGTCTTTCTGCAGATCCTGAAACAGGTTGAGCATTTGAGCGCGAACAGAAACATCAACGGAAGAGGTTGGCTCATCCAGAACTACAAATTGCGGGTGAGTCACAAGGGCTCGTGCCACAGCAATTCGTTGTCTCTGTCCGCCGCTGAATTCGTGAGGATACCTGTAGAGGTGTCTATCGGTCAGGCCTACCTTGTAAAGAATCTCTAGAGCTCCTTTTCTGACGTTTGATCCCTTAGCTAATCCTTGCACAATCAGTGGCTCTCCGACGAGGTCCTTCACCAGCATCCTTGGATCCAGAGACGTCGTTGGATCTTGATAGACAATCTGCATTTTTCTTCTAATACTTTTCAGCATGGCTCCCCTGTATGTGGCGAGATCGTACTTTTTCCGAAGTTCCTTCAGCCTAGGTGGGGTTTTCTCACTCGACTTTTCAAGTTTGTCTATTTCTTCTATGATGTTTGAGGGTACATCGAAGTATATGCTGCCTTTCGTGGGGTCAAGTAACCGAAGGACAGTCTTGCCGAGTGTTGTTTTTCCGCACCCGGATTCTCCGACTAAGCCAAAACATTCTCCCTTGTATATCTTGAGACTGACTCCATCCACAGCCTTGACTTCGGCCACTTTCCTTCTTAGGATCCCTCCCAGCACGGGGTAGTATTTTTGCAGTTTTCTTGTTTCTACGAGAGTCTCCATGAGTTTCACCCTACTGGTTGATAGAGAAAGCATTGGACGAAATGATCTTCTTCCGCTTCCACCAGTCTCGGCTTTTCTCTAGTGCATAAGTCCATTGCGTAGTGACACCTGTCGTGAAATCTGCATCCTTTCGGCGGATCTATTAAGCTTGGCACGGTACCTTCTATGGATTTGAATGGAAACCCATGTCTTGGAATCGATTCTAATAGAGCTTGTGTGTATGGGTGGAGCGGTTTTCTGAATGTTTGCAAGACAGCTGAAATCTCCACGACGTTACCTGCGTACATGACGGCCACACGGTCGCTCATTTCTGCAACAACGCCCATGTCGTGGGTCACATAGATTATGGAGGAATCAAACTCTTCTTTGAGCTCCTTTATCAGGTTCAGGATTTGAAGCTGAACTGTGACATCAAGGTTTGTCGTAGGCTCATCCGCTATCAGAATTTCTGGACTGCAGGCAAGCGCTATGGCGATGACAACTCGCTGCGCCATGCCTCCGCTGAGTTCGTGTGGGTACATGCCGACAACCCTTTCGGGGTCTGGAATCCTCATGATTTTGAGCATGTTGACAGCTTTTTTCTTAGCTTCTTCCTTTATAAGCCGCTTCCATCCCCTCAAGATCGGAATCTTTCCGGAGACTCTTATGTCAAGCGCCTTAGGATGTTTCAAGTACCGCTTAAGCCGCTTTCTATAATAGTTTGCGAGGAAGCCTGCGTTCTCCTTTGGAGTCTTCTTTTCCTCTTTCTTCTCTTTCTGTTCTTGGGTCTTGGCACTCGGGGCTTTTTCTTGTTGGATTTGCCTGTCGAGCTGTTCAATCGCCTTCAGTGCTAAGGCCTTTCTTCTATGACGCAGTAGAACTTCGATTATCTGGTCTCCGGCGGTGTACACGGGGTTCAACGCTGATCTGGGATCTTGGAAAACCATCGAGACGTGTTTTCCTCTGATTTTTCTCAGCGTGTCTTCCTCTTCGCTCAGCATGTCCACGAGTTTCCCTTTCTCGCATATGACGATTTTTCCGCCTTCTATTCTTCCGGGCGGCGGCACTAGCACTAAGACTGAGAGCCCTGTCACTGATTTTCCGCATCCGGTTTCGCCGACTACACCGAGCGTTTCTCCTTTTCTGAGGCTCAGGTTTACTCCGTCTAAAGCTTGTACGACTCCTTCGTAGGTGTAGAAGTTCAGCCGCAGATCTTGGATGTCGAGGATTTTTTCTGTCATTTTTACTTCCTTCTGAGTGTTGGGTCTAATATGTCTCTGAACGCGTCGCCTAGCAGGTTCCATCCTAGGACGAATACGAATATGAAGATGCCCGGTATGATGAACACGTACCAGTATTGCAAGGTCATCCAGTTTCTTGCTAGACTTATCATTTGGCCCCAGTCCGCGTAACCTTCAGGGGCGCCTATTCCTAGGAAACTTAGCGCCGCTGCGGTTAAGACCATTGAACCTATGTCCAGTGACGCCATAATTACGACGGGATAAATAGAGTTGGGAACAATGTGTCTCGTGATAACTCTAAGGTCTGAGCATCCAACCGCCTTGGAAGCTTCGATGTAGTCTTCTCCCTTAATTCTGAGGATTTCTCCTCTTATCACTCTGGTATATCCTGGCCAGCCCACCAACGTTAGTGCGACCAGAACTTTGTCCAATTGGCCTAGTTCGAGAGACCATGTCCAAATTGTTGTCCCTAGGAGGAACGTTTGCAGGGCTACGAAAGCCACAACTCCCGCAACACCAATTAAGAAAGTCCATAAGCCTCGAATCTTCAAGAAGTGGCCTATGATCAGAGGACCCACGAAGAGAAGGAGCACGACCAACAGATACCCAACATCTATTTTCCATACAATGGGTAAGGCTATCACTAAAGCCATTGCGAGAATCAAGCCTGGAAAGGCCAGGACTATGTCGGTGAATCGCATCATGAATTCGTCGATGACTCCGCCGTAGAATCCTGACACGCTTCCTAGAAGGATGCCTATGATTAGCGCGATTGCTATGACGAGGACTCCTATGCGGAAGGCAGTTCTGACACCCCAAATGCACCCATAAAACATGTCATATTGCATTTGCGTTGTGCCAAAGAGGTGGCTCGTGTAACCAGCGTTCCTTGCTCCTTCGTTAATAATCACCGGAGAGCCTGGCGGCTTTGGCGGAAGGGCATAACCGTCGTTCCATATCATGTAAGGATCACGCGTGCCCACAACTGGAGGAGCTATCCACGGGGCGAAGATAGCCATTCCCACATAAATTGCGACTATGATTATGCCTGCTATCGAGAGTGGACTTTTCCGTATTTTTCTCAAAGTGAATCTGAAATCGCTCATCGCCGGAGCGATTCCTGCTCTGAAGTCCGAAAACCTGCTCCTTTCTTTTGTACTCATCGTCTTATCCCAGCCTTATTCGAGGATCAACAACCGCGTACAAGATGTCCACTATAAGATTCGATACTACGTATATTATGCCTGATAAGAGAGCGAAACCGAGCACTGCAGGGATGTCGGGAACTATGCCACCTCCTCCCGCAGCACGCACTGCCCATCTTCCTAGCCCCTCAATGTTAAAGACTGTCTCGGTTATTACCACTCCTGTGAGCATGCCTGCCGTCAGAAGGCCAGCCACGGTCATCGTCGGTATCAGGGCGTTTCTTCTTGCGTGTTTGTTGATGACTTCTGTGTTTGTTAGACCCTTTGCTTTTGCTGCAGTGATGTAGCCTTTGCCTAGGGCTTCCAGCATGCTCGACCGCATTACTCTTATGATGAGAGCTATTTGGATTGTAACGAGAACTATTGTTGGCATGACCATGTGCCTAAGTACGTCCAGGGTTATGTCAGGTTTCCCATTCAACAACCCGTCAACCGTGTAAAGACCGGTGTAAGCCGTCCAATTGTGGGATAAATCAATGTAGTTCTGCGCCCACGAACTCGCCCTTTCGGGAAGGAGCCAACCCAAGCCTGAGAAGAACACAGCGATTAGGATTATGCCCAGCCAGAAACTTGGCAGAGACGTTCCGATGATCGCTCCAGTCCTGGTTATATGATCGATGGGTTTATCTCGATGGACAGCGGACACGACCCCTAAATATATTCCCAGAAATATGATTATCGGAATAGACATCATAACAACTTCGAACGTAGCTGGTATCTTCCGAAGTATAGTCTGCAAGACCGGCGCGCGCGATGTCTGCGAAAAGCCAAGGTTCCCTTGCAGGAGTTGTTGCATGTAGTTTGAATATTGCACGAATATGGATTCGTTCAAGTGGTACTGTTGGATTAGCAAAGGAATATTGTTCATCTGTTTTTCATTAGTTACATAGAGTGTGGCTCTCTGTTCGGGTGTGAATAGCTGCGTTACCGCGAAAATGAGTAAAGTAACGCCTATTAGGGTTGGTATCATTAGGAGAATCCTTCTGACAACGAAGTCTGCTAAACCCATTTTCTCCGTTCCCCTTCGTTTTTATAGGGAGAGATTATTTATTTAAGTTTGTCGATGCAAACACAGTCTTGTCAGCATAGAGAAATTGACCGGAACTTGTAGATTTCATGGATTGTCCCCGCGAATTTTGCCTTTTTCGGGACTGTAAAACCACTGGAACATTGTTCCATAACCATTAAATATGCGCTTCCCCACTAATGCTCTTGCTGTAAAAGCAAGAAGGAGAGAATTCGAATGAAAAAAGGATTAACAATGGGTTTAATGCTAGTTTTGACACTTAGTTTGCTTGTTCAAGTGACTTCAGTGGGCGCTGTAACCATACCAAACGCTGATCACATATACGCAGTAACGATAGGCACTCCTGAGACTGTTGACCCTGCCTGGGCTTATGATACGGCTAGTGGAGAGATCATTCAGAACATATACGAACCATTATGCATGTTCAACAAAACCGCTACTGGCCAGTACCTTAGCGCAGTTGCTGATTGGTGGCCAGGAATAGGTGTCGGTGGCAACGGCATAACGCCGATCAAGCCAGGATGGAACGGAAGCTCTGAAACTTGGCTGTTCCGCATAAGACCAAATATGCCTTGGCAAAACGCTTCATACGGATTTGTCAGCGCTGCCGATGTTGAGTACAGCTTCGAGAGAGGCATGTACATGGACCACACCAACGGTCCGCAGTGGATGCTCTACGAACCACTGTTTGGCGTTGGCGTGGCAGGCTCGTATGACTACGACCTAGACGGAGACGGAGACCTGAACGCAACAGAGTGGGCACCGCTGGACGCGAAAGTTAACGACGCTATACAACAGAACGGAACTCACGTCTGGTTCAATCTGGCTTCGGGCTACGCCCCATTCCAGCAGATCTTGTCCCAAACATGGTCAACGATCATGTGCAAGCAGTGGAGCATCGACCAGGGCTTGTGGAACGGCGTGCACACTTACGCAGAGTTCAAGAGGACTTGGGATCCAAACCCACCAGGCCCGCTCATGAACCCGGCCAAAGCGATGGGATCTGGTCCGTACAAGCTTGAATTCATGAACGAAGACCCTGACGTTGGCTACTACGTTCTGTTGAAGTTCGATGGCTACTGGCAAGGATGGGGTCCAAAGTTTGTTACCCGTGTCACGACGAAGTCTGTCAGCGAATGGGCTAACAGAAAGGCCCAGTTCTTCTCGACAGACCCAGCCTTGCAGGCTGACTTCGCGGTGATTCCGAGGGCAAACGTCCCCGAGCTCCACGTAAACGGAAACAAGGACTTAGCAGCACTGCCAGGAATCAGGCTGTACATACCCCCATGGCCCACCCAAACTCTAGACGCTTTCTACTACACCTACGAGATCGCTGAGAGCAGCCCATACGTACCTCTGGTTGGCACAACTCCAAACCGCTTCCTGCTGAAAGACAGAAACATGAGACTGGTAATGAACTACCTGGTCAACTTCACCCAATACATCAGCGACGTCTTCCTTGGCGAAGCAACGCAGTCACCTATGTGCATGCCCAAAGGCACACTTTACTGGAACGGATCAAAGCCGATGTACGACATTAACCTAGCAAAGGCACAGGCTTACCTGAACGTGGCCACTGGCTATACAGGCGCTGCTGGCTCGGTCAAGACTGCGGGAATCACACTGAAACTTGTCTACAACACTGGCAACACAGCGAGGGAAACGTTCTGCAAGATAGTTGCAGACGGTTTGGCCAACAAGCTCAACTGGGGACCATCGGCGGTTGTCAACATCCAAGCCCTCGGTATCCCATGGGCAACATACCTGCCTCAGCTGAGAGCCAAGCAACTGCCAGTCTTCAGCATCGGTTGGATGGCTGACTTCCCAGACCCGCACAACTGGTTCTACCCGTTCATGAGCAGCACTGGCACATATGCATCACGCCAAGTGGTGACATACGGTCTAGATGCGTCAACAATGAACTGGGAGGACACGCTCTACGGAGCGCCGCCATACACAAACGCATTCGGAGAATCAGTAACAGAAATCAACGGCACCTACATCGACCACTTGATCTCTACGGGCGTACAGACTCCAGACACTGACCCGCGGAGAGAGCAACTGTACAACGAACTGTTTGACATCTACCACGCAGAGGCTTCACAGCTCCCGACCGTCGCAGCCTGGCCACGCCACTACGAGAGAAATTGGATTCACGGATGGATAGACACATTCAACGAGAACCCGATTGCCCCAGGACGCTACTACTACACCATGTGGAAGGAACCGGTGGGCACGGTAAAGAGCGTAGATGTAGCCGCTTCTGACATTGCAATGAGCCCAACAAACAACATTACCACATACCTTCTGTCTCAAGGATATCACGCGCCAGGGACGCCTGTTGCATGGATGAAACTGAACTCTGCGGCAACATCTCCAAAAGTCGCAATCAGCGCATCTGTCACATCCTACAACGCTACAGGACCTGACGTTATAGTATACGTCATGTGGGTCGGAAGAACAGCATTGGGACATTTTGAGCAGTTTGGCTACGCCTACAATACTGCCCCTGCAGGAACAACAATTACGGTGGGTCCAGAGAACGTCAGCAACTTGATGCCAGCTGTTGGCAAATATGACCTGTGGATATACTGCTTCGTGCTTGACGAATACGCCTTAAACGTCAACGTGACAAAGGACTTCTACGGCAGCTCGTTCACAGCGCTGGGCTACGGTGATGTCGGAACCGCAGGATACGTGGCCGACAACAAGGTCAAAATCGACGACATAGTCATCACGATCGCAGCCTTCGCTAGTCTTCAAGGCACAACTACGTGGAGATGGTCGTGCGACGTAAACTGCGACAGCAAGGTTACCATCTCAGACATAGTGATTGTCATAGGGCAGTTCGGAAAATTGTACACTCCAGCTTAAGAAAAAAGTCAAACCCTAACCTTCCCCTTTTTTGTTTCCACAAGTCACGCAGTGGTGACTCCTGATATTTTTTAAAATGCAACCAAAAAATTGTATCCAGCACTGATGTAGAACTTAATTCCATAATCTTTAAATCCCAAGTTTTCTAACTTACTAGTGCTAAACGATAAGGAAAGGAGAAAGGAAAGATATGTATAAGAATCTAAAAACAGTGTTATCAACGTCTCTCGTTGTGATTCTTCTAAGCATGCTAGTTGTGATACCGATGCCCACTAAAGCCGTTCCACCCACCGACGT
>Ga0315274_10008032_pt1 | contig 15263 bp, 15 predicted proteins | sample YL17G02_20_MG_FD_203700 | JGI IMG/M metagenome (GOLD analysis project Ga0315274, IMG submission 203700) | Sediment microbial communities from Yellowstone Lake, YNP, Wyoming, USA - YL17G02_20 | ecosystem: Environmental > Aquatic > Freshwater > Lake > Sediment | place: USA: Wyoming | collected... | reverse complement strand
GAGGGGCCGGTGATGGCAAGAAGTTCGCCCTCGTTAATGCACAGTCTCACGCCGTTCAGCGCGCGGACGGGCACCAGACGTTGGCTCTGGGCGGTAAGATCGGAGTGCGGCTCCGCCCTTTGCCCGACATTGAAAATCTTCGCAATCTCTTCCAGTTGGATCAACGGTGTATTGTCTTTCACAGTCTAACGGCGTCCTCTCCCCTACCCTATTGCTTCAAGAGAAGGTCGCCAGTCGCCGCCAGCCCTATTCTTTTGCTCCGGGATGCCAGCGAATGACGTCTCCCTCTTTTAGTCCGGCCGTCACTTCGTAGAAGCTATCGCTCGATATGCCGACCTGTACCGGCACTCGGGTGACGCTTTCTTTTTCGACCCGCTGCACCCAGTGTCGTCCAGCTTCCGCCTCCACATATTCGACCGGGACGGCAAGGACGTTCGATTTCTTCTGGATGACGATCCGGAAGTCCACGGTCAGTCCCTCGTTCACACCGGAAGGGGGTTTGTCGAAATCGAGGCGCACATCATATCTACCTCCTTCGGAGGGGATGAGCGATAGATTCGTTACCTTTGCAGCGGAAGTCCCCTGCCTTCCGACATGAACAAACGCCGCGTCGCCTTCTTTGATTTTCTCGCGGTCGCTCTCTAAGATTGTCCCTTGCACGATGAGGGTCGAGAGGTCCCCGACGACGAACAGGGGGGTTGCTGCGGGGTAAACTTTGTCGGGGTCGAGTCGAATCTCGCTGCTTTTGACGAAGCTTTTCAGGACAGTTCCCTTCAGTTCCGCGGGCACGGATAGGGTCAGCGCCTTCACGTCTTTTTCGAGAGAGTTGGCGCTTTCCTCAGCCTGGTCGAGGGCAATTTTGGCTCTTTCCGCCTCGAGGGACAATCGTTCCAGTTCTTCCTTGCTGGGGTGCTCGTACAGAAGGTGGTTCTGTCTTTCGTCTTCATATTTCTTTGCGGCCTGGGCATGTGTGCGTTGTGCCAGGCTAAGTTGGTTCTTCGCCCCTTCCAATTTGCTCTGGATTTCCTCGTTTGCCATGACGCATAAAACCTGAGAGGGGTTGACGGCTTGCCCCTCCTCGACTCGGAGCTCGCGAATTTTGCCAGCGACCTGCGTGGCAATCTCGGCTCGGTTCGCGCAGCGAACGGCGCCCGAGCCGTAAACGGACTGCTCGATATCCAGCCGTTTGACCGTGTGAAATTTAGGGGCGACAGTCTGGGGCTCGTCCTTCTTGAGCATGGACTTGCCCACCAGAGCGACGACCCCAACCAGCACGAGGAACACGACGATTTTCAGTGCCGTGTTCATTTCTTCACCTCGGTCCGTTTTCGGGAATAGGCTCGGATGTCGTCCAGGGAACTGACGCCGACGCCCTTCAGGAGTTTCGCCCGGGCTAACAGGGCATCGAGGCGGAGGGACTCGACGCGCTGCTCCGACTGAAGATACTGGAGGCGAATCCGCTCCATGTCCAGCCTGCCGATTTTCTCCTGTTTGAAATCGTCCTGGGCTCTGGCGAAGTCGGTCTTGACCTTTTCGTGCCGCTTGTCGGCGATGCGCAGGAGTTCGAGTTGGTTCGCCACGGCGGCGTAAGCGTCGGTGACGTCCTGCTTCATCTGGTCCTGGGCCTGCCAGACCTGAATCTGCACCCTGCGGGCAGCGGACTCGGCGTCCTCAATGCGCGACTTGCGGTCCCCTGCGTCATAGAGAGGATAGCTGACGATGGCGCCAACACGGAAGCCAAATTCCTCCGGCTCCCTGAAAGGGGCGAACGCATAATCACTGCCAGTGAGGAAGCGGACGCTGGGCCAGCGCTTAAGCTTCGCGTACTTGATACCCAGCTTTGCCATGGTGAGGTTCGCTTCGGCGATGAGGACGTTCGGCTCGTTCGTCAGCGCCGTAGCGATGGCATCCTCGACGGGGAAATCGAGCTGCCAGGCGATCTCGCGGCGGATTTGCGAGACAGTACGGATGGTGTCATCGCGGGTGAGTTGCTGGAGCTTGAGGATGGAGTTGCGGAGGTCCTGCTCGGCGCGGGTGAGGGCGAGGCGCATCTCGAATGCCTTCGCCTCGGCGTCTCCCAACTCGGCGCGGGTTCGTCTCCCCTGGTCGTACTCGGACTGGATGATCTGGAGTTGCATCTCGTCCACCTGGACCTGTTGTTCCGCGACCTCGACCTGGCGAATCGCCTTGAGGGCATCGAAGAAGAGAGACGTGGAGTTGTAAATAAGATCAAGGGCTGTCTGCCGGCGAGTCAATGCAGCGGATGCGAGATTTGCCCAGGCCTGCGCGATGGCTTGCATGATGGCGCCGTCCTGGTAAAAATCCCAGTCGAGGGCGAGGTAGCCCGCGAGGTTATTGCTGTCCCAGTTGCTGACCTCGAAGAGGTCGCCGCTAAACCACCCTTGAGCGCTGACACGAGGAAGGCCACGGCGCTTGGCACTTCTTAGAGCCCTCTGCGCCGCTTCGAATTGCTCTTGGGCGAGGGCGATCTTGAACGAGTTGCTCAGGGTGAGATCGAGAACACGTTGAAGGGTGATCTCGCCTTCTGGCTGCGGGGAGGTCGTATCCTCTTCGGAGCGGAGATGGGCGGCCAACCCCACGGCGAAGACAATGGTCATCAGTGAGGAGCTAACCTTCATCATGCTGTCTGTGTTTCCCTCCTGAGTTACCCGCGCGTTCGCTCCGTGCTTGCGCGTGTACCCGCGAACCGCCCGTGCAAGCGCTGTTGCCAAAGCGAAAGGCCATCCCTATAATAGACGAGTTGACATGGCGATTTATTTAGCGAGATATTGTCGTGTAACTTCATTTCGTTCATGCGTTACGGCGTGAAGGGGGAGTTGTATGGTTCAGATTCAGATTGAAGACGGCTTGCTCGACTGCCCGAAGTACGGGGTGGTCGGCGAGCTACGATGTTCATCCTCCTGCAAGCGGTTTGTCTCAAAAGAGGGGAACCAGGTTCAGTGCAAAAACGACGAGACTAAGGAAACGCAGTAATCGCCCCGGAAATTAAAGGCTGCGTTGAGCTTTCCGCTGCCAGTTCTTGCGAAAGCACGACGGGAGCTGCCCGGGGGGCATCCGCCTTGCCGAGCGGTGCTGCTGGTCACGTCTTCTTGGCAAAGCGCTCGCGAATCAAATAAAGAAAAGCAGTCACGCCGATAATCTCCGCAGGGAACAGCAGCCACCACGGGTAAGATGTTGGCGCCTTGCCGACGAGGACTGCCCTGTAGTTCCAGATGAAGGACGCGAAGAGCATCGAAATGGCAATGCCCTCGATGATCCAGAACCGCAAGTCTGCCTTGATTGAGGGCCCGCGTTTCTCTCCGACCACGAGCAGCACGGCGAACAGAACCATCGTTGCGGCAACCACCATGGGGGCATACACGGGCGCCGTCCAGACCACCGGGATCAGGAAAAGCACGTCCCAGGTGCCGAACGACGCGGGGAACGTCGGGAAATGCGTACACTCCGTGATGACCCTCAGCCAACCGTAATAAAAGATGTCCCAGACTCCGAACAGGAACAAAAAGGAGGCAATCCTTTGGAGCTTCGTCCGGCCCGCCGCTATGGCGACGCCGACAAGCATCGCGAACGTCGCCAACTCCCTGCCGAGCTCCACCCCCAATAGCCCCATATAGCCCATTTTTCGTAGTTGAGCGAGGGTCGGAAGGGGAAATGCGAAGCCTTCCGGATAGACTTTCTCCCAGAGATAGACGACGCACGCAGCTTCCACGTAAGCCATTCCGAGGGCGAAGACGCCAAGCGCGAGAAAACGTCCCACGCCGAAGCGGGAGCCGAGCGCGCTGTAAGGACTCCGGATGGAGGTGCGCAGACGAAGGAGTTTCCGGGCCGGAGACCTGCGCCTGAAAAGGCCACGCCTTTTGACGGGAACAACCTGACTTTCAGCGTCGAACTTGCTCGCTTTCATGAGGCTCAACCGATGCCATGGGGAACGGACTCATATCTTTCCGACGGAGAAACAGAAAGAAAGGTTCCGCTGAGGTTCAAAAAACCAGCCTTTCCTGGTTCGAGCCACCTGAATGTTGACACGGAGTGTAGTGGATGGCGTGGTGGCCGTCAACGTGTGTTTTCCTGGAGCGAGGAGACGAGGGGGAGAATGTTGCCGAGCGGCGAGGGCGAATCATTTTGATTGAATTGGCAATCAGGCTAATATAGCTTTGTCGAGGAGAATGGAGAAAAGGCCAGGGGACAAGAGTTCGGGAGCGCGGCACAGAGTCCGGGGCTGGGTACGCTGAGGACCACGCGCGCCCGTGGCAGGATGACGATGGTGCGCGGAGGAGCGGGTCCGAAGATTTGGCGAGACACGAGCCAAAATGAATTCTGAGGAAGACAATCTACCGCAGGAAGATCAGGATACGTGGAAGGTCTCTGCCCATGGGTACGTCTTATACCTAACGCTGATTATTCTCGGGATGCTGGTCAGCTTCGCCGCGGCGCCGCGGACGGACGGGTCGGCAGGTGATGAGGTATCGGCGCCGTCGGTTGTGATTTTCCTTTTGGTGCTGCTTTACTCCGCTCACCTGGCGGCGAGGTTTCTGTCTGACCGGAACTGGCGGAGAAGGGATGACTATGTCCGCGAGGTGAGATGGTCGGTCGTTGACGTGGTTGCGATGCTGTACTTCTTGGTCGGCGCCATGCACGGTACGTTCGTGGGCGACACGGCTCGTCCTTCAAACGGGACGGGGGAAATCAGCATCGAGGACATCGGCGTCTCGTTGGCGGTTCTCTGCCTAATGCTCGCGTTTCGGATCTCTGCGTTGAGGCAGAGGGGAGCCAGGTTTGGGGAGAGCATGGGGATGACCATGCGCCCTCGATGGCGGTTGATCGTCGCGGGGGTTGTCGCCTTCTTGGCGTTTCAGCCGTTTCGCATCATGTACAGCACGGCGGTCGTGTGGTTTTTCAAAGCCCTCGGACTGCCCATCGAACAACACCCGGTCGTTGATGAGTTGAAGGAACCAATCGGGTTGGACCTCGCGGCGGCTCTCGTGCTTTCGGTTGCCGTGTTCGCTCCGTTCTTTGAGGAGATTTTCTTTCGGGGATTCTTTTACCAGGCACTGCGAAGGTATCTCAGGACGTGGCCGGCCATGGCCCTGACCGCCGGCCTTTTCGCGCTGGTTCACCCAAACGCTTTCCAGAGAGTCTTGATTTTCCCGCTGGGGCTGGTCTTCGCGTACTTGATGGAGAAGACAGGGTCCGTCATTCCGTGCATGACCCTCCATTTTCTGGTCAACGCGAGTTCTTTGATCCTGTTTTTTCTAACAGGAGGATGAGTTGGGGGAATGTGAAAAGAAGCGGTCAATGTGGTCGGATGAAGCGGCTGAACGAACCTGGAGTGTAGGAAATGGCTTTCGAGGTTCGGCCAATTGAGTGGCGGGAGGACGGACTGGTTCTGCTTGACCAGAGGCTCTTGCCGAACGAAGTCAAGCACGTCGTGTGCCGCAGCGCAGAGGAGGTCGCAGACGCGATCAGGAAGATGGTCGTGCGGGGGGCGCCCGCTATAGGCATCGCAGCAGCATACGGCGTGGTGCTTGCGGCTATGGCATCCGGAGACAAGAGCCGAGAGAAATTCATCAGGGACATCTCACGAGCTACAGAGCAGATTGCGTCCGCTCGCCCGACGGCGGTGAACCTCTTCTGGGCGCTGGAGCGGATGAAGGACGTGCTGACGCGGAACGAGACGGAGAACGCGCCAGTGTTGAGGGAGCTTCTCCTTCGGGAGGCACACGCAATCCTGGAGGAAGACCGTCAGACTTGTCGGCGAATCGGTCTTCACGGGGCGGAGCTGATCCGGGACGGTGACGCGGTGCTAACACACTGCAACGCCGGGGGGCTGGCTACTTCAGGCTACGGAACGGCTCTGGCCGCGGTTTTCGCCGCCACGGAGCAAGGGAAGCGAGTTCAGGTTTATGTGGACGAGACCCGGCCCCTGCTCCAGGGATCGCGGCTGACAGCGTGGGAACTGCTCCAGGCGGGGATTGAGACGACGGTGCTGTGCGACAATATGGCGGGCGTTGTTATGAAGGAGGGGAAGGTCAATATCGTCATCACGGGCGCCGACCGCATAGCCCGGAACGGCGACACGGCTAACAAAGTGGGGACATATTCACTGGCTCTGTTGGCAAGGGCGCACGGAATTCCTTTCTACGTGGCGGCGCCCAAATCCACGTTCGATATGAGCCTCGAGAGCGGCGAGGAGATTCCGATTGAACAGAGAAGCCCGCGCGAGGTCACGCATTTCGGCGGAGTACGAACGGCTCCGGAGGGAGTGAAGGTGTATTGCCCGGCATTCGACGTCACGCCGAGCTGCTTGATCACCGGCATCATAACCGAGAAGGGGATCGTCCGGGCACCCTTCGAGGACAACCTCAGGAGACAATTCGGGTGACATGCGCACCGGGATCTGATAGATATGGTGGTCGAAAAACGACGATTCCGGTCATCGAAACCGAAATGGCAAAGCCCCAATTCCTCCTTCGTGTTCTTCGTGGTTTTATCCATCCGTCCACTCCCCCCTCAACCGAAGAGTCGTCATGAAACGTACACAGAGACCGTCTGAGCAAACTCTCGCAGCTTTCGGTGAGCTGCGGCTCATCGAACGAATTCGGAAGAAAGTGCTTTCGCGGGGCGAAACAGGCGAAAAGTTGGTCGTCGAGGGGATTGGCGACGATACTGCCGTTTTGAAATGGGAGAAGGACTGGTGGCTTCTGCTGACCTGCGATACCCTTGTTGAGGGAGTCCATTTCGTCAAGGGAACGGCGGCATACCGGGTCGGGTGGAAGGCGATGGGCTGCAACCTCAGCGATATTGCGGCGATGGGGGGCATCCCCCTCTACGCGGTCGTATCGCTGGCGTGCCCGGCGAGGACAAGCGTGGGTGAGATTGACGAAATGTACGCCGGGATGATGGACCTGGCAAGGCGGTTCGGGGTCTCCATTGTGGGGGGAGATACCGTCGAATCGCCGGGCGGACTGTGCGTTACGGTTGCGCTTATAGGGAAAGTTGAGAAGAACCGGCACGTCGCACGTTCGGGGGCGAAACCGGGGGACGCCATCTGCGTCACGGGGAGGCTGGGCGGGTCGCTTCTTGGCAAGCATCTTGCATTTATCCCGAGGGTAGAGGAAGGCAGGGCGCTTGCGACAAAGTGCTCACCGTCAGCGATGATTGACATCAGCGACGGATTGGCGAGCGACCTGCTGAAGCTGCTCGAGGCGAGCGGAGTGTCGGCCGAGATTTCGGAGGATGCCATTCCCGTCTCGGAGGATGCGGTGCGATTCGCAAAGCAGACGGGAAGGTCGCCCGTGGAACATGCGCTCCAGGACGGCGAAGATTTTGAGCTATTGTTCACGCTGCCCGAGGAGAAAGTGGGCAGGTGTCTCAGGCTTTTTCGGCGGAGTTTTTCAACGCCGGTGACTGTGATCGGGAAGGTCAAAAAAGGTCGGAAAAAGCCCATCCTCAAGCGGGCAGAGGGGAGTTCTGTCGTGCTTGAGGGTCGGGGCTACGAGCATTTTCAAAGCCTGCCCGCAGCCGCGCGCAAGGTTCGCCGCAGTGTTTAAGCGGGTCCTGCGCGCCAATGCCGTGTCCCGGTGGCACGGCCAGCGACGTGAAATCAAGCCAGAAAAGAAGAACGCAGAATAGCAGGAAGACGGACGAGCAGCCCGTCGCCCCTCTCACTTCCGGGACGTGGATAAGTCGTAGCCCGGCGCAGACGGTCGAACTCGGAACGAAGACGGGCAGGTCTCTCGCGAAAGGAGACGTCGTCGCCTTGTATGGGGAACTTGGCTCGGGGAAAACGACTTTCGTGAAAGGACTGGCGGCGGGTCTCGGAGCGGAACGGGAGGAGGGAGTCCGAAGCCCGACATTCGTCCTTTTGAACCTGTACAAAGGAAGGCTGCCGGTCTATCATATTGACTTGTATCGAGTACATAGCCTGGAGAGGCTTCGCGACATGGGCTACGAAGACTATGCTTTCGGAGAGGGCGTTACTGTGATCGAATGGGCGGAGAGGGCGGAAGAGGCTCTGCCCGAACGGACCGTGAGAGTGTGGTTCAAAAGCATAGGGAAACGCTCCCGGGAAATCCAGATTCAGGTATCGGCTGGGAAAGGCGGCATAGAGCGTTAACCGTTGAAAGGGTGTCGCGGCGTTATCCATGAACTGCAAGAATCACCCAGACAGGCCGGCGACAGGTAGGTGCAGCGAGTGCGGAGAGAGTTTCTGCGAAGACTGCCTCTCGAAATTCAACCAGCGAGACTATTGTGGTGCGTGTCTGAAAACGGAAGCAGCCATCGCCGCGGCGAAAATGGCGGGAGGCGGCGAGGAGATGGCCCGCATGAAGCGCACCCTGGTTGGGTGCTCGGTGGTTCTTCTGGCTCTTGTGGTCATCCCGATGCTGCTTCTCATCTATCCAATGTTCAGGTTGGGCGACATCGGGAAGTGCCGGGCGAATTTGAAAAAGTTGTATCAGGAAGCTCTGCTCGTCTATGCCGAGCAAAACAACGAGCAGTTCCCCCCGGACAATAACGACCTGAAGCCGCTGTTTGACAAGGGGCTGGTGAAGACGGCAGAGCTGTTCCGGTGCCCGGGCGTGAAGGATTCGTTTGACGAGGCGGGCGGCCCGGGAGGATTTCAGGGCAGCGGGTTTCCTCCGGGGTCGAGTTACCTTTACCAGGGCGGACTGAGCCTGCCCGGCAAGGGGGGACGGGCGCAGCCGCTTGTCTGGGACCGAAGTCCCCGAAATCATCGTGGAAAAGGAATCAACGTGTTGCGAAGCGACGGCTCCATTCGGTTCGAGACAAAGGAGTTGTCCAGAATTCGACTTCGCAAACTAACCTCAAGGCAGTGAAGTGCAGGCGGTGACGATCCCTGGCCGTCCCGCCGGGACACGGCAATGGCGCGCATAAGCCGCTGAAACGCTATAGTGAACCCTGCGCGCGGCTGCGGGCAGACAAGGAAGAACAGAGATGAGACCTTCGCGAGAAAAACAGATTGCTGCGGTCGAGCATTTCGCATCACTGTGGGAGCAGTTCTTTAATCTGTACCTCAATGAGGAGGAATTCGAGGACATCAGTTCCACGAAAGAAAGTGAGTTCCTCGGGTTGCAGGCATCCATCATGCAGGAGTCGGGCGCCGTGGTGGAGTATGAGGAGGGGCGGTTTTCGCTGGCTGACGAGGTCGCCTCGGTCATCAATGAAGCTGTTTCGCTTCGCCATTTGAAAGGTCAGTCGGATTTTCAGGTTCGGCGACGGAAAGAAAGAGGAAGGCAGGTGAGGGACCTGATTGGGAAGGTGAAGAGCTTCGTCGCCGAAAGAGACACCACTGTTCGAAAGCAGGAAAAGGAAATCGAGGCGAGGTTGTCGCGGCCGTTCTGGGACCCGGAGAAGGGGAAGTTCGCAGTGATCTTAGGGCGAATCGTCGTGTCGCCGATTCGGTTTTTCTCGGCGGTTCGCGTGGCAGGGGAAGCGCGCAAGGCGAATACGTTCTTGTTGACGTTGCTTTTGGTGCTGATGTTAGGGTGCGTCGCGACGTTGGTGGCGTTCAACGCAAAAACGGCTTCGGCGATTTCCTTTAACGCGACAGTGGAAATGGGGATTCTGACGAGCAGGGATACTGCCGGGGCGACGGTTGTCATCTGGATTTTTGTGCTCATCGGGACGGTCATGGTGAGCCTGGCTGGAGCAATTGTGGCGGTGATTCTCGCACACCTGTTCGGGATTCTGTCGCACGCGGGGTTCAAGATTGTCGGTGGGAAGAAGGACATGGTGGCGTCGCACAAAGTTGTGGCCTTCGGCTTGTCGCCGTTACTGCTGATAGTTCTCCTTCCGGCCCTGGGGTACCTCGTGAGAGTGTGGGACTTCCCAGCGTTTCTTCTTGCGGCAATCCCCATCCTGGTGTTGTGCTACATCGCGGTTCTACAGGTCATCGGCGTTCATAAGGTGCATGGGACGTCCGTGGGGGCAGGGATCGCGGGCTGCCTGATCGCCTTGCTTCTTTTTGCTGGCATCCTTTTCCCGGGGCTCTACGTCTGGCACGCAGCCGCCGGAAACCTTCCGCCTTCGTCGGGGCAGTACGTTTACGTGACAGCAAAACAAACGGCGATATGGAAGGGAAGAGAGCAGGTCCGTTCCCTGAAGAGAGGAGAAGTGCTCGAGTTCGTCGAGGAGAAGGGCGATTACTACCTCGTCCGCTCAGGGGACGATGAGGGGAGATTGAGGAAAAAGGATGCGCAGCTTCGAAAGGCATCCGTTTGGTCGCTGCCGGGTTTTCTGGTGAGGAGCTCGGTGTCGCGCGCGGAGGCTTTGGTTGATCGGCTGAGCCGCGAGATTAAGAAAGGCGCCGCGTGAGAAGGCGGGGGGGACGGCACATCCTGGTTACAGGTGCGGCAGGGTTCATCGGTTCGCACTTATTGGAGCGGCTGCTCCGCGAGGGGAACCGAGTTACCTGCTTAGATAACTTCAATCCTTTCTACGACCCTCGCGTAAAGAGGGGCAACGTCGAGCCGTTTCTGTCTTATTCGCAGTTCCGCCTGGTCGAGGGAGATATACGGGACGCGGCAGTTCTTTCGAGCATTTTCCGGGACAAGAACATAGACGTTGTCGTGCACCTCGCGGCTATGGCGGGGGTGCGGCCGTCGGTGGATGACCCTCAGCTTTACAACGACGTGAATGTCCTGGGGACAACTAACCTGTTAGAGCATTGCCGGGAAGCAGGGTTGAAGAAGTTTGTGTTTGGGTCTTCCTCGTCAGTGTACGGGTTGAATGAGAAGGTGCCGTTCTGCGAGGACGCTGCGGTCGGGCGAACAGCTTCGCCGTACGGGGCAACGAAGCTCGCGGGAGAGGCTTTGTGTCATACGTATCATCACTTGTACGAGATTCCGATGGTGTGCCTTCGGTTCTTCACCGTGTACGGGCCGCGCCAGAGGCCGGAAATGGCGATTCACAAGTTCATCCGCCTCATCCACTCGGGCGAGGAGGCGCCGGTTTACGGGGACGGGAGCTCGCGACGGGACTACACGTACGTTGACGACATCGTTGAGGGAGTCACGGCAGCTATAGAATGCCCCTGCGGGTTCGAGACCGTCAACCTGGGGGGGTCGAGAACAACGGCGCTTTTGGAGTTGATACGCCTTATCGAGAGTTGCCTGGGCAAGAAGGCAACAGTCAAGGTTTTTCCAGCCCAGATGGGGGACGTTCCGATCACTTACGCCAGCGTGGAAAAGGGGAAGAGGTTGCTGGGATACGAGCCTGCCGTGCCCATCGAGGAAGGAATCGAACGGACGGTTCGGTGGTTTCTGGAACACCACGGATAACCGCCGCCGGGCGGTCTGTTCCCGCAGGCTGCGTCTGGAGTGTTGGGAGCGTGTGTGATTCTGGACGGAAAAAAGTTCGCGGGAGACTTGACAATCTGTCGTCGAGGATGCTAACTTGATTTCGGTTTTCTGTGCAGCGGTTGTTTCAACATCAACTGTCAGTTGGGAAAGGGGGTGACAACAGGTGGCTCAAAAAGTCGCGAAAATGGGGGTGAAGAAGGAGCCCGGGTACCTGTACTTCGTTGACAAGGACGGCGACATTTCGAGAGCGAAGATGGCCCGCGGCGGCAAGCCCAAAAAACGAGCGAAAAAGAAATAACCCCCAGCTTTTCTCATTCGCCCGCTCCTGCGGAGACGCCCTCCGGAGGAGCGTTTTTTTCGCCGCAGTTGGATCCCGCGAAGCCAGGCATGGCGGAACTCGGTTTGTGATGCACGCGTCCCGCGTGCAGCTCGGGCGCAGGAATGATGCCTGCATCATAATCTGCTCGCCCGCCTCGGCGCCTGCCGTGGGTGGAAAAAGTCCCGAAGTTTTTTTGACGGGTCTCAAAAGAGGAGCGTTTCCACCGATTGCTGTCGGTGAGACGGCACGGCGACCCTTTCCCGCGCACCGACAGAACATAAAGAGATTGCTTCTCCGTCGGCTTTGTCGCAGCGCACAAACACCCCCTTTTCTCCGCGAGGAAAGCCCAACCGAGGTGAATCTTCTGAACAAGGCGGGCCAGGTCGCGCCGGGCGGTGATGCTCGTGCTTTTGAGAGACGACCCTACGCCTTTTTCTTCACCGGACCAGCCTTGCTGGGGGCCGCTGGCTCCAGCCATCCGGCCGCCTCAAAAAGCTCTCTCGGGGTGACACCCATGTGAGGGGCCAGCCTGACGAGAACGTCGGGGCTGGGAACAAATAGCCCTCGGGTCAGTTGCGATAGATAGGAGTTGCTCACTCCCGTCTCCCGCGCCAGTTGTCTCAGGGATTTGTCTTGTTTCCTGAGGACATGGAGGACGAATTCGCCAAGGTTTGGCATGATGCTACGCTCCTTCGTCACGTTGTCCCGGTTACCAGGCTCTATAATATAAACTGTTCCCGCCCCCGAAATCAAGCCAATAAGAAAACTAACGGTGATGCCCGAGTTGCGCACCGCAGAGATCGCAGAGGGCACAGAGTGAAAGAAGAAGCGGTCACCACAGAGACACAAAGGCACGAAGCACCCCAGACTTTCGCTTCCACGGCGTCCTCATGCCTTAGTGGTTCCCTTATTTGTGCAGGCGGCCATATTCAATGTATACTCTCCCGAGAGTGGCACGAAAAACAGAAAGACCGGGAGAGGAATCCGCCTTGAACACCTGGGCAAAACGCTCGCTTGTTGGATTGGCCGTCGCAGCAGTCGTGCTGTACTTCCTGCTCGAGGATGCCAGCGACCTGGCGGGTCCGGGGAGAACGGCTCTCACGATGGTCCACATGGGGTTCGAGAGGGACCGCATCGTCGCTGACTTGCTGAAGAAGAAATTCGAGGAGCTCAATCCCGACCTGTACTTGAATGTCATCCGCACGAGCGTCGAGCGAAAGGTGGACGCGATGATTGCGGGAGGGGTCGCCCCGGACATCCTGTACGTCAAGTTTGACGAGGCGCCTTATTACCTTGAGGGGGAGACGATGCTCGATCTGACGGGGTTCATCTCCGACGACGATAGATTGAATCTCGACGACTATTACCCGGAGATGCTGAAACCGTTCACTCGCGACGGTCGGATTTACGCGCTGCCATGTCACTACACGCCGTTCGTCGTGTTTTACAACAAGGACCTGTTCGACAAATACAGCGTCCCCTATCCACCCGCCGATGGCAATTGGAATTGGAATGATTATCGGCAAAAGGCAATTGAGTTGACCCACGACACGGACGGCGACGGGAAGATAGATGAGTTCGGGATCTATTTTGCCTGGTGGCAACATGGCGTCGAGACGTTCATCCGGCAAAACGGCGGGAGCATTCTTTCCGAGGACGGCGAGCGAACAATGATGAGTGACGAGCGGACGGTCGGGGCGCTCCGCTTTCTCTACGATTTGAAGTTCAAGGACAATGCGGCTCCGACCGTCCTGACGGCCCCGGGGCAGAATCCGACGCGTCTGTTCCATCAGGGGAAAGTGGCGATGTACGGGCCATGGGGCGTTTTTTCTGTGCCGGATTTTCGAAAAATCACTCAATTCGACTGGGACGTGGCGCCGCTTCCGAAGGGGCCCACCGGAATCCGCGCGGGGATCGTGTTCCCGTACGCCTACGCAATTTCGACGCAATCCAAGCATCCGAAAGAGGCCTATCGGCTGCTCCGTTTCTTGACGGCAGGGGAAGGGGCGAGGATTCTCGCGAAGTCCAGCCTGTTCATTCCGTGCCGTCGGTCCATCGCGGAGTCTGAGTTGTTCAAGGACCCGAACACAAAACCGGAGAGCGATGACGCCTTGCTGCACGATGTGGCAAACGGCTACGCGTTTCTCCCCGCATTCTCCACGACGCGCTGGAAGGATGTCTATTATGAAATCAACAAGGAGTTCAACAATCTGCTGAACGACGGCTTGCACACTCCCGAGCAAAGCTGCCAGCTCATTGACCTCATTGGCAATCGCATCCTGTCGGACGCGAGGAAGGATGTAACAAGGACGCCGTTTTTTGAATGGCTGAAGCTGCCTGTTGCCGTGGGGGTGGCGACGATAGTCATCGTGCTGTTTGTGCGGCGAAGACTCAGGGCGAAAAGGTCGCCGTTAGGCCCGTTGGGGAGAAAGGAGGAGCGGTGGGGCTATCTGCTGATTTCGCCCTGGGTGATTGGGTTTGTCTGTCTGACGGCGGGTCCAATTCTCTTCTCAGCGGTGCTGAGTTTGTGCAACTGGCAATCGCTGTCGTCGCTGCGGACGGCTCAATTCGTCGGGTTCGAGAACTACGAGAACCTTCTCTCGGGGCGGGATCATCTTTTCTATCGCTCGCTTCAGGTGACAGCGTATTACACCGCGCTGAGCGTGCCGCTGGGGGTATGCGGCAGCCTCGCGCTGGCGCTATTGATGAATGTGAAGGCTCGGGGGATTCACTTGTTCCGGACAATCTATTACATGCCGGCAGTATTGCCAATTGTGGCGGTGACAGTCCTGTGGTGGTATCTGTTCAATCCAAGTTCGGGGCTGGTGAACCATGTGCTGGGGAGCATGGGTATTGCACGTACGCCCAATTGGCTGAACAGTCCTCACTGGGCGGTGCCATTGTTGGTGAGCATGGGCCTGTGGGCGATGGGCGGGAGTATGATTCTCTACCTGGCGGGGCTTCAGGGTATCCCGACCGCATTGTACGAGGCGGCAGAGATTGACGGAGCGGGAGCATGGCGGAAGTTCCGGCATGTGACGCTTCCCATGATCACGCCGGTGCTGTTCTTCAACATCGTCATGGGGATTATTGGGTCGTTCCAAGTCTTCTCGCAGGCTTACGTGATGTACGGAGGGGGAGGGGGACCGAACGATTCGGCGCTCTTTTACGTCCTCTACCTCTATCGGAAAGCATTTGAGGAGTTTCAGCTTGGTTACGGGTGTGCGATGGCGTGGATTCTGTTCGTCATCATCTTTTTCTTCACGGTGCTCATCTTCAAATCGTCGCCGATGTGGGTTCACTACGAAGGGTTGAAGGAGCGCGGCAGATGACGACACGGTCGAGACCGATTTTTGGCAGGAAGGTGCGGCGAGCCACGCTTTGCGTGGTTATTCTGGCAGGATGCGTGCCGATTCTTTTGCCTTTCTTCTGGATGTTCTCCAGTTCGATGAAAAGCGGAGACCTCATTGATGAGTCGCCGCCGCGCTGGATTCCGCAATCGAAGGAGTCGTTCGCGCTGATTGACCGCAAACAGGAGCGTGTGAATGTGATCGCGGAAGGCGTGGGCGACGGTCCGTCAAAGCTCCGGGTCATCGCTACCG
>Ga0315274_10008031_pt1 | contig 15264 bp, 15 predicted proteins | sample YL17G02_20_MG_FD_203700 | JGI IMG/M metagenome (GOLD analysis project Ga0315274, IMG submission 203700) | Sediment microbial communities from Yellowstone Lake, YNP, Wyoming, USA - YL17G02_20 | ecosystem: Environmental > Aquatic > Freshwater > Lake > Sediment | place: USA: Wyoming | collected... | reverse complement strand
GAGAGGGGGAGCCGCAGAGAAAATCGCTGCACCATCGGTGGTGAGATTGATCTTCGTTTGAACTGCACCACCGACATTCTCACCACGAGTACGAATACCGAGGTAAGTACCAACTGCCGATTCCACACCGGCTACAGTGCTCTTGTAGGCCTCTGTGTGGCGGGCTTTTGCATTCCAAGCTGCTACGCATGCAGCAAGGTTAATGGCGGCACCGAGAGTGAAACTCTCTGCCGTAAGAGCCGCTCCACCTCTGGTCACTTGATAAGCAATCGTTTCCGTGCCAGCAAAAGTGGTGACAGCCAGAAGGCTGGTCATCTTTGCCACAGTGCCCTTGCGGTACCGAACGTTCTCACCAACATCACCAACGGGCAACGAGGTAAATCCTAAAACTGCGGCCACAGTGGACGAAACCATTGTGATGGCAGAGCCACTACCAACGTTCGTAGCTTTTGTGCGCAGACCAAGGTGAGTAACCGTCGGGTTAGTTGCATAGTAACCTGCGGTAAGTTCATCCCCAAACTGGTTGGCGTAGTACGCCTCAAACGGAACCAGTGGGGAAGCATTGATACCTGTTACTGCTGCAGCAAGGTCTACCCAGCCCCCACCAGAGCTCACGGCGTACGTAGCCATCGCTACACCGTTTTCAACAACATTGACGTTGAAGCTCTCGGCAGGACCGATAGCAGTCAAACACGACGGGCTTTGAGAAACCACGTACGCCGGGGTTGCTACCGAGCTTTGCACAATACCGGTCTGGAGCGCTGCCGTGCTGGCATCCGGAGCTGGATAACTCAGGTTGTTGGCACGAACCCAAACTCTACGGGGAGAGAACGGATTGTCATTGAAGATAAGATTCTGCTCGACTTCCATCGTCAGAATGTTGCTCTCCACTTGTACCACAGCCCCGATGCTCACCCCATCGGCAAACACTGAGTCCCCCACTTCAATACTGGAAGTGATAAACGGGGCGGTCACACTCGTTTGAGCCGTGCCGGGGTAAACATCTTGCAGAACTTGCTGAGACCCCATGTAGATTTTGAGGCGCGGGCTGACTTGATCGCCGTCGCTGTCGTCCTCGGCATAAAAGCCTGAACCTACTGCCACAGTGCACTTCGACACATCGAAGCCAAGACGATCTACACCTGCGTTGGCTGTACCTTGTGGGCGCACAACAACAGAAGCTCGAGCTCCGAATCTAGGAGAGGTCAAACGGAGATAGTGGTTGGTGGTAACAACGTAGTCCGATGCTACACCAGGGAGCAGTGCGTTGATTTGGGTAACGACCTCTGCCAACGTGAGTCTTCCACCTGGAACAGTGGCTGCAAACGTAACGGTTACGTCCTTGGCTGTGGGCAGATTGGCACCTGACTGGAACTCACTGGTCGACAACGAGGTATGCGCATCCAACAGGAGGATGAGCGTACGACCATCGACGTCGTAGCCGGTCCCTGGTTCTATGGTTGTACCAGTGACGTGAGGCTGAGTTGAAACATCGGGGTCGAGGTACGACGTGAGGAATGCTTGAGAACGTGAGAGCTCCTGAAGAGCACCCCCAAACTGGAAGAAGCTACGAACGCTGTCTTCCAGAACGTTCACCTCGTCAATGTTTCCACGAGGAGACGGGAAAGACGACTGTGCAACCGTCATTTCCATCTGCTCATACTGGTCCGTCAGCTTAGCTTTGCTATTGACGGTGCCATCTTTGTTCAGCGCTTCGATGACCTCGAAGAACGGGGCAATGTTACACGGGACGAGGGTCGGTGTCACAATGGTCGGTGAAACCGACGAGAATTCTTGAACGACTTCAACCCCGGGCCTAGGTAGTTCTGTAGCCATGATCTACTCCTCTTCGTCAAAATACTTGCTGTCTTCAGCCGTTTGAGTAAATGAAACAGTTGTCGGTGTAGGCATTGGAGTCGTCTTCACAGGGACTCCTTTGACCATTGGTGGACGAACCTTCATTGATCTCCCGGCGCTATACATCGGTGATGCGCCATTGACATCCATGGTTATTACCATGTGTCTCCAAACTTCCGATGCTCTTCTTATACGCCATTGTGGTTGCCAATAGAATGGAACAATCACCGGGACCTCAATGAGGTCAGTATCTACAGACGGGGCACCCTCCATCATCTGAGGCACCCGCTCAGCTCCAATATCATGCTGTACGCCAACTTGGAAGATTCCACCAACGCGCATGATAATGCGGCGAAGGATAATGGTGTAAATAGAGCTATTCCAAGCCAATCTGCGAGCGTGCAGCCCAGCTTTCGACTGACAATAGTACCCCATGGTCATAGGTACGAGGTCGGTATGGGTTCTCTGGCCGTCACTAGCCCTTTGAGTTTGAAGCTGGTCAAGACCAAGACCTGCAAACCTAGCTGAGCCCAATACACATGTTATATGTGGGCGCTTCTCAACCGCGTCCAGCTTGGGTTTCTCGGCGGTAATAACAAGTTCGGTATTCTCTACGTTAGGACTCCACTTCATCCCATAACCTTCGGGGAAGTCCCGATAAAGATTCTGGAGGAAATAAACAAACAAACGAGTAAGGAAGTACATCGGGTCATTATCGAGACCCAAGTCTACGCCACCCACTCCTACTGGAGTGAAGTTCTTTACAGTGGCAGCTCCTCTACTCACGTACGCTTTTCCTCCGTCTTCCTCATCGCTTTTCGAAGTGCCGCAGTGCTCGCAAGTCCCATCAGTGCCCCACCACCGTAACCTAACCCAGTAAGCATCCTCGGGCTCATTGTGGGAAGTAATTTCTCTAGAACTTTCTTCTTAAGGGCATAACCTAGACCACTACCGAGTCCCATACCCGCGCCATAGGTAAGCATGTTCTTCCCAACCTGTCCCCATTCTGCCTTGCCAGGGAACTTCCATGGGCGGCGTTGAGCTTCCTCAGCCACTTTGATGTTGAGAAGCTCATCTACAAAGCTATCAGAACTTGGCATCATGTAGGTGTCACCAATTTATCTGGCAGTCTCGCCGTTTGAGGAATGGTTTCCAGATCCATGGGCCTCGTCATCTCTCGAGCAGGGTTATGCAGCAAATTCTCATCTGCGTTGATGGGAACGGCGTAAGCAATGTCATCCTTCATAAACTCCTTGAGTACAAGCTCCTGACGGATGATGGCTCGGCTCTTCTCAGTTGTAGACACTCGTTCAACTAGCCATCTTCGGTTTTCTCCTTCTACAAGCATATCCCGAGCCTGAATAGGTGGGAATGCTACTGTTCGAGCCGTGGTATTGGAGATGTGTATTTCCTTTATGTCTGTTTTGATGGACTGTATGGGAGCAGGGTCAAATTGAGCCCAGATGGCCATGGGCTTTGCGTAGCCACCCACAAAAGTAGTGTCGAAACAGCTTGCGCAGTTCTGGATAGTTTCTCGGGCAATACTGTTACCCCTGGGCCCAGTGTCCCAACAATGCTTACATCGTTGACCGAAGGTCATCCTCGGGAAATGGTAGATGAGCCTACCAGCAAACTCTTTCCACAGCAGAGCTTCCCTACGTTGAATCTCTAGTGCAATACGGTCAGGAGGAGACCTCAACCACTCGGGTCCATATTCCCTTACAGTCTGGGTAGCTCTGTGAACCATCCGGATCTTGTAGAAGTATGTTCTCCACTTGTGTAGGCGCTGGACGTCGGGATCTCTGAATCGGAAGGTATTGTAGAATGGACCAGCGATAACCTGATAAGGACCCGCGGCTCCGTCAATACTGCGAAGGATAAAGAAGTCGTACTCTTCTATACGCTCGCTATCCTGGTCATTGAGCTTCCAGAATACGGACAAGTAGTCTAGGTCGTATGACCTGACCGATATGGAGGTTACGTTGATCACTCTTCGCCAAAGTCGCTATCCTTCTCACTCAGGCCCATACCCGCAGAACCTTGACGAAGGCCCTCGCCGAAGCCAGATTGCTGGCCGGCTTGGTGTGCGCGAAGAGCCCGAAGGAGAGAGACAGCTTTGTCTGCAGCCGCTTCTTCGGCTCCGTGTTGTTTGCCCCAACGAGACCCTAACTGAGCACCTAGCCCAGCACCCGCTACTCCTAACCCCCCAGTTATGATCCTCCTGGATAGAACACTGGCTGGAGCAAATTTCTTATCCAAAGCATGAATAGCGACAGCAGGAAGAGTTCCTAGTAAGCCACCACCAAAGCCTCCTCCAACCTGCCATGCCCGGGCACGGCCAGGAATATCTTCTCGTTCTTGGGCCTCTCCAATGGACTCTTCCAGTTCGTCAGGGCTGACTGTAGTATCGTTAAGACCAGCCGATTTAGCTAGTAAGCGGCCAGCTTTGTCCCCAATTTCAACCAGGGCACTGGACAGTTTGGTACCAACAACTCCTACACCGGCTCCAATACCAGCAGTAGCCAGAGGGTTTTGCCCCATCCACTGACGAGCAGCCGTGCCTTTAGCCATCATGTTCTTGGCCGTTCCAGCCAGAGGCTTAGCCATACCCTTGGTGAGACCCCTCGCTGATTGACCCATGATGCCGCGAACCAAACCCTTACCGCCAGCTATCAAGCCACCGGCAAAGGCAGTCTTTTGAGCTTCGGCTCCTTGAGTAGATTCTTCATCTTGAATGTTACGGTCAGACCTTTTCTTAGTTTCCAGCGGGTCTACAGAATTAAGAATTTTTCCACCCAGTCGTCCACCGTAGTAAGAACCCGCTCCCATACCCAAAAGTGACAGGAGTGCACCAGGTACTGCCACATGACGTTTTCCCGACAGGCCCCCACCAATGGCCAAAAGCCACCCAGGAAGAGCTCCAACCACCCCACCGGGTAAACCACCCGTCACACCTGCGGCAGCTCCACCAAGTGTAGGCCTTTCCTGGTAACCTCCAAGAAATCCAAGACCTCCCGTAGTGGCTAAACCCAAGGGTGAAGAAGTTTTAGTAGCAAGACCAACGGACCCGAGTTTGGCTGCACCCTGCATCATTGACATTGGAGCTGTGGCTTCTCGTCTAAGAAGTCCCCGGGGAATGATCCCAGAGACTGTAGACCGACCCAATACGCCCCGAGAGCGAAGCAATTTGGGCAGAAGTTTGGGATCTAGGGCTTCTTTGGTTTTGCTGTCGAACTCGCCCTTCCCAGTGTTGTCTCGCTCACCTAGTGAATCTTTGTATTTGGGATGACTCGTTTGGGGTTCATGTGGTTCGTCCGTAATCTTGTCCAGCCGACCTTGAAGTTCTTCTTGAGGAGTCTCTTTACTTGATTCAGCCGTCTTCACACGTGACTCTTTCTTATCGCCCCTAAACAACCCAGCCTTTTGCGCCAAGATAGGAATGTCGTCAGCCAAGTGGGCATAGGGGCGCAGGGCATCGACAAACTCGCTAAGGTTACCCGCGGCCGATTTCATCATGCCACAAGCGCACTTATACATCTCACCCTTTTTAGGCATGTGAGACCCACATTTTGCACAAACGTCCCCAGCCAACTTGACACCGGCCAGTTTGGCAAGTTCTCCAAAAGACATTGTCTTCAAGGTCTCCTTGAGAGTCTCTTCACTTGAAGCTTGCTTCGTCAGTAATTCGAGATATTTGTCCAACATCGAAGTCTCCTAATAACCCTGTGGGTAACCGTATTGTGGTTGAGGGGCTTCTTCCCCACTCCCGCCCATCAGCTGCATACCAGCATACGCGGGCACAGACAGGGCTGCACCACCTAAAAGTTGATGACCTAAAGTGGGAGGACCATCTGGATCTTTACCCTTACCACCGCCGCCACGTACCTTACTCTTAGCAGGCAACACCTCGGGGTTTTCTATCTGGGGCTTTGCCTTTCGAAGAAGTCCTTGGCGCTTAACCGGCGTTGGGGCATTGGGTACAACTTCAAAGTTTGAGCTGCCGCTAGCAGCAGGAAGAGCCTCTGGGTTCTCTACTATCTTGGATGCAGGAGCGGTAGAAGTTGGTGGAGCCCCTGTGGTGGCTTTGGGTACCTTGGGTGTACGTTTGGCTACAGCCGGGGCACTCTTCACACTTTTAACTGCAGTAGGAGCAGCTTTGGCTGTAGCACCCGTTGCCGAAAGTCGTTTACCAACAGAAGCCATTCCCTTTCCAGTAGTAGACAATCCCCGGCCAACTGCGTTGCTAGCTCGTCCAGCAAGGCCTGCAATCCCCTTTCCTAATGCACCCAGACCTCGGGCAGCTCCCCCCACCAGAGCTCCTACAAAGGCTCGTTTCTCTGTTTCTTCGGTCCAGTTGACATAGTACTGAGCCAGGCGGCGGCTCTTGGAGTTGGAGGCAGTCTTGGCTAGCTGAATGTACGCAGGAAGATGATCCACAACTGACCACGCCAAATCCCATGGATCTTGCCTCAGATCGGAGGCAACCTTGCAGAAGTGTTCACCCAAAGCTTCTTGGTCCAACCAGGGCTTTCGAAGGTTGTAGAAATAGCCTTCAGCCGAAGTTTTCTCCAGAGGCTCGCCATAGGCGGACCAAAGAACGTTTAATGACCGGGTCATTGAAGCTTTCTTATCTTTGGGGCTGTATGCAGTCTTAGTAGAGCTCATGTTAGCCTCTTACACAAAGTAGAACAAATACCATGTGCCCCCCGCCCATTCGATTTCAACTACTTTGGCTTGCGGAATAGCATTTGCGGTCACAAAAGCTATGAGTGCATTGACGTTTGAAAATCCTTCTACTTTCATGTGAAGATCTCCTTCAATCTAGAGTAACTTACTCCAGGATGCTGTGGAAGAGAATAGTGAGTTAAAGAAAAGACCGGTAGTGTTTGGTCTTTTCTCGTCACTATTTAAAGATTGTCAAATAAAGAATTTATCAAAGATACCCAAAAAACGAGTTCACGAAATAATATTCTGAATGCAGTCCACCAGCTTGGCTACCTAATGCCTGCTCGATATTTATGGCAATCAACACACGTTGTTTTTTCTGTTCGTACTCAGACTTCATCATCCCCAGCCAGGCCTGAATCATCTGAGGATTCTCTGTCTGTACGTTTACCCCGCCGTCTGAATAGGCGAGATAGTTGCGCATGTGAAGAATCCCCAACGACTCAAGAAGGTTGATGGCTACCCCTCGGCAGAACAAACTTACTAGGTTGCGCTGAAGGATCATGTCTAAGTTCTGACCAATGAATGGAGGAGTTGAGGACCAATCACTCAGGGTGTCAATCACAGCCCACTTGGCATGCCTAGGACTATGGTCGTAACCTTCTGTCAGCCGGTTCAGCTCTGGATAGTCCCGCATGTAGCTGCGGGTGTACTCGGCCATCGCATTGATAGCCGGGTCATCCAGAGGAGGAAGTCGTTGAGCAGATGACGCAGTTGGCTGATTGCCAAGGTCATATACCCCAACCGGGTTACCAACAGGCACGGTTACCTCCGGTGTTTCTTGTTACGGCCACCTTCGTAGCTATAAGAAGACTCTTCTTGCCCTTCCTGTTTTTCCTCCATAGGAACTTCCGAAAAGGTTTCCTCAACCTTTGCGGTCATATCGGCCACAGCAGCCTCTGTGGAGAACTGCCCATGACCTTGAGCGACTTCCACCTTCTCCCCAGTGGGCTTGCCGTTGGCCCCAACAATACGGGCATCTGCAATAGCCCGAGGAGGCTTTTTCTGATTGGTGTACTCCGCAGGAAGAACATCACCAATGTAAAGGTGGCCAACTTTGACTTCCTTGGCTACTTTGGTGGCACCTTCCAAGCGAGCGGCATCGACCAGAACCGAACGACCAGGCTTTACAACCTTACCCATTACCATACGGGTATGAGGGACTACGCTGGTGCGCACGTCATCAGTAACGTTCCAAATTCGAACTTGCGACATGGTATTACTCCCTCTTTCCCTTCTTCAGGTGTTTCTTTCCGTGGGTGGCCCCGGATTGATCCTCAGGAAGTTTCTTCCGGTGTTCAGCCATATCCACGGCTGCTATCGTTGCGGACAGATCGATATTTGGAATAGTGGTATCCTCACGAGGAAGAACTACGTTCGGAATCTTGGGCTCCCCGTCACTGTCAAGTTCCGGCGGTGAGACAGGGGCAGACATATTGATCAACTGCTCCCGGAGACTTTCCTCCTGCACGGGTACTCCCCTGCCGGTGAGAAGAGCCACGACCTCATCATACGTCAGTTCTTTTTCATCGCTAGTGAAGACAGCGAGTTTTCCACAGCGAATATGTTCGAGAATCGATTGATGGTTCTGTGCAAGGGTCTCGATAGACATTTCGGTCTTGCGGTAGGCTTTTTGTCGGATACGGCTACCGTCGTCAAGAATCACTCCTTGCCTGCGGTGCCCGCCCCTCGCAGATCGTAGGCCACGAGATTCGGCCCAACGTTGGAGGTGTTGTACTAGAACTACATCACGAGGTTTGACCTCTGAGGTCACCTCGGGACTCACAGCAGCGTCTTTGATGTTGGACATCTGGGGTCTCCTAAAGGCTTGAGGTCAAAACCAGAGGATTGGGGCTCACAGGAATTGCCCGTGAGCCCCAAAGCCTGAAAAGTCAATACTGTTAGAATTGCTGTACAGAGGGGTAGTGGAGGCCTGCATCGACCCTATTATTCTCCGCACCAAGATCCTCTTCAGCCTTCGGAAGTCCAGCTTCAAAGCCGGTGTCCAACGCAGTCGGGCGAACCGAACCGCGGTAGAGTTCCAGCTTGCGGCAAGACGCGATGTTGATCACGCCCATACCGATGTCTTCCCAGCTCTGCCAAGTAATCACATTGGCAATCTTGTCAATGTAGAACTTGGTGTTGTTCAGGATGTAGAACTTCCCGAAGAACTGCGGAGCCGTGAAGATATAGATGTTGCCCGGACGAAGGATGTCAGTCTTCACAGTGCGGATGACCTTACGGCCCAGCAACGTGTTGTACTTGTATCCGTCGACCACCGTTTCAGACGTCATGCGATCACCAAAGTCCTCGAGCGTCCATTGAAGAACGTCATCGTGGTCTACTTCGGTGACAAGCATGCGTTCCGAACGCAGGCGATTGCCGTCCAAGAGCTTGAACAGATTGACGAAGTCAGGACGCTGAACGGGGCGGACAACGAAGTCTGCACCGTCGGCGTTCAATGCCAGCTCACCCTTGACAACCGACACAACCTTGGCGTTCGCGTTCAAGGCGCGAATATTGGTAGCGTTGTACTTCACGGTGGTGGTGGCATTGACTTCGGTCTGCAACGCTTGAATACCAGACTCGATGTGCCGAGTGAATTCCCGGTCTTCGATTTCCTGGATATCCTTCACCGAGTTGTCCTCGATGATCTTGGCGATGGGCATCTCGTAGGCCAAAAGTTCCTGCTCCGTCTTCTCGAACTTCTCGCTCGAGATGGTGAAGAAGGGAATCTCAGCCTTGGGTCCGCGGATGAACCGAGCGGTAGGCTGATCACGGAAGGTAATCGCCATTGCACGGCTTTGCGGCTCAACGTCCACGATCTTGACCAACGTGTCGTGGTTCACGCTGCGCTGACAATCAGCACGGGTAACCTGCTCCGGGGGCAGGATATGGCGAGAATACGCCACTTCACGCAGACGGTCGCGGATCCATGACCCACCCAGCTCTGCGAGCTTATCTTTTCCTTCTTGGCTGTCCAACCGCTGGTTGAACATCTCAATGCTTGCTTGAACCATACTCATTTGAATGCTCCTTCTTTCGAAGTCCTTTTCGTTGTGTGACTCGGTTACAACCTACAGTTCACTCCTACGGTTACACACCGCGGATGAACCGCAGATATCCACCGTTCGCCGACGGCAAACGAGTAGCGTAACCAACAATGAAGCCCGTGGTGCGAAGCACCAGACCGCGCTTGTTCACGCCACCAATGTCAACATCCGCCACTTCCAGCGGAGAGCCGACAACGATGCCTGTGGACAGCATGACCGTAGTGTCTGCTTCGAACCAACCCATGTACAAGACTGGACCCTTCTTGATGGCTTGGACTTCGTACCGACCCTGCTCGGCGAAGTACGCAAACGACGGCACGATTGCCGGGTTCGCACTACCACGCTTCATCTGGTACACCGCTGTATCCAGCTCGAGCCACTCACCGTCGATGAGCGGGTTGGTCACTGTGGGATTCAAAATGGTTGGATCCACCAGCTCGAACGGACGCCGATGAATCGTTTGGAACTCACTCACGAGTTTGAAATGGATTGCCATTGTCTTCTTCTCCTCAAGGGTGTGTGTACTTTGACCTACAAGGTTACTCGGCACCTGGGTCGTCGCCCGTCATGATGAACGACTCAAACGGGTGTAGACCACCGCCGGGAACCTCACTGACCACGCCAAACGCGCGCCCTTGTGGGGCAGCGAGCTTAACGGCTTGCTCCGTGACTTCGAGATTCGAGGCTTTCTTCAAAGTTGCAACCTTCTCTGCAAGGCTGAGCTCTGACGAAAGACCCTTCTGCTCCATTTCACGAGCAATCTTCACGATCCGTTGATCCCGCTTCTGAGTTGCCAGCTTCTCCTGAAGCTCGACTTTCTCTTTCACGAGAGTACGGATTGCGGCCCCTGCCTGCTTCAGGAGGGCCGCTGCGTCTCTTGAACTAATCTTTTGCATCGGCGTTTTCCTTTTCCTTCCTTTGGCTTCTTGGGGCCGTTAGGCCATACCGAGGCCACCAGACATCCCACCGCCTGCGCCTGACGACATCTGAGATGAGCCCATTGATGGCGACATGCCCATGCCTTGAGAGCCTTTTTCTGCCTCTTCTTCCGCTCCGGATTCCTCTGCTCCTTCGCCAATCCCTGTCTCACCTGCGAGACCCTGCATGGCTAAGAGTTGTTCGGCCTGAGCCAGCTCTTCTGGCGTCACACCTGCTTCGGCAGCTTGCAGAGCTTCATCCGATACCTCGGGAGTTTCCTCCCCTTCGGCGGCGAGTTCAGGAGGTAGTTCACCAGGGAGACCACCTTCTGGCATCGGAGATGGTTCACTAGCCGGAACTGTTTCATCCGGAACAGCGGTCATCTCACCGGGGCTAGGCCCAATTCCACCACCTGGTACAACGGATGCTGCATCTGGTTGTGCCTTCTTTCTCAGAAGTGAAGCCACTTTCTGAGCGTTCTCAGGAGAGGTCTCCAAGAACTTGCGCAGCAATTCTCTTGCTGCGCCCGTCCTAGCCGCGGAAATTTTCACACCCGCTGAGGAGGTGTTATCCAACGACTGGTCGAGTGTCTTGTCGTGGGCCGACGACAATGCCGGCTCCGTCAAGACTTCCGCAAGAGCGCCTTTGTTCTGGGACTTGGCTTGACCCTTAGTCAGGTTGATAGCAGACTCATTGCTGCTAAGATTCTGACGGCCAGACCCTTCCCCAGTGTTTGGGGCCGCTTCACGCGGTGTGTTCACACCTGCCTCCGAACCCTGCATCAAGGCACTTGGGGTGCCCGGATCGGACTGGAGTTCAGGCTCCGTCCCAGCAGAGATCTGGGCCGGGTAAAGGGCGTCTTCCGCAATCTTGGTAATGTCGGCCCCAAACTTGGTCTGGGCTACCTTCACTGCCACATTACGAGGGACTCCCGACTGTGCTGCCTTCTGGAGAAGAATGATAGCTTGCTTGGCTTGCTTTGCAGCTGCAGCTACCTTCTCCCGACCATCCTTGACGCCCCACACCCGACGAAAAGTTGCAGACTTTGCAGCCTGCTTCAATACATCAGTGGGTTGCTCAGGCATCATCATTTCCAGATTCGTCTCCATCGCGTTGGCGGCATCCATAGGATTGGCCTTCTCGGTGGTAGACGGATTCTCAGGAGTCTGATGAGCGTCGGTTGACTCACCCTGTTGCCCTGCTTCCGCCGAGTTGTCACCCGGAGTCATGGCCGGAGTTGCCTTCATGGCAGTATCCGGACCACCTGGATTTGGGGCCCCAGAGTCAAGGGGTGGGCTCTTTGGAGGTTGAGACTCGCCGGGAGCCTCTTCCTCTTGGTGGCCACCCTTATCGCCTGTTCCTTGATAGCCCGCGAGAGAGGGGTCATCGATGTTGGTGTTACCCACATCGAAGGCCTTCTTCTCAATGGCTTTCTTTACGGCGGCGTACTCGGCCAGCTTCTCATGAGGCGTGCGTTCATCATTGACCAAGTGGATATGCTTGGCCAAATGATCGCAAGCGTCGGCAATCTTGAGAAAGTCGACGCCCTGCCTTTGAGAACCGGCCGAACTGATCTTCTTCTTTGGTTCCGAAATAGCCGAAGCTGTCTTGGTCTGCGAAGCGAGTTTCTCCTTCGACTCGACCAACACGGAATGGACCATTTCAAAAACCGAGGTTCGTGATGCCATGCTCGGTCTCCTTCTTAGGTTCTCACAGGCGGCGGAGGCACTGCCTTAGTTTGTGCAGGTGCCAAAGTTTCAGCCGCCGATGGCGATTCAGAGTGAACAATCGAATAATTGGTCGATTTGACTGCGGGATTAGACGTCTGACGAATGCCAGACGTCGGATTCGTCGGGTTAGCCACAATGTTCGAGCCCTTACCAGTAGACATCGGCGAGGCATAATTGCCTGCCGACACCTTAGTAAGTTCATCTACAAATGCAGCTAACATCGTGCAGTCCATCGTTCAACTACCGACTACTCGGTGACATATCCTGCTGCCTGCAGCATTTCCCAGGCGCGCTGCTCGACGGCCTCTGCGAGTTTGACCTCCTCGCTCTGCTCTGTCGAAACGCCGTTTTCCTGGAGGATCTCTGTGGCACGCTTCTCGGCCAGAACGTCGAGAGCCGAGGCGGTCTTACGACCAGCCAGGAAACCTCCCGCTGCCCCGACACCGGCCGCCGCACCAGCAACAGCACCCGGGTGTTTCTTCACGAACTTCTTGGCCGCACCGGCAGCTTCTGTGCCTTTTGCTTTTGCCGCTTCGAAACCACCCTTAGCGGATTTGCCGACGCCTTTCATGGATTTGCCGAGACGAGCAAGCAAAGTGGCTTTACCACCAGCTGCGTTCTTCTCGATGATGCCACGCTCTTGCACAAAGCTGTGGGCCATCACCCGTCCGAGGAAATCTGCTTTTTGAAGGTCAGCGGCAGTTTTTTCTTCTTCCTTTGCCTCTTCCTTCGCTTCTTCTTTCTCGCCTTCCTCTTGCTCAGCGGGTTCGCCTTCTCGCTTGGCTTCCTCTTCCGTGGTTTCGGCAGCCTTCACGATAGCACTGTCTTTGCCGAAGAGCTCGTAGGCGACTTTGACGATGGTCTCGTCCGGAAGTTGGTCTACGTTGATTCCCTCAGACTTGAAAACCTGGTCGAGAACTTGAGCCTCAGCCAATTTTTCAACGTCCGAAGAATTGCTGGCACCGATTGCTTCTCGAGTGCCGTAAAGATCCGCAAGGAACTCGTTCATTGTCTTTCTCCTTCAAAAAGTTTTGTTGTCGGTAATTCTTCCTTAGAACTACCTTTCAAGTTACGTTCCACGCGGCACTTTATCGAGGTTGACGTTCCTCTCATGCCAACGCTCACAATTCTGGTTGGGGAGATACTTTCCCCTTCCAAACCCTCTGGCCCGCTGCCAGAATTTCATCAACTGCAGACTGAGCTTGAGGAGTCTTCAGAATTTCGCGCAATGCAGCAGAAGTACCAAGAGTGGCAAGCCACGGATGGTCGGCTATCAACTGATTGAGCAACCCTATCTCCTCGCCTCTCATTTCCTTCCCACGTTGATGCGCTGAATACATCAACGTCAAAGGAATGGCACCCAGAAGAACTGCCAATGTCTTCGGGGTCAACCAGCCGGCTGTCTTATCAAACAAACCGACTTCGTCCAACCCATAAAGACCTGCATGAAGCTTCGGGATACTGGGTACCAGTCTCATCGCATCTCCCGCAAGCTTCATTTGCTCACGACGGTACCAATTGTAGGCTGAACCGACCTTCGAGAGAAGAGGAGAAGTTACTTCTTTTTGCGGAGTAGCTTCCTCGGGCTTCGAGAGGATAATCTGTATGATCCTACGACGAACTACAGGCCCAAAGTAGGACTTCTCACTTAAGTGAGGCATCAACTTGGACATGAGTCCTGGGCTAAATTGATCAGACTCCAGTGGATCACACGGGGCAGTTTCTCCTTCTTGAGGAGTAAATACTGACCCGCTCTCATCCATCTTATCTGCAAAACCCTGATGCCCCATGGCAGCCAGTAGTATCCGCTGGAACTCTTCTGGCTTGAGTACCATGCCCATCAATGAAGCTGTAGAAAGACCTTTACCTACTCCGGACTCCCCCATTGAATTGAGTAGTTCAGGGGGTAGCGTTTCTTCACTAGCCGAGAGTAGGGGAGACACTTTACCTACCGCTTTGGACGGGCCAATCTCTTTGATGATGTCAGCCCACTTCTCAGCCGAGATTTTCAAAAGGTCGTGGGCCGAGGGCATAGCAATCTTTTTCTTGGAAGCAGTCTTGTTGATACCGGAACCAAGAACCTTTACCTCTTTGCCCGTTACCGCGTCCCGCCAAGTTCTTTCTCGACGCTGCAACTTCGTGCCACTGAATAGATCCTCTAGCCTCAAATCCGAAGCATCCTTTTCAAGCATATCTTTCAGATTCGCCACCTTATCCCCCTCAAACTCTTCCCGCAGGAGGGCCTTCTTGAAAAGGGAGAATGACATTGTAGTAATGGAGCGGAAGAACTTCTCGTTGTTGTAGTGTGCTAGGTAGGCAGCCTTTGCTTCTTCAGGACTGCGGAATCCAAGCATCACTTTGTCTTCATCGTATTGACCGGCACCTTCACCAGATACTTTGTTTTGGTGAACAACATAGACATTCGGTGCGTCGGTGTGCGGGCCGACATATACATCTAGCTTGTCTTTGTCGTGCCCCATGGCATTAGCAAGGAACTCCCCGTAGGGATACTTCATAAAAGTCTTCCAACCCTTACCAGTACGCCACGTACCAGGTGCATTCTCCACCCCAATCTTGATACCGCGGAAGTCAATAGTACCAACGAAGGGATAGTCTTTGCGATTGGGTGACGGAGGGGGATCCATCTTGAAGCTAGAGACTGCAGCCGCGGCTGTCTTATGTTGACCTTTGATTCGTCGGATAACTACCGTTCTCTTTTTGCGCAGGGCTTCTGATACTGCTCCCGTGGCCCCTCCGGCAATAGACCCTTCCAAGGCTCCTTCGGCAATATCCTTCAAAACCCTTGGGGAGAACTTTCCCCTGGACTTCAATAAGGACAATGCCCCTACACCTGCAGCCGCGCCAACAGCACCGATAAAGGCACCCAGTCCTGTTTCTTTAGCCACAGAGGCATACGCGGTCTTTCCACGACTAGGAGTAAGAGGCTGAGGAAATTCATCGCTCTCATTGATATTGGAGTT
>Ga0315274_10008030_pt1 | contig 15264 bp, 12 predicted proteins | sample YL17G02_20_MG_FD_203700 | JGI IMG/M metagenome (GOLD analysis project Ga0315274, IMG submission 203700) | Sediment microbial communities from Yellowstone Lake, YNP, Wyoming, USA - YL17G02_20 | ecosystem: Environmental > Aquatic > Freshwater > Lake > Sediment | place: USA: Wyoming | collected... | reverse complement strand
CGCGCGGTAACTGCGCCACCAGCTTGGCCGGCAAGTTTGCCGGTCTCAAAAATAATACTTTGACTGCCAAAGGCAGCTGTGAATTGCTTTCCTTGCGGTTTCATAAACCCTCTTTCTTCCCCTCAAGGTTAGGGACTGAAAGATGATTAAGACATTTTCTTGATCATTTTTCAATTCCCAACCGGGGGATCACAAAAAATATTTTGTTTTTAAACAAGCGGATGGATTTTTTTCAATCCATCTGCCTGTTTTCAACCGAATTATTTGCTTCTTAGGTTCAGTTTCTTTACGACTGCCTGGTAGCTGGCGATATTTTTTCCTCGTAAATAAGCAAGGAATCGCCTGCGCTGGCCAACCAGCATCAACAAACCTCGCCTGGATGATTCATCGTGCTTGTGAATCTTCAGGTGTTCGGTAAGCTGCTCAATTCTTTTTGTGAGCATTGCTATCTGCACTTCCGCAGATCCAGTATCCGAAGTGTGGACGCGAAAACCTTCAATGATAGTGCCTTTTTCTTCTTTTGTTAAAGACATGACGATGCTTTCTCCTTCAATAAATTTAGCAAGTCTCCTCACCCAAAGCCATTGCCTCGAGAGGGACTAGTCAGATTGAATATTATACCAGAATGTGACTTTCTTGAGAAATCGCGAAACATTACAGGTTGCGCAGGGCGCTGCGCAGTTCGATCTGGAAAAATTTATCAAATTGCGGCAGGCACTTTCGCAAAAACAGCAGAACGTTTTCATAGGGATAAAGTTCACCCACCATCATAAGAAAGGAAGCGGTCTCAGCTTCTGATTGGAGTATAAGCGCCTGAATGACACCCATGAGTTCTTTCTGTACAACCTTTTGCGGATTATGGACTATGGGGGTTAGCACGCTGAATATATCCGGAAGATTCTGATACTTGTGGCTCAAAGTTCTATTCAATGCTTTTAACCCAAGTTTGATAAGATTGGTATCGTTGGAATCCAGCCAGGTTTTGATCATGCCCAGCCATTGTTTATTTTGCAATATAGCAGGTTTTTTTTCAATCGCCGCCAATATATCCTTGATTAGAACATCTTCAAGATCAACAGATATCCATGATTGAACCCTGCATAAAAATTCATTTTGATAAGTTTCTTCAAGGTTAGCAATCAACGCGATCGCGGTTTTTTTGGATTCATAATATGGCATTTCCCAGAGATTATCTGCGTTAACCAGTGCAAATTCTGGCATCTGTCTGGAGAGGATTGTGATTCTGGATTCCAATTCTGTCATAACCGATTCAGGGACGTTATAAGAAGAGAATTGAGTATTTTTTCTTAACCAAATATTGGTTGTGGATGCTTTGTTCTCGTACATCAGAAAAAGGGAAGTCAAAGAATCTCGAAACACCTTGGGGTCTTTGAAATGCACCGCGAGGGCGTTGAGTTGTGATCTTAACCTGCTTAATTGGACTAACGGCATTGCAAAGGTTAATACGCTTTAGCGAAGATTACCTTTTCACTGGCTTCTTTTCCACAGGCAATACATTTCCCTTTAAAAGGTTCTTGATTGAATGGAATACAGCGGGCGGTGGCTTTAGTTTCTTCCTTAATTCTCGCCTCACAGTCAGCATCACCGCACCAAGGGCTTACAGCCCAACCATTCTGGATCGCATCTTTTAATTCCTCGTAATTCTTGGGGTTATAGGTGTGACTATCGCGGAAAGTGGTAGCTTTTTCCAGTAAATTGTTATGAATTTCCGTCAGTAATTTACCAGTTTCTTCTCTCAAGCTGTTAAAGGAAATCTGGGTTTTCCCTTCTCGACCGGGAATATCGCGACGCGCAACAGTGACTGACTGATTAGCCACATCTTTGGGTCCAATTTCAAGCCTGACAGGAACGCCACGTAGTTCCCAATCATTAAATTTAAACCCGGGCGTTATTCCAACCCGGTCATCCACTTTGATACGGAATCCATCAAGCATGGCTTTAACTTTTTCTGTAGCTTCCAATACAACGGATCGTTCTTCATCTGAGCGAAAAATTGGCACTATCACAATTTGGATGGGTGCGAGCCGGGGTGGCAGGATTAAACCTTGATCATCTCCATGTGACATGATAATGGCGCCAATAAAACGGGTGGAAAGACCCCAGGAGGTTGTCCAGCAGTACTGCAATTCATTGTTGCGGTCTAAATATTGTATATTAAATGCCTTGGCAAAGTTTTGCCCGAGGTTATGCGATGTTCCTGATTGTAACGCGCGGGTATCCTTCATCATACCTTCGATGGAATAGGTACGCACTGCACCGGCAAATTTCTCGCTTTCACTTTTTCGGCCGGTTATTATTGGAACGGCTGCTTCGTTGATGGCGAAATCCGCATAAACATTCAGCATGCGCAAGGTTTCTTCCTCACCTTCAACAGCGGTTTCATGGGCAGTGTGGCCTTCCTGCCAGTAAAATTCCAATGTTCGCAGGAAAAGACGGGTGCGCATTTCCCAGCGGACAACATTTGCCCACTGGTTGATTAGCACTGGCAGGTCTCGATATGACTGGATCCATTTAGCATACATGTGGCCAATGATTGTCTCAGAAGTTGGGCGGATTACCAGCGGTTCTTCCAGTTCCTGGCCACCGCCATATGTCACAACAGCCAGTTCAGGAGAAAAACCTTCCACATGTTCTTTTTCTTTTTCCATAAATGATTTCGGGATTAGAAGAGGGAAAGCGGCATTCACATGACCGGTTGCCTTAAATCTTTCATCCAATGCTTTTTGGATATTCTCCCAGATCGCCCAGCCATAAGGCCTGACCACCATACACCCGCGGACGGGAGCATAATCGGCCAGCTCGGCACGCAGGATGACCTGGTTGTACCATTCGGAGAAATCTTCTGACTGCAAGGGTAACTTTTCGTTGCTCATAATACCTTTTCCTGGATGACAATTTTATAATTATAGTTAATTTTTTGGAAATACGGAAATTATCGGGTCTTTCTCTTAAGTAACTGAAAAAGAGATTAATAATTATTAAACAAGGAAATTACTTTACTTCCATGTCTAATTCCCGAATAGCATCAACGGCAGTTTGGGCAGAACGCTTCTGCTCTAAATGCCACCCGGTTTCTGTGGTTATTTTTCTTAAATGATTCATGATTGCTGCTCGTTCTCTTTCATCAAGGTTCTTATAAGTTTTTTGGATAAATGCAGGATCACGCGATAAAATAGCATCCCAAAGTTGCTTAACTGAGTTCATATGATTTAAGTTATTTATTATTAAATAAAAGAGCTGGCATGCCAGCTCTTCTCTTGAATCTCAGGATTATTCTTCCTTTTTGCTTTCCAGGTCTTTCTGGCGGGCATCGATCACGCTTTGAGCAACATGTGTGGGGACCATCTCATAATGAGAGAATTCCATGTTAAATATTCCACGGCCACCGGTGATAGAGCGCAGATCGGTGGTATATCGAAGCATTTCTGCCAGAGGCACATTGGCATTGACAATGGATCGACCTTTTTCATTTTCCATGCCCTGCACGCGTGCGCGTCGGGTATTCATGTCGCCCAGGATATCACCCATGTTCTCCTCAGGCACGATAATATGAACTTTCATAATGGGCTCACGCAGAACCGGGTTGGCATCTTTGAATGCGAGTTTGAAAGCTTCCCTGCCTGCTGTTTCAAAGGCGATAGGCTTGGAATCAACAGGATGTTCCTTTCCGTCAAAGACTTCAACCTTAATACCTGAAACTGTGAATCCGGCTAAAACACCATCTTTCATCACACTTCGGATACCTTTTTCGATCGCAGGCATGTAATTAGAACCGACAGCTCCGCCAACGACTGCATTTACGAATTCAAAATCTCCTTCGGGGAGTGGTTCAACTCGCAGCCAAACTTCACCGAATTGTCCTGAACCGCCTGTCTGTTTCTTATGCCGGTACATCGCTTGTGCTTTCTTGGTTATTGTTTCACGGTACGGAACACGAGGGAGTACAGTTGTGAGGTTTACCTGGAATTTGGATTCCGCTCGGCGAATAGCGACATCGATATGCTGGTCTCCCATACCTTGAAGGATCGTCTGGTTTGTGGAAGGTTCCTGATGCCACGTCAGGGTCATGTCCTCTTCGCAGAGGCGGGTTAAAGATGGAGAAATTTTGGTTGAATCCGCCTGAGTCTTTGGCATAATTGCGACCTGATAAAGTGAAGTGGGGAATTCAGGAATAGGCAGCGTCAAGGGATGGGCTTTATCGCAAAGGGTGTTGCCGGTTGCAGTCATAGTCAATTTCGGAACAACGCCGATATCACCGCTGTGAATTACCTTGATAGAAATTTCTTCCTTTCCTTTTGGAATATAGATACCACCCAGACGCTCTTCGATTTCTTTATTGGGGTTCCAAAGTCGAACATCTGGCGATAATGAACCGGAAAAGACTTTAAAATAGGTTTGCTTACCAACAAAAGGATCCGCAGTAGTCTTCCAAACATAAAGCGCTAACGGTCCAGTGTCATCCGCCTTTAATGTTTCCTCACCGTTCTTGCTGGCTACTGTTATATTGATAGTTTCTACAGGTGATGGGAGTAAAGAAATGATGCCGTCTAACAAAGGAGCAATGCCGATTTCTGCGCCGCCTGCCGCAACAAAGACAGGGATATACGTACCGTGTTTGACTACTGTGGCAAGCCCTTTCGCGATTTCTTCAGCCGAAAGCTCACCGCTTTCAAGATATTTTTCAAGCAAGGTATCATCACCTTCGGCGGCCGCTTCAACCAATTGAGTGTGGGCTTCTTCAGCTTCAGATTTCAATTCTGCCGGAATTTCTTCAGCGTCTTTTCCTGCGCCTTTATATGCTTTCATACTCAGGAGGTCAATTATGCCCTTGTATTCCAGTCGCTCACCCCAGGGTAGTTGGACCGGAATTAAGCGGATGTCTGAATTTTCCTGAACGCTGGCTAATGCCTTCTTGTAATCGGCATTTTCACGATCCATCTTGTTGATTAATACAATGCGGGGAAGTTTGAATTTATCACAGTATTGCCAGGCGATTTCAGTGCCAACCTCATACCCTGACACAGCTTCTACTGCCACCAACGCACTATCAGCCACACTTAAAGCAGAAATTAGTTCACCCACAAAATCGGTATAACCGGGAGTATCCAGGAAATTGATCTTGACATCCTTATATTCAACAGGGATTACAACAGAATAGAGAGATATTCCTCTGCGAATTTCTTCATCGTCAAAATCAGATATAGTATTCCCTTCATTAATTTTTCCAAGTCGAGTTGTGGCGCCAGTAAAGTGAAGAAATGCCTCGGTCAGAATGGTCTTACCGGCACTGGAATGAGAAACTAAAGCGACATTTCTGATGGCTTTTGAACTGTATTCTTTCATTAAGATGATTCCTTCTTTCCTTAAATTAATTCAACCTTATAATTTTAAAAGGAAACAGCAGTATTGTCAAAACTATTTGTATTAAGAATATATTATTTTACTCACAATCCCTGATCGTATGGTGATTTTCAAATAAACCGGTCTAATCAACCTTTTTTAATAAGGCTTCGAGATAAGCCACTTCTTCTTTTTCAGAGTGAAGTTCTCCGTCAAGCCAGGCAGTTTTTAATTCCGATAAAATATTAGTAAACACAGGCCCGGGTTTAAGCCCAAGCTTTTGAAGTGCCAGCCCGTCAGTTTTTGGTTTTATCCACCGCCATTTAAGTGCAAATTTTTCCAAAGTATTCCTTATATGATTATCCGCGCAGAGAAAATAAATGCAATAAATTTCTATCTGTGAATAGCTTTCAAGCTTTTTTGTTGCCTGGCTGGGAGTAAGACCTTTTAGGGTATTCTGTTGATGCCATAATCCATTCGCCTGAATAATCATCTGAGCGATATGGTTTTTTAATCGTAACCTGCCAAGGGCTTTAAGGATATTGATTTGATCTGATTGAGCAGTTAAAAGAAGATAAGCGCCAATCTTTTTGGTTTGTAGAGTGGTCTTTCGGTCATGAGTGAACCAGTTCTGGGGTAATCCTTCCTGGTAATACTTGCGCATTGCCATTAGCTTGTCCGAATTCCAATTTAGATTCGCGAATACTTGTTCCATTAAACCCAATGTGTGTATTCGGGACAGCATTTCCGGGGCTTTGGATTCTTCCAGAATCAGGTCAAGTTCATGCCGGATTCGATCTCTGGACACTTTCTGCAAAAGATCACTTGCTTCCAGGAGGAGTATGAGGGTCCTTTCTTCGATCGCAAATCCAAATCGCTGTTCAAAGCGAATCGCGCGCAAAATACGGGTGGGATCATCCACGAAAGATAAGGAATGTAAAACGCGTATAAGCCCCTTTTTTAGATCATTAAGTCCACCCCAGTAATCATAAAGGTCCCCAAAATGGTGTCCATCCAGCCGGACGGCCATAGTGTTGATTGTAAAGTCTCTGCGGTGAAGGTCCAATTTAATACTGCCTGTTCTAACAGTTGGCAGTGCGGTGGGCTTCTCATAAAATTCAGTTCTCGCGCTGATTAAATCAATGGTTTGAGGAAGGGTGGAATAATCCAGCAGCGTTGTTGAATTCTTATGGTTCAATAATTCTTTCCGTACAGAGGCTATGTGCCACTTGGCTGTGCCAAATTTTCTGTGGCAGGTAACACGCCCGCCGTACTTTTCAGCAAGCGTTTCTGCTAAAAGAATGGCATCACCTTCAACGACAAAATCCATATCCAGGCCAGGCGCTTCCATAATTAGATCCCGTGCGAAGCCCCCAACAAGATAAATTGGCAGGTGTAAATTACTTGCTGCAAGACTAATGAGCTTTAAAAAACCCAAACGGGTAGGCGGTAAGTCCGATTCTATTTCTGCAGCTAGGTTTAATTTTTCCGGAATACCAGATTTTTTGCCTGCGATTGTTTTTAAAAGGTCAGTGCGGGTGGCAATGCCGACGACGGCATTTGCTTTCGGGTCTACCACCGGAACCTGGCCCCAACCGGAATCTGCCATGACCTTATGTAAGGTTTCGAGTGAATCATTAGGATGAACAAAAATATTTCCAGCTTCCATCAGGCTTGAAGCGGGCAGGTTAAGCTTGTGCGAAAGGGCACGGTCAACTGCCCGGCGGGTGAGCAGTCCGATAATTTTGCCTTCCTCAATAACAGGATAACCCTCATAGCCAAAATTCTTCATTAATGTATGGGCTTCCTCGGCGCTTGTGGCAGGGGAGATTGTTAACGGCTTTTTGGACATGATATGTTTGACTGTAATGGTTGGTTTTACATATTTTGGCAGTTCCTGTTTGAAAAGGCTGACAATATCTGATAACTGGTTCTCATTCAGCTTATTGCGTTTTATCAATGCCGCAGCTGCCCGTTCATGGCCACCACCACCATACTTTCTTGTGATCTCGCCTGTATCAATTTGATCAGTGACCGATCTGGCAACCAATCGAATGCCTTCCTTGGTTTCTACAAAAATAAATAATCCATCAGGGTCAGAAAGGTCTGATATTTTGTGGGCGATACTGGATACTTCGTCTTCCAGTTCAGGTGCGCTGGCGACAGACATGATGATTCGGCAATTATGAATATTCAGTATTTCCATTGAAGCCAGTAAACGCTCAAATACTTCCCGCTGGCTAATGGAGAGAGGGGGATTGAGGAATTCACACGCAATTTTCAGGCTGGCACCCTGATCCAGCAAGTAAGCGACTGCCATGACATCCCGGGATGTAGTATTCGCATAAGTGAGCGATCCGGTATCTTCATAGATTCCCAATAAAAGCAGGGTTGAGTGAACCAGACTGAGAGCAACGTTGTTTTCCTGTAGGGCTTCAACAAAATAGGTCGTGCAGGCGCTGGTAGTTACTGGTGTGAACTTCCAAGACTCAGGCTGGTCCTCTTTTTTTTGATGATGGTCAATAACATACACCCGGGTATCTTTATTCATGCCTTTAAGGGTGACCAACGATTGGGTGTCCACCAAAGTAACTGAATCAATTGATGTTTTTGGGAGTTCTTCTAATGTCACGAAGGGCAGGTCAGCGGCGTAAAGGTGAATAAAACTTTTTACATTGCGGTTCATGACCATGGGTATTACTGCAGTTGAGTCTTTTTGCAGCAGGGCAGCTCCCAGAAGTGAGGCAACCGCGTCAAAATCCGCCTGTTCATGCGTTAGAATAACTTGCATAAGAGTATTCTACCCGAATATGGGATACGTCATTTGAGGAATAAAAAATGCCAGATATTAAATTGAACAAAGAAGAAAAAATTCGATATATCCGGCATTTTAATGTTCCCGAAATTGGTGAAAACGGGCAGATTAAATTAAAGAAAGCTTCTGTATTGATTGTAGGGGCAGGGGGATTGGGATCAGCGTCTTCACTGTATCTCACTGCCGCGGGGATTGGCAAGATTGGGTTGGTAGATTCAGATAATGTTGACTTGTCAAATTTGCAACGGCAAATTGTCCATGCCATGAATTCTATGGGTAAGCCCAAAGTGGACTCGGCAAGAGATCGGTTGATGGGGATAAACCCATCAGTTAAGATTTGTGGAATTCATGAACGGCTTATCCCGGAAACGATAAATGAGATCCTGGCTGATTATTCGATTGTGATAGACGCGACGGATAATTTTGAAACGCGCTATTTATTAAATGAAGCATGTGTGAGATTAAGAAAACCTCTTGTTTATGGGGCAGTATATCAATTTTACGGTCAAATGTGTGTGTTTGACGCTACTGAAGGCCCATGCTTCCGATGTATTTTCCGGGAAATTCCTACGGAAGAGGTTATTAATGCGAACCGTGGGGTTGGGGTTGTGAGTCCAGTACCAGGGGTAATAGGTACGCTGCAGGCTATTGAAACGATTAAACTCATTTTAAATATCGGTACTCCCTCAATTGGTAGATTATTGCTTTTTGACGGTCTGCAGATGCAGTTCCAGGAAATTTCTGTACGAAAGGATCCGGCTTGCCCGGTTTGCGGTAAGCGCAAATAATGCTTTCATTATGAAAAAAATCTTGTTGGCTGTTGTTGCTCATCCAGATGATGAAAGTTTTGGGATGGGAGGGACGCTGGCGCTTTATGCCGAAGCGGGTGTGGAAGTTCACCTGGTCTGTGCAACAAAGGGCGAAGTGGGTGAAGTTCCACCTCAGATGCTTGACGGGTATTCTTCCATAGGCGAGTTAAGAGAACATGAACTCAGCTGCGCGGCCAGTGAATTAGGATTGACCAAGGTCCATTATTTGGGTTACCGGGATTCAGGTATGCAAGGAAGCCCGGATAACATCCATGCACTTGCGCTTGTTCAGGCGCCGGTGGAAGAAGTCGCAAAAAAAATCGCGTTGCTAATGCGGAAAATCAAGCCACAGGTAGTAGTCACCTTTGATCCAATTGGCGGTTATATGCATCCGGATCATATCGCTGCCCACAAAGCGTGTATTGAGGCTTTTAAAATCTCGGGTGATAAATCGGTTAAGCTTGATAACTCATCACCTTTCGCGCCTTCAAAACTGTATTTTCACATCTTTCCTCGCGGTTTACTGAAATATTTTGTCAAATTGATGCCATTGTTCGGCAAAGTTCCGAGTAAATTCGGTAAAAACGGGGATATTGATTTGGCTTCTATTATGAAGCAGGATTTTGCAACCCATGCCAGGATTAATTATCGAAGAGTTGCTGAACAACGTGAAAAAGCTTCTGCCTGTCATGCCAGCCAGGGAGGGGACAGGCAAAGCGGCTATTTCCTCACATGGATATTGCGAGTATTGAGCTCAAATGAATCATTCATGCGGGCAGTTCCGCCGCCGGTCAAAGGCCATCTGGAAAGGGATTTATTTGAAGGAATATAGATAAAGGCTGGCTTTTTTGAAGCCAGCCTTTTTTTATTTCTTTTCCTTGGTCTGAAAAAGTAATCCATCTTTTCTGGAGGATACCAGGATGGTTGAGCCCGGTTTAAACTCCCCTGATAGGATTTTTATCGCTAATGGATCCTGAAGTTCACTCTGAATCGCACGTTTCAGGGGTCTGGCGCCAAATTCCGGTTCAAATCCGACATCTGCCAAATATTTTTTCGCGTCTGGTTCAATCTCAAGTTTAAAGCCTTTTTCTGCAATAAGCTGATTTACTTTATCAAGCTGAATATCTACAATTTTTTCAAGCATGGATTTGTCCAGTTTATGGAATATAACAATTTCATCTATGCGATTGATAAACTCTGGCCTGAAATGCTGTTTGAGGACTCGGCTGATTTCGTCACGGCTGACTTCACCAGAATTATCCTGCCACAATTCTGGACCCAAATTGCTGGTCATAATAATGACAGTGTTGCGAAAATCAATTGTTCGCCCCTTCCCGTCAGTCAAGCGGCCATCATCTAAAATCTGGAGCAGCACATTGAAAACCTCATAATGTGCTTTTTCAATCTCATCAAATAAAACAACGCTATAAGGTTTACGATGGATAGCTTCGGTGAGTTGGCCACCTTCTTCATAACCCACGTATCCAGGAGGGGCGCCAATAAGACGTGACACTGTATGCTTTTCCTGATATTCACTCATGTCGATGCGAACCATTGCCCTTTCATCATCGAAAAGGAATTCGGCAAGCGAACGTGCCAGTTCAGTTTTCCCGACACCGGTCGGACCCAGAAAGATAAATGACCCGATGGGGCGATTGGGATCCTGAAGCCCTGCTCTACTTCGGCGAACCGCATTCGCGACCACGCGCACGGCTTCGTCTTGTCCGACCACTCGTTTATGTAAGTAATCCTCAAGATGAAGAAGCTTATCCATTTCACCTTCCATCAATTTAGAGACAGGAATTCCAGTCCAACTGGATACAACTTCCGCGATCTCTTCAGCGTCTACTTCTTCCTTCAATAAAGCGCCGTCTTTCTGCAACTCCTTAAGTTTTTCTTCCACATCCGTTATTTGTTTATGGAGAGCGGGTAATTCGCCATATCTCAATCGTGCAGCGTTTTCCAGATTGGCATCTCTTTCTGAACGATCAATCTCCGTCTGGAGATTCTCAATTTTTTCCTTTATTTCGCGTAAATTAGAGATGGCTTCTTTTTCTGTAATTAAACGTATTTGAAGTTCGGTTTGTTTTTCTTTTAAATCGGCAAGATCTTTTTCAATCTTTTTCAGCCTTTTACTTGCCGCTTCTTCCTTTTCCTTTTGGAGTGCCTGCTTTTCAATTTCAAGCTGCATAATCTGCCGGTCAATATAGTCAAGTGAGGAAGGCTTGGAATCAATTTCAGTTCTCAACCGCGCGGCTGCTTCATCAATAAGATCGATTGCTTTATCAGGTAGCTGTCTATCAGAGATATAACGATCTGATAAAGTGGCCGCAGCAATCACCGCGGCATCGGTAATACGAACGCCATGAAAGACTTCATAACGCTGCTTCAAACCGCGCAGGATACTGATGGTATCTTCAGCTGAAGGTTCAACCACCATAATTGGCTGAAAACGCCTTTCCAATGCGGCATCTTTTTCAATATATTTTCGATATTCATTGATTGTTGTAGCGCCAATCATGTGAAGTTCACCTCGCGCGAGCATGGGTTTCAGCATGTTGCCGGCGTCCATTGCGCCCTCAGATGCACCAGTGCCTACAACAGTATGCATCTCGTCAATAAAGAGAATTACTTCGCCATTTGAATCCTGAACTTCTTTAAGTACTGCTTTTAGCCGTTCTTCAAATTCTCCGCGGAATTTCGCGCCAGCGATTAATGCACCCATATCAAGCTGGATAATGCGTTTATGTTTAAGCCCTTCTGGGACATCACCTTGAATAATACGCTGGGCTAAGCCTTCGATGATGGCAGTTTTGCCCACACCAGGATCGCCAATTAATGCGGGATTATTCTTGGTTCTGCGCGATAAGACTTGAATGGATCGCCTGATCTCTTCATCGCGGCCAATTACCGGATCGAGTTTGCCTTGGCGTGCCATTGCTGTCAAATCGCGCCCATATTTTTCCAAAACCTGATATGTGCCTTCCGGATTCTGGGATGTGACCCGCTGGCTTCCACGGATATCCATCAGAGCTTTTAATACTGAATCTTTTGTAAGGCCATAATGAGCCATCCTTTTGCCTTCGACACTTTCTAAAAGCCCAAGTAGAATGTGTTCTGTAGATGTATATTCATCTTGCATACCTCTTGCGAATCGTTCAGCGGCATCCAAAACCTGGGAAGCTTGCGAAGATAAACTCACCTCACCGCTCCAACCTGTGACCTTTGGGCGGATATCTATTTCTTTCTTTACTTCATCAAGGAGTGCGTTGGAGTTTCCGGCGATTTTGTTAATTACTGCGGGTACAACTCCTTCCGGTTGCTGAATAAGCGCCAGCATGGTATGAACCGGTTCGATTGCCTGGTGATGATTATCTTTAGCGATCTGTTGGGACTGAAAAATCGCTTCCTGTGCCTTTTGGGTAAATTTATTTAAATCCATACTACACCTCTAATAACTGTAGGTTAATAATAGAATAGTATACAAATATAAAAATATTATTATAAAACCATATAAATGAAATCAGAACAATAAACTCTTTAGCTCCAGCCGATAAATTTTTCAATCGAAAGGACTTTAAAAACAAGGTCACGTTTATAAAGTAGTCGTAATAAGTCCCCCTTCTTTTCTGCCGATGGAATTTCTTTTTTTACAGATATCTTTTTTGCAAGGCAATCAAATTGGATGGACTTCTTTGTATAACTGGCTTTGATATCGCGGACTCAGTTTTTATGAGAATAGTCAAGCCCATCTGAAACGCGCAGAATGCCTGAGAATAATAAGACCTTTTCTCTCACTTCTGGTGATAAGGAATTATTGTGGTCGTGTTTTACGGATGGCAAAGCTCCTCGGTGATAAAGGGTGATTGAACCGATATTTAACCTGGTTTTATTTTCAAATTGCGAATGGGATTATCAAGGATAATATTTAGCGCAGCCTTGTGGTGGTCTTTAGGACTTCTGGTATAGACTCCGATATCATGAAGTATACCGCTATCATGAAGTATACCGGCACAAAGGAGTAAGAATTTTTCTTGCTGGCTGAGTTTATTTAAGTCTTGAAGGTCATCAAAGATTTTCAATGGAAGGTTAGTGACATGTTTGGTATGACACGGTTCAAAATTACAGAATTTAACCAACTTGAGGACGAATTTAGGATCGGATTTTTCCTTGTCATCAAGTTTCTTTATCATCTTTGTGTATTTCATTGGAGCTCTGTTTATAAACCAAATTTTTAGTCTCGTTGTTTTGATCAGCGGGTTTTGGTAAATTAATATTTTGCAGTGCAAGACTAGTAAGGAAAATGATTTTTCTCAAATTTAACCAGGTTTCTTTCATTTTCCATTTTTTCCAGTCCTCGAGGAATTGTATATATAAGCGCCCCCGTTCAGTTTTCCTGTTCTCCAATAAAAACTCAACCCCGGGTTTCAGGCGATTAAACGGGCTGTTGAATCCGTAAAAATGATTGACGCGCGCTTGTTCCCGATTTAAAAACCTGGGTAAATACATCGACCAGACATCCGCGTCGTGAATCTCGCCGAGAACCTGCTGGGTTTTTCGGGAGATTTCCAGGGCAAAATCAGTTTTTCTGTCATATAAGTCAGAAAAGATTTCCAGAGCATAACGCAAATGCTTCGCAGCTATACGCATCTGGTGCAGCTCATTAATTCTTTCCGGATCGAAAATGAATACTTCATAAAAAAGAAATTCGTCCAGCCGTGACTGAATTTGAGTATATGCCGACTGGAAAAGTGTAATTGTTCTCTCTTCTCCAGAATTCGGTGCCGAAATGACTGATTCCGACCATGCTTGCATCTCTAATAGGGTAGGACTTTCGAGAATTGCAGCTGTTAGAGTCCTTGTTTCCGATTCCTGTTTGGCACGTTTTTGCCGCAAGCGAAGCCTGACCCTGCGAATACCAGCAAGCAAACTTTTTTCAAGTGTGTTCTTGTATAAGATATTTAACAAATCAATCTGAACATCCAGATCTCTCACACGGCTGTAGGACTGGGTTATTGCCTTTATTTCTCTCACCCAAGGTTTGCTTTTTTTTGAGGGAAGATAATCCAGGAACAGGCTTAAGCATGTCCGAATTCGGCGGGAAGCGACCCGCAGGTCGTGAATATCTTCGCTGTTTTTACGGCGAAGGGCGTTTTGTGCTGTTTTTCTCAGGCTGGCGATATGCGGCAGCATTGAACGCGCACAATAATTCTGTATGCTTGAATCGCCTGTGTTCCTGACCATTTCTGCTATTCCAAAATTTTCTGAAGGTGTTCTCTAATATCGGAATTAATTTCTTTGACAGACTGATTTGCATCAATTACGTGGAATTTATATTCCTTCGCCATCTGGTCAAATTGGTCAATCATGCAGGTCTGATATTGTACAAAACTGTCATAAAGGTTATCTGCTTTGATAATATCCATACCCGCTTCCCAATAGTCAAATCCGCGGCCGTGAACGATGCGGGTTACCAAGGTTTCAACTTCGGCTTTGAGGTATAAGACCACATCCGGAACCAGGGCAAATCCATAAAGGTTTCTCGCCCATTGCGGATTGATGCCTCTGACAATATCGCGGGCAATAATAGAATAAAAATAGCGATCTGAAAGCACATAGAAACCTGCTTTTAATGCCGGGATGATTTGATTTTCAAGCCGGTCGGCAAAATCGGTGGCGTAGAAAAGGCTGATGGTCAAAGGCGTTAATGTATTCCCTTTTCTGGCCTGATCCAAACCTGGCTGGGTCAAAGGTGACCTGCGCAGCCCTGTATCAGAAACCGCGTAGCCATTTTTTTCAAGCCACTTACGCAGAAGGTCAACTTGTGTTGATCGGCCAACCCCATCGGTACCTTCAATGGCAATCAGTTTGCCAGGGAGTTTCTTGACATTCAGATATGGAAAACCCGCGCCATAAAATTGTGCCTTAGCCATTTGTGGCCTCCGGGTTTGACAATTTCTGTTTTTCTCTCATATTGTGCTCTCTGGCAGATTGCACTGGATTTGGAAGTCCACGCCAGCCTTTCAGTACCGATGAGATCATCCGACGAATTTCCTTTTGCTGCTTTTGAATGGGGCGGGTGGCGTCGATAACCTGAAAATTAAATTCTTTCGCCATGCGGTCGTATTCTTCAAGGATTTTCCCCTGAAACAGGCGGAAACTGGTCACTTTTTTATCAGACAAGTTCAGGTCCATTCCTGCTTCATAATATTTTATTCGCGCACGTGAAGATGTGATCCTGTCCACCGCTTCATCCAATGAAACCTGAAAATACAAAAC
>Ga0315274_10008029_pt1 | contig 15267 bp, 14 predicted proteins | sample YL17G02_20_MG_FD_203700 | JGI IMG/M metagenome (GOLD analysis project Ga0315274, IMG submission 203700) | Sediment microbial communities from Yellowstone Lake, YNP, Wyoming, USA - YL17G02_20 | ecosystem: Environmental > Aquatic > Freshwater > Lake > Sediment | place: USA: Wyoming | collected... | reverse complement strand
AACATCTACTTGGTCTTCCTGCTCATGTTCCTGATTGCCGTGGGCAGTATGATTTCCCTGCTGCTGCGCATGCGCATTTTCCAGGCCGTGAAGCTAGGCGAGACTGCCGGCTAGGCGTTCCCGGTTGGTCACCTGCTGGAGGGGTCACTGCCCATGTCAATAGCAACAAACGAGTTCCTTGGGGCAACCGACGAACACATCGTCGTCTGCGACAACTTGGTCAAGATCTACAAGGTCGCCGAGTTGGAAGTAGTCGCCCTGCAAGGCCTGGACCTGCTCGTCGAGCGGGGCGAGGTGATGGCCATCGTCGGCTCGAGCGGTAGTGGCAAGTCGACGCTGCTCAACATACTCGGTGGCCTGGACCGTCCTTCCGCCGGCAAGGTGATCGTCGATGGGCAGGATCTACTCAAGCTCAACGACTTCACGCTGAACAAGTACCGCCGCAACAGGGTCGGCTTCGTGTGGCAACAGACGGCGCGCAACCTCATCCCCTACCTGACGGCGATCGAGAACATCGAGCTGCCGCAGATGATCGCGGGCAAGTTGGCCAAGGAGCGGCGTAGGTGGGCCGAAGAGCTGCTGGAAGTAGTCGAGCTGTCGGAGCGCAAGGAGCACCGCCTGGAGCAAATGTCCGGCGGCGAGCAGCAGCGCGTCGCGATCGCGGTGTCGCTCGCCAACCACCCATCACTTCTGCTCGCGGACGAGCCCACGGGCGAAGTGGACACTGTCACCGCTAGCACGATCTTCTCGGCCTTCCGCAATCTCAACGAGCGTTACGGGCTGACCATCATGATCGTGACTCACGACCCCGGCATCGCGGGCCAGGTCGACCGAGTGGTCGCCATCCGAGACGGGCGGACGAGCACGGAGACGGTGCGCCAGGTAGACAGTGGCGCGGCCGGTGATGACGGCGAGGAGGGGGCCGGACATGGCGGTGTGTTCGCCGCCTACAAGGAGTACGTCGTTCTCGACTCGACGGGGCGTCTGCAACTCCCGCGCGAGTACTTGGAGCAGCTCGGGATACATGATCGGGCCCAGCTCGAGCTGGTCGAAGGCGGCATCTTGGTGAAACCCGCCGCGGGGCGCTTGGCACCCGTGGCCGCCGGCAACGGCGAGGGCGATCTGGACCTGGACCTCTCACTGGAGGCTGGGCGCGAGGCCGACACGCTACAGCGCGTGAGGCGGGGCCTCACCGGGTTGTTCAAGGGACGTAGGACGGGAGGTGGGCGTGGCGCTCGCTGAGAGGCTTGAGAGAGGGGGAGCCGTACCCTCGGAGGATGGCGCGCCTGTCATCAGGACCACTGAGGTGGTGCGCACGTACACCACGGGTGGGCAGCCGGTACATGCCCTGCGCGGGATCAGCCTGGAAGTCGAGCGTGGGCGATTCGTGGCGCTGAAGGGGCGATCCGGCTCCGGCAAGACGACGTTGCTCAACATAATCAGTGGATTGGACAAGCCGACGTCTGGGAAGGTTTACCTTTTTGGGATGGACATAACCGGCGAGTCGGAGAAGGAACTGATCGGGCTGCGGCGGAGGCACATCGGTTTTGTCTTCCAGTCTTTCGCTCTGATCCCGACCTTCTCGGCCTTCGAGAACGTCGATCTGATGCTGCGCATCGGCGGGTTCGGCCGGCGCGAGCGCGCTAAGCGGGTGCGCGAGTGCCTGGGCCTGGTGGGTTTGCTGAAGTGGGGCGGACATCGTCCCTACGAGTTGTCGGGCGGCCAGCAGCAGCGCGTGGCTATTGCCCGCGCCCTGGCTAACCAGCCCGAGTTGCTGGTGGCCGACGAGCCGACGGGGGAACTGGATTCGGTAACCGGTCGGCAGATCTTCGAGTTGTTCCGCGGCATCGTAGATGCCGAGGGCGTCACGCTTCTCATGGCTACGCACGACCCCACTGTCGAGGACTACGCGGACCTGATCTATGAGTTGGTCGACGGCCAGATCGTGCAGTCTAGGGACATGAGGAGCTATCTGGCGGCCCTGCGCTGAGGGCGGGGAGTCAGGAGCCAGAAGCCCATACTGCTCCCCTGACTCCTGACTGCTCTAGAAGGTGGGCTCGAGGCCCTTGCCACGCAAGGCAAGGCGGAAGCGCTCCTTGATGCGCTCCAGTGCCCCCTCGCTCTGTGCCTCGAAGCGCAACGTCAGGCGCGGCTCGGTGTTCGAGGCGCGCACCACGCCCCATCCATCCCCGAACATGACACGCGCGCCGTCGATGTCGATGACCCGGTGCTCGCGCGCGAACTCCTGGCGCAGTTCCTCCACCAGGGCGAACTTGCGCTCGTCCGGGCAGTGCACGGTGATCTCGGGCGTGCTCGGGTAGCTGGGCAGCTCTCGCACGAGCGCTGAGAAGGGACGGCTCTGGCGCGATAGCATCTCTACCAACTGAGCCGAGGTGAAGGTGCCGTCGTCGAAGTCTATCTCCGGGTCGTCGAAATAGTAGTGTCCGCTCATCTCACCGCCGAAGATAGCCTCATGTTCTCTCATGGCGGCGAGGATGAAGGGGTAACCCACGCGGGTCATGATCAGATGGCCGCCGAGCCGCTCCACTTCCTCGATGAGCATCTGCGAGACCTTGACCTCGAAGACGACGTTGGCGCCCGGGTTCTTGGGCAGCCGCTCTCGTGCCAATAGGGCCAGGAACTCGTTTGGCGTGATCGTGTTGCCCTCGTCATCCACGATGCCCAGGCGGTCGGCATCACCGTCATATGAGAAGCCGAGGTCGGCCCGGTTGGCGCGAACCGCCTCCTTGACCTGCGTGAGGTTGGCTTCCTTCATCGGGTCTGGGTGATGGTTGGGAAAAGTGCCGTCCGGCTCGGAGAAAAGCGGGATAACGTCGCAGCCGATGCCGCTGAGTACCTGTGGTGCCACCAGGCCGGCGCAGCCGTTGCCGCAGTCGGCGACGACGCGCGGCCCACCTCCCAACCGGAACTTGCCGGTCACCGTGCGGATGTAGGGCTGCACGGCGTCATCCTTGCGGGAAGTGCCGGCGCCCGTCTCGAAGTCGCCGCCGATCGCCAGACTGGCCACCTTCTGCAAGTCCTCGCTGACGAGTGGAAGCGTCCCTCGGCGTACCTTGATGCCGTTGAACTCTGGCGGGTTGTGGCTGGCGGTGATCATGATTCCGCCGTCGGTGTGGAAGTGCTTGACGGAGAAGTACATGACCGGCGTGGGCACGAGGCCGATGTCCGTGACGTCCAGCCCGGTGCTGCACAGACCCTCTATCATCGCTGATTGGTACTCGCAGGAGCTAGGCCGGACGTCGTGGCCGCAGACAACCAGCTTGGCCCCACCGCGCTTGAGGATAGTCCCCACGGCCATGCCGATGCGGTGGACCACCGAGCCGGTCAGCTCCCGGCCCACCACACCGCGTATATCGTAGGCGCGAAACATGCTGCGATCGATTGTGGCTGCTTGGGTCATGCGTTATCACTCCCGATGGCTTAGCCGGTTGAGGGAGGCGCCGGCTGGGACTGCTAGTCGAGTGCGAGGACGATGGCGCCACCACGGCTAACCTCCCACAACCATGGCGCACGCTACCTCGGCCACTATATGGACAGCCAAGGGGTCAGTCAACCGGGCGACGCGCGGCCCCGCAACCCACAACAACCTACCCTTAGTGGCTATTGGCTTGCACTCGGTGGGAAGCGGTATAATCATAGCTACGGGAGGCGATGCCCTCTCATCAAGCGAGCCCAGGAGATGTGGATGCGACTTCCTCCCGTCGCGTCTCGCCTGTTAGCCGTGGTCATGCTAGCGATGCTGATCGCCGGAGCGGGCTACTCAGGCTACTTGATCTACAGCACCGCGAAGGATGCGGTCGTCCACGCGCAGTTTCGCCTTCCCGATCCGCCGAAGATAGTCTCCGGCGAGCCACAGCCGCAGGATGCCGGAGAGCAGGTCGAAGCCCCGGCCACGCCCGGCGTTCCCGAGCCCACCCTTGATGCCACACCCGACAACCCCAAGCCAGAGCGCTTCAACATCCTCGTGCTGGGTCTGGACGTGCCTGATAGCGGCGTCGAGGCCTCTCGCACCGACACGATTATCGTAGTCTCGATCGACCCCACGGGCGGGCCGGTGACGATGCTCTCCATCCCGCGCGACCTCTGGGTACCGATTGGCCCCTATGGCGAGAACCGCATAAACACAGCCTACTTCCTGGGTGAGGTCAAGGACTATCCGGGCGGGGGTCCGGCGTTGCTGCGGGCCACGGTCGAGCAGACGTTCGGCATACACATCGATCGCTACGTGGCCGGCGACTTCGACGGCTTCGAGGAGCTGGTGGACCAATTCGGTGGCGTCATGGTCGAGGTGAAGGCCGATATCTACGACCCGGCCTTCCCGGACGGCCAAGGAGGGGTGAAGACGGTCTCCATTCCCGCCGGCACGTACAGAATGGACGGCGAGATGGCGCTGATCTATGCCCGTTCCCGCCATACCACGAGCGACTTTGACCGGGCGCAGCGTCAGCAGGCACTGTTGCTCGCCCTGCGCGACGAGGTACTCCGCCGCGAGAGCATTCCTAGCCTGATCACCAAGCTCCCGGGCCTCTACCGTACGACTACCGACTACGTTGTGACCGACCTGACGCTTGACGACCTGATCCGCCTGGCCAGGACGGCCAGCGACATAGACGTCAACAACATCGAGACGGCCGTCATCGACCATACGATGACCAATCGCTACTTCACGGACAAGGGTTGGGACGTGCTCTTGCCCATCCCGGAGAAGATAGAGCTGCTGATCGAGCGGCTGTTCCGTCAGCCGGGAGAGCCGGCGGCGGAGACGGCCGTCTACGGCCTCGAGGCCTCGCCTGAGATAGCCCGCGAGGCGGCCACCATCTTGGTAGCAAACGGCAGCGGCCGGGCCGGCCTGGCTGAGGCTACGGCCGAGTACCTGCGCGCGCAGGGCTTCACCGTTTCGCAGTGGGCCGACCTCGACAGGGGCGACTACGGCGCGACCGTGATCGTGGTCTACACCGACAAGCCCTCTACTGTCGCCGCGCTGACCTCCGCCCTCGATCTGAGCAGCGCCAGCGTGCGCTCCTCCCCAGGCAGTCCGAACCCCGAGCAAGTCAACATAAAGGTGATCCTCGGCCAGGACTTCACGCTCCCCGCGGACTAGCCCCAGCCCATAAGCACGTCACCCAGAGTGCCTGCCCGTGGCCGCCCTGTCCTCGAGCATGGTTGCGCCCCACGGCCCGTGTTGCCATTTCCCCCCAGGCGTGATATCATCGTTCTGGCTTGTGACGCGCTTCACTAACGAGCGTGGCCAGCTCGAGGCGGGTGTAGCCCTACAACGGCTGCCAATCGGTCGCTTCAGCGACCGGGGATTCTCCCCAGGGGTCAGGAGGTCTCGGCGGGTGAGACTGAGCGCGATAGCCGCCGTCGTCGGGGCAGAGGTGCTCACCGACGAGCTCGGCGTTGACGTGGACGCGTGCTGCGCCTGTGGCGCCGACCTGATGAGTGACGTGCTTACCTACACTCGCCCCGGAGCGCTATTGCTCACGGGACTGGTTAACCCTCAGGTGATCCGTACCGCTGAGATGGCCGATGTCGTGGCCATCCTCTTCGTCCGAGGCAAGCGGCCGCCCGCAGAGACCATCGACCTGGCTCGCCAGGTGGGCATCCCGCTCATGTCGGTGTCGCTGACGATGTTCAGTGCCGCCGGCCGGCTCTATGAGGCGGGGCTCCGCGGCTGCGACCTGCATGGGCGTTCGTGAGCCGATGGCCACCGGGCTGCCAAGCTCGCGAGAGATCAGCAAGGCGCAGGAGCTCGTCTACGAGCTGCAGATAGGCCAGGTTATGACCCGCAGCGTCCTCTGGGTGACACCTGACCAGACGATGCGCGAGCTAGAGGTCCTTTTGCGTGGCAGAGGAATCGGGGGAGTCCCCGTCGTGGAGGTGGACCGCCTCGCGGGCATAGTGAGCGTGTCCGATCTGATCAGATCCCTTCACAGCGGGGTCCCCGACACCAGGGTGCGAGAGTGGATGACGGCGGACGTGGTGACCGTGCGCGAAGACGATTCGGTTGTCGAAGCGGTCAGGGCGTTCGCGCAGCGCCCGGTCAGCCGGCTGGTGGTCGTGGATGACAAAGGCAAAGTGGTAGGCATTGTGACCGGCGGCGATATCACGCGCGGCCTGCTGCGCGCGATGGCCCCGGCGCACAGCCGGAGCGAGGTCGGCCGCCACCGCGCCAGCCACATCTTTCAGGATATCGTCTCAGACGACACCAGCCTGAGGTTGCGCTACAGCATCAAGCCGCGCGACTTTGGCCGCGGAGGGGAGGCGGCGAGCAAGCTGAAGCGGGCTCTGCAGCGCCTCGGCGGCTGGCCTGAGATCGTGCGCCGGGTAGCGGTGGCCACCTACGAGGCAGAGATGAACCTGGTCATCCACAGCAGCCGGGGCGGGGAGATAGTGGCGGAAGTCCGGCCCGACCAGGTTCGCGTGGCTGCCGTGGACGATGGGCCGGGCATCGAGGATGTCGAGGCGGCGCGCAAGCCCGGGTTCAGCACTGCGCCGGATTGGATCCGCGAGCTGGGATTCGGCGCCGGCATGGGCCTGAGCAATATCGAGCGCTGCGCCGATGAGTTCACCATCGAGTCAGAGCGTGGGGCGGGGACCAGGTTGGCCATCGCCGTGCGGCTGGCAGAGGAAGAGCGACTTGGCAACTCACCCACATAGCGGGTCCGACGGACGGACTGCATGAGAGTCCGCCAGGTCGCGACTGCTCTGGGCTGCCAGGTGCTCAGCGGGGCCGAGCACCTCGAGCGTGAGGTGCTCGGTGGGTACGCCAGCGATCTGCTCAGTTGCGCCATGGCCGGCGTCAAGGCAGGCGACGTCTGGGTGACGCTGCAGGCACATCAGAACGTGGTGGCCGTGGCCAGCCTCACCGGGGCCGCTTGCGTGATCATCAGCGAGGGTGCGCTTCCGGATGCCGCTACGATCACGCGGGCGGACAAGGAAGGCGTAGTGCTGCTGGCCACATCGCGAGACACATTCGCCAGCATCTTGGAGTTGGCAAAGTTGGGCGTGGGGACCCAGGGGACGTGAACGGGCATGCGCTGGCTCGCAATGGACTTGCACGTCCACACTGTGCTATCTGGCTGTGCCGACATCGAGATGGTGCCGCCGCGGATCGTGCAGGCGGCTCTGGCCCTGGGCCTGGCGGCCATCGCCATCACCGATCACAACTCGGCTGAGAACGTGGAAGCAACGCAGCAGGCAGCCCAGGGCGCCGGACTGGTCGTGTTCGCAGGAATGGAGGTTCAGACGCGCGAAGAGGTTCACCTCTTGGCGCTGTTCGGTCAGGCTGAGCAGGCGCGGGCGCTACAAGCGGCCGTTTACGAAAGGCTTCCCGCAGAGCCGAACAGACCCGAGCACTTCGGCGAGCAGTTGGTGGTGGATGCCCTCGGCAGGTACGTAGCGGCGGAACCTCGCCTTCTGCAGGTGTCCGTGTCCTTGGGGATCGAGGAGGCCGCGGTCCTCATCAGGCGGCTGGGCGGGCTGTGCCTGGCGGCGCATGTGGACAGGCCTTCCTATAGCGTCTTCGCTAACCTGGGCTTCATCCCTCCCGCTCTGCTCCTGGATGGAGCGGAAGCGTCCAAGAATGCTGATCCCGGGGAACTGGCTGCCGCGCACAAGGACCTGGCCGGCCTGGGCGTCGGCGCTTTCGGCGATGCGCACCGGCTGGCGGAGCTGACCGCGCGTACCCAGTTCTTCGTCCAGGAGCCGACTATCGAGGAAGTGGGTCTTGCCCTGCATCGGCGTCAGGGTCGAACACTTCGCGTCGCACCGATTCGCATCCGATCATCACATACCTAGGGAGAGTGTATGGGAGCTCAAGAGGCTGTGGATCTGAGCAGGCTGGAAGAGGTGTTTGCGCGCCACGGCGACGAGAGAGGGGCGCTGATTCCCGTGCTCCAGGCGGCGCAGGGCATGTATGGCTACCTGCCGCGCGAAGTGCTTGAGGAGATCGCCAAGCGCCTGAGAGTGCCCCTGAGTCGCGTCTATGGCATAGTCACCTTCTACAGCCAGTTCTACCTCACCAGGCGTGGCAAGAACGTGATCCGATGCTGTGACGGCACGGCCTGCCACGTTCGTGGGGCCGTCAACATCATCCACGCACTCGAGGAGAAGCTGGGGATCCGTGCCGGTCAGACGACACCGGACTACGAGTTCACGCTCGAGGTCGTGTACTGTCTGGGCTCCTGCGCTCTGGCACCGGTGGCCGTGGTCAACGACCACATCCTCGGCCACATGACCCCGGAGAAGATGAACCTGGCAATAGAAGATCTGCTGGCGCGGGAGCCCGAAGCCCAGGCCGCAGGTGCGTGAGCTTGCGCTTCATCTCCTCGATCTACTCCAGAACGCCGTCGAGGCCGGAGCATCCGAGGTCGGCGTCGAGGTGAGTGAGGACACCGGGCGAGATGAGCTGCTCGTGAAGGTGGTGGACAACGGCAGGGGAATGACGCGAGAGGCAGTGGAACGAGCGTTCGATTCGTTCTTCACCAGCCGGACGACCCGCCACGTTGGCTTGGGTCTGCCGTTGCTCAGGGCGGCCGCGGAACGGGCTGGCGGCGGCGTGAGCCTGACAACGAAGCCCGGACATACCGAGGTCGTGGCTCGCTTCGCTCACTCCCACATTGACAGGGCGCCGCTCGGTGACGTCGCAGGCTCGTTGGTGGCTTTCCTGCTCAACGAGAGGCACCCTCGGCTGCGCTACACCCACCGCGTCAACGGCAGGTCATTCACGTTCGACAGCGCCGAGATCGAAGAGGCGCTGGATCCGATTCCCGTGGGGAGCGCAAGTGCGATCGGTTGGCTCCAGTCCTACCTCGGCGAGAGCATCGCTTCACTCCGAGAGGGAGTGGCACCGTAAACAGCCTGAGAGGTGTGGGAATGCCGAAGATAGGCTCGATTGAGGAATTGCGGTCGCTCAAAGAGAAGGCGCTGAAGGATCTCCAGGTGCGACTGGGCACAGGCACGCGCATCACGGTTGGCTTGGGAACGTGCGGCATTGCCTCCGGCGCCCGTGAGACGATGCAGGCGATCTCGAAAGAGCTGCGAGAGCGGAACATCGAGGCGACGATCAACACCGTGGGCTGCATCGGGATGTGTTTCCGAGAGCCGCTGGTTGACATCGAGCAGGCCGGGATGGCGCGCATTACCTACGGCAACGTCACGGCCGACAAGGTCTCGCGGATCATCGAGGAGCACATGATCAAGGGCGCGGTTATCGAAGACTGGGTCGTCGGCCGTCTGGGGAGCGGAGGGCAGTAATGGCAGTGTCTTGTCGAGCCCACGCATTGATCTGTGGGGGCACCGGCTGCAGCGCTTCAGGGTCAACCGAGGTCGCTGAAGCGCTGGCCAGGGAGATCGAGCAGCGCGGTCTGAGCGACGAGGTGAGGGTCGAGCCCACCGGCTGCCGTGGCTTCTGCTCCATGGGTCCGGTGATGATCATCTATCCCGAGGGGACGTTCTACTGTCAGCTCAAGGTGGAGGACGTCCCCGAGCTGGTCGAGGAGACGCTCGTCAAGGGCCGTATCGTCGAGCGTCTTACGTATCACGAGCCGCACACGCATCAGTCCTTGCCTCATTACAGCGAGATCCCCTTCTACCGGAAGCAGGTTCGGGTCGCTCTACGCAACTGCGGCCTGATCAATCCCGAGGAGATCGAGGAATACGTTGCGCGCGATGGCTATCTAGCCCTAGCCCAAGTCCTGGCGGAGATGACGCCCGAGCAGGTCATCGCCGAGGTGAAGCGCGCCGGGCTCCGCGGCCGCGGAGGAGCCGGTTTCTCCACGGGGATGAAGTGGGAGTTCGCCCGAGCGGCTAAGGGAACCAAGAAGTACGTTATTTGCAATGCCGACGAAGGCGACCCCGGCGCCTTCATGGACCGGAGCATCCTCGAAGGTGACCCGCACAGCGTCATAGAAGGCATGCTCATCGCCGGCCATGCTATCGGCGCCGACGAGGGCTACATATACTGCCGGGCGGAGTACCCGTTGGCCATTCGTCGCCTGCGCACGGCCATCGCCCAGGCGGAGGACTACGGCTTCCTGGGGCAGGGCATCCTCGGCAGCGACTTCAACTTCCGCCTACACATAAAAGAGGGGGCGGGCGCCTTCGTCTGCGGGGAAGAGACGGCGCTGATGGCCTCCATCGAGGGGCGCCGCGGAGAGCCGAGGCCGCGACCGCCGTTCCCGGCCGTGTCCGGCCTGTGGGGCTGCCCGACGAATATCAACAACGTGGAGACCTGGGCCAACGTGCCCCCGATCATCAACAGAGGAGCCGATTGGTTCGCCTCGATCGGCACGGAGAAGAGCAAGGGCACCAAGGTCTTTGCCCTCACCGGCAAGGTGAACAACACCGGCCTGGTCGAGGTGCCGATGGGCATCTCGCTGGGCGAGATCATCTTCGATATCGGCGGCGGCATCCCAAAGGGCAAGGAGTTCAAAGCGGTGCAGACGGGGGGGCCTCTGGGCGGCTGCCTGCCGTCTTCCCAGCTCAACACGCCCATAGACTATGATTCGCTGGCACAAGCGGGCGCCACCATGGGTTCCGGCGGCATGATCGTCGTGGACCAGGACATGTGCATGGTCGAGCTCGCTCGTTTCTTCCTGACCTTCGCCTCCGCCGAGGCCTGTGGCAAGTGCATTCCCTGTCGCGTCGGTGGGCAGAGGATGCTCGAGATACTGGTGCGCATCACGGAAGGACGGGGCACGGAAGAGGACCTGAGCATGCTCGAGGCTCTCGCCGAAGAGATGAAGGATGCTTCCCTCTGCGCCCTGGGGCAACTGACTCCCTCGCCCGTGATGAGCACCATGCGCTACTTCCGGGACGAGTACCTGACGCACATCCGCGACCGGCGCTGCCCCACGGGCACCTGCCAGGTGCTGACGAAGGCGCGCTGCATCAGCGCTTGTCCCGCCGGAATCGACATCCCTACGTACGTAACGCTGACCTCGCAGGGACGCTACGACGAGGCCCTCGAGGTGCACAGACAGCGCAACCCGTTCGCTCTTGCCTGTGGGCGAGTGTGCCCGGCCTTCTGCGAGCAGCGCTGCCGGCGCGGCGACGTGGATGAACCTGTCGGCATCCGCCTGGTCAAGCGCCTCATGGCGGACAATGCCCTCGAGAAGGAATGGACCCCGCCGCGGTTGGACTCGGACAAGGATGAGAAGGTGGCCGTCGTCGGCGCCGGCCCTGCCGGCCTGACGGCGGCGCTGCGCCTGGCCCAGCTCGGCTACAAGGTGACGGTGTTCGAAGCACTGCCGGTGCCGGGCGGGATGATGGCCGTGGGCATTCCGGAATACCGGCTGCCCAGGGATGTGCTGCGGATCGAGATCGACAACGTCATCCGCGCGGGCGTGGACATCCGCTGCAACCAGCGCCTGGGCAAGGACTTCTCCCTGGAGGACCTGCTCGAGCGCGACGGATACGATGCCGCCATTCTGACTATCGGAGCCCACAAGGAGCGAGCGCTGGATCTGGCCGAGGCGGGCGCCATCGAGACATACGGCGCCGCTGACTTCCTGCGCAAGGTAGCGTTGGGGGAGCCACCGAAGCTCGCCGGCAGGCGCGTCGCCGTGATCGGCGGCGGCAACGCGGCAATCGACTCCGCGCGTACGGCCTGGCGCCTGGGTGCCTCTGAAGTGCACGTGGTCTACCGGCGCGACAGAGAAGACATGCCTGCCCACAGCGAGGAGATCGCAGCGGCAGAGGAAGAGGGCGTGGTGTTCCACTACCTCGCCAACCCGAGCGCCTGTCGCCTGGCCGAGGACGGGACGGTGGGCCTCGAGTGCGTGGCCCAGGCGCTGGGTGATTTCGATTTCAGCGGTCGCCGTCGCCCCGAGCCCATCCCGGGCAGCGAGTTCGTCCTCAACGTAGACGTGGCCATTGGCGCTATCGGTCAGACACCCGACACCCAGGGTCTGGCCGAAGCAAGTGGCCTCAGGGTCAATCGGGGCGGCATGATCGCGGTCAACGGAGGGCAGCTCACTTCGCGCGAGCGCGTGTTCGCTGCCGGCGACGCCGTCAGTGGCCCGGCCTCCGTCGTGGAGGCCGTGGCGCAAGGCAATCAGGTCGCCGCCGCCGTCGACCATTTCCTGCGGACGGGGGAAGCGGCGCATACACGCTACGAGACCGAGTACCACTTCGCCGAGGCTGCCTGGCAACCCGACGACTACGCTACCGCGAAACGGCCCGAACCTCGGATGCTACCGGTGGCATTGCGCCGAGGCAGCGCCCGCGAGGTGGAGCAGTTGTGGGATGAGCGCCAGACTCAGGAGGAGTGCAAGCGCTGCCTGCGCTGCGACTTGGATTGGCAGAAGCTCATGCGGGCTCGCGCGGCCGAGCAACAGGCCGCCCTCGAGCAGGCGCTCTAGCGCCCGGCGCGCTGACCAGCGGCGATCAGGAGGACTGATGGGGTCCCTTACGATATGCATCAACGGCCAGGAAGTGCAGGCTGAAGAGGGGAGCACGGTGCTCGAAGCGGCCAAGGCCGCCGGGGTAGACATCCCGACTCTGTGTCACCATCCCGCCCTGGAGAACTGGGGCGGCTGCCGCATGTGCCTGGTGGAAGTCGAGCCGCGCGGGCTGCTGCACTCGGCCTGCACCTTCCCTGTCTCCCCGGGCCTACGTCTTCAGACGCACTCGGAGAAGGTCGTGCGAGCGCGTCAGTACGTGCTGCAGTGGCTGTTCTCTGAGCGCAGCCACTATTGCATGTACTGCCCCTCAAGTGGTGAATGCGATCTGCAGTCGCAGGCGTACAAGCACGGCCTCGAGCACTGGACCTGGAACGCGCCCAACAAGCGCCTGCCGCTCGACGCCTCGCGACAGCACTTCATCTACGATCACAGTCGCTGCATCCTCTGCCGGCGTTGCGTGCGTGCCTGCGGGGAGATATCGGCGGTGCACACGCTGGGGATGGGTCAGCGTGGCGCTAAGACCACCGTGGTCGCCGACCTCAACGCTCCCTTCAACTCCTCGACCTGCATCTCCTGCGGCACTTGCCTGCAAGTCTGCCCCACCGGAGCACTCATAGACCGGCGCAGCGCCTACATGGGCCGCACCGACCAGTTGGAGGCGACGAAGAGCACCTGCGCCGGCTGCTCAATTGGCTGCGGCATCGTCGGCCGCACGCGCAACAACCAGTTGCTCCGCATCGAGGGCGACTGGGACGCGCCGGTGAACGGCGGTCTGCTCTGTCGCCTCGGCCGCTTCGAGCCGCTCTACGTCACCGCTCAGCGGGTGACCGCGCCCATGCGCAAGGTGGGAGGGCAGCTCCAGCCCTGCAGTTGGGAAGAGGCGTTGGCTGCGATCGCGTCGAGAGCCAATGGGTCAACGTCCCTGCTCGTCTCCAGCCGGGCAACCAACGAGGAGATGGACGCCGCCAAAGAGGCAGGGGCGGCGGCAGTGGCGCTCTACGGTGGCGCGGCTTGCCAAGCGGCTCCGGGCCAGGCGGCGAACCTGTCCGACATACCCCGGGCCAAAGCGATCGTCGGCATCGAGGCTGACCTGGACGGTGAGCACGAGGTGGCCGCCTGCTTCGCGCGCCGTGCCCTCGACAACGGCGCCCGGCTCTACCTGCTCGGCGGGCAGGCCGACAAGCTCGCTTTGCTGGCCAGGCTGAGCGGCGACGCCAGCCGCGCGGGCGAGGTGGCGGCGGAAGTCGCCGCGGCCGGCGACGCCGTCGTGCTCTATGGGCCGGCGGCGAAGGCGGAGACTCTCGCCTCCTTCGCCGACGTGCCCGGAGTTCGCTTCCTTGGGCTGCCGGCCGGCGCCAACACTGCCGCGGCGGTCGCTCGGGACCTGGCTCAGTCTGACGGCGGGCGCTGCGGCTTGCTCTATGTGTACGCTGCCGACGACGCACAGGCGTCCACGCCTGAGGCCAAGGCAGACTTCCTCGTTGCCCATGCCTGCTACCGCAGCGCGCTCACCGAGGCGGCAGATGTGGTGCTACCCTCGCTGCACTGGAGCGAGAAGGAAGGCCACCTGACCAACCTCGAGGGCAAGGTGCAGGCGCTGCACCGCTTGGTGGAGCCCGCCGCCGGCCTGCGCGACGATCGCGACGTGCTGGCAGCGGCGCTGGGCGCCTCTCAGTCAGGAGGATGTGATGGCGAAGCCTAAGATCGCGACAGACTGGATGGGAGCCTGCTCCGGCTGCCACATGTCGCTTCTGGATATGGACGAGAGGCTGGTCGAGCTGCTGGGAAAGGTAGAGCTGACCTCCAGCCCGATCACCGACCTCAAGGTGCCGCCTGAGAGCGGCGTCGACGTCGGCGTGCTCGAGGGCGCTGTCAACAACACGGACAACGAGCACGTCGCCAAGCGAATGCGCCAGCGCTGCAAGATCCTGGTCGCCATCGGCGACTGCGCCGTCTTCGGCGGCATACTCGGCATGCGCAACTTCGAGCCGGCCTATGTGGCCCTGGAGCGCGCCTACGAAGGCGCGGACACGACCGTTGACGGCAAGGTCCCCGACTCGCCCGAGATCATGCGGCCGGTCGTTAACCGGGCGGTCAACGAGGTGGTGAAGGTCGATGTGCACGTGCCTGGCTGCCCGCCGCGGGCGGACGTGCTCTACTATGTGCTCTCCGAGCTAGCCGAGGGGCGCATCCCGAAGCTGGACGAGACCAAGCTAACCTACGATTGACCTGTGGCTGCCTGAGGGAGAGATAGCATGACGCGTAAGATCACGATCGAGCCCGTCACCAGGATCGAGGGCCACGCCAAGGTCACGATTCACCTCGGTGACGACGGCAAGGTGCGGCAGGCATACCTGCACGTGAACGAATTCCGCGGCTTCGAGAAGTTCAGCGAAGGACGCATGTTCTTCGAGATGCCCTCGATCACGCCGCGCATCTGTGGCATCTGCCCGGTTAGCCACCACCTCGCCTCGGCGAAGGCCACCGACGCCATCATCGGCGTGCAGCCGACGCGGACGGGCAGCATGCTGCGCGAGTTAATGCACATGGGGCAGATCATCCAGTCCCATTCCATGCACTTCTTCGAGTTGGCGGGGCCGGACCTGCTGCTCGGCTTCGACGCCGAGCCGGCCAAGCGCAACGTGGTCGGGTTGGTGGAGGCTAACCCGGCGCTGGCGCTGAAGGCCGTGAGCCTGCGTAAGTACGGTCAGGTAGTCATCCGGCTGCTGGGCGAGAAGCGCATCCATCCGGAGTTTGCCGTGCCCGGCGGGGTCAATGCCGCCCTGAAGCCAGAGGCGCGCGACCAGATGCTGGCCGGCGCCGAGGAGATGAAGGGTTA
>Ga0315274_10008028_pt1 | contig 15267 bp, 8 predicted proteins | sample YL17G02_20_MG_FD_203700 | JGI IMG/M metagenome (GOLD analysis project Ga0315274, IMG submission 203700) | Sediment microbial communities from Yellowstone Lake, YNP, Wyoming, USA - YL17G02_20 | ecosystem: Environmental > Aquatic > Freshwater > Lake > Sediment | place: USA: Wyoming | collected... | reverse complement strand
TGGCCCAAGCCGCATTGCGTCAGGCGGCGGTGACGCCAACCAACCTCGACGCCGTGGCCGCCACGCGAGGCCCGGGATTGCCGAGCGCCCTGCTGGTTGGACTCCGAGCCGCCCAAGCTGTCGCGTTTGCCCTCGGGAAACCGTTTCTGGGTGTTCACCACCACGAGGCCCATCTCTACTCGCCCTGGATCGGAGGCGAGCCACCCGCCGCGGATTTTGCTACGTTCCAGCCTAACGTGTCCCTGGTGGTCAGCGGCGGCCATACCCTGCTCGTCCTGGTGGAAGCGGAGCTGCGGCACCGCTTGCTCGGTTCTACGGTGGACGATGCCGCGGGTGAATGCTTTGACAAGGCGGCCAAGCTGATTGGCCTGCCCTATCCCGGCGGGCCGGCGTTGGACCGCCTCGCCCAGGAAGGGAATGCTCGAGCGTTCGTCTTCCCCCGGCCGATGCTGAACGATCCAGGCGACGACTTCAGCTTCAGCGGCCTCAAAACGTCCGTGCGCTACTTCCTCCGCGACCATCCCGAGATTCTGGACGATGGCCAACGCCTGCGCGATTTGTGCGCCAGCGTCCAGTCGGCGATCGTGGACGTGCTGGTGGGCAAGACGATCAAGGCGGCCCGGCGCTGCGGGGTCCGCTGCGTGACCGCGTCCGGCGGCGTGACGTGCAACAGTTCCCTGCGCGCGGAACTCGCCGCCGCCTGCCAGCGGCATGTCTTCACGCTGCGCCTGGCCGACCGCGCCTTCTGCACGGACAATGCGGCCATGGTGGGCGTGCTGGCCGAGCGGAAACTGCAGCACGGCGAGGCGCCGTCGGACCCAGACGAGGAAATCCAACCAAGCTGGGCGTTAGCGTGAGACCATCGCTTCCGCTCAACCTCCCTCACCGCCCGGTTAGAGCCTGTCTGAAAGAGGTAGGGCGAATCGTCCCGATGAGCCGTTTCCGGCGAACCCATCCCCACGCCAGCTCGGCAGGGACGCCTCGCCCTACCGAATCTGCAATTCTCAAGCAGGCTCTTAAAGAATCGGGACCTTCTCGGGAACCACCTGGAAGAAGCGGGTGAGGTCGCGGTCGCTGTCAGCCACCGCGGGTTTCATCACCGTCCAGTCGTTGAGCCGGGCGATCTGGGCGGTGTTGGGCTCGAGCCAGCGCCAGACCTCGACATGGCCGTCGGCGAAACTGACGGTTCCGGCGTTGCCATGGCGCGTCGCCGGGAAACTCACCCAGGTCCAGAGCGGGGCGCCAAACAGGGTGAGGTGGTCGCGCGCGTTGATGCCAAAGGCGCTCTGTTGAATGCTCTTTTCGTTCTCGTCAATGAACACCGCGGCGCGAGCCGGTCCCGGGTTCTGAATCTGGCCGAACTTGTGCCAGCACAGGGGGTACTCCGGGTGCGCCGGATCAGGCCGGAAATTCATGTACATGCTCATCGAAACGCTGCGGGTGCGCGGCAGACGGCCCTGGTCGCGCACCGTGGATTTGTCCGCCGGGCAACGGTAGATGCCGAGGGAATGGTTGTAGGGATACAGGACGCCGCGCTGGAGATTGGTAGGCGTGGTGTCGGTCCAGGCGTTGCCCTGGAGCCAGGAACTCGCGTCCGCCGTCCAGCCTTCGCGGTTGCCGATGTCACCGGGGTTCATCGCGACGTTGCCGGGCAGTTGATCCGCGTTGTCCTCGCCATACAACTGCCAGCAGAGTTGGAGCTGCTTGAGATTGTTCAGGCAAGCGGTGGACAGCGCCTTCGCTTTCGCCTTGCTCAGGGCCGGCAGCAGCATGCCGGCAAGGATCGCAATGATGGCGATGACAACCAGCAGTTCAATCAGCGTGAAGGCGCGAGGAACCGATACGATCCGCCCGCCCACCGGTTTCGGTTCGATGACGAACCGCTCGCGCCGTTCTGCGTGCCAGCGGTCGGAAGGTTTCAGTGTGCGCATGGCCTTATCCGGTCACTGAACCTCTGAGACACGACACGGCCCCGCTCTGTTACACCGGTCGCTCAACGTGGGAGCGCCGCCGCGGCCCCGACCACCCCTCAGTCGACTCGGGGTTCGGGAGGAGGCACGACAGGCGCTTTGGCCGGCGCCATAGAACTGTGAATCGGTGTGTTCGTGGTAACAGCCGAAGGCTGGAGTTCGAGGTCCACCGACTCGCCATCGGGAGCGATGCGTGGGTGAAGGTCGATACGCATCAGCATTCCCGCTTCCTGATCATCCCTAAGCATCCATCCCCACTGGATGCGCTCGCCGTCGAGAACGGTTGACAGGGAAGCGTTCGAGATTCCGGAACCCTCGGTGTCTTGAAGCGCTGTGCGAAGGTCCTCAACCTGTTCCGGAGTGAGAACTCCAGACAGCGTGCTGCGCCGTGCATCGCTCCTCGAACGATCCCAACCGATCTGATTCCAGAAGCTCTCCGGCGCTTCGAGCACTTGAGCCTGTACCACCACTTGCCGCCGGTCAGACCCGACGTCGCCTGCTTTGACGGCAGGCGTGGCCAAAACATAGCTGCGCTTTCCTTCCTTAGACCATCCCCCCACGACCAAGGTGTGCCCGCGGTTCACGCGATTCGTCAACGCCGCCGTGAACAGGATCGAGTCTGTTTCGCCGGTTCCCGGCGCCGGTTCCGGCTCATCGCCCGTGGCGGCGCCCGTGCCTGATCGTTGACGGAGTTCCTGGGCGAGCTGCGAAACCCGTCCGCGGAGACTGAGCAGTTCCAAGTGCTCCTTGCGCAGTCGCCGCAGTTCAGGGTTGGAGGTGCCGCTCTCACCCGTGCCGCGGCGAGCCCCCAGCAGACGTTGACCCTCGCGTGAGGATGCGCGGAGAGCCGCTAGTTCGCGGCACAGGGATACGTTCTGCGTCCAGAGGAGCATCAACGGAATGCCCAGCGCGGCGGCGACTGCAAGGACGATGAGTTTGGTCTTGGTCATAGCTTGAAGAAGGGGGAAGGCGAGACCGGTGGCTGCAGCCGCCGAAGCCCCTGTCAAAGACGTTGCGGCGATTGAGATTGCCAGACCGGCTGGTGCCGACTGCATCGCGCCGCTCGTCAGCGCTACCCCCAAAGCGGCGCCCGTCAGCGTAACGCCGCGTCGCTCGAGCCTCGCGCGGAGCCGCTCCAACGCCCGGGCGACCCGCTTTCTTGCGGCCTCTTCGCTGACCCCGAGGGCAGTCCCGATGGCTTGTAAGTCTCTGCGCTCAAAGAATCGCAGGAGGACGGCGTCACGGTCGATCGTGCTCAGTTCTCCGATGGCGGAGTCCAGAACGGGACTGAGCAGGTCCCAGTCGGGCGCGGATTCCTGGGCGGGAGCATGCATCACCATGGCCTCCTGTTCTCGAGCTCGACGCCGGCGCTCGCCGCGAACGACCTTGGCGGCGGCGAAGCGGGTGGCCTGATGCAGCCAGCCGGCAAGGACCACGCGGGGCGACAGCGACCGCGCTTTACGGGCCAGATCGCTGAAAACCATCTGCGGGACGTCGCGGGCCAAGTCCGGGTCCCGGAGTTGGCGGACGGCTGTGGCGTAAACGAGGCCGATGTAGCGATTCACCAGCTCCGTAAACGCCGCCTCCGAACTCGCTTCCCCATACTGTCGCAAGAGCTCTTGGTCCTGGGTCGTGGCGTTCACTCACCCATATAACACCCGCAGAATCCAAAAGGGGACACGAACCGCTCACCGGATGGGTTCGCTGCCCTGATTGGCGGCCGCGTTCGCCGTCTGGCTTCGGCTGAATTCGCCCGAGCTTACGGTTTTCTGTTCAAGTACCCCCATCCCGGGCGTGAGTCCAAGCGAAACCCTGGTCGCCGAACGAGCACGCAGACGCCCTGCTGTTCACGGGGCCGGTTTCTACGAAGAGGGAACGGTTACCCAACACCAGCGGGAGTGCATCTGCGGTTTTCATGTTCGCTGCTTGTCCGGAAGGAGATCGGCCGCTAACGTGTTTCCCACACGATGCAACGGTGCTCCATCTGTCAGGCACGCCTATGGCACGCGTAACTTTCAGAATCCACTACGACACCCGCTGGGGCGAATCGCTCCTGCTCGAACGGAGGTTCCCGGCGGCGGACCCGGCGGCCGAGACGCCGCTACGCCCAGACCCAGGTCTCCCGATGCAATACGCCGGAGCCGGTTACTGGGCGCTGTCGCTCGAGGACTGCGAACCCGGCACGGCGATCGAATACCGGTATGTGTTCCGTGACAGCGCCGGGGAGGGCACGCCCGAACCGCTCTTCCGACAATTGAAGGTGGTCGGCACTTCGCTGAGCGTGTTCGACGAATGGCTCCCTCCTGAACTGCCGGAGTCGGCGTTTCGCCGACAGGCCTTCGCCGGAATCATCTTCAACCCGGGAACGAGGGACGCTCCCTCTACCGGCGAGAACCGCGGGCGCACGTTGAAGCTCACCTTGAACGCTCCGCGAGTGATGCCGCGCCACCGCATCTGCGTGTCGGGGAGCAGTGCCTTCCTCGGGAACTGGGATCCGGCCCGGGCGCGGGTCATGTCGGGAAGCGGTTATCCGCTTTGGGAAATCGAGATTCCGATCTCCGACGCGGCGGCTCCCCACGAGTTCAAGTTCGGTCTCTGGAGTGAAGCGGAGCATCGGCTCGTGCATTTCGAAGCCGGAGAGAATCGGCGGCTCGAGCATCTTCCGGCCGACGAGCAAGTGATCGTGGTCAACTGCGCCTACTTCCGCCAGGCCATGCCGTGGAAGGGCGCCGGGGTGGCGATCCCGGTGTTCGCACTGCGCAGCGAACACGGCTACGGCATCGGTGAGTTCGCGGACCTCGCCCCGTTTGCCGAATGGGCCGCCGGGTGCGGGATGCACCTGGTGCAAGTGCTCCCCATCAATGATACCTCCGCGGATTTCACCTGGCGGGATTCCTATCCCTACAAGGCGATCTCGACGGCGGCGCTGCATCCCATCTACCTGAACCTCCAGCGCCTGTTCGACGAGTACCGGCTTCCGTTGCCCGAAGGCTATCTGGCGAAACGCGACGCGCTCAATCGCCTGCCGCAGGTGGACTACGAAGCCGTGCTCAAGGACAAGCTCGACTATCTGCGGCAACTCTACGCCACGGTGGGCACCCGGACGCTGCGGAGCCGGCGCTTCAAGTTGTTCCTGCGCGAGCAAGGCGAGTGGCTGAAGCCCTACGCCGCCTTCTGCCGGTTGCGCGATTGCTATGGGACCGCCGACTTCTCGCAGTGGGGCGAACACGCCGTTTACTCGGCGAAGAAAATCCAGGCCTGGTTCAAGCCGGGCGCGCCCGAATACGACGAGGTGATGTTTCATGCCTTCGTCCAGTATCACCTGAAGGCGCAGCTCGACCGCGTCCTGGAGTCCGGGCACGCGCACGGCGTGGCTTTCAAGGGCGACCTGCCCATCGGCATCGATCGCTGCAGCGTCGAGGCGTGGACCACACCGGCACTGTTCCACATGGACCGCCAGACCGGCGCGCCACCGGACAGCTTCTCCGCGCTCGGCCAGAACTGGGGTTTCCCCACCTACGACTGGCCGCGCATGGAGGCCGAGGGCTACGCCTGGTGGCGGCAACGCCTGGCCCGCATGTCCGCCTGCTTCGACGCCTTGCGGATCGATCACATCCTCGGCTTCTTCCGCATTTGGGAAATCCCGCGCGATCAGACCGAAGGCATCCTGGGCCACTTCAACCCGGCCCTGCCGTTGAGCCGCGAGGAGATTCGGGAACTTGGCTTCGCCCGCGACGTCGCGAAGTTCACCGTTCCCTCAGTCGCCGAGCCGGACCTGCCGCAGTTCTTCGGCGAAGCCGCTGCCCGGGTGGTCAGCGAAGTCCTGTTCCGCGACGACGACGGCTTCTTCCGTGTCAAACCCGAGTTCGCCTCCGAGGCGGCGCGAGAGAAGTGGATCGCGACGGCTCTCCATGAACCGTTCCTGGCGCCGGCATCCTTGCCGGCGCCTGAGGTCGAGGGGCGACTCGCCGGCAAGGATGCCGGCGCTCCCAGGTTCGTGGTCCCAGTGCGCATTCAGACCTTGGAGGTCACAGCTTTCCCGGAACCCCGGGCCGCGGCCCTTACCGAAGGCCTGAAGCGGTTGAGCTATGAAGTGCTGTTCGTGGCCGACCCCGATCAACCGGAGCGGTTCCATCCTCGCATCGCCCTCCAGGACACGGCCGTGTTTCAGTCGCTGGAACCCGCCGAGCAAGTCGCGTTGCAGACTTTGCACGACGACTTCTTCTATCGGCGGCACACCCGGTTCTGGGAAGCCGAAGCAATGAAGAAGCTGCCGGCGTTGATGGACGCCACCCAAATGCTGATCTGCGGCGAGGACCTCGGGATGATTCCCGATTCGGTGCCGGTGGTGCTCAAGCGGTTGGGCCTGCTCAGTCTCGAGGTGCAGAGCATGCCCAAGCGGCTTGGCCAGCGGTTCGGCAATCCGTCTGAGTACCCCTACCTGTCGGTTTGCACGACTTCGACCCATGACACGCCGACCGTGCGCGGTCGGTGGGAGGAGGACGCCGCGACACGGCAGGCGTTCTGGCGTGAGGTCATGCATCAGGACGGCGAAGCGCCCGGCGAGTGCACGCCTGAGGTCTGCCGATCCGTGATCGAGCGGAGCCTGGCCGGCGGTTCGATGTGGTGCATCCTGCCGCTGCAGGACTGGCTGGCGATCGATCCGCAGCTCCGCCACCCGGTCGCGGCGGAGGAGCGGATCAACGTGCCGGCGATTCCACGGCATTACTGGCGGTACCGGATGCATCTAACTGTCGAAGGACTGCTGGCCGTCGCGGAGTTCAACCAGCGGGTTGCGCGGATGATCGCCGAGTCGGGCCGGAGTCCTGCGAGTTGACCTGAGCCAACCGAACCCGACTTTGCGCACTCCTCCCTTTGGACAACTTCATGTTGCATATGCAACACGAAGTTGTCCGGATCCTCGATCCCATGAGAGCTCGTTGCGCCGCTCACAGCTCAGCCTGAATACGCTTGCTTCGACTCCCGCGGGATGCTGAATTGTCACCGGTTCCGCAACACGCGCCTGCGCCTATGAACAAACCGCGTCTCTCCTTCTGGCAGATCTGGAACATGAGCTTCGGCTTCATGGGCATCCAGTTTGGCTGGGGTCTCCAGATGGCCAACATGAGCCCCATCTACAAATACCTGGGGGCCTCGGACGAGCAGATTCCCCTCCTGTGGCTCGCCGCGCCGCTCACCGGGTTCATCGTGCAACCCATCATCGGGGCCATGAGCGACCGGACCTGGGGACCTCTTGGGCGGCGGCGCCCGTATTTCCTCGTCGGCGCCCTCCTGAGTTCGCTCGCGCTGGTGCTCATGCCGAACTGCGGCGCCTTGTGGATGGCGGCAGGGCTCCTGTGGATCCTCGACGCCTCCATCAATGTGTCGATGGAGCCGTTCCGGGCGTTCGTGGCCGACAAACTGCCGGAGGAACAGCGCGGCACGGGCTTCGCCATGCAGAGCTTCTTCATCGGCGTGGGCGCGGTCATCGCGGGATTGCTCCCCTGGATGCTGAAGAACTGGTTCGGCGTGACGAGCGACACGGGGGGGGCCAACGTGATCCCGCTCAACGTCAAGCTCGCCTTCTACCTCGGCGCGGCCGCATTCCTCGCCGCAGTGCTCTGGACCATCTTCTCGACGACCGAGTATCCGCCGGAGGACATGGACGCGTTCCGTCGCAAGCAGGCCGAGCGTCAGGGCCTGGCGCATCTGCTGGCAGAGATTCCTGATGCGCTACGCCAGATGCCGGGCACGATGAAGCGGCTCGCCTTGGTGCAGTTCTTCACCTGGCTGGGTTTGTTCTGCATGTGGTTGCATTTCTCCAACGCGGTGCCAGTGGTGTTCGGCACGAGCGACAAGGATTCGCCGCTGTTCAAGGCCGGCGCGGAATGGGCCGGGGTCTGCTATGCGGTCAAGGACGCGGTAACGTTCGTGGCGGCGTTCGCGCTGATGGCCGTGGCGCGGAAGTGCGACCGGCGTCGAGTCCATGGCGTCTGTCTTGCCCTCGGCGGGATCGGCCTGTTAAGCGTCGGGCTCATTCATGGCGAAGCGCAGAAAAACCTGCTGCTGGTGGCGCTGGCCCTGGGCGGCGTGGCCTGGGCATCGATCCTCTCCATGCCCTACGCCATCCTGGCCGGGTCGCTGCCGCCGGAGCGGATGGGCGTTTACATGGGGATCTTCAACTTCTTCATCGTGCTGCCGGAAATCCTCGCTGCGCTCACCTTCGGCCCGCTGGTGAAGCACCTGCTGGGCGGGAACCTCGTCCACGCGGTCATGGCGGGCGGCGTGTTCATGATCATCGCCGCGTTCCTGGCCCAATGGGTGAAGGCGTCGCCCGCGACGAGAGCTGGCTAGCCCGCAGGACATTCCATTTGACCCCGTGAAGATTCTTCCGCTTCTCGCATCAGCGCTGGCGTTTGGGTGGGTTGGTGACTCGCAGCTAGCCGCCCTAGTCCGCTTCTCTCTGCTGAAGCCGCCGCCTCGCAAGAGCCGCTGGGCCGGATTGTCCACCGATGACGTGATCTAGCTGCTCATGCCGGATCGCTTTGCCAAGGTCGATCCGAACAACGATGACCCGATGAACGCCGCCGTGCTCGTTGGTTGCTCGATGGTCCTGGCCGGGCTGTGCGTGGGACTCGTGTCGAAGGACGTGGACCGGTTCGGTGAGTTGATGGCGGCGTAGAGGCGAACCCTCGAGAAGCCGGCGGAGGGCGGCCGTCCTCGGGCGCAGCGTCGATCGAACGCCCGATCCGCCGGGGACCACCTCCCTCCCCCATCACACACCCCACGTTGCTGCGCCCGGGGACGGGCGCTCTCCTCTGCGTCAACTGAGAACTCGGATGCACCGCTGCGGTCGTGAAACGTCTTGACAGCCCCCGGGCACGCAGAGAAATTGAGCCCGTAAAGCACCTCACCCGCGGCAACCATCGCCAGGCGGTGCTCTCTCTTAATCGATAGGCTCATGCGAATACGAACAATGAAACACTTCCAAGTCGCCAAGTTGTTGAGCGTGGCCGTGTGGGCGGCCCTGGCACAGGTGAACTGGGCCCAGGCGCAGGTCATCGCCAATTCGACCAACGAGTTTTCAGGCGTGCAGGGGCAGGACGGGTGGTACTACGGTTACCGCGACGTCACGGTGGACGGGAAGGGGATCGACTACGACGCCAACGCGGACTTCATCCCGTTCGACGTTTCGATGTGGACGGGGACCGAGTGGGATCTGGATTCCCTCGGAGCCGCCCCGTGGACGATGCTGGGCAGCGAGACGGTCCACCCGAACAGCCTCGACAACGGCGCGGAACACTGGGCAATCCGCCGCTGGGTCGCCAGCGAGCTGAGCGGCCCGACCTGGGTCTCGGTCGTCTGGAACGTCCGCAAACAGAATCTCTCCGGTAACGGTGTGACCGGCGCCTTGCACGTGAATGGCGCTCGCGTCCAATCCGCAGCCATCGCCGGCAACGACGGCACCGGCGCAACCCTAACCTATTTCGTCCGTCCCAGTCCCACGGACAAGCTCGACCTCATTCTCAGCCCCGTCGGCCCGACCGGCGCTACCGATGATGGTGCCGACGGCTCCTACAACTGGATGCAGATCGAGATACTGGCGGATACCGACGGCGACAGTCTGCCGGATGCCTGGGAGAACTTGTACTTTCCCGGTGACTTGACAAAACTCTCCGGTACCGGCGACTTCGATAGCGACGGCCTGACCGACGGAGCGGAGATGCTGAGAAGCACGGATCCGACCAAAGCCGACACCGATAACGACGGTCTAGGCGACGCCGTGGAGACGAATACCGGTGTTTATGTCAGCCCGACCAACACCGGCACCGACCCCTTGAAGCCGGACACGGACAATGATGGGCGCAAGGACGGAGACGAGGTTAACGGGACACCCACCACTGACCCTTTCGACGCCGACAGCGACGACGACACCTATCTGGACGGTGACGAAGTGGCGACCGGGCACGATCCGAACAACGCCGCCGACAACCCCGAAACGACGGCGATCGCGAACTCCGTCAGTGAATTCACCACGGCCGGCACCCAGGGTGAAAACGATTGGTACTATGGTTATCGGAACTACACCAAAGACGGTGGCGGTGAGAACTACAATGCGGACACGGGCTTCATCGCCTTTGACCCTGCCACCCAGTGGAACGGCTCCATGTGGGACCTGGATCCCGTCGCTGAGAACCCCTGGACCGAGCTCGCTGCGGAAACCACCCATCCGAACAGCAGTACTGCCGCAAACCCCTCTGGATACGACACCGGGGTCCACTGGACCATCCGCCGCTGGGTCGCCACTGAGGTTACCCAGGTCAAGCCGCTCGCCGTGCGATGGCACGTCCGCAAGTCGAACACAGGCGGTGGAAACGGCGTGACCGGTGCCCTCTATATCAACGGCCAACGGAAGGATGCCGTCGTGATCGCAGGTACCGATGGGACGGGGATTGTTCACACCTACTACGCCAACGTGGCTCCCGCTGATCGGATCGACTTGATCCTCAGTCCGCGCGGACTGGACGGGTTGGATGTGGACGGCCAGGACAGCAGCGCCACCCGGTTCCTGGTTGATCCCACCATCCCGGCGCAGCCTCGCCAACCCGACGGCACCATCTTCATCCCTGTCGGAGCGGGCGACACGGACGCCGATGGCTTGCCGGACGTCTGGGAGTACCAGTATTTCCCAGCGGATTTGACGAAATTGACCGCCACCGGGGATTACGATCAGGACCAACTGAGCGACACCGGCGAATACGGACGCGACAGCGACCCGACCAAGCCGGACACGGACGGCGACGGCCTGACCGATCTGGTCGAGACGGGGACCGGAATCTGGGTGAGCACGTCGGATACCGGCAGCAGCCCGAAGAAACCGGACACGGACGGCGATGGCCTCACGGATGGTCAGGAGGCCCAGCGTGTGCCGCCCACGGATCCGAACAAGGCGGACACGGACGCCGACGGCTTCACGGATGCGGAGGAGATTGCCGCAGGCACGGATCCCCTCAATCCCAACGATAATCCGCTCACGTTCGTGATTGCGAATTCAGAGGCGGAGGTCTCCGGGACGCAGGGCCAGAACGGTTGGTACAACGGGTACCGAGTTTATGACCCGGTGGCTGGCACGGTGAACTACAACCCCAATCAGGACTTCATCCCCTATCCCGGGGGAGAGGGCCAGGGGGATTGGGACGGGGTTGGGCAGACCTGGAACAACGGTTCCTGGGACCTCAACACGGCCGACGCTGGGCCCTGGACGTGGCAGGATGCCCTCGGCATCCATCCGAACGGAGTGAACAGCCCACCCACCATCGGCGGCACGCCGGACCCGAATAATGAGCATTGGGCCATCCGCCGCTGGGTCGCCACCGAACTCACGAGCGTCACGCCGGTGACCGTGATCTGGCGGGTCAGAAAGACCAACCTCAATCTCAACGGAGTGACCGGCTTGCTCTTCATCAATGGCGTACTCGCGGACTCGGAAGCCATCGCCGGCAATGACGGCGCCAATGAAGCCCGAGAGTATCGGACCACCCTGAAGAACGCGGACATCGTGGACCTGGCGCTCTCGCCCGCGGGCTTGAACGGGGACCGCGAGGACGGGGCCGACGGCTCAGAGACCTGGTTCCGGGTGGACACCCGACCTTGGCCGGCTGACGTCACACTCTCCGGCGTGAACGTCAGCGTGGCCCAAGGCCAATGCACCTTCAGATGGAACTCCCAGACCGGCGCCAGGTATACCGTCCTGAGATCATCCAACCTGACCGACTGGACGGCGATCCGGACCGTTGACAGCACAGGCACGGCGACGTCGTTCACGGACGACCTTGGCTCGCCGCCACCCGCAGTCCGGTTTTACCGAGTCTCGCAGCCATAGCCGGCGCCTCCACTGACCAAAGTCCAGTTGACACAGCCGCGCCCGCCAACGCACCTTCTGGCGTTGGGCGGGTGCGGTTCGTTCGGCGCCCGGCGCCCGGAGAACCAACAGCGAATCAATGCCTGACCGCCTGTTCCCCTGGACAGTCATCTTGCTGGCCGCGCTGCTGCCCGGCGCCGGTTGTGGGCAACGCCGCGCCGAGAAACCGGCGCCCGCCTCCCGCCCCGTGACGGGCCCCATGCTCTTCGAAGACATCAGCGTGAAATCGCGCCTCAGCTTCCAGCATGACTCCGGTTCGCTCGGCAAATACATGATGCCCGAGCACATCGGATCCGGCGCCGCCCTCTTCGATTACGACAACGACGGCCACCTCGACATTTTCCTGGTTCAGTGCGGCGGCCCGAAGTCCGGCTCGAAGAACCAACTTTTCCACCAGGAAGCCAACGGTACCTTCCGCAACGTCAGCGACGGCTCCGGGTTGGACGTGGCCGCTTACGGGATGGGTGCCACCGCCGGCGACGTCAACAACGACGGCCTCACCGATCTGTTCGTCACCGAATACGGCAACGTTCGCCTGTTCCTGAACCGCGGCTCCGGCCGGTTCGAGGAGGTCACCACCGCCGCCGGCATCGACAACTCCCGCTGGGCCACTGCGGCGTCTTTCGTCGATTATGACCGCGACGGTTGGCTCGACCTGGTGGTCGGCAACTACGTGGACTACTATCCGACGCTGGACTGCTTCGACCCCGCGGGAGCGCCGGAGTTCTGTGGGCCGCAGGACTTCCTCACCACCGTCAGTCGCCTGTTCCGCAACCAGGGTCCCGCCGCCGGCCCAGGCAAGGTTGCCTTCGAGGATACCACCGTTCGTTCCGGCTTCGCCAAGACGCAAGGCAAGGCCCTCGGCATCCTGTGCGCGGATTTCGACGGCGACAATTGGCCCGACATCTTCGTGTCGGACGACGGGATTCCCAACCGCCTTTACATCAATCAGCGGAACGGCACCTTCGCCGAGGAAGCCGCCCTCCGCGGTCTGGCCTACAACGCCATGGGCGCCACCGCTGGCAACATGGGGATCGGCCTCGGGGACATCAACAACGATGGCCTCTTTGACCTGTTCATCACCCATCTCACCCACGAACAACACGCCCTCTGGGTCCAGGGCCCGCGCGGCGTTTTCCAGGACCAGACCGCGCGGTTTGGCCTCGCCAATCTCTCCTGGCGCGGCACCGGCTTCGGCACCGTCCTCTCCGATTTCGACCTCGACGGCTGGCCGGACCTCGCGGTGATCAACGGCACCATCCGGCGCGGCAGCGCGCATCCCGGCCCCCAACTCCCCGGACTCATCCCGTTCTGGTTCCCTTACGCCCAGCGGTATCAACTCTTCCTGAACGACTCCCAAGGCCGCTTTGTCGATGTCTCCCCCGCCAACCCGTCGTTCTGCGGTTTCGTGGGCGTCGGCCGGGGACTGGCTTGTGGAGACGTTGACGAGGATGGCGCGATCGACCTCCTGGCTATCTGCGCCGGGGGCCCGGCCCAACTGTTCCGGAATATCGCGCCGCGCGCCGGACATTGGCTGACGGTGCGCGCGTTGGATCCGAGCTTGAACCGCCGCGACGCCATTGGCGCGGAGGTCTGGATCGAGGCCGGGGGAAAGCAATGGTGGCGGTTGATTCAACCCAGCTACGGCTACCTCGTCAGCAACGATCCGCGCGCCCACGTCGGCCTCGGCAAGATCGACCGCATTGACTCGCTGCGCGTGCGGTGGCCGGACGGCACCGAGGAGCGGTTCGCCGGCGGCTCCGCCGACCGGCACCTCGTGATGCTCAAAGGCACAGGACAGAAACCATGACCCGCCGACGGCGAGAGAAGTCCGACCCAGCACACCGTTCCGCCACCCAGGTGGGATCGGCGGCGAAGGTTTCTCCAGCCGGCTGGCGACGTCGGCGGCTGATCGGCGCGGCTGCTGTGGCGCTGATCGCCGGTGCGGTTGGGTGGTTCGGCTTCCACCATGCCGGTCCTGCCCCGCCGTTGCCTGAGCTCTCAGCCGTGGATCCCAAAGTAGCTGCCACGATCAAGCAGCACTGGGCGGAAGCCGCACACAATCCGAGGTCGGCGTCCGCCTGGGGTTGGCTCGGTGCCGTCCTCCGGGTCTATGACTTCCGACCGGAGGCCTGCGAGTGCCTTGCCTGGGCGGAGCAACTGGATCCCGGCAACCCGCGCTGGCCTTACTACCACGGTCTCGCCCTGATGATCGCCAAGCCCGCCGACGCAATCCCTCGATTCCGCCGCGCCGCCCAACTCTGTGGGACCGATCCGGCGGCTCCACGCATGCGCCTGGCCCGGCTGCTGGGTGAGCAGGGCCAGTGGGAAGAAGTGCAGGCGGAGCTCGATCCGCTGCTCCAAGCGAAGCCGGATTTCGCCCCGGCGCGCCTGCTCAGCGCTCGCGCCGCCCAAGCGAAGGGCAACCCGGCACGTGCCGTGGGACTTGCTCGTAGTTGCACCGACGATCCCCGAACTGCGCGTTCTGCTTGGGCCCTGTTAGCCATCCTCTATCGCGAGCAAGGCGACGCGGTCGCCGCCGCCGCCGCGGTCCAACGCTCGGCCACCGCCGCGGCGGATGAAGGCATGGGCGACCCCTTCCTGGCGGAAGTCACCCTGTTGCGGCCCGACCCGCGGGCCCTGAGTGAGGAAGCCCATCCGTTGCTGGCCGGTGGGCACCTGGCGGAGGCAAGCGCACTCATTGACCGCTTGGTCCGGGAGCATCCCAACTTTCCCGACACCTGGCTGTTGCTCGGACGACTCCAACTCCTCCGCAGGGACGTCGCGAACGCCGAGAAATCGCTCCGCCATCACCTCGAGCTTGACCCGCAGTCCGCACAGGGCCTGTTCCAATTGGGTTCGACCTTGCTGGCCCAAGATCGCTTCCGCGAGGCGGCCGAAGTCTTCGGCAAGGCGACCCAACTCAAAGCCGACTTCGGACCCGCTCACTACAATCGGGGTTTCGCCCTGGCCCGCGCCGGGCAACTCCGGGAGGCGGCGAGTGCATTCCAGGAGTCACTGCGTCACAACCCGGAACGGCTCGAGACCTACATTCTTCTGGCGGATCTTCGTCTGCAACTGCGGGAGCCGGAAGCAGCACTTCAGTTGCTGAACCAAGCCCAGGCGATAAATCCCACTGACCCGCGGCTCAAGGCTCTCCGCGATCGTGCCCGGCGCGCGGCAGAGTAACTCTCCATGAACCGGCGCAGGATCCACCACGAAGGGCACGAAGCTCACGAAGGGCAAACTCGACTTCCTCTTCTTCGTGGCCTTCGTGCCCTTCGTGGTGAAGGATCGGGTTCATGGTCCCGATGCGCGATTCCGTGATCGTGGAGGCTCTCTCCATGAACCGCCCCCTTGTAGCGGCGTCTCCGT
>Ga0315274_10008027_pt1 | contig 15267 bp, 22 predicted proteins | sample YL17G02_20_MG_FD_203700 | JGI IMG/M metagenome (GOLD analysis project Ga0315274, IMG submission 203700) | Sediment microbial communities from Yellowstone Lake, YNP, Wyoming, USA - YL17G02_20 | ecosystem: Environmental > Aquatic > Freshwater > Lake > Sediment | place: USA: Wyoming | collected... | reverse complement strand
TACCGCCGCGCCGCCCGCCGGCGCACTCGAACCATCCCCTGAACCCATAGCGACGAACCGCACAATTACCCGCTCCGCGGCCGACGAGCCTTATGGTCCTGATGGGCGCTCACCGGAGGCTGACATAACGGAATGATACGACGGTTATCTTGTGAACGGAAACGCCCCGGTCCCTTCCCGTCGCGGCTCGCCCCGTCGCAAGGTGGGAGTCCCAACGCAATAGGCGGCAATCCCGGCGCGCCGGGATCCGGATCAAACACCGCAAGCTCTACCCGTCAACCGACGGCTGACGGGGGACTAGAGTTGGCACTGGCGATCCGGGCGTTGCGTTGGAGCATATCAAGTTTGGCGCGGGTCATGGCCGAGCCGCGCAGTTGCGCACGGTAGCCTGGTAGGGCAGGTCCTTGGGACCTGCCTTCACCATCATCGTGCAGCGACAGATCGATGACCTGCCCGACTACCCGCCACGTGCGCGAACCGCGAATGGTAAAGGCAGGTGCGAGCACCTGCCCTACGGGGCTGGATCATGATCGCGCCGCCTCGCGCCGCACGGGCTGATGGGCCTCGTAGCGGGCGATCTCCTCTTTGAGCTGGTTGATCAGCCGCTTGAGTGATTCCATCTCCATCTCTCGAAGTTCCTCGTCGTCGCCGGTTTCGTTCTCAGCAGCCTCGTAAAGCCCCTCTAGGAGCTGGAGCTTCTTGCGTGTATTGGCGACCTCTCGTTCGCTTCTCAGGTCCACTGGATCACCTCGATCATGCCTTTCCGCTTGCCGGTCCGGTCCGCCGAAAACACGCTGCCAACATACTCGTCGAAGGCGCGCTTACGCACCATAACGATATCCAGAAACGGCAAGCCCTTTCGCAATTCGCGGCGGGCCGCACGGTCTCCCTTGCCAGGTTCGAAGAGCAGCACGCAGTCCACGTCGTTCGGTTCCATTATATCCGTAACGAAGCTGCCGTTCAAGACGATCCGCTGAACTCCGGCGCGGACCGCGAGATCGATCATCCAGCGCACGGATTCCATCTGCACGCGGCGAAGGTCCGACTGCCGGGCGAACCGGGCCTCGATCTCCGCAAGCGCCGCGCCGTGTAGGCCCGGCGGAAGGCAACCGGAATCGTCGAAGGGTGGAATCACTCAGTTCTCTTGCTCGGCGCCGCGTGAGATGTAGTTGTTGGCCATCGATGGACCTCCCCTTCGACTGCGGTCGAACTTGCCGCCCTCGGCTCGCGGGCCAGAGGCCCACGTTACCCGCTGCGCTGGCGACGGATCGAAAACGCCGGAAACCGCCGCCATCCAGCCGGGACTCGGCCCCAAAGATGCGGGCAACTATACCAAAAGGCCGGGGGCATCTCCAGCCCCGCCGGGGAGGGGTACGGTGGTGTTGGCAAGAGCAATCCTCGCGTTGCGTTGGAGCATATCAAGTTTGGCGCGGGTCATGGTCGAGCCGTGAAGTTGCGCGCGGTAGTCGTCCACTGACCAACCGAGGATTTCATCCAACCCGCGTCGCGGGCCGGGTGGGCGAACGGCGAAACGCGGCTCGCGGGTCGGGGGAGCACTGCGGTTGTAGGGACAAACCTCCTGGCACACATCGCAGCCGAACACCCAATCGCCCATCATCTTCTGAAACGGTTTGGAGATGTCGCCGCGGTGTTCGATGGTGAGATAGCTGATGCAGCGTGAGGCGTCCATCTCGTAGGGCTTCGGGAAAGCCTGCGTCGGGCAGGCATCCAGGCAGGCCGTGCACGTGCCGCAGTGGTCGGGCAGCGGCTCGTCCGGGGCGAGGTCGAGCGTTGTGACGATCGCTCCAAGAAAAAAGTAGCTGCCCAGTTCGTGGTGGAGAACCAGGGTGTTCTTGCCGATCCATCCGATCCCCGCTGCGGCCGCTAGTTCGCGTTCGAGGATCGGGGCCGTATCGACGCACACCCGGGTCTCGAACGGTTCCGCCACCTCCATCCGCATTCGCTCGACCAGCGTACCCAGCTTGGATCGGATCACCTCGTGGTAGTCGTCGCCCCAGGCGTACATGGCCACACAGCCGCCCGGCCCCCGGCCGGTCCTGGACTCAGGCGGCGGACGCTGGTGATAATTCAAGGCCACGACGATCACGCTCCTCGCTCCATCGAGGATGGTCGAAGGGTCAGCGCGCGTCTTGAAGTGGTTGTGGAGATAGTCCATGGATCCAGCGCGACCGGCCTGAAGCCAAGCGGCGAAGTAGTCGCTACGTCCGATAGGGGCGGCCGGTGCGATTCCACATCGCTCAAAGCCCAACGAAGCGGCCAAGTCGCGGACGAACCGGGCCTTGGCGTGCGGGTCCATACTCACATGCTAGGGGCGGCTATGACCGATACAATCCCCAGGCATTTGACGCTGGGCGGGGTGCTCGGTACCGTCCGCCCCTCCCGGTCCGTCCAGGCCGGCGCGGGGACGGGGTTGGGTGCTTCGACCGTCGTCCGGGCCCTGGAACGGGCAGGCAAGGGGGCTGTGCGGCATGTTCAACTATGATTGGTTCCACGGCCCGGCCTTCCATGAGCAGCAAGACGAAGCCCGGTGGCGTTGTGCGGTCAACCATTTCCCCGACGTTCCACCGGAGGAACACGCCGAACACGCCGGGATCCAAAAGCTCTTCGCCGAGCTGGAGACCCGGACGCTGATCTACCTTCGCGACGGATTCAGTTACGAAGTGAAGCAGATCGCCGAGGTGGGCAGCAAGGCCCACCTGGTTTTCGAGTGTATGCCGGTGGACGATCATTACAAGGTCGGGGCGTTCGTCGTGTCGCTCCCCTTCGAGGAAATCGTCCGTGTCGAGGTGTTCGCCGTGCACCCGAACGAGAAACCCGAGGACGTTCCTCAGATCACCGGCTTTAGAGGCCATCCCGAACAGTTGGACCACAAGTTCGCCGAACCGAAGCCGGCCAAACCCGCACGGTAGGAACCGGTGACTCGTAAACCAGGGCTCGACGCGACTCTAAGCTTGACCGGTATCTTGCGCGAGTTGCTCCACATTGCGCACGGGTATAACACGAACGCTCCCTGCATCGCCCGATTCCGTGGTCAAACGGGCGAGTGGGAGCGTTTACACAGGTTGCGCCCGAACGGCGTTCGGACGCGGTTCGATCGTCGTTACACGACCCTTCGGATATACCCTAACGCAGAATATTCGAGTCGCTCTGTGCGGGGCCGCTTGCTTATCGCGTCGGCGCTGAGCCGCCGGTCGCCACGTTCCGCGGAGTTTCACACCCGCCATTTACCGGACCACACGGGTCGACTCGCGCGGGTACTCCACCCGTGGCGGTAGCGCCGCGCGTAGCGATTGCGGCCATGAAATCCGTAGTTCGCGATCGTAGCGTTTAAGCACAGTGTTCCGCCCCACGTGCCGATGAACTCCTGCCGAACAGGCGTCGCGTCGGTGCCTGACGTCCCCTCTCTCACGGGGCCGACTGCGACCCGCGTTATCGGCGGGTGCACGCGACAGTCCTATGGGTCCTCGAAAAACCGTTCTTACCACCGGGGAAGTGGCCAAGATTTGCAGCGTGGCCCCGCGCACCGTGTCGAAGTGGTTCGACTCCGGGCAGCTCCGGGGCTATCGCATTCCCGGAAGCAAGGACCGGCGGATTCCCGTGGAGCAGTTGATCCGCTTCATGCGAGGCCACGGCATCCCCCTCAACGGGCTGGACAGCGGGCGGCGACGGGTGCTGATCATCGACGCCGACGCGATGCTGTGCGAGACCCTTCGGACGGCGCTGTCACGCGACGGATATGAGGTGACGACGGCCGGCTCCGCGTTGGAGGCGGGAGCGGCGGCCCACGAAATGAACCCGCACCTCGTCATCGTCGACGTGAGCTTGGGCGACGTTTCCGCACGGACGATCAGCCGCTTTTTCCGTTCCACGGCCGGGCTACAACCCCCGCGGCTCATCGGCGTGGCCAAGGGGCTCAACGAGGCCCAAGGTCAGGCGCTGTTGCAGGACGGGTTCGACGCCTACCTGAGCAAGCCGTTCGACGCGCGGTCGCTCGTCGGGCTGATGGAAAACGTCGCCGCAAGCGCTCCCGTACACGCGATGGCATAACCGCATAGGCAACCTTTCATTGGGCCGACTCGGGTATTATGATTCGCCACGTCCCGGCGCGCCGGGGTGGGCGTTTAGCGTAGGTAGCGTAAGAGGTTCAGCCGCGATAGCGGCGACAGATTGTAGCCCACGGCGCGAGCCGTGGGTCCGCTGAAGAATTAAAAGGACAAGCCCCGCAAGGGGCGACACTGCCCCCGGCGTGCGAGTGTGCCGCCCCGTTCGGGGCTGGTTGTCGGATGGACCCGTTACCCACGGCTTACGCCGTGGGCTATGGCTGTTCCGCCCTTTCAGGGCTTCGTACGTGTTGGCGCTCAACTCACACGCGCCGGGACGCGATCCTTGCGGCGGAAGGGAAACACCGATGAAGGCCGAACCGCTCCTTGCCAAACTCAACGAACTCCGCCACGACGCGGAGGACGACAAGACCGATATCGAATACCTCGCCCTGCACCACGCCTTTTGCTTCATCTCCTACAAGATGGCCGAGTTTCAGAAGTATCTCGAGGAGGTGGAAAAGACTTGTCCTGAGCCTCGAAGGAGCGGCGGGAAGAATTAGCGTCCGTGCCCCGGGTCGGCACGGGGACTTCATCGCACACCCGGGCGCTAAACCCCCGCCACTGCGGCGAGTTTCGGCCCCAGGTATTCGGCACACCCGTCGAGTGTGGCGAGCTTGGGATAATCCTCCTTGGGCACCTCGATCTTGTAGCGCTTGCGCAGCTCCATCACGATGTCCAAGAAGTCCATCGAGTCCATATCCAGTTGATCGCGCAGGCGAACGTCGCTCTTTACGTCGGACAAGTCCGCGTCTGGGGCCACGACGGAAATGATGCCCAGAATGATGTCTTTGATTTGCTTACCATTCATGCCGGTTGCAGGCTTGTCCTGAGCCTCGAAGGAATTGTCGTTGACTAGTTTATGCACCGTTTCACCACCACCGCGGAGTTGATCCCCAGCATCCCGAACGAGTTGTTCAGAACGTACTCCACACGGCCGATCTGCCGCGGTTCGTTGAGCACCAAGTTTCGCATCGCACAGCGCGGGTCCAGGTCCGTCACGTTGATCGTCGCGTGGACGAATCCGTCGTCAAACGCGCCTAAGTTCCCCGCCAGTTCCAGCGCCCCGGCCGCGCCCATCGCGTGGCCGATGAAGCTCTTGGTATTATTCACGTACACCCCGTCGAAGTCGCCGAACACCTGCCGAAGCGCAATCGCCTCCTGCACATCTCCGGTTTCCGTTGCCGTTGCGTGGGTGCTGACGATATCCACGTCCTTCGGCTCAAGGCCCGCCCGGGCGATGGCGAGCATCATGCACTCCGCCACCCGCTCCGGGTTGGGCAGCACCGGGTCATTGGCGTCCGAGTTCATCGCATATCCGACGATCTCGCCCAGGATCGGCGCTCGCCGCTTTTTCGCGTCCGCCAGCCGTTCCAGGACGTACACGCACCCACCCTCCGACACCACGATCCCGTTTCGGGCGGCGTCGAACGGACGGCAGGCCTTCGTCGGGTCTTCATGCCACGCCAGGGCGTTCTCCGCCGCGAAGCTGGCGAAGATGCCGAAGGAGTGAATCGCCTCCGACACCCCGCCGCACAGCGCGACATCGACCTCGCCCAACCGTAGCATCTGGACGCCCTGGATCAACCCCGCGTTGCCCGCCGCACAGGCCGCGCCGATCGTGTAGTGCGGACCACGCAGACCCAGGTTCACCGTCACCTCCCCGGCCGGGTTGTTCGCCACCGTCCGGGGGTTATGGTGGTGCGACCAGAACTTGGTGTCATAGTCGTACTGGCGGATAACGTCAATCTCGTTCTCGGTCTCGACCGTCCCGTGTTCCGTGATCCCCAGGAACGTCCCGACGCGCGACCGATCGACCCGTTCGAGGTCGATTTCCGCACGCCGGACGGCCTCATGGGCGCAGTAGATCGATATCGACCCCGCGCGCGTGCCCCGCCTCCGGTCCTTCTTCGAGTGGTATTTCGACTCCTCGAACCGGCATACCCCGGCCAAAACGCGGCCCATGAATCGGGTTTCGATGGTGGTAATCCCGGAGACGCCCCCGAGCAGGTTGCCGCGAAACGCCTCCAGCGTGTCGCCGTTGGGGGCCGTCAGCCCCACTCCCGTTATGACCACCCGTTCTGAATAGTCCATCAACCACCGCGTTGTGACCCCGGACCGCCCAGGAAGGCTATCGCCCTTAGTCCGCGTCAATAATGCCTATCTTAGCACAACCAACGCCGCGAGGAACCTCGCGCCGGTCGCAACCCCACGGCAACTACCAGCGGGATGACGCTGGACTGTCCACGAGCGCTTCGTCGGCTCGACCTCCGCGCATGGACCCGACTGCTCGCCGCACGCCTTCGCCGGTCGAAACCACGGGGTCGTAGCCGAAGTCGCGCCGTGCCGCAGAAATGTCAAAATAGTGGGATTTCGCAAGTTGAGAAGCTAGGAATCTGGTCATAGGCGGCTCGCGAATGATCCCCAAAGTACGGTACATTAACTCGAAGGCGGCACCAACCCGATACGCGTTATCGAAGGATACAGCTCGGGTCACGACCGGCGCACCGACCCCCTTGAGCAGGTCGTTCAACCATGGCCACAGCTCGACGGGTTTGCCTTGGCTGATGAAATAGACCTTGCCGGCGCAGCGCGAACCCGGTCCCAACGCGTCCGCCGCCTGAACGTGGGCGCGGGCCGCGTTGTCGATGTACGTGACGTCCACGAGGTTGCGCCCATCGCCGACCTGTCGCAGGCGACCAGTCCGAGCGCGGGCGATGACCCGTGGGATGAGATGGGGATCGCCTGGGCCGAAGATCAAATGCGGTCGCAGGGCGACCGTTGCGAGGCTCGCGGAGTTCGCGGCGAGGATCATCTGCTCCGCGGCGGCCTTCGTCTCCGGGTACGCGGCCAAGTACCGCGGCGGATAGGGCGTTGACTCGTCAACGCCGCACAGGTCGTCCCGTCCGAAGACCACGCTCGGCGAACTCGTGTAGACGAGCCGAGGCACGCCGTTCGCTCGGCACGCCTCGATGACGTTCCGCGTCCCTTCGACGTTGATGGGCCAGAAGTCGCGGCGTCTTCCCCAAATGCCCGCCAGTGCGGCCACATGGAATACGATTTCCATTCCCTCGCAGGCGCGGGCCACAGCCGGCGCGAGCCGGATGTCGGCCTGGAACGCCCGCTTGATGTACGCCGCGATGTGCGGGTACGTGCCGCGACCCAGCACGCTCACCTCGTCGCCGCGCTCGTGGAGCATCCGCACGATGGCGCTACCCAGGAATCCGCCTCCGCCAGTGACCAGGGCCTTCATAAGTAAGCCCCTCCATCTAGCACGCCGACAACTGTTTGGTCGTATTTCCCATTCTGTCAAGGCGTTATGGTGGCGCAAGAGATTGGCCGAGCAAGTAATCGACTAGCGTGTAAACCTCTGTGCAAGCGTTTGCCTTTCGTGAGTCCGTGCAGTTGCCGAAATGCTTCGTACGGACTTCACAAGCGACGGTCACTGCTTCCCGGACTCGCTTCACGATTGGATTGAAACGATGAGGGTTCGCATTTAACTCGTCCTTTCCGAATCCAAGGCGATTCTTCAGTTCGGCGTTGACGGCATCGGGATCGACGAAGGACCGCTTCATCTCAGCCGCCGAAAGGACATGACACAGAATCCAGACTTCGAACGACGGATTCGATAGCAGAACCTGGATTCCGGAATTGCGCGCCATCTGTAATGCCGTGTCGAGAGGCTGTTCCTTGGACCGGTCATGTGGATCGACGTCGATCAATGCATAAACCCTGTCTCCCTCTTCGAAGATTCCTTCAGCGATATCCGCGTCACGATGACGAATCGCGAGTTGAACAACGTCGATCGGAGTGCTGCCTCTGCCGGGAATCACTTTAAGTGCAGCCAACTCCGCTCGCACTAATAAAGTTCGCAGCGATGAAAAATAGAAGTATTCCGTCTTGCGACCTTCGCACACCACAATCAGCCGTTTGTGCAGTTTTCTTGGCCGGCGGTATCGCTCTTTCCCTTCCCGTCCGCCCACCTAGTCAGCCTCCGAATGAACACCGGCTTTTGAATGAAGTGGAGTCGGCTCGTTCGCCTGGGGAATGTCAGCGAGCAACGGGCCGAAGATCGGAACTCCGCCGAACCGACCCGCGAGATAGTTCTTTGCCCATGCGGCGTTGTTCCGAGGCATCTCCTCGAAGTCCCAAAGCGAATACGACTCGCTGGCACCGTCGGCGTGCTTCTGCGTGAGAAAAACTTGGTCTCGCCGCATTAGGTTCGGGTCCATTAGAGTCACATCGTGGGTGGAGAACAGCAATTGCGCCCCTGAGGAATTGAAATCGGGGCTGTGAACCAATTGGACAATCCGCCTCGCTAGTTGAGGATGCAGACTGGCATCGAGCTCATCGACGACAACCAGGTCACTGTCCTTGAAGTGCCTTAGCAATTGGCCGGCGAGCGACAAGTAGCAAAGTGTCCCAGCCGACTCCTTAGCGATGTCGAAAGGGACTGCGCTCCCATCGGCTCCGACGTGTTCAGTTGAGAACTTGGCCCATGCGATCTGCGGTTCTGTAGCACGCATTCCGTCGGCGGCGCCCCGAGCAGCACTCTTAAGCACATTAAGCAAAGCCTTGAGACGTTCCGGGGATATGCCCGCTTTTTTTTCAGACTCATCCGGAACCTCGATTTTCTCAATGTCACGCAAGGATCGAAGCGGCTCATCAAAGAAACTTTCCGAATGTGTATACAAAGCCGCGATACCAGTATCCGCGTCGCGAACGAGGGCAGCCAACGCGCGAAGATACTCCTCATCTTTTGTGGCAAGTTCAGCAATCCCGCGAAGGAGGATCGGGGCGGACATGGCAGCTAACCCCCCCTGCGAGTCGTGCATGTGCTGCTTAAACCAAAGAAAAAGTGGAATGATGAGATCTACGTTGCGTTCTGCGGCGCGAGAAAGAATCAGCGAGTTCTCACGTGTATCCTCAATGATCTGATCGCGCCGCGCCTGCGCGCCAAGCAATTCGTGTAGAATGGTTTGCTCCGACTCCGTGCGCGCGGCGTCTCGATCAATGAGCGGAATCCATCTTGACTTCTCCGTAGCGTCCTGCCGTTCCAGATTCTCGCGCCACACCCGGTCCCTTGTCGCCTCAACTCGGTATCGAAAGCCATGCCCATCCAACTCGACCAACAGTTGAAAGCGAGACGGTCGGGAGCGATTCTCGGCCGACAGTAGAAACGGTTCGATCCCCTGGATCGTGTCGCCGACAGTCATCTGTGTCGCGGATGAGACTACGAACGAACGAAGGACCTTGAACGCATTCAGCAATGACGTCTTGCCCGAAGCGTTAGGACCATAGATCGCGGCAGACTTCAGAGCTTGGTACCGTCGGCCCTCCCAAATGTTTCCGCGAAGCGTTCCGTCCTGTGCGGCCGGCACCAAACTGAGGATAGTCTCGTCTCGGAAACACTGGAAATTGGCGACCCTGAATTCGATGAGCATTTGTGTACATCCCAATTAGACCAGAAGGTTCGCGCCTCGTCAGCCCCAATATATCCATCCTCGGAATTTTAGCAAATCCGTTGCAGAAAATCTGCATATAAACTCTTTAAGTGCCAAGTATGAAGTTTGCAACTCGTTATCGGACCCGTCTCTTCCGATCCCGTTTTGCGCTCGCCGCCGGTCACGAGTGCGTTCATGCGAGTCGCCGGGCCGCCCAACGGGCCAGGGCCTCGCGGTTGATTTTCGCATTGTGACGGACGTCCACGGGCAACGAGCGGTGGAACAGAACCTGGCCCGATTGCCAATTGCCAATTGCCAATTGCCGATTGGCGGCGCTCTCCGCGAGTTCGAGGAGTTCGGCGGTGAACGTCTGGACGCGACGGCCGCGGGGGAAGCGACCGGGCTTGGGTTCGATGACGATGGCGGGCGTTTGATGGCCCGGCGGGCCGACGCCGACCAACGCCGACCGGGCGACGTCGGGGTGCTCGTTGAATACGCCCTCGCAGCAGTCGGTGAATAGCGTGCCATGTTCCGTCACCACGCGTTGCGACTTGCGCCCGCAAAACCACAGGCGCCCCTCAGAATCGCGGTAGGCGATGTCGCCGATGCGGTGCCATACTTTGTCACCTTCGTGAATCTTGGACAGCGCATCCGCGTTGGGCAGGCCGAAATAGGCTTTGGTCACGACCGGGCCGGCGACCGCGATCTCGCCGAACTCCCCGTCGGGAACCCCAAGCTCGTCCGACCATTCGCGGACGGGATCATCCGTAATCTGAATCAGGCGTACCTCGGTCCCCGGAACCGGTCTACCGACGCACGTCCCGGCGCCCGCACTCCCAGCGCCGTTGCGCAGATGCAGCAGCTCTCGACCACTGATGGAGGAAACGGGCATCGACTCCGTCGCGCCGTAAGGCGTGTGCACGTCGGCCTCGGCGGGCAGCACCTGATGCAATTGTTCGATGACCGGCCACGGCACCGGCGCGCCCGCGATGAGCACGCGGCGTAGGGTCGGCAGCACGATGCCATGCTCCACGCAATACGGGGCCACCCGCGTCCAGATCGCAGGCGAACCGAACGTGTTGGTCACGCCGTGGTCGCGGATCGCCTCGACGATCCTCGCGGGGTTTACGCGAGCGGGTCGGGCCGCGTCCATGTCGGGGATCACCGCGGTCATGCCCATCGCCACACTGAACAACCCGAACAGCGGGAAGGTCGGCAAGTCGATTTCACCCGGTTCAATGCCGTAGAAGCCTTGGATCATCCGCACCTGGGCGTCGAACATCCCGTGCTCGTAGACGACGCCCTTGGCCGGTCCCGTGCTGCCGCTGGTGAAGAGAATCGCCGCGGTGTCCGTCGGTTTCGTCTCCGCGATGGTGAAATGATCGCTCGCGCCTCGCTGAAGCTCCTCCAGCGTCGGCCCGCCCCAGAACCATCGTTTCCCGACCGTTACCGCGGACCGAATGCTCTTGAAGGCCGATGGTCGAAGGACACGGACGACATGGGCGAGCGGAACTCCCACGAAGCCGTGCAGATCCACCGTCCGAATGCACTCCAGCATCCGCCCGACGCCCATTCCCGGGTCGATCATCACCGGGACCGCACCGATCTTGAACAGGGCGAAGATCAAACCGAGAAACTCGAAGCCGGGTTCGACCATGACCAGAACACATGTGCTTCGCGTGATTCCAGTAATCGTTAGCCCGTTGGCGTAGCAGTTGGAGAGCGACTCCAGCTCGGAGAACGTAATCGCGTGGCGCGATCGTGCGAGCACGACTGCCGATTGGTTAGGCCTCTCCGCGGCCATGCGTGGGAGATAGGAGGCGATGTTGAACACCGTCCGGTTGCCCGAAGCCGCCGTGTCGTTCGCCGGGTTGGCCCGGGATTCGTGCATCTGCAAGATCATGTTCTTTGTCACGGCTTAAAGCACGATGGAACGAGTTACGCCCCCAACCTGGCGAAGAGCATAATTGCATCTGCCTTCGCGGACCAGCGCTCAAGGGGCTGCCCCGCGGAACCGGCGGCACCGCGGGGGTGCATCCCATTAAGGGTGGCGGGGGTAATCGTTTCGCGTCATTCTGAGCGTAGCGAAGAATCTCGGAGCGAAGCATCTAGACGCGCAAGAAGATTCTTCGCTGCGCTCAGAATGACATCCCGTGGGCATTTTCGCCACCCCACATGGGATGCACCCGCGCCCCGGGCCCAATGGCGATCCGTTGATCGAAGACGGCCATGCGGTACGATAATGCCCGCATGGATGCGCAATCCGTCGAGAAATCACGGCGGTCGTATGCCGCGCTTGCCCTCCTCAGCTTCCTGGCTGCGTGGCCGCCTCGCGCTCACGCCGATCCCGGAATCGAGGCCGAGCTGCGAGCGGCGCTGGCGAAACTTCCTCATGCTTCAGCGACGGTCGGCGCGTGCGTGATCGACCTGGCCTCCGACCGAGTCGTTTTCGCGCAGAACGCGGACGCCGGGCTGATGCCCGCCAGCACGATGAAGCTCTTCGCCATGACCGCGGCCCTCACGGAGCTAGGGCCTCAGTTCGTCTTCGACACCATCCTGGCCACTGACGGCGCTAACCTCATCGTCGTCGGCGACGGCGATCCCGGGTTCGGCGACGAAAAACTGCACAGGAACCGGGGGGAGACGATCGCCGCTCCGTTCGAGCGGTGGGCGGATGCCCTTCGACAACGAGGACTGGCGGTCCTCCCGGGCGATCTCATCATCGACGAGTCCGTCTTCGACGATCAACGGCTGCATCCCTCGTGGGAGCGAGGCGACTTGGACAACTGGTATGCGGCGCCCGTGGATGGTCTGAACTACAACGACAATTGCCTGGACCTCGTGGTCACGCCGAGCAAAACGCGGAACGCGCCGCCGTTGGTTTCGGTGCGACCCGACACAACCTTGCCCAAGATCCTCAATGCCTGCCAATCCGGCGGCAACGGGACGCCAACCCTTCATCACGCCTTCGATACCTTCGAGTACGCCGTCAGCGGGCGGTGCGGAAAACGGGTCGATTTGGGTTCGGTCTCCTTCCCCGATCCGGGACTGCTGTTCGCCGACTCCATGCGGCACGTCCTGGCCCGAAAGGGCGTCATCGTCCGCGGACGAATTCGCCGTGAACGCGTGCGCCGCCCCGACGGGGGACTGCCCGGCAACTTGACGATCGTCGCCGAACAGCGGACCCCGCTTTCAGGCGTGCTCGCTCGGGCCGGAAAGGACAGCCAGAACCTCTTCGCCGAGTGTCTTCTCAAACGCGCCGGCTACGCCTGGGCCAAGCATCGAGGCCTTCCCGATCCGCGGGGAAGCTGGCTATTGGGAGGCGATGCGGTTGCGGAGATGCTTCACCGCGCTGGCATCAACACGCGCGAGTTGACCGTTGCGGACGGGTCGGGTCTAAGCCGCCACAACGCCTGCACCGCGCATCAACTAACGGCCATGCTCGCCTGGGCGTATCGCCAGCCCTTCGGTCCGCTCCTGCATGACAGCCTGGCCACCGCGGGCGTCGACGGCTCGCTGCGCAAACGGCTGAAAGATTCGGACGGCCGCGTCCACGCCAAGACGGGGACGATGAAGGGCATCCGAGCGCTCGCCGGTTACGTCGATTCCGACGCCGGTCCGCGCTTCGCCTTCGCCGTGCTCTTCAACGGCTATCCCGGATCGAGCAGCCCGTATAAAGCGATCCAGGACCGGTTTTGCCGCGTGCTGGCCGACGCCTGCGAGCCGCGAGCGGGAACACACTAATCGGGTGTCACGCCCTCGTCGTCGCCGAGGTTCTTGAGATCGGACGGCGAGGCGGGTTCGCTCACAGAGTACGTGCCATCAAGCCACCGGCCAAGGTCCACCAGCTTGCAACGCTCGCTGCAAAACGGGCGAAAGGGGGAGTCCTCCTTCCGCTCGACGGCCACGATCTTCCGACAGATTGGGCATTCGTAAGATTGCAAAGCTCACCGTCCCTTGCGCGGGAAACCGAATTGTCGGTTGTCGATGTGCGTTTGTCGATTGACTCGCGGGCTTGTGCTCTCGGAGGTGAAAGCCTCGCAGGCGCGCCGGATCGAGGCGTCGACCGAGAACGCCGGACCCTCGGAACCCAGGGATCGCCCTTACCGTGTGCCTCACTTGATGAGGCCTTGGCCACGCTGCTGGAGCGGGCCATTATCGGATGGAAACGAAGGAAGCTACTAATAAAAGGCAAAGTTATTTATTGAAGACAGCTGAGCGCAAGGAGGGCGAACTGGTCGATCTGATCCTGTAGTCCCCCCTGCGTTCGTTGCAAGGACCGCGTTTCTGCGTCGAACGGGTTCCGGCGCACTGGTAAGCTGCGCGACGGGGCGCGCGAACCCGAAGGTTGCGGCTCAGCACGCGATTTTTGGCCCGGCTCTGCTTAGCTTTCCCCGCCGGTGTCGCGGCAGAGGGCGATGGCGAAGAGGCGGTCCTCCTCCGCGTCGTGGCGACGAAGGACGGCGATCAACTCCCGCACGCGAAGGATGAAGACGTCCTTGTCCTCGACCGACTGGTCGGCGATCGCGTCCACGTGGCGGACGAGCCAGTCGAGCTGCCCGAGAATGCGAGGATGTTCCCCGCGCAGCCGGTCCCACTCCTCCGTCAACTCACTGGGGATGACGGCGCCGGGGGCCGCGTTCGTCCGCAGGTAGTCCGCCGCGTGGTGAGCGCGAATGTGGGCGTGCAACTGCTTGAATTCGTCGGCGAGCGCTGCGAAACGGGCGGCTTCCGCGTCGCGCTCCAGGCCGGCCTCCAGCAACTCCTCGACCCGTCCCAAACCCCTTCTGATGGATTCATCCGGCGACGGCCGAGAGCCGGCGTGCGGACCCGATGTCGCGGCGGTCATGGCTGTTCCTCCTGTCCCTGGCGATAAGGTGCCCACGGTGTGGCACCGCTTGCCCGCTCGCCCGAATACGGGGCGGGAAGTCCGTGCCGCACCCTGGCGATACCGTCCTTGCGCCGTGCATTGTGCACCCTGCGTCGATGTATTTCAATACTCTCTCGACGATCGTGCGGGTTTTCCTTCCGTGGCACAGCGGCCCTCCGCTGTGCCCTATGGCCCAGCCGGGGGCGGCTGGGCCACACCTACCCGCAGAATTCGGTGCGGTGGGGCACTAGGATTCGTCTCGCCGGACGTGGTTGTGGCCCGGATCATCGACGACGGGCCTGTGCCGATGGGGCCGTACGTCTACCTCAACGCCCTGCCAAGCCGCGCGGTGACGACCGCCCTTTGCCGTTGTAGCCCATCGCAGGTCGAGGCGTTCATCGAAACGCGGTACTACGATCTTCTTCCGCTCGAAACCATCGACCCGAGCAGCGGGGGACTGATGCGGTGGGCAGGCACACTGGTCGGGTGGCCCAGGTCCTTTGGACCTGGGGGAGTCGATGAATTGCGCCGACCGTCATGCCCACGTTCATCGTCTCCCCCACCTCCAAAGGAGGTGGGCCTGGGGTTTGGCCGTTTTGCAGCGTGCCGGCAGTGGTGCCTGTGGCGGCGGTCGTGCCCAATCGTCATCCCGTGGCCGAGTAGAGTATGGCCGAGACCGCCGGCAGCCTCAACTCCGATGACTTCGTGACCGACCCAGTGGCGTCCACGAAGTCGTCGGAATTCAGATTAAGCGTATCGATCGCATGAGCCCACACCTCGCTTCGTAGTTGTCGGACGAGTTCCTGCGTCGAGAGACGCTCGTCCGGTCGTT
>Ga0315274_10008025_pt1 | contig 15269 bp, 8 predicted proteins | sample YL17G02_20_MG_FD_203700 | JGI IMG/M metagenome (GOLD analysis project Ga0315274, IMG submission 203700) | Sediment microbial communities from Yellowstone Lake, YNP, Wyoming, USA - YL17G02_20 | ecosystem: Environmental > Aquatic > Freshwater > Lake > Sediment | place: USA: Wyoming | collected... | reverse complement strand
GTCCAGGCGGTAGCACTCCATCCCGAGTTGCAGCGTGCGGAAATCGCTGTAGACGGTAGCGACCTTCGAGCGCATCTGCGCCTCGAGGAAGTTCGGCACGGCGATGGCCGCCAAGATCGCGATGATGGCGACGACGATGAGAAGCTCGATCAGGGTAAAGCTTCGGGAACCAAGGCAACGCTGGATTCCTGAAGACATTGTAAGCCTCCCTTCTTTACGCGCCCCCGTTTTTCGCGGAGCGCGTCACTGAATGTTGAAGACGCCGTCGGTGGTGGCAATGATGTCTCCGGCCGACTTCGTGCCGTTCGTCGCGTCATAGAGCAGATAGAAGGCTTTCTGCTTCCCGGCGGCGATGTCGGCTCTATGTGGGCAGGCGAGACAACCCTCCACTGACTTCTGCCGCATCTGCCACACTGAGGAAATCGAGGGTGGAAGTCAACAGGCCATTCTTGACAAGATTTGGCGAAAAATGATATTCGCGTTTGCCTCCTCAGGTTTCCGTCCTGGGGCGGAAGAAGACCTCTGCGCCCAAGCCGGTTGGCTTGGAGGCGCAGATCGCTGGAGGCCGTTCAGGAATGGAGAATTGGCTGGAAAGAATCCGCCCGGCGCCGAGGATCGTCGGGCGAGGGCGGACGGACAGCGGCTGGGTCGAACCGTTGCGCACGATCTACGACCACGAACTCGTCCTCTTCAGCGGGGCGGAATTCGCCGTGGAGGTCGACGGACGCGACTATCCGTGTCCGCCGAACTCATTCCTCATCGTTCCCCCGGGCCGCCTTCACGCCTCCGCCCTCGTGGGAGGCAAAGGGGGCGTCCGCCGATGGACGCACTTCGATTGGAGTCATTGCGATGGTCCCACGGGAAGCCAACCGGTGCACCGGGGAGTAGCCGTCATGACCTTCCATCCCGCGATCCCGCGCAAGGACCTCGTCCGACCGGCTCCGGCCTTCGTCCCGAGGAGAGTCCTCCGCGGGCCCATCCATTCCGCCGCCCGTGTCCTCGACCTCCACGACTGCATGGACGAGCGCTGGAATCACGGCTCTGCGCACGACCGGGAGGTGTGCGACGCGCTGTTGCTGGAGATCCTCCTCGAGCTTCTTGGTTCCAAGAAGTGCGCCACGACCGGGAAAGACGACACGTCGCGCCTCGTTAGCAGGGCGCGCTATCTGCTTGCGGACCTGGCCCACGAGCCGCGCCGCACGGCATTCTCCATCCAAGCCGGCCTGGGGACGCTGGGATGCAGCTACGGACATCTCGCCCGCCTGTTCCGTCGAACCTACGGCGTCACGCCCCTGGCCTACGTGAACGCCCAGCGCATCCAGCGCGCCCGACGTCTCCTTCGCGACACCGCGCTCAGCGTCTCGGAGATTGCGCACCGCACCGGCTTTGACGAGATCTCCGGGTTCTCGCGCCTTTTCCGAAAACAGACCGGCATGAGTCCCAGAGAGTTCCGCCGTCAAGCGCGCAAATGAGCCCGACGCACGACACGCGAATCCGCGGACCTTACGGGTTTCGGCGTTCCCCAAATAGCCCCAAATACTCTTTTCAGAAAACCCGAGCCACCTTTCCGCATCGCTCGTCTTCCGGAACGGATCCTCTCATATTTCGCCGGTTGAGCCGTACAGATCATGACAAAGATTCACTGCCGTCCCATGGCCGCATAGATCCGGCCCTTTGGGTCTGAGAACCCCCGCATTTCGTGTGTTTTCGGCTCGATCTTCCCAACTGCGTTTGCGGACTTTGTGCCGCTCCCTGCTCGCGCCCTTGCCCAATCGCCCGTCTGCTGTCCCACGGGCGAAGCGTGGAGACCTCACGCCCGCGTTTCCCGCGGCTCAAAACCGGGCAGATACAGTTGCTCCGGCGCCGCGCGCATCCCAGGAGCGCCGCCTGCTGTCCCACAGAGCGACGCAAGGCTGGCGATCAGAACGCCGTCCCAGACGCTCGAGCGCAGCAGGCAGAAGAGCCGCTTGAAGCCGTGCTTCCAACTGTTGGAGAACGCGAGAAACCGCACCAGCGCATACAGGATCAAGGCCGTCCACGCCCGCCACAGGAGGGCGTTTTCTTCGTTCAGGCTGAGCGCGCGCGTGAGCTGCGCGTGGAGCAGCGCGACCCGATGCGACCAGGGAGTGAAGGTCCGGGCCTTTTTGTCCACGCCGCATTCCCGGGCGACCTTCGAAACAAGGAAGGCGGGAATCAGGTTGCATAGTTGAGCCGGAACGCTTAGATTCGCGCGTGTCGGTTTGCGGGCCATGGCATTCCCTTTCGCGGCATGCGGCCCCTTTGTGGTTCTGTAGGAGAATACTACCCGCAAACCGGCGCCCGTTCCACGTTCCTGTGGGACGACAGTGAAACTGAACCATAAAGGAGATCGAATGATGAGATTACAGAGACTCGGTTGTCGATCCATGGCGACTTCCTGCATGGCGTTCTCCGGCATGTTTGTCGCGAGCGCCGCCGAAAATCCTTCTCCGGTGAAATTCACCATCGAGCCGGGCCACGCGTGGACGCCGCCGTTCGGAGTGGAACGAGTAGGACGGCCGATGGACGCGGTCGTCGAATTGGCGACCGACGCCAAGCCGACGCAGGAATACACGGTGGTCTCCTATCGCGACGGCAAGGAAGTCGGCCGCCATAGGGTCAACTTCCCGATGAACCTTCTGCCGCTGCCGAAACCGGAGTGTCGTTTTGGCCGCGTCACGTTGGCCGATTGGCCGACGGAGGCGGCGCTGCTGGTGAAAGGCGACGGGCAGGCGGCTCCGGTCGAAATCGCCCGGGCAAAGGTCGTCCTGCCTTCCTTCGAGGCCGAAGCGGCGGCCCGCCCCGACAAGGTCACGAATCCGGTTGACCTGGGCGCCATCCTGCCGCCCGCCGATTGGCTGCTGTTGGCCGGCGGGCAAGAAGCGGAAGTCGAAGTCGCCGCGCTGAGCCGCAACCGCGATCTTTCTGGCGCATTCGCGGCCGCTTGGTATGAATCGGCGCCGGACCATCGGGTGAAGATCGAGTTGGCTTTACGCGAGGGAGTCAAGGCGCAAGCGAAACTTTCGCTCGGCCCTGCACCGAAGACGCTCCAGCGCGATACGCTGCATGTCGCCATTGTGGATGGACAGGGCAAGGAAGTCTGGCGCAAGGACATTCGCGTGATGCTTGTGCCCGAGCCTCCGAAATGGCCCCGCTTCGGCGCGGTAGCGACCAAACTGCGCTATGACGCGCCAATTCTCGTCAATGGAAAGGAACCGATCAACTACGACGAAGGCTGGGACCCGAAGCTCCAGGACATGGTGGTCTTCTTCCCGAACGGGGCGCGGTGGGTTTTCTGGCGGGGCGCGTCGTATTGTCCGTTTTGGGCGGGCCGTGGCAACACGGGCTTCGGCTATGAATGGGCGGAAATCGCGGGAGCACACATGGTCGGCGCGATTGACTGCGTCGAACCGCTCCAAGACAAAGAACTGCGCTACGGCCGCGTGGAAATCGTCGAGTCCACGCCTGCACGGGTCCACGTCCGCTGGAGCTACCAGTCCTGCGACTTTCTCTACAAAGTCTGGGGCGACTTCGCCGTGGAGGACTTCTACTTTTACCCCGACGGCCTTGGCACGCGCGTCCTCACTTTGACCGCCCAGCCGGGGATTTGGGTCGAGACCAACGAGTTTATCACGTTCACGCCCCCGTCGGGCTACCCGCTTGATATGATTCCAGCCGACTTTGCCAGCCTGATTTGGCCGCAGGGCAAGGCCGAGTTCCGCTTTCCCTGCTTCAAGAACGAGCAGGCGGAGCAATGGGCAAAACTCAACACCGTCGGCGGCGCGCCCCTGCTGCATCGCATCCGGTTCGGCAAGTCGGACCGCTTGGCCGCCATCCAATACTCGCCGCTGGGCAGTTCTCACGACTTGCCGGGCTTTGAGCCGCACTATGACCGGGGCACGCTGGCGACGCCGATGTACTGGGGCTACCACTGGCCGCTGAGCCGCGATTTTAAGACGATCTGGTGTTATATGGAGGGCAACCTGGACTGTATCCACGAAACGCCTGCACATAACTCCTCGATGCACGCCGGCAACCCCAGGCCCCTGCGCAGCCAGACCGGTCCCATGCCCAACGCCCAAGGGAAACTGGAGACGCTCCAACGCGACACATGGGCCTGGCTGATCGGCATGACCGACGCCGACGACGACCAATTGCGGCAGTGGGCGCAGAGCTACGGCAATCCGCCGACGCTTGAGGCGCAAGGCGCGCGTGCGGAGGCACAATCGTATTGGCCCGAACGTCGGGCCTTGTGCCTGACAGTGGAAAAACCCACGGTTACGATCGCCGTCGCGCCGAACGGCCGGTGTGTGAACCCGGTGTTTGAATTGAGGAATGCGCCGAAGACACTTCTGAGCGTGAAACTGGGGGATCAAACTCTCGACCGCAAGCAATATGCCTGGGATGGCGCGACGCTGTGGCTGGCCGCCAACCTCCATCAACCGGCAACGTTGAAATTGGAGTTTGCCGACGCCAAGCACCCTCAGAATGTTTCCGAGACCGGTGAACGGCTAACCGAAAGAGGACAAGAATAATGAACGCCTTGAAAACCGTGGGAGTCCGCGTGATCGCCTTCCCGATGCTCACCGCAGCACTGGCTGCCGCTGAAGATACGGCGCCCAGCGGAGAACCGAACAAGAAGACTCCCAAGCCGGGTTCCACGGCGCCGGTGTATGTGCTTCCCATTACAGTCGGGGAGGTGACTGGTTGGGCGAGGGACTTTACGCGATCAGGCAACATTGACGTGAACAACTATCTGACCTATCTGGACCGGGTGCGCGACGATCCGGCGCAGACGTTCAACGTCGGGGAGATCATCACCCTGGTGAACATGAGACACATGCGTCCGGACCGCTATAGGGAGTTGGTCGAGTATGTCAAGCAGGGCCGGATCGAACCGGCGCATGGCTTTTTCGTGGGTGAATGCGAGACATCGTTGTCTGGCGGCGAGGCCCTGGTGCGCCAGGGCGTGGAAGGACAGCGTTGGAACCGTGAGGTTTTGGGGTTCCGGCCGCGGGCCTGGTGGTACTGGGACGACGCTGCAATACACGAGCAGATGGCTCAGATTGCCGCGGGCCTGGGGCTTGACGCCTACGTATACACCCGCAGCGATTGGCTCGGCTCACGCATGGATTGGGCGATCTCCCCGGACGGTTCAAGAACGCTTCGCGTCAGTAGTCCTTATCAAGGGTGGGGCGCTTACACCTGTGCCGGAGAGCGGCTTAGAGCCGACCAGATCGTCCAGTTGGAGGACGAATCCAGATGGCACTATAGCATTAGGAAATTCGTGGAGGGGGTGGCTAGTTTTCCTTCATCGAGAGAGATCCTATACGAAACGCCGCCGAGCAAGGCGCCGCGACTGGTCTTTAACGGCGATGAGTCTTCCTTATGCACGCCCTACAAGGGATACCCTTCGGAATTCATCCGGCAGTGGCGGGAGGTGTTCCCGCAGGTTGAGTTGCGGTTCTCGACGATGAGCAAATACCTGGAGGCCTTGATGCCAATGGCCAAAGGGGGCGAGTTGGACATTCCCGAGTTCAGGGGCGGCTGTACGTACCTTTATCAAGCGTTCTGGGTTCAGAGCCCCAAGGCCAAACAGTACTTTCGCCGTTCGGAACACGCCCTGCAAGCCGCGGAGATGTTGGCCGCGATCGCCAGTCTCCGGGACGGCAGTTTCACCTATCCTTCCGAGGACTTGAACCATGCATGGATCGCGCTGCTGCTCAACATGGGAAGGAATAATCTTTGGGGCTGTTGCACGCAGAGCGTTCTGGAGGATGACGTAGCTTGGGACGTAACGGATCGCTACGAGTACGTCCGCCGCGCCGCTGCCGACGCATCGAGCGGCGCGATGGCCAATCTCGTGGGCTGCGGCAAGAGGATCGGATTGTTCAACCCGGCCAACTGGCCGCGCCGGGACGTAGTGAAGCTGCGATTGCCGGAGGGCACTCAACTGAAGGGTGTGCCCTGCCAGCCTGCGGAAAACGGCATGACCCTGTGCCAGGTCGATCTGCCTCCCGTGGGAGTTCGGGTTCTGGACTTGGAGCCGGCCACTCAGGCAACCAGGCCGATCAACTTGCCTGCGGCGATCGAGAACTCCTTCTACAGGGCCGTGATCGATCCGCGGCACGGCGACCTGGTGAGTCTGAAGCTGAAGGGCGGCGACCGGGAGTTGCTGGACGGCCCGGCCAACGTGATCGTCGCCGACCAGAACGATCCCAGCAAGGGTCAGAACGCGTCCCAGGCGGAGGGGTGCGAGTATCGTCCCAAGCGGAAGCCGCTGATGTCCTCTCGGGCGACCAAGGCTTTGATCCACGTGACCGACGGCCCGGTGGCGATCACCGTCCAGACCGAGAACGATTTCCTGGGCGGCGGCAAGCTGCGGCGGACGATGCGGTTCTCAGAACAATCGCCGCGGATCGATTTCACCACGGAGTTGAACGATCTGCCGGCGATCACGACCGTGATGGCGGATTTCCCGCTCGCCGGAGACGTGGTCGAGGTGCGGCGGGGCATTCCGTATGGGTTCTCCCATGGCAGTTGGGGCCACCATTCGGATAAGAGTCTGGTCCGCGCCCCGTGGGGCATTACACCAGCGATCCGGTGGTCGGACTACACGCTGAAGGACGGCGGCGGGGTGGCCCTTTTGGACCAGGGGTTGACCGGGCGGGAGATCATTGGCAATCGGGTCAGCGTCTATCTGCATCACACCTCTGACACCTATGTGGGGGACAAAAATTGGGAGTCGCATACTCTTCCGCAGACCTGGCTCAGCGGCAAGGGCCGGACGACGACTTCGTATGCGTTGCTTCCCCATGCCGAGCCGTGGAACAAGGCTTCGGTGACGCGATTCGGCTGGGAGTTCAACTGCCCGCCGATCATGGCCCAAGCGGATGAGGCGAAGAGCGGAACTTCGTTTGTGACCACCTCCGACAATCTGCTGATGGAATCCATGCGCCGTGAGGGCGATGAGCTGGAACTGCGGATGGTCGAGTGCCTCGGGATCGCCGCTGCGGCCGAGGTCACGGTGCACCTCCCGCATGGCAAGGCGGTGCTGACGAATCTCTTGGGCGAGGAACGAAGGGATCTCCCCGGCGGACCGAACTATCGTTTCCAGGTGCGGCCGCAGCAGATCGTCACGCTGCGGCTGAAAACCGCCCAGAGCGTGGCGCCGCTCAAGGCATTGACGGATTGGACGCCGCTGGTTCCGGAAGCTAAGCGCGCCAGGCTGTACGAGCTCGATCCGAACCTTAAGGGTTGGGGAGGCCAATCCCAGGAATTCCAGTGGCAAACGAAGCACAAGTATAAAAAGGGCTCATCCGGCTGAAGCGTACCCGGATCGGAACGTTTTCGAGACCCGTGAACGGATGCCAATTACCTATCAGTTTCTGATAGAAAGTGGAGACAACAATGCGAGTGAATTCCAGGAAGGACATGAGAACGGCTTACACTTGGATTGCACTGGCGGCGGCGGGCGGGATCACGTGCTCGTGGCGAACGGCAGACGCCCAAGAGCAGGAACCGGCGGCAGGCCCGGAGAGTAAGATCTTCTCGAACGGCCAATTGAGCCTGGTGATCCGGGAGGCCCGGCGGAACGGCCGGAGCGAGTTCTGGATCCATCAAGTGCAACTGAAGATGCCCAATGGCTGGCAGACAATCCTCGACGGCGTTGACGGCGGGGAATTCTCGACCTCGCTCGGCGGCGCCAATGCCACGCGCTGCGAGACCGTCAAGAACGACGCCACGGGCGTGATCCTGCGCATGTCCTGCAAACAGGACACCTGGGAAGCGGAGGAAGTGATCGAACTCGCCGCCGGCTCCCAGGTTCTGCAACGGAAGCAGACGTATCGTTTTCTGAAGCCGTTCGAGGGCGCGATTCATCCCGGCTTCCGCGTGAAGGCGGAGGGCGACATCCGCTACACGTTTCCGGTCAAGGCCGACGAGCAACCCCTGGCGGCGTTGAAGGGGCCGATACGCGCCGCCGTGGAACATGCACTGCCTCTGCCGTTCCATATCTGGCACAACCGGCAGTACGTTGCCCTGTACGGCTTGGATAAGAGCGTGTCGCCGGGAACCATTGATTTTTCGCCCGTCGGGGCCGATGGCCGCGCCGCGCTGCGCGTGTACTACCCCGACAGTTGCCCGGAAGAGGCCAAGGCGAAGTTTATTCCCCCCCTCGCGGAAACGACTCCCCAAACGACGAAAATCGCGGAGGGGACCGAACTCACCCTGACGGAGATCTTTGCCGCCAGGCCATTGGCCGCGGGCGAGCTTCCGTTGCTGGAAGCCGACCGGATTGCGGCCTCCATCTTGTTGCGAAAGCCGGGACGGCCCGTGGATCTGAAGGCCGCGGCGGACGGGATCGCTGGTTTCTTCAAGCATTGTGAATTGTGGGAGCCGAACGCCCTCGGACCGGGACGCGGCTGGTTCCGCAACATGTGGACCCGGACCTGCACCGGCAGCGGCGGCGAACTGAAGTTCAACGGCGCCGGCAGAAAAGAGACACCAAGAGAGGGGCCGGAAGAATTCAACGGCCACTACGATCTGACCTGGGGCGAAGGGTATGCCGTGTACAACTGGACGGGAATCGTCCGCCACTGGAAACGCACGGGCGATACGGACCTCTTGAGGTACGTGGACGAGATGACGAGAAACATGGAACTCTTCAAGCGGGGCAGCGGCCCCGACGAGCCGTATTACGACCGCCGCCAAGGCCGCAACGGGCCATTCGCCGACTACTTGGGGCGGAAGGTCATCTGGACCCACTTGCTCGGAAGGATCGGCAGCGAGACGATCAAACTGTACCAGTCCGCTCCCGACTATCCGAATCCGCGGACCCGCAATCAATGGTTGACGGCTGCCACCGGGATCGGCAACTTCCTTGCCAAACACCAACAGGCAAACGGCGACCTCCAGGACACGTTCGACGAAAACAACCGGGAAACGCTCCAGAACGGGCGCCGGTGTTCGGCCCGCGCGATTGTTTGCGGCTTATGGATCCGGCTCGGGCAAGTGACGGGCGACAAAGCGTGGACCGAGCGCGCACTGCGGCTGGCGAAGGTCGTGGCGCCCGAGGTCAAACGCTATGAGTTCTTCAACGCCCACGTGGATCATCCGCCGTGCCCCGACGTTGAGGCGACCTGGTACGTCCTCGATGGGCTTATTCCGCTGTATGAGGCGACTCGCGATCCGGAGGTGTTGGCGGCGTGCAAGGCGGCGGCCGCTCAGGGCATTTCGTGGACCTACTTCTACGATGTCCCCATCCCCATGACTCATAACGGCGTTGCACGAGGCGGACAACTCTGCTGCACGTGCACTCCGATCATCTTCGTGATCGGCCCCGGCATTGCGGTCGAGCCTCTGCTTGCCCTGTCCAAGCTCACCGGCGATTCGTTTTACAGGCAAATGGCGGCGGAAATGGCTTCCTACATCGGCCACTCGCAGATTGACGCGCCGGGCAAGCCGTGGCATGGCGGAGTGATCCATGCCTTCTTAATGTACTGTGGCAAGTCTCATGGCCCGGACAGGGAGGGACAGGTGGACACCGGCATGGCTACCGGCGCCAGTTTGGCTGCGCTCGAGGCACGGTTGGCGGATCCGGCGGAAAGAACGGTGGGAATCCGCCAAGCGAACCCCTGAAGTCGCCGTCGGGAGTTTCCGGGAATGCGGACACTCCGTTTTTTTCTGATGTTCCCGCCCGGATTGAGTTGACACGGACCTTGGGGACGTGCGAGAATGTCTTTCAGATGTTCCGCGGGAACGGCTTGGCGCTCCCGCGGCACCCTTCTCTGCAAGGAGGTTTGCGTCGCCTCGTTCGTTCCCGTTTCCAGCGCCGGTTGCTTGGCCCGTTGTGAAAGACCGACCCGTTCCGACTCACTCGATTCAACGGCGAATCGAGATTCCCGATCCCGTGACAAAAGGAGTGACGCCATGAAGTTCCGGACTCGTTTCCTCGTCTTCCCCGCCCTGTTTTTGCCGATCTGTCTCTTTGCCGCTTGCACGATCAGTTCTGAGAAAGACCCGGCGATCATCGAGCTGAACAAGCGCCTCGCCGCTCTGGAGAAAGAGCGCAAGACAAGCAAGGAAAGCATCGACGATCTGTATTTCCAGCTCGACACGCTGTCGCTGGACGTCAGCGCCCTGAAAACGGGCATGAAAACGCAAGGCGGCTCGCCGGAGATGAACCAGAAGCTGACCGCGGCCGTTCAGCGCGTGGAGGAGCTTGACAAGGAGCTGAAGCGGCTGGCTGGCGAGGCCAATGTCCGCAAGCATGACGGGGAGAAAACCCTGGCTGCGCCGAGAACGGCTCCCGCAACGGCCCAGGCCGCAGCCCCTTCCTCGTCAAAGCCCGCATCCCTCGCAACGGCCGCGCCGTCGCCGGCGGAGGGCGCCGCAACACGGCGCACGGCCTCCGCGTCTCGGAGATCCTCCGGCGGAGCGTTGGCGTTCTCCGGCCCGAAAGGCTTCTACTACAAGGTGCAGCGCGGCGACACCCTTGCCGGCGTGGCGAAAGCCCACAACGTCTCCTCGGCGAACCTGTGCCGCGCCAATCGCATGCCTCTGAGCGCGGTGTTGTACTCGGGACAGCTCATCTACGTTCCCCGGAGTTGAGGCCGAACAGACCCTCCAACCGCATGTCCGGCAAAATCGCCGACGCCGAGAAGCGCGGGGGGCGCCTCTTGGGCGACGCCGCGGCGACGCGAGTCTATTTCTCGATCACGCGCACCTGTTCCGCCGGCAAAGTCAGGCGAAGGCCGCGGCTTTTTTCGACCTGGATCAAGGCTCTGGCTCTCTCGAGCGGAACGACCTCGGCGAGTTTCCCGAGCAAACGTCTTCGGTGGGCGAAGATTTGCTGGGGCTCCACATGGGCGTCGGGCCAGACGGATCGGAGGATCTCCTCATAGCTCACGCCGATCTGAGGAGAGTGCGCGAGCACGGTCAGCAGCCGAAAAGCGAGATTCGGGAGTTTCAGTTCCTTGCCATGGAAAAAGACACGGCCCGCCCCTCGCAGATCCACCTCCAATAGAACGTCGCTCTCATCCGGCGCGTGGGTTTTCCCCCCGGGTTCCAGATCGACTTGACGGGCTTCGGAGGCGATTTCCGCCCGTGAGCGAACCGGCCCTTCGCGTTTCTCTTCCTGTCGTTCCGCCCTCTCTCGTTCGTGCGGCTTTGGCCCCAACTCCTCATCGCGGGCAACGGCGCTCTCTTCCCTCCGTGGCGCCGCGGAGTCGTCGGCGGCTTCCCCGCCAGGTTCCTCGGGGCAACCAACCAAGCGTCGCGCTTCGGCTTGCGCCTCCTCGGCAATGCGGGGCGGCAGGAGTCTCGAGAGGTTCGTCAGGTCGGCCGCGGCAAGCGAAGCGACGGAGCAATAGCCTTCCCGGACGAGAGTCCGAAGGTAAGCGCGCGAAAGCCCTTGGACGCGCAGGTTGCGGAAGTCCATCCCCGCGACGCCGCAGCCGAGGACTAGACGTTCAGCCAGACATTCCAGCGCGCGGCGCTGGCCCGACGGCAACGCCAGACTGCGCGCCAGGGCCGCGGCGCCTTGCGCGAGCCAGGCGAAGTGAGACGCCAGGTTCGCCACCGTGCCGCTGAAAACCTGGAACCGCTCTTCGATCTCCCGGGTGTCCTCCGGCCCGATCCAGGCGTCGAGAACCAACGCCTTCTTGAAATCGGCCAGCGCCTCGCGAGTGAATCCGCCCGCGGGGGACAGAATCTTCTCGACCGACGGCGCGGCGCCCTCGGCGCGGCGCAAGAGGCGCTCGCGCAGCGGCTCCACAAATGCCTCGGCGACGCTCGACCCCGTTGGCGCGCTGAGGGGGAATTCCCGCGCGTCGCCCGTTGCGGCCAGGACCACGAGCGCTTCGATCGGATCGTCTGGGAGAACGCGCGGGCCCTCTCGCAGCCACGCCGCGATCCCCTCGACGGTCGCCGATTGAAGACCCGTGCTTGCGGCGACCTCGCCCAGGCCGGTGGCTTCGAGGCGGCCGTCCTCCCCAACGCGCAACAGGTCGCGCTGGGCCAAGGCCTCGACGGTTTCATCGATCCTGCGAGCCACGGGCGCCGCTTCCGCTTGCCAGAGGACGCGGCCCGAAAAGGTGTTGTGGAAGAACGTGGTCAACGCTTCCTTCGTGCAGGCCACGCGGGAGGCAACGAGATCGAGGGTGTAGAGATCGAGGGAACCGGGGTCGATTTGCGGGGCGAGGGGCTCGATCTCGCCTTCGATGTAGTCGCGCATCATCCGCTCGCACTCGGCCTCGTTCCTGGCAACGAGCATCGAGCGGCCAAAGTCGACCTCGCGACTGAAGCGGGCGCCGCGCCCCCCCTGGTTGTGAAAACGGCTGCGGCTTAGCGCCGCTCGGGTCTGTCGTCCCGTCCACGGGTCGGTGGTGACCATGGCGTGGACATGGAGGACATTGCGGCCCGTCAAGTTGACTCCTTGACCAAGGGTGGAGGTCGAGATGAGCACGCGAAGCGAGCCGGCGTTGAAATGGCGCTCGATCAGGGCGCGGAGGTCCCAGGACAGATCGGCGTTGTGGAAAGCCACGCCCCTGGCCGCCACCTCACGTAGCAGTTCGCGGGCGTGGGTGTCTTCGTAGAGGGAGAGCTCCTCGAGCAATGCTTCGCTCGGAGGCAAACTGAGCCTGGAAGCGAGGTGGTGGGCCCAGTTGCGCGAGTCGTAACGCGTGGGGACGAAGACGAGAACTTGCTCGCCGTAATCCACGGCGAGCCTCCGAGCCAGGGACAGGATGGCTTCGCGGCGGAAGTCGGCGGGCTCATTTTCCTCGTCGCTGAGCGCGGGGATCTGGAGCGCATCCTCCCCGAGCCGTTCCTGACCCTCTTGCCCTGTGTTGAAGCATTTGTAGAAGAAGGTGTTGCGTGAGAGGTCGAAGACGCCTTCGCGCAGCTCGAGGGGGCGCTCGCGGGAGATCATGAGATCGCACCCAAGCCAGGATGCCAGGCGGGCGGCGTCCTCGCCAAGAACCGCGGAGAGACCGATCAGCTGCGTCGGATAGGGGGAACGGCCGATCTTCGTCAGGAGAAGGTCGATCATGGCCCCGCGGCGCGGTTCGCCCAGGGTTTGTATCTCGTCGGCGATCACGAGGGCCACGCCCCCGAGCATCTCGGGTCGGGCAACGAGGTAAGCCTTCATCTTTTCGTAGACCGCCACGAGGAGGTCGTAGCGGCCTCCCAGAACCACGCCGTCCGTGGCGGGGCGCTCACGGGTCGCCACGGCGATGCGGTACCCCATGGCGCCATAGAGCGACAGGAAGGCGCGGTATTTTTCCTCAGCGAGGGCCTTTGTCGGCGTCAGGTAGATTGCCCGGCGATTTTGCTCGAGGCGCCTCAAGGCGGCCATCTCCGCAATGAGAGTCTTGCCCGAAGAGGTGGGAGCGAACACAAGCAGATTTTTCCCGTGAAGGAATCCGTGCTCGGCCAGCGCTTGCTCCTGAACGGGGAGCAGGAACCTGACGCCACGGGACCGCCAGGCGTCCACGGCCCGTTGCGAGAGTCCCATGGCCACAAGCTGGTCGATGGGGAGGGGCATTGCGAGGAGACCTCGGGGAGAAAACGACACCCCCAAACCGGTTTGGGGGCGGCGCTTCAATCCCGGGTGATTTCAAACAAGTCCGAGGGCCATGCCAAGCCTGATGAGGCCGGCGCGGCGCGGAAGGCGCAGCCTTACCCTTGACGGACCGACAAGTTCTTCAGGTACAGGGCGCCCGTTGACTCCGTGTTGTCCCGAATGGAGACGGTGTTCAGGTTCGAGGCCTTGGCGCCCATCCTGACGTTCCCCGCAACCAGCTGGTCGTCGACGTACCCGTTGACGAGTCCTTCGTCCAGATTGATCTCGTAGCGAATACGTCTCCAGCTGCCCAGCTCATAGGGCGTGGCTTGGTTGAATATCCTCAGGTAGGCGGGACCGCTGGGGTCGGTGCACTGAACGACGGTGTGCACCGCCCGGCGGAAATCCCCGTCTTCCTCGAGGTAGAGGCCAAGAAGGTGTTTGTTCTTCTCGTCGCAACGGATATCGAATTCGGCCGTGACCCATCCGGAAGCGTTCGGGAACCGGCAGGCGAACGAGGTCGCCGCTTCGCCGGCGGGCTTGCGGAACCGGAGGCATTTCTCGCCGGGGTTCTTGTCATCCTCGACCACTCGGAGAGTGGCGCTGGGGGCTGATCCTCCCGTCCACCCCGCAGGCGCAGCGCCTACGGCATCGACGCTATAGTCTTGAGAAAGACATACATTTCCTCCCAACGGGGAGACGGTCTCGGCCAGTAATGGGTTTGAGCCGACGTCCCTGGGGAGGCGCTGCTCCTCGGTCGACAGATCCAGATCCAGATCGAGAGGACTGAGTGGGGGTTCCCCGCCGCCGCCGCCGATCGCCTGATCGGCCCGTGACCGAGAGGGGCCAAGGTCAAGATCCAGGTCCAGGTCGAGGTCGCTCAGCGCGGAGGTCGTCGTGTCTTCCCCTCTCGACGTTTCTTCGGCCGAGGGCGCCAGCACGTTGTCATCAAAGGAGAAAATGATCTCATCCGCGGCGGCCCCGTCGGGAAATCCGGGCGTCTCCAGGGCGGAACTGCGACCTTCGGCAGCCGGGAATCCGGAAAAGGATTCGGGCGCGACGTCGCCAAAGGAGAGAACAGCGTCTTCCACGCTTGTCTCCGCGTCCGAGGGGGCGGGGGGAAGGACCGAGCTCGGTTGCCTCTCCTCTTCCTCCTCCTCCAGATCGCCAAACTCCGCCAAGACGTCGCCTGGGGGACTTTCCTCGGCCGGCGCGAACGGCGAGGGGGCCGCCTTGGCGCGCAAGGGCGAGCCCGGAGGCCGGGAGGGAGGGGGGCTTGCCGGCGGGGCGACGTCGCTGACGCCGGCTTCGGGAATCATGAATTCGGCGGCGGAAGAATCGGCTTGCTCGAGAAGATCGTGGCGCGCGTTGAGAGCCAGCCCCGCCGCGGCGCCGCCGGCGGCGATGGCTCGGGTTCTCTGCTGCAATTCCTGCAGTGGGGCGACGGCCTCGTCTTGGAGTTGCTGCAGCATCTGGGCGTAACGTCGCCGTCCGAGCAGGTAGATCAGGGCAAGCAAGACAAGCAGGACTCCCCCTACGGAACCGACGACGGTGAAGAGGGGCTTGCGCTCTTCTCTTCTCGCGGCAGCGGTGGCCGCGGCTCGCGTGGTTTCGATACGGGCGTCCAGGCTGGCGACTTTCTGCTTTGCCTCTTCGTTCTCCGGATCTTTGGCGATGATGCCGATCC
>Ga0315274_10008023_pt1 | contig 15270 bp, 15 predicted proteins | sample YL17G02_20_MG_FD_203700 | JGI IMG/M metagenome (GOLD analysis project Ga0315274, IMG submission 203700) | Sediment microbial communities from Yellowstone Lake, YNP, Wyoming, USA - YL17G02_20 | ecosystem: Environmental > Aquatic > Freshwater > Lake > Sediment | place: USA: Wyoming | collected... | reverse complement strand
TTTGATTATTTGAGGGAAGGCGCCCAATTGTTTTATAATCTCGATTTCGATTTCCTCTGTCAGAAATTTGCTGTCAAAAATATTTGTTTTTGCTTTCCTCATGATGCTCTTCAGTCGCACATAGGTATAGAGCAGATACGGCGCGGAATTTCCATCAAAGCTAAGCATTTTATCCCAGTCGAAAACAATGTCCGTGTGACGATTTTGCGAAAGGTCATTGTATTTCAACGCCCCGATACCGATTATTTTTGCTGCTTTCTTTCTTTCTTTTTCGAACAGTCTCGGATTTTTATTTTTGATAATCCTATCGGCCAAATCGATAATTTTATTTATCAACTTCTCGGCATTAACTACTCTTCCTTCGCGCGTGGCCAATTTTTTATGGTTTTCGTCGAGAACTAATCCGAACTTCACGTGATAAAGATTTTTAGCAGGAATATATCCAAGAATCTCCGCGGATTTGAAAAGCTGCTCCAGATAAAAAGATTGTCCGTTTCCAATAACATAAATTATTTTCTCCGGATGGTATTTTTCTACCCTAAATCTGATTGTCGCCAAATCACGGGTTCCGTAAACGGTTGCACCGTCTGATTTCCGAATCAGAAACGGAGTCATTTCGCCAAGAGGAATGATAATTGAACCGTCTTCGTTTCTGATTGCTTTTTTGGTTTTTAGTGCGTTTTCTATTTCGTATTTCAATTCTTTCTCGTAATCACTTTCTCCTTTAATTAAGTCGAATTTAATACCTAAAATATCGTAAATTCTGTTAAATTCTTTAAGAGATGTTTCGCGCAAAATTTTCCAAATTTTCCGATTTTCCTTGTCTCCTTGTTCCAGTTTCTTGAACTCCACTTTCGCCGCTTCCCGCAGCTCGGGATTATTCCCCATTTCCTTATTGAATTTGACGTAAATATCAAGCATTTTGGAAACAGTGACGTTCTTTAATTCTGACGCGTTATTTGTATACTTTTTATATCCGGCGATTATCATTCCGAATTGTGTTCCCCAGTCGCCCAAATGATTGTCGCCGATAACTTTATATCCGAGAAATTTATACAAGTTGTAAATTACCTGACCGATAAAAGTCGAGCGCAGATGCCCAACATGCATCGGCTTGGCAACGTTGGGTGCAGAATAGTCGATAACTATTGTTCTTTTTTTGTTTTCACCGGTTTTGCCGAAATTATCTCCTGCTTTAATTATGGTTTTAATCTGCTCTTTTATTACTTCCGGTTTGATAAAAAAATTAATGTAGGCTGGAGGGATTATTTTTATTTCCTTGATATTTTCTTTGAAAAATTCATCTTTTTCTATTTTTGCCTTTATATTATTCAACGCCACCAGTCGATTTGAGTAATCTTGCGCATTGACAATTGCGGAATAATCTCCGAATTCCGATTTAATCGGCAAATCAACGCTGGCGTCCCAACCATCGGGAAGATTTTTATCTATTATTCCCTTTAATTTTTCGAGAATATCCATGTTCTTTATCTTAATTTTAACTCAATCGGGTGAAATTTAAAAGAGGCCGCATGAGCCGGCCTCTTTTTATTCAAATCGATATTTCTACTTGTTGTTATTATTGTTATTGTTGTTATTTCTGAATCTGTCGTTGCTCCTGATTACTTCTTTGATAAATTCCGGCTCATATCCAGCTTTTTGACTGGCTTTAATAATTCCGTGTATGTCTTTCGGCAAACATTTTCCGCCGAATCCCGGTTCGTTCGGAAAAACCATGGTATGCATCGGGTCAATTCGGGGATCAAGCGACCACCCGGTTCTTACTGCATAATAATCGACTCCTAAGCTATCACAAATATTTTTCATTTCATTGGCAAAGGTAACTTTTACGCCAAAATAGGTGTTTTCCATATACTTGATTACCTCTGCTTCTTTGGCTTTGATCTGATAATAAAATTTCTTCGGACCGAGAATCGGAACAAGCAAATCCAAAATATATGCGGCATCTTCCCTTGGCCCGCCCATAATCACGAACGGGCATTCTTTCATATCCTTATCGAATTTGTACGGAGACCAATATTTCCCTTCTCCGGAATATTCGGGGCTGAAAACGATTCTTTTTCCAGTTTGCCGCCTCAATCTATCCGTTGTTCCCGGCTCAACAGTCGATTTAATTAAAATAACCGGGGTTTCTAAACGATTAACCACGGCCTCAACCATTGAAACATCACAACCCTTAAAAGGGTCTTCGCCTCCTTCAACCATCGGGGTTGGCACGCAAACTACCGCTAAATCGGCATCGTTAATCCTGGAATAATCGTCTTCCGTGCTCGAAACCGTAATCTGCCCTTCGCTTTCATCGAAAATATGCTCTTTATCAATATCTTTCGCCACTACCAAATAATGACTTCGGAACATATTTGCCACTCCCTTTCCGACATATCCGTATCCAATAACGGCTATTTTTTTGATGTTTTTTTGCATAGGTATATTATTTATACCCCCCCTTTCCCCTCCTGTTGAAGAATTTTCTTTATATCATAATTTAATTCTGATTGCAATGTTTTATTTCGATTCGTTTAAAGAGCTATTTATCTTCATTGTTTCGCTGATGATGCGATTGAATATTTCCGAATGAATTTCTGCCAATTGTGAAAGTATTTTCCTGTCTAATCCTATTTTGTTTTTCTTTAAGGAATTCATAAATTTGCTGTAAGAAATTCCGTTTTCGCGACACAAAGCATTGATTTTAATATTCCAAAGCTGACGAAAATCTCTCTTTTTTGCTCTTCTGTCGCGATATGCGTAAACCCGCGCATGTTTTAATGCGTCTTTAGCTAATCTGAAATTGGATTTCCTTTGCCATTTGAAACCCTTTACCTGCTTTAATACTCTTTTTCTTCTGCTGCGTTTTTGAACGCCTCTTTTGACCCTGCTCATGTTTAATATAATTTACTTTCGATTAATCTGTTGGCGGTTCCCCTTTTCACTCTTTTGCCTTTCCTTTTTTTTCTTTGCTGTCCGCCTGATTCTTTCGCATTTAAATGATCTTGATGCTGTGGTCTGCGCATCAAGATTTTGTTCTTGGTAATTCTGAATCTTTTACTTATTGATTTTTTGGTTTTCCCTGGCATATCGTCAAACCCATCCCTGATGGAGTTTTTTTAATTTCTTCTTCTTTTTTATATTCTACGGTTATCATTTCTAAAAATTTTCCCATTTTCTCATGCGCCAAATCTCCAAAAGCCCTTTCTCTACCCCTTAATCTGATATCCAACCTGACTTTATCTCCTTCCTTAAGAAACTTTTCTGCTTGTTTCGCCTTTATTTCCATATCGTGAGAAGAAGTGGTAAATCCGATTCTGATTTCCTTCAGTTCCGTTTTCCTTTGTTTGGCTTTTTGTTTCCTTTCCTTTTTTTCCTGCAAATACTGATATTTGCCTTTGTCGATTATCTTGCAAATCGGCGGTTCGGTTTTAGAGGATATTTCCACCAAATCCAGTCCCCTTTCCTGGGCAATGCTGATTGCCTTGGGCGTTTCCAGAATTCCCAAATTATTGCCGTTTTCATCGATTACCTGAACCTGCAAAGCCCGAATATACTCATTCGCTTTAATGATTGGTTTCTTATTGAACCTATTGAATTTTCTGAAAAATGGCCTTTTATTGAACATTATTTGAACTAAATAATACGATTTTGTGGAGACGGGGAGAATCGAACTCCCGTCTAGAAGACATTTTAAAATAGATCTACAAGCTTAATCTGTTTGATTTTTTCGACTCTCCAGATAAAAAACGGATAAAAATCCGAAAAGCTTAGCCTGGTTCTTCGGTAATGCGAATAAGGCGATTCGCGTACCTATCTCAAATTGACTATGACACTCCGCTTGCCTATTGAGAATCGGCATAAGGAATGGCTGCGGTTTTTAGGCTACAGCAAAGGCAAAATTGTTTGCACTTATGTTTACCGGATTTTAACGAGCTAACCGATATCCTCGACTTGCTTATTTTAAAATAATCATCTATCGAAGCCTAACGTCCCCTGATTTTTCTTCCGATTTCTCTTTCGATATCCCTTTTCTTGATTATTTCCCGCTTGTCTATCTTTCTCTTGCCTTTTGCGACGCCGAATTCCAGCTTTATCTTGCTTTTCTTAGTATATAGTCTTATTGGAACCAATGTCAACCCCTTAACCTTGGATTTACCGATTAATGACCTGATTTCTTTTTTGTTCAAAAGCAGTTTTCTGCTTCTTTGCGGGTCGTAATCTGCCGGGGCGTTCGCTTGCTGATAAGGAGGAACGAGGGCATTAAGCAAATAAACCTCGTTGTTCTTAATCACCACATAAGAACCTTTTAAACTAACGTGCCCGGTTTTTATCGCTTTTACCTCAAAGCCATAAAGAACTATACCGGCCTCAAAGTTTTCCAGTATTTGGTAATCGAAACTGATTTTATTGTTCTCGGCTAGTATCTTCATTTTTCTTTTCCGTAACCTCTTTGTGCCATTCGTCTATTTTCTTTTCCACTACTTCGTCTACCGTATCTACGATTTTGGACAGCTTGCTCTGAATTCTTTCATCGTTCGCCAATCTCTGGAAAATTCCGTGAATGGCAATTTTTTTTCTTTTCTTCTTTAAGATTAAAGTATAAACGCCGAAAACAATCAAAATAATCGGCCACCACATCCAAATCGAAGAACTGACAAACCCCAGGTTGGTTAAAAGCGCCAGAATGCCGATAACAATCAAGCTCCAGGCAATAAATCCGATATAATATAACATAAAAAACATAAAAATTAATCTCTAATTTCTAATCTCTAATTTCTAATTTCCGACCTTTTCCCCTATTAAACCTTAATAAGTGGGGGATTTTTTCCTATTTTTAATATAACACAGAGATGCTGTTATTAAAATACCGATACTGTCGATTCCTACATCTCGAAAGCTACATTGCCGACCGCCCACAAAAGACTGATGAAATTCATCGGAAAAAGCGTAAAATAAAGCAATAATCAGGGAATAAATTATTACCTTATTCCCGCCAGAAGCGGGTCCATCTTGGACGGAAATCGCCCGAAACAATAAAAATGTCAAAATCGCGAACTCCAAAATATGGGCAATTTTCCGCAAAATAAAATCTTCTTTCAGGCCTGATTTTAAATCCGGAATCGAAGAGAAAGTAAAAATTACGCCCATCCACACGATTACCGGAAGCCAGAATTTTAAAAACTTTTTCATTTCAGCATTTTTAACATTTTATCGACTGGCCAGGCGTTAATTACATCTTTTCTCTCCAGCCATCCCCTGCGCGCCTGAGCAATACCCAATTCCAAATATTGAAAATGCGACACGCTATGGGCATCGGAATTTATGGCTATTTTAACGTCAGCATCCTTCGCCATTCTTACATATTCGTCTTTTAAATCAAGCCGGTTAAAAAAGGAATTTATTTCCAGGGCGGTTTTTGTTTCTTTGGCTGCCCTGATAACTTTTTCTATATCGACATCGTATGCGGGCCTGGACTGAATAAGTCTTCCTGTGGGATGAAAAAGAATATCAACATTGGGATTTTTCATCGCCCTGATAATTCTTTCGGTTATTTTGTTTTTCGGCATCTTGAAATTTGTATGAATTGATGCGCCGACAATATCAAGTTTTTTCAAAACTTCGTCTTTTATAAACAATCTTCCGTCATTCAAAATATCGACTTCTCCGCCTTTCAATATCTTGAATTTTGAATTTTGAATTTTGAATTTTGAATTTAATTTTTCGACTTCTTTACCTTGAGCAAATAATTCTTTCTCTCCTATTCTGTGGTCGAAACTCCCTCTGATATGGTCGGTGATAACAATGTATTTCAGACCTATTTGTATTGCTTTTTTGGCCATTTCTTCGATACTGTTCTGACCGTCGGACCATGTTGAGTGTATTTGTAAATCGCCCATCAGACCATTATAGCCCACCAGTTGCGGCAATTTGTTGCTGAAACTTGCCTTTATCTCTCCATTATTCTCCCTTAGTTCCGGTTCCATCCATATTAATCCCAATGCTTTATATACTTCTTGTTCCGCACTTCCGGCAATTTGCTTTTTGTCGCGATAAACTCCATACTCATTCAGTTTCAATCCTTTTTTAATGGCGATTTTTCTCAATTCGATATTATGGTCTTTGCTTCCGGTAAAATATTGGAGCGCTGCGCCAAAGCTTTTTTCCGGAACAACCCTTAAATCGCAATCGATGTAATTCTTCAACTTTACGGAGGAACGGGTGGACCCGCAATTATATACGTGTGCCACTTCCGGCATATTGATAAAACAGGCCATAATCTCCTTCGCTATCTTGGACGAAGAAACGGTTGCCAGTAAATCCGCGTCGCCGACAACTTCTTTCATTCTGCGAATCGAACCAGCGATAATCGCCTTCTTAACGCCTGGAAATTTTTTGATTCTTTCTTCTATCCGCCTTACGTCGTGCAAAATATAACCCAAGGGAAATTTACCGCTACCTCCCTTCAAAAAACCGATTGCCATCAAAATATTGTATTCGCTTTTTTCTCCGAACCCCTCGATATTCCTGATTTTTTCGGCTTTTGCGGCTTGCTCCAAGTCATCAATATTTTTTATTCCCAATTTTTTGTAGAGTCTGAAAATTGTTTTCGGCCCGACCCCCTCGACAGAAGTTAAGGCACTCAAATCAACTGGGGTTTTCTTTTTCAGTTTTTCGTAAATTTTCGATTTTCCGGTTTTAATCAACTCTTCAATCACCTCTGCAATGCCTTTGCCGATTGTCGGAATGCCTTCCAGTCCTTTAATTCCTTCCTTTTTATAGATTTCGCCCACATCTTCCCCTGTCCCTTCTATAACCAGAGCCGACTTTCCGTAAGCTCTGGGCTTAAAAGGAATATCTTCCATGGCCAGATATTCCGATATTTCGTATAGAATTTTGGCGATTTCTTTATTGGTCATACCTTTATTTTACCACTTCTGAAGCCAAAAACCCAAAGTTTATATTTGCTTTAAAAAACAATTTAGGGGTGAGGAATTTATTTTCACTGAGACAACTTCCCGCCCAAGGCGGATAAACTCCGGCCGAAAGCTTTGATTCAAAAACCAAAGTTTTTATTTGAATTAAGGGGTGAAAGTCATTAGTGCCTGTAATACAAATAAAATAAGGAGGGTGTAAGGTCTCCCCCTTATTGGATAAATAAAAACTTCGGTTTTTGAGAACTATTTCTTGTTGATTATTTCGTTCAATTCTTCGACCAACTTATCCGTATCGATTCCGTGCGCCTTTGCTCCGTCTTCAAGATTTTCGAAACTGGCCGTGGCACAACCAAGACAATGAAATCCGTGTTTCAAAAAGACTTCCACGGTTTCCGGATATTTCTGGAGGATTTCATCAATTTTCATTTCTTTGTTGATTTTTTTGCTTTCCATAAATTTAAAAAGGAGAACGGCTTTTGGTAAAGGGCCAAAATCTTTTATTTTTTCCCGCAATTTCCTTATAAATTACCAAAAGCAATAAATCGCCAATTATCACCAATATTCCGACAATCGCAAAAAGCGCATAAAAGCCAAGACTTGAAACCAAAACTCCGCCAATAGCTCCGGTAATCCCCGTTCCTAGCCCCACCGTAGAACTCTGCAGGCTCCATTCGAACGCTTCTTTGCCCTTATCAATGTGACGGGTAAAAATCGCACACCAAGAAGGAAGAGTCATTGCCATTCCAATACCGAAAAATGCCTGCAAAACATAGATATGCCAAGGAAGCGTAGTAAAAATATAAGCAAAACAACAAATGCCTACAACCATGTATCCGGCAAAAAGAAAATAAAAATCGTCTTTTTCTCCCTTGGTTTTGTCGAGGATCTTGCCGAAAATAATCTCGATTAATGCCTTGATAATCCAGTATATCGCTGCCGCAAACCCAATAACCTTCACGTCTCCGCCCTTTATTTGGCTGGTGATGAAAATCGCGAATATCGGATTGGTCAGTCCGAGCGCGGACAAAGAAACTATGTCAGCCTTAATCAGGGTCGAAACAATTTTATTGATTTTTGCTTTTGCCATTCTTTTTGATTAATATTTAATCTTTTTTATCTTTAAATAAATGATTGAACATTTCTCCGGTTTTTTCCAAAAACGAACTTTCCTCCTTTTCCACGTCCTTGATGAATTTTCTTCTTATTAGCTTAATCGAAAAATATAAAGCAAAGATTAAAACCAGCGTAATCAGAGCAAAAACAAGAATCGTCAATCCAGTAGCAATGGTTTGCATCACTCTTCCCATTGCGCTGTATCCCAAGCCAAAAACATATCCCAGCCCCATCATTATTGCCACCCAGAAAATTGTCGCCACAAAAGTTACAGATAACAGTTTTTTCCATTTCATTTTCATGCTCCCGGCAATTATCAGGGCCGGCATACTGAAACCGTAAGTAATACGAGTAATGAAAATTGTTTTGACGCTGTGATGTTTAAAATAATGCTCCAGTTTCTCGATGAGTTTCCTGGTCATATGCAGGCGCTTGCCCCATTTTTCCAGAATCTTGTACCCGCCCGCCCTGCCAATAAGATACCAGGCGATTCCGTTCAGAAAATATCCGGAAAAAAGAACCGCAATCAAGCCCCAAAACCTGAAATATCCGAACTTAAACAATACTCCGGACAAAAGCATAATATAGGTGCCTTCAAAAAGAGCGCCCAAAAAAGCGAAAATGTAGCGATGCTCGTACAGAAGCCTTAAAATTGTATTGTCTATGTATTCCATAAACTTAAAACAACGTTTCTTGTCCTCCTCGAGTTTTCGGCCTTTCTTCGTTTTCGCCAAAAACGCTGATTTTCCCGAATTCGCCATCGTAACCCGGTTTAATTGAAATTTTTCCCTGCCTTACTCTTTCTATGGCTTCGGCAATCTCGGGCATACTCAAAGATGCAATTTCCCCCTTTGTGGCGCTTAAAAGCACCCTGAATTCGTTGCCCAGCCCCTTAATCAGATTTTTGTAATGTTCCAAAACCCCCTTTGTTCCTGTGCCAATGCCTAAAACATCGGCAATTATTTCTTCAAGCGGAATCATGTGTTCGAAAGGAATAAATTTTTCCGGTCTTTCTCCAGCTTTTCTGTCGGCTAACTGACAAACTCTATTCATTACTCCAATAGTCAGAGGTTTTCCGCAACGCGGACAAAGATTATTGTATTTAAGAGATTCTTCGGGTTCGAGACATAAATCGCAATTGCGATGGCCATCCCAGTGATATTTTCCTTCTTCGGGGAAAAACTCGATAGTTTTAATAATACGCAGCTTCGAAGAATCATCTGCGTACGCACCCGACTTAATCGCTTCCTTGATTAAATTATAGCTTATTTCTTCGCCTTCCAGAATATTTACCTCTCTGCCGATTTTCGCCGGACTGTGCGCATCGGAATTGGAAATCAAGGTAATTTTATCCAGCTTAGTTAAACGCCAATTCATTTCCGGGTCGCTGCTTAACCCGGTTTCGATAGCAAAGATATTTTTTGTGTATTCCTCGAAACATTCCTCTATGGAATTGAATCCGGAAAACGAACCGAAAATGGAAAACCAGGGAGTCCAGGCGTGCGCGGGAATAATCATGCATTCCGGAGAAATATTGAAGACGATTTTTGCCAATTCTTTTGCGTCCAAACCCAAAATCGGCCTGCCATCGGATTTCAAATTCCCAATCCAGCCCAAATGGGTGTTTATTTTTTCCACAACTTCAAAGGAAGGAGCAAAAACCAAATTGTGTATCTTGCGGGTTTTTCCGTTTTTCGAATAAATACTCGATATTTCGGTATTTAAAATAAATCTTACTTCCGGCTGATGATTATGATTCCCGTTCAAGCCGAACCCATTATTGTTTTTTGTCCGCCGGCTGGCGGATTGATTTTTAAACTTATATAAACCCGCTTCTGCCAGCTCCAAGACTTCTTTCAGTTCTTTCAACCACAAGGGATGCGTAAAATCTCCGGTTGCCAAAACATTCACGCCCTTAATGCGCGCCCATTTATTCAAATTCTCGATATCCGTTTCTTTGGATGTGGCACGGGAATACTTGGAATGAATATGGAGATCGGTGATGTACTGCATAAAAAATTAAATCAAAAATCAAAAGTCAAAAATCAAAATTAAGGAATTTTTAATTCTACATTATCATTTTGCATTTTGAGATTTGCATTTTGCATTAGCGCTAGCGATAACCAAAATATTATTCCTCCTGATTGTAGCGTCCAGAAATAATGGTCGTTTAAACCCAAAATCAAGAAACCGGCAAAAAGAAAAATCATTGGCCCGACCAGGCCGGATAATTCTTTCGGCCTTATTGGTCTTATTCCTTTTATAAATCTTATCAGCAGAAAAACAACAAAAATCAAGGCGCCGAAAATCCCGATTTCCGCGGCAATAAGCAAATAGATGTTGTGTGTGGGTTGATAAAGCCACTCGGGAATTTGCTGGCCAGTCGAACCGCCGGAATTATAAAGTTTGTTCGCTGCCCGCAAAAATGCGGGGTAATTCCGAGAATAGTCGGCAAAATTTCCTATGCCGATTCCCAAAATCGGCTTTTCTTTTATCATTGAAATCGACATTTTATTGTAAAAAAATCGTAAATCAATTGCTTCTTCCTTTAAAGAAATTTCCACAAAACGGGTTTTGAAATACGGCAAAACAACAATTGCCGAAATAATTGAAAAAATCACGAAGAATAAAGCCAGAATCATCATTCTCTTGCCTATTACTAATCTTTCTTCGGTATGATAAAAGGTTCGCAACTGGAAAAATCTCATTATAAAAAACGCGAAACTGACAAAAACAAAAACCAAGATGGTTCCGCGGGAAAAAGTGAGAAAAAGAGCGAAAATCAGACCCATAAGTCCGATAGGTCCGATAAGTCCTATGAGACCGCGGGTTTTTTCGCGTTTTAGCCAAAGCGCGTAAAAGCAGAAAATGGCCAACAATAAAAACGCGGCCAGAACATTGGGGTGCGGAAAGGAACCATAAGCGCGCATTACTTTTTCCGTGCCGGAAACAAATGTTGCCACCCCGGGTTCGCCGGGAAGATATTTTCCCGCTTCGATAAACTTCAAACCCAAACTCGATTGCTTGTAAAATTGCGCAATTGCCAAAATCGACTGAAAAATGCCGGAAAAAACGATAATTTTCAGAACCCTGTCCAGGCCCAAAAACTCCTTTCTATACATTATATATATGTATAGAAGCATAAATTCCAGTAATTTAACCAGCCGATAAACGCTGTTTCCCAGGTCTACCGATTTAAATAAAGAAATTGCCACAACGAAAAAGAATAAAATCAAAAGAAAATAGGTCTTATAAGGCTTATTTATCCCAAGCGAAGTCGAGGGATTGGTCTTATTAGTCCTATGGGTCTTATGGGCATCGCGGGCTGCCAAAATAAAAATACCAACCAATAAAAGGTCGGTTAGATATAAAAATATCGAATCCCATTCGCTCCCCTGCCAAGAGATTGTCATTCGTAATTGCAAAGGAATCAAAAATAAAAAAAGATAAAACAGGATTTTTTCCCCCGTACCACAGAAGGGCCTACAAAGATTTTCTAATTTCATAATATTTCTTCAGTCTTTTTGTAACAGACTCACGACCCTTGGTTTGTTTAAAAAATTTTTCTCTCCTCTGGGCATCTTCTTTTTCTAAACACGCTTCATAATAAATTAATTTGAATGGTATTCTAGGTTTTGTCGAAAAATTTTTCCCATCATTGTGTTCTTCGAGTCTTTTTCTTAAATCGCTTGTATAACCTATATGCCTTTTCCCATCTTTAAGGCTTTCTAATACGTAAACGTAATAAAATTTATAAGCTGTGGTACGGGGCATAAATATATTCTATCACAATATAAAAAAACAAACGACAAAAGCGTTTGTTTTTAAAGTTAGTCCCATTGGTCCTATATCGCTTCCGTTGAATCCTCCAAATTCAACCTTGTTCCGCCTTTAATGCGGGTATTGCCTTTAATTCTGATTAAATTGGGGTCGGATGGCGGGCGTAAATCAAGTTGGTAAGTATAAATTAAAATCCCGTTCATTTTCGCGCCTTCGTTAGCCGTACTAGCACCATCGTTGGTATAACAAGCGCTGTATGACCGACCATCATAAACTGTCATTCCCGAAGTAACATTTTTATAAAATTCAAAAAAAGAATTTGCGCCATCGCTATCACCGTCAAAAGCATTAGCACAACCGGACGCGGACAAATCAGCATCAACATTAACAACCGCAGTAGACATAGCATTATTACTTGTAGAACAGCTCACGCTGTAACTGGCCTTTAGGGCAGCGGCTCTGATAGTTTTGGCATCGGTGGATTCCGGTAAAACCGAATTGGCTGTGGTCAGGGCTTCGGAAGTATCATTACCGGCTGTAGCGGATTGGCCGGCAAAAAGCTGATGCGAAGAAAGATAGCCGTAATCCTCGTCAGTATAGGTATAAGTAATCATCAATTCAGCCGAAAGTCCCCGAATATTGGCATTATAATGTGTTGCGATTAGAGTAACTACTTTGGGGCTGGTAGCTGTGGCAGCCGCTAATTCACCGTATTCCCCGGAAGCAGAGGAAATTACATGGAAAATTTTAAATGATTCAACCATAACGGTGCCGGGCGGATTAAAATCATAAACCCAGTTCGAACTTTCGGCAATATCGCCAACCTTAGAAGAAATGGTTTCATAATAAGCGGCATCTGTATCCTGTCCGGCAATCAAAATCCTAAACCAAGCTTTTTTAATTGAAACTCCTGTTTCCGCAAAATAAACACTGGCAGAAGCCGAATTGCCGGTAATTACAGACCCATTGGTAAGCACGCCAATTGGATAAGAAACGGTCCTGGTTCTGGTGTCGGAAGCGGATGCAGTATAAGTTTCGTAAGCTTCTCCGCCCATTAAATATTGGGACGAACCAGTAAAATAATACTCTAATTCTTGGTAAGTATTTTCCGAAAACCCCGAAACTCCGGAATACCAACCTTCTGACCAATTGCCCTGACCAGAGCCTTCGGCTGCTTCCAAGATAAAACTTGAACTGGCATTGTTTTCCTGAATATTGATTCCGTGCTTAACGTCATTGGCGCTATTTCCATCATTAAAGCTGCCCACTTCAAACCATTGAGAGGTTTTCTGCGAAAATTCGGGGATATTCGTTTTATATTCAAAAATAGGGCAATTGCTATCCACAGAGCAATCCGTGGTTTGAGAATCTTGTCGCGAACCAGAGTCATCTGGTGTGGGCGTGGCATTATTTGATTCCAAAGGATAAACCACGGTATTGCTAATGCTATTTGAAGCATCATCGTAGGTATAAGTAATCACTAATTTGGCTTTGGCTGAGTTAATAAGAGAAGCGTTGGTGGTTACGGCTTTAAACCAATAACCAACTGCAGCGGAAAGATAATTTCCTGTTCCGCCTGCACCAGTATAAGCGGCTAATTGGATTTCTGAACTAACATCAACCAAAATTCTCACATAAGCTCCGCCAGTAGTGTCTTCGTATTGAAGGACAGTGGCGCTTTGGTCATCGCTGACTTTACCAGAACCCCAGGCATCACCAGCACACGTACCGGGACAAGTATCAGCATCAAAAGTAATTACATGGCCAGAAACATTTCCGTCAGTAGTGGACATTCCCATTAATTGGGTTTCAAAAATAATAAAAGCGTTTTTAATAACCACTTCTCGTTCAGCCAATTCAATATTAAAACTGGAAAATGACTGGCTGACAGCTCCATCTTGTCCAGCTGAACCAGTGCCCGTATATTGCCCGGCAAAAAATGTCACTGTCCTTGCGCGTGTTCCCGGACTATTATACGCCCAATCCTCGGCATAGCCCTCAACTCCGGAAAATTCGAATTTCAAGGTATGGTGTCCCACTTTGAGGGTTTTATGGATTACCTTACCAATACCGTTACATTCTCAGTTTTGATAATAAATTATGTCGCCGGTCAGAATTATCGGTTCGTGGATGTTTTGGTCGCAGTATAGACCGATAAATTCATCATCATCGATTGTTGCCTGGTCTTGCGGGATGATTTTTAAATCCGCTTTGCCCTTAGTGGTAAATTCCACTTCCCAGTTTTCGCCTAAAGACGGATGCGAATAAACATTCAGAACATTGATTTCGATGGTTGGGTCGAGAATTACGGGATAAGATGCTTTGGCCATCCATTCGGGGTCAATGGAAATAACCAGAATATCGCCCTCGATTACGGTTTTAACTGCGGTAAAAGAACGCTTGGTAATCTTATCCTCAATAAATGGCGCAGGAATGGTGAAAATCCTGTTCAATTCGGTTTGCCCTTTTGCTTTTTGCTTGTCGTAAAAAATAATATTGCCTTCTGTGTCTTTCTCGACAATAAAGTCTTCGACATTTCCCAACTTATATCTGAATTCCAGAGGATGACCTGCTGCGGAAAAAATCAGTTCTTCCTTGATTTTATAAGGATAATTGGTTTGGATAACGTCGGTATTTTTGTAAGCGCCTTCGTAAATATAACGAATATCTTTTTGCGTTACTTGGACTGGATTTCCAGCCATCGGGGTAACTGTCAATTTTTTGCTTCCAACGCTGACCTCCAATGATTGATTGTAAAATTGCGGAATGACTTTTTTGGCTTCATCAGAACCCAAGGCAAACCAGTTTCCGCGCACTGCCAAAATCAGAACAATCGAGCCGAACAAAACAAAAATACCGAAGAAAATCAGCAGTTTTCTCCTTTTTCTTTTCCAGGCGACTGGAATACGCTTAATTCTTCTTCTCTTCATATAACATGAAACATGTAACCTGTAACATCAAAAAATTCACCCATATTTTGTTGTGTGTTGTATGCTACATGTTATGTGTTTTGTCTATTAATTATACTTTAAAAAATCGAGCCCAAAAACCTCTTGCAAGTGGATATTTTGTGGGTATTTTGGGGATAAAAAATTCTCGCGAAAAGCGAGAATTTTAAAATTAAAAAGTAAAAATGAAAAAGGAAAAACCGCTTCGTTTTTAGATTTTGGTTTTTACTTTAAACGAGTGCTGCCTTTGATGCGTGTATTGCCTTTTAGCCTGAATATCGAATTGACATTGGCTCGGGCATCGGTTTCCGCGATTTTGGTGTAAGTATCAAGAAGCGCGCCATTATTGGTCAAACGCAGACAATATGCCGCGCCTTCTGTAGCATTGGTTGTAAACTGAAAATTATACTCTACCTCGGTATAGTAGCCGGGGCCGATATCAATGGCATCGGAAATGCTCGTTGCATTATCCACCATTTCGCCCG
>Ga0315274_10008021_pt1 | contig 15274 bp, 19 predicted proteins | sample YL17G02_20_MG_FD_203700 | JGI IMG/M metagenome (GOLD analysis project Ga0315274, IMG submission 203700) | Sediment microbial communities from Yellowstone Lake, YNP, Wyoming, USA - YL17G02_20 | ecosystem: Environmental > Aquatic > Freshwater > Lake > Sediment | place: USA: Wyoming | collected... | reverse complement strand
CTTGGTCAAAGGTACCTTGCCATTCTTAGTTAGTCGATAAAAGGATATGAGAAGATATACTAAAAGTAGAGCAAAGAGGATAAAATGCATTAGCTACTTTTGACTTATGAGCCCTGGCATTAGGCACTCCGATCCTAATCATAGGCAATCTCATATCCTTTTATTAATTTTATTAAAACGAATTTATCTTAATAATATAATTTTTGAAAGGACGAAAAATGAATGATTCCCGTTTACCATCACCAAAAAAGAGAAAAGAAACGAATATACGATTTATAAGAGCATCATTTACTCCGCCAGCATCATCGAGAACCTATATAGTGTTTGTTGAGGATGCTTACTCGAGCACACCCGACTCCTCTGGAGAGCTTGCTGTCACTATTACTCTTCCAGAGTCATATCAAAACAACCTAGAAGGGATCAAACAGTATTTCATTGAGAAGATTGATCCTACTGCCAAGATTATTCGCTATTCTTGAAAGGAGGAAGAAAATGATTTACGGAGTTTCTTGGAATTCTTAGTTAACAACAATTCTTGAAAGGAGAAAAGAAATGACTGGAACACCAAAAATGGGTGACAACTGGTGGAAGAAAGAAGAAATGTTTATAGAACACAAACATAAAAAAGTGCGAGAACCAGAAGAGGATTTTGATGGGGACATTCTTGTGTCGCCGTCTAGGCAATATGTAATATTTTATGGATTTCCTTATTTTAATGCTGAGCATGCTCATAAAATTGCTCTTCCTATGGGTCTGCCAAACAATGAAGTAGAAGCTGTGAGGTATTTCTTCAGCCAACGTCAAATTGATTCCAATTTCGAGATTAATAATTGCTTGCCGTACGAGCAATACGAAGAGCAGCTCATGGACGCGTATCTCAAAGGAAAATTAACTTCCGTGGTGGAGGTGGTGGCTATGAAAAAAAAGAATCTTGAAGATCCTCAAGAAGGACTGAATAAGAGCAAACTACTTGAAGAGATCAGAATCTCACTGGCCAGCTTTTATGCAAAACAGCTAGAAGATGTTGCAGATATTGATATTCTTGTTCTTCTGCGAAGGTTGGAAAGGGACAGCGAAAAATATCTGGGAATCATAACTACCATCAATCGAGCATTGAAAGAAGCTATAAGGAGAAAAGACGAATGAAGTTAACCTATAAGCGAATAGCAAACCTGATCATGATTGTGGTACTACTGCTCATCGTGGCCTTCTGGCTATTGGGTGGTAGTCCAATCATGACTGCTATTTGGTTAATTATGGTAGCTGGGTTTACTTTGATCACGATCACCCTCTACTACCGATTGTAAAAATGTGCTGTGCCGTTCGAGACAAGTAATCTTGAGAGACGTTTCTGGAAAAGCACGTGTGGTAGCGATAATCAAGTAACCAACCCAACCCCCCTCCGGCGTGGCCCGCTGGAGGGGGAATAGACGGTAGAAATTCTAGGAGAGCAGATAAGGCAGTTGCGTTTGAGTGCCCATCGATTGGGTATCCAATTCCGGCAGATACGCAATTGACCAATCCAGTTGTGGCAATGGGCGATAGTTATCAAGGAAGTGTTATTGAGCAGCCCGAGCCAAACGGGTTATTCTCGAGCAAAAATACGGTCGGAACATGGGTGCTGTGCACGCAGTCAGACGGAACTGTTTACCCTGTTTACACCGAGTTGAACGTCACCGCTTTCCCGTTTCCAATGCAGAGCAATGACGGCTTCAATATGGCCGCCGCTCAAGGCGCAAAGCCCTCAGGAGTGATCATTCTGCAGAAATGATAAAGATTGCAAGTCTTAGGTCGGGTATAAGGCATAGCCATACTTAGAGAATAGGTGTGGCTATGCTGGTTTCTTCTTGAAAGGAGAAAAGAATGAACTGGACATTTTTGCGAATTCGAAAGTCTAGGGGCCGTAAGGAGCGTAGGCATCCTAGTTATATTGAGCTAGAATTGAAAATAAAGCGTGAATTGCACTTGGTTGCCGGGGATACTCTTAATATCGCGGCCGCTGGTGATGATTTCGATACATTCTTAAGTCTCAGCGGGAAAATAAGTTTGCTAATCGATCAGACCGCAATCTTTTATCCGGGCGACAAAGTCAAAATTAAGTTTGAGCTCAGTTCAGCCACCGCAGAGATTGGGATTGTCAGGAAGGAAGAGTAAAATGGTTCAAGGAGCGATTATTGGCTTGCTAGTGTTCTTAATTGGATGGGTAATTTGGAAAAGGGGTTATCATGCCGGATATGACGCAGGCTATCAAAAGGGCTATGATTGGGGCAAAGAATACTCAAAGTATAAGCACCCAGGCGAGGACGAGCAAAATTAGAAAGGAGAGCCATGCCAGAACCGGGTTATGATCTGTTAGATCTTCTCATATACCTCATTGGCTATATTGAGAAAGAAATGGGCGGAAAAGTTCGAATTGCTGACAACGAAGATGACGCATGTATAACCCTCAGTTGGCAAAAGTATGATGAAGCGAGTGAAAAAATGCTGGACTTCAATCATAAAATTGCTTATAGCGAGTTAATATCAATAAGAGAACCTTTGGCCATTGGAAAGATTCTCGTAGAGCAATACAATAAACAACTAGAGCATCTCTTGAAAGGAGAGTAAGATGAAGCAATTTCTAACATCTCTTTACATTTTTCTTAGGCTCTATGCTATGGGCTATAGCTGGTCGGGATTGTTCGATATCCACGAGGGGTTCTATCGACTAAACTATTTGAAAAACGACCAAGAGGACTACGGAATTCTCGATGTAGATTTTCAGGATAAGGTTTTTTCTCATATCCATGGGGGTATAGATAATGCTAGCATTTTTCGTGTAGATAAGGATAAAGTAACCCATCCCTCTGGATGGTTTTTCAAAAAGGAGAATGATGACTGAATTCTATGATCTGCGGGTACGTGCTAACGCTACTGCTACTTATGTAGAGGGGGAATTAGGGGGAAAGGTTATACTTTTGGAAGACAAAAAGGCAAAGGCAATCGTTCTCGACTGGAAAAAGTATGATGTAAAAAAGAATACGGTACTACGTTTCAGTTATAAAATTTCCTACGAGGAGCTTGAAGGCTTAGAACATCCTTCCAATCTTGGCCAAATCATAGTGAAAAAGTATCGTAAAAAGGAGAAGCATGAACCTAATGGAACTAAGTTCACAAGAAGTTGAAAAGTTGTCGGCTGTTGCTAACGCTGTTGCTAGTTATGTGCGAACAGAGTTAGGTGGAGAGATTTATTTTTTTGATAATCTTAAATGGCTGGGCAAACAGAGCATAACTCTTAGATGGAAAAAATTTGATGGGCTAAGCAATAAGCTACTTAGTTTCGATCATAAAATTTCCTATACTGAACTGCAATCCATAGAAGAACCTACTGCCCTTGGAAGGTCTATTGTGGAAAAGTATTATGAAGCAGTAGGTCAAAAATCGGTTAATGGACCAGAGACTCTCAATGCGCCGCAACCACCCCCTCAGCAAAATGAGGGGCCTGTCGTCTGGGATTTAGTTATCCAAGATATGCGTGAAAGGGATAAATTCGGAGTAGAAAAATATCACACCCATTTACGGCCCTTCAATGGAAGAGAGACTTTGATAGATGCGTATCAAGAAGCCTTAGACTTGGTCGTCTATCTTCGTCAGTTAATTTATGAGATGTATGAAGAAGAGGAGAAAGGTCATGACGGACGTTGACTTAGTTTGCCCGGATTGCAGCCATCCATTAGGGATGCATCAGTATTTTTACGGCGTCTGTGAAGCACCCATTGGCGGATTTTTCACGCATGATAAATGTGGATGTACCTTAACTCTCCACGATTTAATCCAAAATCTGCAGGCCCAAGATCTTAGTAAAGATCTCAAAGAATTGCAGGCTCGGCATCAGACTTGTATAGACGAACTTGCAAATTGTCATGGAGCGATAATTCAAGAGCTTAAAAGGATTATGTTTCTTGAATCGACAGCCAGTGAAGTCAAAGAAGTATTGGGTAAGATTAAACTAGTAGATACTCCTCCATTTTATGCCTGGTTTTTAACCGAGTATAAAAATGGGGTATATGCACTAGTTGATAGAGCATTACTAGAATTGGAGAAAACAAATGAGTAGCCCTAACTTTTCACTTATCGAACAGAAGTTGTCGGACGCCCTGGATGAATGGGCCTTGAGGGTACCAGGAATAGTGTTAGCTCAGAAAAATCCGATGGCTTTTATTCAGATACTACGATCCTTTGGATTTGAAATTATTCCAGTGGGGGAAGTACAAAAAATTCGTTACGAGCAAAAAGCTATTAAGTTTGAGGTTACTCAAGCTTATAAAGTCTTTCTGGCGGCAAAAACCAGGTTGGAAACGTTGGATCAGAAAGAGATTTTGAATGATCCCGAACCTCCTAAAGTTGAGGATCCTATTAAATCAGCGAAGGCCACAACCAGAACTAAGAAGGATGAATAGCTCCCCGGCAGTGTGACATGAAGGGGGATTTGCAAGGGGGAAACAAAATTTGCATAAAAAACGCATGCTATAGTAGAATACTATGATTACAGTTGATGACGCAGGTCTTAGACCAATCATAGTATTCTTTTTTTTTTGAACTCATTCGGTATAAAAACTCCCGGAGGAATTTTTTGTAAAAGCAGTACAAAATGGAATTTTAAGACCTTAGCTTCTAAGGGCATTTTTAAGCCCACCACGCGTTTTAGTGTTAAAATCTAGATTTTTAAATTAAACCATAAAAACCCTTAAAACCGCCCGGAAATTTTCGTTGTTAAAAAGGCTATTTTGTGACAGTTTTGAAAAAAAAGTGGCACAAAAGTGTCACACAGCTTAAAAAAAGTGGCACAAAATAGCCTTTTTGCCTACGCGTTTTGAAAAAAATGGGAGAAAATTCCGAGCTATGTGACAGTTTTGAAGCGTTTGTGACAGAATTAGTCAAATTTTGAAACAAAAGTGGCACAAAATATTCTTTTTGCCGACGCGTTCTAGGGGCAGTATTTGGGCCGCCACGCGTTTTAGTGTTAAAATCTAGCTTTTTAGGGTCTGAAAAATGGCCTTTTTCGAGCTCTTTTTGAGCTATGTGACAAAAAGACAAAAATTTTCCCCCTAAACTTTCTGAGGGCTTTAAATATCATTTATAAATACTTTTTCGAAAATAGTTAAAAAACTGTCTTTTTGTCACAAAGTGTCTTTTGAAAGGAGAAATAATGGATTTTTTTCAGATTAAAGAACGGAGCATGAAGAAGGGAATTATCGAAATCTATCCGGATTTTAAAGTTGTTCGAAGTAAAGATTTGATGGTTCGTGGAAAATCATTCTATGCGGTATGGGATGAAGATAAAGGTCTTTGGAGTACGGATGAATATGATATTCAAAGACTCGTTGATAAAGAGTTATTTGAATATCAAAAGAAATTGCAGGAAGCAAGTAGCGAGAATGTAGTGCGTGTGAAATATATGAATGATTTCTCTGCGAACTCTTGGCTCCAATATCGAAATTATATGAATCACCTTTCAGATAATGCACATCAATTAGACACTAACCTGACGTTTCTTAATACAGATGTAAAGAAAAAAGATTATGTTAGTAGAAGACTTCCATATTTAATGGAAGAAGGAGGATGCGAAGCATATAATGAAGTTATGTCAGTACTCTATGGGCCGGAAGAAAGAGGAAAGTTAGAATGGGCCATTGGTGCTATAGTTGCTGGAGAAGCGAAAGATATTCAAAAGTTTATAGTTTTATATGGAAGTGCTGGGACAGGTAAATCAACATTTCTAAACATTATTCAGAAACTTTTCGATGGTTATTATACAACCTTCGAAGCAAAAGCTCTTACGAGTTCAAACAATAATTTTTCTACTGAAGTGTTTAGATCTAATCCGTTGGTTGCTATTCAGCATGATGGGGATTTATCAAGGATAGAAGATAACACCAAACTCAATTCGATCATTTCTCACGAACAGATGACAATGAATGAGAAGTATAAACCTAGTTATACTGCTAGAGCAAATTGTTTCTTATTTATGGGTACAAATAAACCTGTCAAAATTACCGATGCAAAGGCTGGTATTATTCGGCGTCTTATCGATGTTCGTCCTACAGGAAATAGAATACCAATAGCAAAGTATCACAATTTGATATCTCGAATAGAGTTTGAACTAGGTGCAATTGCTCATAAATGTTTAGGAATATATCAAGAAATGGGAAAGAATTATTATTCATCCTATAGACCTCTTGAGATGATATTTCAAACAGATGTTTTCTTTAACTTTGTTGAGTCCTATTATGATGCGTTTTCTGAGCAAAATGGAACAACTCTAACGCAAGCTTATGATATGTATAAGAGATATTGTGATGAAGCGCTTGTCGAGTTTAAATTACCAAAATATAAATTTAGAGAAGAACTTAAGAATTATTTTACAAATTTTGATGATAGAATAAGAATTGATGAAAAACAAATTAGAAATTATTATTCCAATTTTATAGAATCTAAGTTTACAATTGGAGAAAAAGATGTCTTAGAAGATTCAAAACCTAGTTGGCTTACCTTGGATAGTACTATTTCAATATTTGACGAGATAGGAAAAGAATTCCTTGCTCAGTATGCATCTACAAGATATGAACTCCCGTCAAACTCATGGAGCAAAGTCTCTACAAAGTTAAAGGATATTAATCCGTATAAAGTTCATTATGTCAAAGTTCCGCTTAATCACATAGTAATAGATTTTGACATAAAAGATCTTGAGGGGAAAAAGTCACCCGATAGGAATATGGATGCGGCTAGTAAATGGCCGCCGACTTATGCGGAATATAGTAAAAGTCAAGCGGGAATACATCTTCATTATATTTATGAAGGGGATCCAACTAAACTTAGTAATGTATATGTTGAAGGCATAGAAGTTAAGGTGTTTACTGGAGATGCAGCATTAAGAAGAAAACTTAGCAAATGCAACAATCTTCCTATAAACACTATTAACAGTGGTTTGGCGTTGAAAGGAGAAAAAGTGATCAATTTTGATATAGTAAGAAGTGAAAAGGGGATTAGGGAGCTCATAAAAAGAAATATTCAGAAAGAGTTCCATCCTGGAACCAAGCCAAGTATTGATTTTATCAATACTATTCTTGAAGAGGCATATGCATCTGGTTTAAAATATGATGTTACAGATATCCGTCAAAAAGTTTTAGTATTTGCTAATAATAGTACTCATCAGGCAGACTATTGTCTTAGATTAGTTGATAGAATGCATTTCCAATCTGATGAGCCTAGTCAAGATCTTGGCAAATATACTAATGATAGTCTAGTCTTTTTTGATGTTGAGGTGTTTCCAAACCTATTTGCTATAAGTTGGAAGTATGAAGGTCCAGATAAAGAATGTGTCCATATGATTAATCCAACATCACAAGAAGTTGAAGAGTTAATGAAAATGAAATTAATCGGATTCAATTGTAGAAGATACGATAACCATATGGTCTATGCCAGGTATATTGGTTACAGTCCATATGAAATTTTTAATCTTAGTCAAAAGATTATTGTGGATAATAATAGAGGTAGTTTTTTTGGTGAAGCGTATAGTATTTCTTATACTGATGTCTATGATGTTGTTTCAGAAAAGCAAAGTCTTAAGAAATTTGAAATAGAACTTCATATTCATCACCAAGAATTAGGATTACCTTTTGATCAACCAGTTAGAGATGAAGACATTCCACTTATAATGGCTTACTGTGATAATGATGTCATAGCAACAGAAGCTGTTTTTCATGCTCGAAAAGAGGATTTCATAGCAAGACAAATTCTTGCTGATTTGAGTGGTTTAACTCTTAATGAGAGCACACAGACCCATACAGCAAAGATTATATTTGGTAATGATCAACGTCCTCAAGAAAAGTTTAATTATACATCGCTAAACGATATGTTTCCAGGTTATAAGTTTGAAAATGGAAAGAGTTCTTATCGTGAAGAGGAACCAGGAGAAGGAGGATATGTTTATGCAGAACCGGGGTTCTATTACGATGTGGCTCTACTCGATGTGGCTTCCATGCACCCCACTAGTATCGAGTTGCTTAATTTATTTGGTCCTTATACTAAGAAATTTTCCGAGATTAAGATGGCCCGTATTGCTATTAAACATAAAGATTATGATGCGGCTAGAACGATGTTGGGTGGAATACTTAAGAAATACTTAACATCCACAGCAGGAGCTGATGAATTGGCGTATGCTCTCAAGATTGTAATCAATATAGTTTATGGCTTAACTTCTGCTAAATTTTCAAATAAGTTTAGAGATCCACGAAATATTGACAATATCGTTGCCAAGCGTGGAGCTCTCTTTATGATCGATTTAAAATATGCAGTACGGGAGCGAGGTTTTAAAGTAGTTCATATCAAAACGGATTCTATTAAAATTCCGGAAGCAACAGGAGAAATAATAGATTTTGTTTTTGATTTTGGTAAAAAGTATGGATATATATTTGAGCACGAGGCAACGTTTAGTAAATTTTGTCTTGTGAATGATGCTGTTTATATTGCTCGTTATTCCGGTAAAGAAGCAGGAAAATGGATAGCTGTTGGTGCTCAGTTTGCTCAGCCATATGTTTTCAAAACTTTGTTTGATCCTAATAGCGAAATAGTTTTTGAAGATCTGTGCGAAACAAAGGCTGTAACTACAGCTTTGTATCTTGACATGAATGAAGATTTAGGAGATAATGAACACAACTACGTCTTTATAGGAAAAGCAGGTTTGTTTTGTCCTATTAAACCCGGTCATGGTGGGGGTCTCCTAATGAGAGAAAAAGATGGGAAGTACTATGCTGCTACAGCCACAAAGGGCTACCGTTGGCTCGAGGCAGAAGTTGTAAAGGATCAGGGAAAGGAAGGTAGTATTGATAAAAGATATCATGAGCACTTAGTGGATGAGGGGTTAGATACCATATCAAAGTTCGTTGATCGTAAAGAATTTTTTGAATGATTAAAAGAAAAGGAGAAAAAATGACTGTCATAGTAAAGGCAAATTTATCAATTGAGAACGCAAGAATTGGATTTCGGAATTTTGATGGGAAAGAAGGACCATACAATGTTAAGGGTCGCCGTAACTTTGTGGTCTTTCTGGACACGCCAACTGCTGAAGATTTAAAAAAAGATGGTTGGAATATTCGATGGCTTACTCCACGTGATCAAGATGAGTTGCCACAGGCTTATTTGCCTGTAGCTGTTTCGTTTCAACATATTCCTCCAGAAATCGTAGTCATTACAAGTCTTGGAAAAAACAATTTAAAAGAAGAAAATGTCAGTATGCTCGATTGGGCGGAGATCCAAGAAGTGGATCTTACCCTTCGTCCATACAATTGGGAAGTTAGCGGAAAAACCGGGGTGAAAGCATATCTTAAGAAAATGTTCATCACGATAGTAGAGGATCCTTTCGAGGCGAAATATCGCGATCTTCCCAGTAGTGTTGTTCCATTCGATGACGAGGAGGATTAGGCTTTTCGAACACCAAAAAGTTGCGGTCAACCAGTTAACAACCGGCTCCATCTTGTGTGGTGGAGTCGGTTCTGGTAAAACATTAGCATCCATATCTTATTATAAGGAAAAAGAATTTCCTAAGGATTTGTATGTTATAACTACCGCCGCAAAAAGAGACACACTTGACTGGGAACATGAGTGTATGTTTTTTGCCATTTCAAGGGATAGAACTGCAAGTTTAGATGGTGTTCAATTAACAATCGATTCATGGAATAATATTAAGAAATATATAGAAGTAAAGAATGCGTTCTTTATTTTTGATGAGCAGCGAGTTATAGGTTCAGGTGCTTGGGTGAAATCTTTTTACAAAATAGTTAAACAAAATAATTGGATATTACTTAGTGCAACGCCTGGTGATACATGGATGGATTATGTTGCTGTATTCGTTGCTAATGGTTTTTACAAAAACCGAACAGAGTTTACAAGAAGACACGTTGTATTTAACAGTTTTACTAAGTTTCCAAAAATAGATCACTATGTGGAGGAAGGAAGATTAGTAAGATTAAAAAATCAAATTACAGTAACAATGGATTATATTAAACCAACAGATCAAAAACTTAATACCATATTTGCCGATTATGATAAAAAAAAGTTTGATCTAGTTTTTAAAAAACGTTGGAACCCTTTTACAAATATGCCCATAAAAGAAGTAAGTGAATTTTTCTTTACAATGCGAAGGGTTGTAAACACTGATCCTAGTAGACTTAATATTATTCGGGATTTATTAAAAAGGCATAAAAAAATTATAGTTTTCTATAATTTTAATTATGAACTCGATCTTCTTCGAGAACTAAAAAAAGAAGTTAGTCTAGCAGAATACAATGGACATAAGCATGAGGATATTCCGAATGATCACGCTTGGATATATCTTGTTCAATACATTTCAGGATCGGAAGGATGGAATTGCATTGAAACAAATACAGTTGTGTTTTATTCTCTAAATTATTCCTACAGAATAATGACCCAAGCTGCAGGAAGGATAGATCGTCTTAATACTCCGTTTGCTATCTTATATTACTTTTATATAAGATCAACATCTCAAATTGATACGGGTATTATGAAAGCATTAAAAAATAAAGAGAATTTCAACGAATCCCATTTTGTATTTGAAAAGGAGAAAAATGAGAACACAAGAACAGATAAGTAATTTAAGACGCGTTTTTCGAACAATGTATGGTCCATTTGTTGTTATGTTTTGGACTGATGAACAAATTGATCTTTTGGCTGAAAGGATTCAAACCGAAGCAAACAATAACAGCGAATGGACTTGGGAAATTAGAGTTCGTACAGAAGACAACTTTGAAGAACCTTGGGATTCTATTAATCCAGAACCAAAACAACCATGTTGCAATGTGTACACTATTAAAAAGAAGTGCAAAGAGTTATTACAGAAATATCCGGCAATAGTGTCGATTTTTGTAGTTGCCAAAGAAAATTCAAAATTGTTTTTTAAACTCGGTTCGTAGAAAAAACATGTGTTATAATGAAAGGAGACTATAAAATGTATAACCCTATTAGTAAAGGTTTTTTGGGACTTGGAAGGATAAAATTAAAACCTCAAGGAACGTTAACGATGAATTTGGAAGTTAAAAAGTTGATTATTGAGAAAATCATTTCAGTGAAACTCATGACTCGCGAAAGCGACTGTGAGCTGACTGAATATGATCGATGGATGATCAATAGATTAACTTACCAACAAAAGTTAACGGGTGAGGAGATTGTTCAAGAGATCCTATCATTGCACAAATGATCTATGGGGGATTTTAGAGACTCGAAAGGATAAATTCGCAAGGATTTATCTTTTTTCTTTCTGCTCGCATAAAAAACATGTGTTATAGTAGAGGAGAGGGCATCTTTAAAACAGATCCCTCTTTTTTTTTCGTAGGAGCGAAAATGGAAAGCAAATTTCAATCTGAATTAATAAAAGATATTCGGGATCTATTTCCAGGATGCATTATTTTAAAAAATGATCCTAATTATTTGCAAGGTTTTCCAGATTTATTAATTCTCTATAAAAATAGATGGGCAGTTTTAGAATGTAAACGAAGTTCAAAATCTAAGCACCAACCTAATCAGAATTATTATATTAATCTAGCTAACGAAATGTCTTATGCTAGTTTTGTGTGTCCCGAAAATAAGGAACAGGTGTTAGATGAACTTCAACAAGCACTCTGATTTAGAAAATCAACATGCTTTTCTTGGTGGAAGTAAATATCATTGGGTTAACTATGATGAAGAAAAGATTGACTCTGCTTATCTTAAATTTATGGCAATTCAAAAGGGAATTGAATTACATGATCTTGCTAAAAGATTAATTGAATTGGGAGTGAAGCTTCCAAAAATAAAAAAAGCTTTTAACTTATACGTTAACGACGCCATCGGATATCGGATGGCACCAGAGTTAACACTTTTTTATTCATATAACGCTTTTGGAACCTGTGATAGTATTTGTTTCAGAGATGGCTTGTTAAGAATTCACGATTTGAAAACTGGTGTTACTGCTGTATCAATGCGTCAATTAGAAATCTATTCGGCATTATTTTGTTTAGAATATAGTGTTAATCCAATAGATATTAATATCGAATTAAGGATATATCAAACAGATAACGATGTTGTTGTTAACTATCCAATACCAGATGATATCAATTTTATCATGAATAAAATAGTTCTTTTTGACAAAAAAATTGATAAAATAAAAAAAGAGGAGGAAAGATATGGCACCTGATTTGAAACACACAGGCACTCCTCGACATTCTGGTAGATACCCTTGGGGATCTGGTGATGATCCATATCAAAGAGGTAATGAAGATTTTAGGGGTGCTGTTAACGAATTACGTAGACGTGGAGTAAGTGATGTCGAGATTGCTAAAGGTTTTAACTTAAAGAATACATCGGAATTAAGAACAAAAATTTCTATTGAACGCCATAAAAACCAAGCGGCTGATGCTGCAATGGCTTATCGTTTAAAAGAAAAAGGCTACTCATATTCTGCAATTTCTAAAAGAATGGGGATAAATGATCATACTGTTGCCGATTTACTTAATCCTTCGAAAATAAAAAAAGCTCAAATTGTTGAGCAAGTAGCTAATGCTTTAAAAAGCGAAGTTAGTAAAGATAAATATATTGATGTTGGATCGGGTTCTGAGGTTGGTTTAGGGGTTAACGAAACAAAAAAAAATCTAGCTATATCCATGCTCAAAGAACAGGGGTTTTCAGTTTTTACGATCGCTCAGGAACAGCAAACAGGATCTGGAAAATATACATGGATGAAAGTTCTTGCTCCTCCGGGTACAACAAAAAACGAAGTTTCAAGAAATCGTGAAAGAATTAAAGTACTTGGGGCTCACAGCGATGATGGTGGAGAAACTTTTGAGCCTATTCGTCCTCCAGTTACTCTAAATAGTAAAAGAGTATACGTTAACTATGAGTCAAAAAAAGATGGAGCCATTGAAATTAGAAGAAATGTTGATGATTTATCTTTAGGAAATAAAAGATTTATGCAAGTAAGAATTGCTGTAGATGGCGATCGCTATATGAAAGGAATGGCGATACATAGTGATGATATACCAGATGGGTATGATATAGTCTATAACACAAATAAATCGAAGAAAGATGCAGATAAAGTATTTAAGAGCATCTCAACTAAAGATCCAGAATATCCTTTTGAATCTGTAGTTAGACAAAAATTTTATATTGATAAAGATGGAAATAAAAAGCAATCAGCGTTGAATGTAGTCGGTTTTAAAGAAGGTACTGGTGAAGAAGGAGCATGGGATAAATGGGAAAAAACTTTATCTTCTCAAGTCCTTTCAAAGCAAACTCCCGCTCTTGCTAAAAAACAATTAGCTGAAGCATATACTGCTAAAAAAAGAGAATATGACGAAATAATGTCATTAACTAATCCTGCTATAAAACAGACTCTTCTTACTCCTTTTGCTGATGAATGCGATTCTGATGCTATCCATTTAAAAGCTGCTGCTCTTCCTAGACAATCTTCAAAAGTTATTATTCCTATTACTTCTTTAAAGCCAAATGAAGTTTATGCTCCTGGTTATTTATCTGGAGATCAATTGGTTCTTATTCGACATCCACATGGTGGAATTTTTGAAATTCCAGAAGTAATTGTGAATAATAAAAATCCAGAAGGAAAGAGAATTCTTGGAGATGGAAAAGATGCTATAGGAATGCATCCTAAAGTTGCCCAAAGACTGTCTGGAGCTGATTTCGATGGGGATACAGTTATAGCAATTCCTAATAAAACCGGATATATTCAAACTAAACCTGCTTTAAAAGGTTTAATAGATTTTGATCACAAAGCTGCTTATCCATACTATGAAGGAATGAAAGTTATGAATAAGCACACGAAAGCCATAAAAATGGGGGATATTTCTAATCTTATTACTGATATGACAATTAAGGCTGCTAATGATGATGAAATTGCAAGAGCAGTTAGGCATTCAATGGTTGTTATTGATGCCGAAAAACATAAATTAAATTATGTTCAGTCATATTATGATAATAACATACCCCAACTAAAAAAGAAATATCAAGGTAGTAGTACTGGTGGTGCATCAACTCTTATATCAAAGGCTGGTTCTGAAGTGAGAGTTGATCAAAGAGCAGAAATAAGAAGAAAAAAAGATGAGCTAGCAACAGGCAATAAACTTTATAAGGATACAGGACGAACTTATTTTAAAACAAGATTTGTAAAAGATCCTATAACAGGGAAAAAAATATATTTTCAAGGTGAAGGGAAGTTTCTTAAAAAGAAGACTAAGAGTACAAGAATGGCTGAAGAACAAGATGCTTTTGCATTATCATCAGGAACACCAATAGAAAAGGTATATGCAAAGCATGCTAATGCTTTAAAAGATTTAGCTAGAAAAGCAAGAATTTCTTTAGCCAAGACAGAGAACATGAAGTATTCCCCATCTGCAAGAGAAACTTACGATGATGCAGTGCGATCTCTTAGATCAAAATTAAGGATTGCCTATAAAAACAAACCCTTAGAAAGACAAGCACATTTAGTAACATCAAAGATAGTACGGGCTAAACGAAAAGCAAACCCCAACATGGATGAAGATGACTTTAAAAAGATTAAAAATCAAGAATTAGATAAGGTGCGACTTCGTTTAGGTGCAAAAAAAGAGAGTATTATCATTACAGATAGAGAGTGGGAAGCAATTCAAGCAGGGGCAGTTAGTCACAATACACTTAAAAATATTCTTGCTAATTCCGATTTAAAAACTCTAAAGCAAAGAGCAATGCCTAGAGTGTCTACTCCTTTATCAACAAGTAGAGCTTCACGTGCACGTCTAATGCGTAATGAAGGTCGCACATATGCTGAAATAGCAAACGCATTAGGTGTTTCAATTTCTATTGTAGAAGATGCTGTTACCTAGAAAGGATTGTATATAAATGGATAATAGTAATACTTTAAATAAGACTGGTATCTATGATAGTATGCTAACCACATTAGATAATCCATACAATCCTTTTACACAATTTGATGAATGGTATGGCTATGATAGTGAAAAGGGTTACCATACATGCAATTATTTGGCCCGCATAGCAAAGACTTCTGATGATCTAAGTGAAGAAGATGAGTCTTTAGCAATTGAGCAGGCCATTGATGAAATAATTGTAATGAATATTTTAGGTATTTATATAAAAGTTACACCAATTAGTTTTAAAGATAGACCGCAGATTCCTAGTAAGTTATAGAGTCGTACCGGAGGGGGGTCTCGCAAAAGATACCCCCCTTCTAAAT
>Ga0315274_10008020_pt1 | contig 15276 bp, 18 predicted proteins | sample YL17G02_20_MG_FD_203700 | JGI IMG/M metagenome (GOLD analysis project Ga0315274, IMG submission 203700) | Sediment microbial communities from Yellowstone Lake, YNP, Wyoming, USA - YL17G02_20 | ecosystem: Environmental > Aquatic > Freshwater > Lake > Sediment | place: USA: Wyoming | collected... | reverse complement strand
GAGGTGTGGTTGTCTATGCGCCGAGCTATTGAAGTACGCCCGCGCAAAGTTTCAACGGTAGCAGAAGACGGAACACAAGCAATGGCTGACTTGATGAAAGAGGAAATCGACCCAGAAACGGGTATTACTCAAATCAAGAATGACATCACATCAGGCCGTTACAAAGTGATCGTCGATGTTGCGCCGAGCTTCTCAACGCGCCGCGATGCTAATTTGGCGAAAATCACAGGGCTGATGCAGTCCACGCAAGACCCGACAATGCAGAACTTGCTATTCAATGCTGCTGTGCAAGATATGGACGGAGAAGGGATGCAGGATTTGCGTGAATTCTCGCGTAAACAGCTTGTTCAGCAGGGGGCAATCAAGCCAAGAGAAGAAGAAGCTAAGGCGATGCAAGAAGCGGCAGCCAACGCGCAGCCAGACCCTCAGCAAGCCTATCTCATGGCATCAGCAGAGAAAGAGCAGGCGCTTGCACAAAAAGCAATGGCCGATACTGCTGCGACTAAAGCGGGCATCATAAAAACGATTACTGACGCAGAGAAAAACAAAGCGCAAACAGCAGAAATTATGCAAGGGATTGACCTTGCTAAATTCGACTCAATGCTGAAATTGCTAGAAAAAATTGATGCTGGTATGTCGCAGGGTTTAATGCCGACAGCGGGTCAAATGCAACAACTTGAAATACCACAACCTGAAATCCAACAACAAATACCACCAACAACGGAGCAATAACATGGCATCTGATAGCCTTCGCCCAATTTACGGGCAAACAAAACAAATCACTGTCGGCGTTGCTTCTGCGGCGGTAGTGTTGACTGACTCATCTACTGAGCAGTTGATTTTAACGAATGTAGGTGTCAATTTAATTTATGTACGAGTCGGAACAGTTGCAGCACCAGCGGTATTGCTAACCGACTTCCCTGTATTGCCCAACGCAGCAATCGTAATTACGCGGGAGCAAAGCCAAGTAACAAACGGGACTCAGGTTCAAACGTTTGTTTCTGCTATCGCGGCGGCTGCTGGCAATACGCTACATATTTCACCGTTTGGAGATTGATGATGAAGGGCTATTTGTCACTAGCTGGAAGTCAATTCAACCCAGCAAATCCAACTTTAAATTTCACTAACTCAAGCGGAACGCCGGGCAATGTCACGAACAATAGCCCGCGCGGTCGGTGCGCTTTAGCTGCTGCTGCAACGACCGTTGTGGTGACCAATAATCTAGTCACTGCAACAAGCTCGGTGCATGTTCAGCTATTGACGGGAGATGGGGCTGCTACGCAGATTTTGACTTGTCTACCTGCTGCGGGATCGTTCACAGCAACATTCAACGGCGCGTCAGTCGGCACGGCGGCGGTGTTTGATTTTGTTGTGTTCAATTAATTTTTGCTATTGAATTTTATTTCTGATATATAATTGCTATGGCTTCCAGATTGCCTGAATCTGAGTATATGGAGTGTTTGAATGTCAGAGAGTTTAGAACAGGGAGTAGATCAAGAAGTAATCGAAGCTGATTTGCCGGAAGAGGAAGGTGATGAAGAAGAAATTACGATTGGTCAGCCAGAAGCCCCTACTGGTGAAGATGAAACGGATGAAACGCCTGTAATTCGTAAGATGCGTGCGGAGCTTAAAGAAAAGGCACGAATTGAGCGTGAAGTTAAGCGAGAGCTTGAGCAGTTAAGGTCTGCGCAAGTAGCGAAACAAGCCGCTGAAATCGAGCCGCAAATCTTGCCTGAAAAAACGCTGTCCGATTTTGATTATGACGAATCTGCTTTTGTGGATCACTACAACAAGCGGGCAGAATCAATCGTTAGTAATCGAGCGTATGCGGCAAAGCAAGCGCAGAAACACGAAGAAGCACAGGCGGCCTATCAAACGCAATTTAACGCATATACAGCGCAGAAAGACGCGCTGAAAGTGCCGAAAGAGCGAATGAAAGAGGCGGAAGAAAGTGTAATGAGCGTTTTGGATACCGAGCGGCAGAATATGATTTTGCAAACTGGTACACCAGCTCGCATGGTTTACGCAATCGGCAACTCACCCGAGCAACTTGCAAAACTAGCTGCATGTAAAACACGAGACGAGTTCAACCGCGAACTAGGACGAATCGAGGCAACTTTGGTGACTACACGACGCAAAGCCGTTGCACCTGATCCCGAAGTTCGTATCGCGGCTGGCTCAAATTCAGCAAGTCGAAACGCGGCGAAGTTGGAAGAATTGGCAAACGATCCTTCTAAATTTTCCGAATATCGTGCGCTTAAAAAGCGCATGGAAACCAAACAATAGGAAATTAAATCATGGCACTTTCTAGCGCAAAGGCAGTCACGGTACTGTTTGATTCCGTATTGGATCAAATGTCCGCTGAAATGCAGATGGCAAGCACGGCATCGGTGTTTAAACCGAATCCGGCTATGCTGCAAAACTCAAACAACGTAATTTGGCGAACTGTTGAGCAACAAGCCCCAGTTAAGACTGGCTTCGACATGACGGGTCAATTCGGAAATGTGATCGATTTGTCGTATCCGGCTGTGTTGGGCGTTCCAGAAAATGATGCTTTCTCGGTTCGTTTCGACGACTTCCGAGATCAAGAATTCATCCAAAAACGCGGTAAAGCATCGGCAAAACGTTTGTTTGCACAGGTAAACAAAAACATTTCAGAAACGGTTAAAAACACGGGATCATTGTTCTATCGTAAGGCGTTGACTGCTACGAGCGGGTTCTCGTTCATCTCAGAAGCTGATTCGCTAATGACTGAGCGCCAATGCTGGCGTGGTGATGGTACAAGCTTCTTTATGAATGCTCGCGCCTACAACATCGCAGCGGCTGACTTAGCGGGTCGTGGTACGTTGTCTGGTCGTCCAGAAAAAGCATACGCTACTGGCATGGTTGGTAGCGACGTTGCAGGCTTTGACGTTTACAAAACATCGTACAATCCATCGCTTGCTGGTGGCGCGTCTCCTGCTACTACTGTAGCTACGACTGTAGCACTCAAGCCGCTGGCAAATCAAACGCTGGGCGGTCAAGTTCTGCCCGTGGATTATCGCGGTGGTGACATTGTTCTTGCTTCTGCTGCTGGCTGGGCAGTTGGTGACCGCGTACAGTTCGCTAACGTGAATGCACTTGGTTTGCTGGATAAAACCAATACTGGCATCCCTATGTCGTTCGCAATCGTGGCGATTGTTTCCAATACGATTACAGTGTATCCGCGCCCAATCGCGCTCACTGATGGCGCTTTGACTGCCGATGAAAAAGCATACGCCAATATCAGTACGCAAATTGCATCCGGCGCCGTACCTATTCGTATGAATACCGATACCTTGGTACAAACGAATTCGTTTTGGGCGAATGACTCCGTGGAAATTATCGCGGGTTCTGCGGCATGGGATTCTGTGTCTGCGCTGGCTGGTTGGAAGTCAATGTCTGAAACACTGGACAACGGCATGCAAATCACAATGGCCTATGACGGTTCAATTGAAACGATGGACTTAAGAGTTCGGGTGTTTAACTGGTACGGCGTAACCAATCGTGACCCAAGCCGTAACGGTGTGGCAATCAATATCTAACCAGCATTAACTCAGGAAAGGGGCTTATGCCCCTTTTTTTAGGGGTAAATAATGAAAGTTTTGTACAAGAAAGGCAGCGCGTTTAATTTTAAGTTTGACTTTTGCCCTGATGATGGTCTTGATGTTGATATTGAAACAGTGGCGGATGAGGTGGCTGATGAGCTAATCCTAGAGGGCTGGTCTGATACACCTTGGGAAGCGCACGGTATTGACGATCAAGGTAACGCAGTAGAGCCAGCCAAGCGCAAACGCCGCACGAAAGCTGAAATGGAAGCGGAAACGCAGGAGTAAAATCATGGCCGTCATTACCAAGCTGTACATTCTAAACGAAGGTTTCGACGAGCTTGGCTTGGCGGGCTATGTTTTTAACTTATCGCCTAACGATCAAATGGCCGCGCTGCGTAAACTTGACGCACTGGTTGCGACATGGGAAGCGCAAGGGCTAACGATTAATTGGGTGTTCAGTACAGACCCGAACGACAGCACGCCGAATGATGAAGTAACCATACCAGACTCAGCATTAACTGCTCTGACTACTTGCCTAGCGGTGCGGCTTGCGCCTTCTTACGGTAAAACAGTCAGCCAAGACACTAAGATGGCAGCGGCCTACGGGCTGAACGCGCTACGCACGCAACGCGCCGTAGTGCCTCAGCAGCAATTCCCTGATTCGTTACCAATCGGAACGGGCAATCAAGCGATTTATCAAAAATACTTTAAGACAGACGATACATTAAACTCAAACGGTGGAAGCTTAACGTTATGAGTACAATTGACGAATTAAACGAAATCACCACTGTGGCAGCAGATGATAAATTCATTGTTTATGATCAATCTGCTGGAGCTACAAGGGCAATTACTGCAAATAGTTTGGCGCAGTATATTGATACCTCCGACCCGACAAATCCAATTTCACCGACGCAATTAGACCCGCTAATTTACGGAAATTTTAATGCTATACAGTGGGATGGCTTGCCATCTGGCTTGTATTTTATGTCGTTGCTGGGAAATCAAATTATTAACCCACCAACAGGGTATACATTTCTAGCATTATCAAATTACATTTGGACAATCCAGCACATTGATGTCACTGACTCATATACTGATAATGTCTACTTTACGACAAATAGCGATTTTTCAAATAATTCATTAGGTCGTCCCGCTATTCGGGCAGGTTCAAGTTTTGGCAGCGCAACAAGTGTTGGCTGGAAAATAATAGGTTTTAAAGCTGAAGCGTCTTATTTTCTTGACGCTCAAAGTCAAAGCACTAGCCTAGTGGCTCTGCCAACATCGGCCACAACATTTATTGCCCCAACAATTTTTAACGAGTCGGGCGGTTCAGCTTATAACGCGACTACGGGAACGTTCACAATCCCTTTTACGGGTGTTTACACATTCACTTTTGCGTTCAATACGGTTGTCCCTTCTGGCACTCATTCTGTGTTTACTGGCGCAAAAGTATGGAATGGATCGGCGTTTGTTCCGTTGCGCTATAGTGCTAGGGTGGTTTCTGTACGTATCAATGAAACAGGGCAGGCTATTTTTACAAGTACAAATAGATTTACGGTGGGTACGCAGCTTCAACTTGATGTTTGGTGTGACTCTGGCGTTAATATTCAATCAATAAGCCCAGTGGGTGGGTCAGCTAGTTACACTGTTCCAGCGGCGCGTATTTTGTTAAGTGGCGTGGAGACTCAGTAATGCAGATTCCTATTATCAACGGGATTTTTTCTGATGCTGCTGCTGATTTTCGCACGTCTTACCCTATCAACATGCTTGCAGTTCCGAAGAAAACAGGCATTAGCGAGGGTTACTTGAAAACGGCTGATGGTGTTGAATTATTCGCCACTGGTTTAGGGCTTGATCGAGGCGGCATTAATTGGCGTGATGAGTTGTATCGGGTATCTGGATCACAGCTTATTAAGGTTTTGTCTAACGGGACAGTTTCCGACATTGGCTACATTGCGGGAACTGGCGTATGTAGTTTTGCGTATTCATTTGATCGTCTAGCAATTGAGGCTGGCGGTAATCTATATTATTACAATGGGTCTTCACTAACTGCTGTATCAGATATTGATCTTGGTACTGTGCTTGATGTGATTTGGGTTGATGGTTATTTTATGACAACTGACGGCACGTCATTGATTGTTACTGAAATCAATAACCCAAATGCTGTTGACCCATTGCAGTACGGTAGCTCAGAGGTTGACCCTGACCGTATTGTTGGGCTAGTAAAGCCACTGCAAGACGTTTACGTGATGAATCGCTATACCATTGAGATATTCAGCAATATCGGTGGAAATGGCTTCCCATTCCAGCGCATTCAAGGCGCGGCGATTAATTGCGGTCTAATTGGCAAGAATGCAAAAACAGAAGTTTCTGGAACTGTGGCATTTGTTGGTAGCCGAAAAAATGAAGCTCCGGCTGTTTATATTATTTCTGGCAATGCTGCGCAAGAAATTAGCACACGAGAAATTGATATTTGGTTGGCGACGCATACAGAGTTTGAGCTATCACTTTGTGTTGTTGAGACTCGCAAGTTTTCAGGCCATGAGTTGATTTATATACACCTTGGTGACGCAACTGCGGTCTATGACTTGTCAGGGTCTCAGTCAGTGGGTGAGCCTGTTTGGTGCTGGCTATCAACTGGAAGCGCGGGGCGTAATCAGTATCAGTCATTTAATTTTATTTGGTGCTACGACAAGTGGATATGTGGCAACAAAGTAAACTCAAACATTGGGAAATTGGTTAGCGCGACCACGCAATATGGGGCGATAACGGGATGGCAATTTGACACGGTGGCGGTGTTTAATTCAACTAATAGAGCGATATTCCACAAGTTGGAATTAACCAACTTGGCAGGCCGAGCCCCATTTGGTGAGAGTCCGATTTGCTGGGCAAGTTGGACTGACGACGGGATGCAATGGAGTGACGAAAAGCCGTGCGCTATGGGGCAATTAGGGAATTACGCAAATCGACTGACATGGTTACGTAATGGCGTAATGCACACATGGCGATCGATCCGTATTCGCGGCGCAAATAAAACACCTGTGTCATTTGCAAGGCTTGACGCTGACATTGAGGGGCTGGCGGTATGAGTGTCACGCAAAACATCTTTGTAACTCGTCAATTGCTTAGGCAGGCAATGCCCAGCGCTTCTGACCGCGTTATTGTTGCTTTTGAGCAAATGTTTTTAAACAGCAATGTGATAATTGATGTTGCGCCAAGTGTGCCTAGTGATGCGGGTACTGCTATTGCAATGATCGGTAGCGTATCGGCGCAGATTCCAGATATTCAGGCAGGTGTTGAGTCAGCAGCAAATACGGCAAATAATGCGCTGTCAGTAGCAAATAGCATTCATCATAATGAATTTATTCAAATGCCAGACCCGTATGCATCAGCAGCATTAGCAAATTCTGTATCATTTCCTTTTACTCCTTCGGTAGCAGGATCGACCGTGGCAGGGGTTGGTACATATAATGCACAATATGGCTCTTATCAGTTAATTGGTAGGTTTATTTTTTTTGTCATAACCTTAAAATGGACTGCACATTCGGGAACTGGAAATTTAACAATTACTGGACTTCCACAAGCGGCATTGAATATATCAAGTTTAGCTACGCCAATTAATATTGTAGTTGAAAACCTTGCAAAAGGTTCTGATGCAATATCCGCGTATGTTGGCTCTAATTCAAATACAATATTAGTTGTAACATCTGGAAATAATTCGGCATTTTCGCCCGTTGCAATGGATACATCCGCCAATATTTACATTTCAGGATTTTACGAGGTTTAAAATGCCGTCAATTCAAAAGCCATTAGTTTCAAATGTTCAGCTAACAGCAGCTCAGGCCGTGCTTTATACCGTGCCAGCGAACACATCGACCACGATTCAAGCCGCTGTCGCTACAAATACAACTGCGATCCCGCGTACAGTTCAATTTAATATTGTGCCAAGTGGCGGCTCAATATTAGCGTCTACAATGATAATTAACACAATAACAGTTCCGGCAAACAGTCAGATTGCGTTGCCGTGGCTTATTTTGCAAACCATGCTGGCGGGGTCAACAATTCAAGGCGCGTCTGACTTAACATCGGCGGTAACTATTCGCATTAGCGGCGTGGAGGTATCTTAATGTCATGGCTTGATTTGGCAGGGGCGGCACTGAATATTGGCGGCAGTATTTACAATAGCAGTCAGCAAAAAAAAGCGTCTGAATCTGCAAGCAATTCACTGGTTCAGGGAAATAATTCTGCGCTTGATTTGCAGCGTAGCCAGTACGAACAGATTCAAAAAATGCTCTTGCCGTTTGTTCAAGGCGGAACGACTGCATTTCAAAGCCAGCAGGCATTATCAGGTGCGCTTGGTGCTGACGCGCAAAAAGCAGAGATGCTAAAGATTGAACAGTCGCCGCAATTTACTGATGCGATTCAGCAAGGCGAGCAGGGTATTTTGGCTAATGCCTCTGCGACTGGCGGGCTACGTGGCGGGAATACGCAAGCGGCTTTGGCTCAGTTTCGTCCTCGCATTCTCAATGAGATGGTAAATCAGAAATTCGGGCAATATGGTCAAATTGCATCGGCGGGGCAGAATGCAGCGGTGAACCAAGGTCAATTCGGCGGTAATTACGCCTCAAATGCTGGCTTGATTCAACAAGGTATCGGGCAGGCACAGGGTCAAAATCAAATTAACCGTGGACAGTCAAATCAAAACCTGTTTAACAATTTGAGTCAATCCGTGCAGTCGATTGATTTTGGCAAACTATTTTAAAGGACAATCATGGCTTTAGATTTTGGCGGATTGATGGGTAATGCCCCTATTAGCCCTGTTGCGGCGGGTAATCAAGGCATGGCAATGCGGTTTGCGATGCAGGATCGTGACTTAGCGCAAGAAAATGCCGAAGAAGATCGGCAAATGAAGATTGCCGAACAGCAACGCAAGGCGGATGTATTGCAAAAGGCGATTGCTGGCGACCCTATTGCTCGAGCTGAGTATGTGTCCAGCCATGCTAAGAATGCAAACGAAGCATCATTCGCTATGGATGAAAGCAAAAAGCCATTGCGTGAGGAATCTGTAAAGCTGGCATATACCGAGCAAGCGTTATCGCGCAGCAACCCCGAAGCCCACTTGAAAGCGCTGAAAGACCGTATTGAATTACTGAGTAACGTGCAAGCGCCAACACCTGAGCAACTGCAAGAGCTTGCGGTAAAAAAAACAATGCTGATGCTGCCGGCAGAACAGCGCGCATTAATGGCCGACTCTGTGCTTGCTTCTTTCGCTGGTGATGCTGGCTTGAAGTTTATGGAATCGCAGCGTGCGCAGAATTTGCAGCCGTTTACTTTAGCAGGCAAGCAGCAAGAAATCGAAGCGTCTAAGGCCAAGGTTTTAACTGATAGACTTAATGCTCAAATTGAGCAAGACAAGCAATTATTAGCGCGTGAAAACAACCCTCTTGCACAGGCTGAAATTCAATCTCGTATTGACAAAAACAGTGCTGATATTGGATTGATTGCAAGCAAAGTTGGGCGCATTGAAACCCCGACGCTAACTGCGCCATTGTTAAAAATGGTAAATCAGTTCTCAGAGGACGCGATTGAGGCACAGAATAACGCGGCGGCAGCGCGTGAGGTTGGCAATAAGCTGTTGCAGTTAGATCCTAGCCTTGGTACTAGATTGTTGCCTGCGGCATTCCGAGGGGCTATCGGTATGGACTACCAAGACCTTGCACATCAGTATGAGACTCTGGCTGTTAAATTGGTTCAAGCAAACAAGCCCGGCGCGGGACCACTATCTGATAAAGATTTGGCATTCATGCAAAAGCCTGTACCTACTGATTCGTCATCGACAAAAACAAAAAAAGCTTATCTCGATAAGTTTGCTGAAATCCAAGATAAGGCCGCGATGTGGGGAGATATTAAGTCGCAATGGATTACTGAAAATGGGAATTTAGGGGCTTTAAAGCAGCCAATTACGCTATCTAATGGAGATAAAATTGATAAAGGAATGACGCTTGCTCAGGTTGGCGCTTTGATGCGTCAAAATGCACTAAAAGTAAATCAGAAGACGACGGATTTTAATCAGCCAGCAAGCCAGCCAGCGCAGCAGAAAAACATTGTGGTGGACTTCTAATGCCATACTCAATCACGACGAAAGACGGAATTACGATAAATAATATCCCTGATGACATTGCGCCTGACGCACAGGTGTTAAAAGCCCGTGTTGCGTCATTGCGCGGCGGTGGTGTTACAAAGAAAGAGCCTAGCATTATTGATGAATTAGGTCGTCAAGTTGGCTTGACTGCTAGGGCAGGAATTGAGGGTGCGGCAGAGCTTGGAGGTTTGATTTATGACCCTGTTGCGGCAGTTCAGAATAAGCTATTAGGCTCAAATGTTGATACGCTGGGTGCGCAAGGTCAAACCCTTGCAAACACGCTTGGCTTGCCCAAAGCACAAAATGAAACCGAGCAAATGGTGCAAACCATCAGCAAGGGTTTGGTAGGTGCTGCTGGTGGCATTGGCGCTGGTAGCTTGCTTGCTAAGTCGGCAGCTCCTACTATTTCTGCTGTCGGTACAGAGTTAGCTAGAGCGCCAGCGGTTCAAGCTGCTGCTACTGTTGGTGCAACTAGTGCCGGAGAAGCTGCTAGACAGTCAGGAATGGAAACTACGGGGCAAATTGTCTCTGCGCTTGGTGGCGGGTTAGCTGCTGGGTCTTTGGCTGGTTTGCCAAACAAAGTTGCTAACATCGCAAGACAACAAGCTCCGGCGGCAACAAAAGAACTAATCGCAGCAGGCGAGGCGGCAGGTGTTCCGGTGTTGACTTCTGATGTTTTGCCGCCATCGACGTACATGGGTAAATTCGGCCAAACAATTGGCGAGAAAATCCCTTTTATTGGTACGGCTGGAAAAAGAGCAGATCAAGCGTTAAAGCGTGTAGATGCAATCAAAGACGTAGCGCGAGCTTATGACGTTCATATTGATACGCCATTAGATAAGAAAATTTATGATAGCGTTAGTCGCAAAAAAACAGAACAGCTAAATAAATTCATTGGCATGAAAAATGAGGTGATTGATTCGGTTGATGGGCTTGGTGTTGTGCCTATGAATAAAACACAAGCGGCTTTGCAGTCAGAGATTGACGAATTGAATCGGCTAAACGTGCCAGATACAGAATCCGCAATAGCAAACTTGACGCAATGGCGCGATGCGTTCGGCGGAAAATCGTTTTCTGATGTTGAGAAAATGCGAAAGGCGTTTGGTGAAAGCCTGAAAGACAAAAACGGACAATTACCAACCATGCTAGAGAAAATACCTGCTCGGGTATATGGCTCGGTCAAAGAGGATATGGGTGCATTTATCAATGACTTTGACCCTGCAGCGGCGAATAAGTGGGCGTTAGCTAATAAGCGATTGGCTGAGTCTATTGGCGAGCAGAAAGTTTCCAAATTCAAATCAGTGCTAAAAAATGGGGATAGCACGCCTGAGTCTATTCAAAGCCTGTTGTTTAGCGCCAAACCATCCGAGGTTTCATTGATTGCCCGTAACTTAGACGACGCAGGGATGGCGCATGCTCGAACAGCAATTATAAAACGCATGGTTGATAAATCAGGGGGAGTAGAAGGGTTATCTGCTGAAAAATTTAGGAATGAATTTAAAAAACTAGAGCCACAGCTAAAGACTTTTTTTGATGCTGACTCACGAAAACAGCTAGACGGGGCAGTGAAGCTATTAGATGCAACGCAACGCGCAGGAAGCTCTAATTTCCTACCGAAAACTGGCGAACAAGTAGCAGCTCCCGCTCTTGGTATTGGGCTTAGTGCGATTATTGGATTATTCCCTGCAATCGCTACGGCGGCGGGGATTGGTGCATTGGCACAGGTTTATGAGTCTCCACCCGTACGAAATCTACTGATTAAACTGGCAGCAGAAAAAGCAGGTTCAGCAAGTGAGCGTTTGCTTATTCAAAAATTAATGGCAATTACCCGCGCAGCGTCATCAAAAGATGATCAAACGCAAACAAAAAAATTCTAGGGGTACGATATGGCAGATGGCGGTAGTAATTCAAACGGGCAGGGCGGTTCGTATGGCGGAGGCGGTCTACAGGGTGGTTATGGATCGGGCGGCGGTGTAAATGCAGGCGGCGGAGCAAACTCCGGCGGGCAAGGTACATTCGGCGGTAGTCGTGGCGGAGGGTATGAAAACTCAGCAGGGTATGGCGATCAAACGGCAGCGCAAAATGCGGCGGATGCAAAATCTTTGGCGGCTGCTAGTTACCAGACTTTTGGACAGGCTATGTTTGGCGGACTATGGGGCGATGTTGCTGATAAAATGATGGGGTCTGTTCCTGTGGTCGGTCAGATTATGGGATTGTCAAACATGTTGGGGCAATCAGGGTATAAAACTGGAAATGCACCAGCACAGAATATGCAAGGCATTGGCGGCGGATATGGTAATGGTGGCGGCGGCTGGCAGGAATTGATTAATCAGATGGTTTTAGAAAATCAAAACATTCAAGTGCCGCAATATTCCCCACAAATGGGAGGCACTGCATACGCGCCATCTCCGAACTATCAAAGCCAAGCAAGCCAGTTTGTTTTACCGGATAATCAACAAGTAACTGCTAGACCAACATCAGTAATTTCAAAATCACCGTTTAATTTATTTTAAGGAAGTCTATGTCAATGCAAGCAAATCTAGTACCGTTTGATATTATTAATGGCTTGGATGGAAAGCCTCTTGTAAACGGTTACGTATATATTGGGGTTGAAAATTTAGACCCTATTACTAATCCTGTTCAAGTTTTTTATGATCAAAATTTAACAACCCCAGCCGCGCAGCCATTGCGAACAATTGGCGGGTATATTTCACGCAATGGGGCCCCAGCAAAAATTTATGTATCTGGAAATTATTCTGTGTTAGTAAAAACGTCAGCTAACGTCCAAGTTTATTATTCTGCTAGTTCGGCGCTTGGCAATGGCATTAGTGTAAACAATATTGTTTTTTCATTGGATAACTACGCACAATTGCAAGCCTACGCTGGATCAGACACTTTTATTTACATAGCAGGAAGATTAAATAAGCAAGACGGTGCTGATGGTACTTTTGCTGTAGATAGCTCCGATACCACAAGCGCAGATAATGGCGGTACTATTATTGTTGACGTTTTGGGTCGTCGCTGGAAGCGTCAATATTCTGGAGCGCTAAATGCAGTATGGTTTGGTGCAAAAGGTGACGCATTGGATGGTAGCGCGGCATTAAATACGACTGCTATTAATAAATGCTTGTCTCTTGGAGATACATTTATCCCTAATGGGGAATATGTTGTTAGCGGGCTGTTAGTTCCACCCAATAACGATAAAGCAGCCAAAGCTTATAGCTTAACATGCAGTCAGAATACAATTCTTCGCGCACTTAATTCATCAACTGTAATTTTACAAAAACTTAACCCTACGCTATACGGGCGCATTTATAATTGGGTTTTTAATGATCTAGTTTTTAAGCCTTGCGCTGCTGGCAATTCTGTCGGTCTTAACGCTTCAGGCTTTACTAATTGCACATTTAATAGACCTCGTGGAATTTCAAACGGGTTAAAGGGATTTACTGACTTATTTTTACTTACTTCACCTTCAATTTCTCCAACTTATTTCAATAACTTTAATTCGCCTACGCTAGAGGGCACTGATGGTTATATTAGTGTTTTTAAATTTGATGATTTGGGGGTTGGTGAACTTGCATACCCAAATGCAAACAATATTAACAGCCCTGTTATTTTTAATAATACAGGGTTAAATATTGCGATTGATTGCAATAAGTCTTACTCCGTAACAATTATGACTCCGTATATTGAAGCAAACACAAGTTGCACTGCGATTTCAATGGGCGAGTCTACATTGGTGCTTGGTGGTGCAATTGAGGCAAACTCAAGGCCATTTATTTACATGTCAGGTGCTAAAAATTCTTTGGTTATTTCAACGACGCTAACCAACAATACACTGAATACTAGCTTTTCATCTGTTGGCGCGATTGGGAATACTTGGCTATTGGTAGGGGAAAGAACGGCTACGGGTGACACACTTCCATGGATTAATGGTGGGACTACAATTGGTAATCGTAAGATCACATGTAATACAGAATTAATTCCCGCAATTCCTGCTTTAATTACCACTGGTGGCAACCTAGTATCTTCTGTTGTTGCATCATCTGAAACTTTCCCACTTGATACTTTTACAAAAGAATTGTCTTATAAAATAGTGTTTAATTGTAATGTTTCTGGCGCTAGTTTAATTAAAGCGGTAATGGCTGATGTAGCCGGTAACTTTCAAACATATAGCAAAGAAATACAATCTTTTTCTGTTGTTGATGCGGCAGGTGTTCCGGTTACATCGGCAGTAGATTCAAATGGTTATATTGTATGGAATGCTGCAAGTGCTCAAGTATATAAAGTTACAGTCAATATTACGTATAAACTTAATCGTGGATATTGATAGTAATAACAAAAATTAAATAAAGGGGCATTGCGCCCCTTTTATTCAAGACAACATTTTAGAAACACCTGTCTTTGCTTCAATTAATGCGCTTAGTGTATGGCCTTGTGTCGATACATCAAGCAGCGATTCTAGCCAAGCAAACGACTCTCTTAAAGATTTCAATTCTTCACCGCTGGCACGGTATACGCTTTTAGCGTTCTTGCGCTCTCCGATTGATTGCATGGCCTCTGCTGACTTCTCAAATACTGCTTGAGATGGTGCAATAGCCTCGCGTGTTGATTCAGTGCCGAACTTGAACAATCTAGCGCCAAGCGCAAAAGCAAAATAATTCATTTCAATCAGTCCGATGAAGCCCTCATCATCAAGCCAAGGTGCGCTGGTTTCCGTGCCTGTTAAGCCCGCAATTGCAGAATGACAAATACCCATAAGCACACCGCTTGCTTCATTATCTTGTTCTGCAATACTGTGTTTAACCATCATTGTGCTGAATGCCATTTCAGCGCCGTACTTGTTAAACATCATGCGCGGTGGCTGCTTGGCTTGCCGTGATATGGCCTTATCTGCTTTGGATTGGCGTTTAGCTGCTAGTCGTTGTGATAGCGTCATTTTTTAATTCCCGATTTATCAGAAAGTGCATTTTCAAGCAATTGAACGCGCTCGGTTAGTGTTTCGATTTGTGTGTGTTGTTCGTTTATTTTTTCGATTGATGAATATGAAAGCCCACCAAGGAAGAAAATAACGCAGCCTAAAAATATATTCATCGTTTCATTCCTTGTAATCGTTCTAGTTTAGATTCAACATCGAACGCGCCAATATCCTCAAGTCGATTAATCGTAGGCAATCTAGATTGGCGTAGCGCCTCGCAGCGGTGTATTTCTAATCGTGATGTATCAGACTTGCTAATGCCGTGATTAAACTTTGGTTTCAAAACCGAGCCATCTCCATGATTAGCCATGATTTGATTCTCTTGAGTATTTTTTACCTTCAAAAACCACAACACTAGCGCCAAGATCAAAACGCTCTTTTACTTTTGCAGGCACACCATAAAACGATAATTGTTTTTTGATTGATTCAGGTATATGCGCAGGTTCAAATGGCTTTGCAGTGCCTAAATATGGCGCGCCATTGATGCGCTTTAGCCTTTTACGCTCGTTTTTTTGCAGAGGAATACCATTTTTTATAAACCACTCTTCACGAGTTAAAGCATGTTCTGATATGCCAATTAGTGCGGA
>Ga0315274_10008017_pt1 | contig 15278 bp, 11 predicted proteins | sample YL17G02_20_MG_FD_203700 | JGI IMG/M metagenome (GOLD analysis project Ga0315274, IMG submission 203700) | Sediment microbial communities from Yellowstone Lake, YNP, Wyoming, USA - YL17G02_20 | ecosystem: Environmental > Aquatic > Freshwater > Lake > Sediment | place: USA: Wyoming | collected... | reverse complement strand
TTGTCTTCATCGAGCGCATGAAACGGCGTGTGTATACTCCGCTCTATGCCAACGTGTACTTTTGGCGCACCTACGACCAGCAAGAGATTGACCTGGTCGAGGAGCGCGAGGGCAAGTTGTTCGGCTACGAATGTAAGTGGTCACCCAAGAAACCGGTCTCCCCGCCCAAGCGCTGGCTGAGCACCTATCCGAACGCCGAGTTTGCCACCATCACACCCGACAATTACCTGGATTTCGTTATTCCGCCAGACGAGATTCCTCGTCACGATCTCTCGTCGGAATGACGCGTCGCTATCGCTCCTTGGAATGACGTGTTCACGGAGGACGTGAGCCGCTACTCTATTTCATCAGTCAGGAGGTCAACGTGGAAAGCGATGGCTCAAAGCAAGGCTGGTGGAGCCGGAACTGGAAATGGTTCGTGCCGGTAGTGTGCCTCGGCGCGCTCGTGATATGCATCGGCTGCATTGTGCTCCTCGTCGTCGTGATACGGGGGGCATCTTCTGAAATCATCAAGTCCACCGACGTCTGCCAGATAGCCATGACAGAACTGCGGGCGAACGCTCAGGCAGTCGAAGCGCTGGGCACCCCCATCGAAATCGGCGCCGGGGTGGGTGGCTCGTATGAGGTGACCGGCCCCAGCGGGAGCGCGGATCTGTCCATCCCGGTTTCTGGACCCAAGGGGTCTGGCACCCTGTACGTAGTGGCCAAGAAGTCGGCGGGGACGTGGCGATTCGAGGTGCTCGAACTCGCCGTCGAGGGGGTGACTGAGCGGATTGACCTGCTGGCCTCACGTTAGAAACCGGGTTTTTGTGTAGGCGCAGCGACAAACCCTGGCTCCTCAGGCATTCCGTAGGGGCGGGGTTATCCCGCCCCTCCCTCCGTCCCGGCCGTGCCCGCTGCCGCGCCCCTCACCCCCGCCAGCACGCCGGCCGTGTCTGCTGCCGCCAGCGCGTCGAACAGGCACAGGACGCGGCTCACGATGCCCACGTCCCGGTTGATGGCCCGCGCCGCGCGGAAGGCGGCCACTGCCTCAGAAACCAGGTTTCTTGCCTCGCACAGCGCCAGCCCGCACAGCGCCAACCCCCTGGAATCCAGCGCACGGTAGTACTGGGGTGTGTGCGCCAACAATGCGTCCGCCTGGGCCACTGCCGCCGCAAACGCTTCCTGCGCCGCCGCACGATCCCCCTGCCGCAGCGCGACGATGCCCAGCAGGGCCAGGGCGTAGTGGTTGTTCTCCGGCACGTCATACTGCCGGGCGGTTTCGGCGGCAGCGCGCGCGGCGGGCAGGTCCCCGGCACAGAGATGCGCGAGGGCCAGGCGGCCGTTGCTGAAACTGCCAAGTCTCGGACTGCTGATTTCTTCGCCGATTTCCACGCTCTCAAGTGCGCGCTGGACCGCTTCGCCGTAGCGCCCTTCGTCAATCAGGGCTTCCGCCAGATTGTCCAGGTCATCTCCCTCCCCCTGCCGGTCCCCGATCTCGCGGTCAATGGCCAGCGCCTGCTCGTGGTACTCGATGGCGCGGGCGGTCTGCCCCAACCCGGCGTAGCGGCTGCCCAGGTTGCCCAGGCGGCTCCCCTCCCCCCGCCGGTCCCCGATCTCGCGGGCAATGGCCAGCGCCTGCTCGTAGTACTCGATGGCGCGGGCGGTCTGCCCCAACTCGGCATAGCGGCTGCCCAGGTTGCCCAGGGCAGCCCCCTCCCTCCGCCGGTCCCCGATCTCGCGGGCAATGGCCAGCGGCTGCTCGTAGCACTCAATGGCGCGGGCGGTCTGCCCCAGATCAGCGTAGCAGTTGCCCAGGTTGCCCAGCCAGGCCGTTTCGCCTTGACGGTCTTTTTGCTGGCGTGCGATGGCCAGTGCCTGTTCGTAACAGGAAATCGCCTTTTGAACCTGGCCCATCCTGTAACACGCTGACCCCAGGTTGCCCACGCTGATTGTTTCCAGTGTAGGGTCGCCGAGTTTGCCCTGCAGCCGCTCGTGCAGCCCGGCCATCAGCCGGTAGTGGCCCCACAGGAACAGGTAGTCGAAGTCAATCTCTAACAGCACCTGTGCCGTCGTGTCGTACTCCTCCGCGGCGCAGCGCAGGTCGAACTCGGCCAGTTGCGGGGCCAGGTCTTCCAGCCTCTTCCACTCCGCCCGCGGCTTGCGTGCCCGCCGGAAGTATTCTGCACCCCGGTGTAGCAGGGCAAATCGGGTCCACACAGGCGGGCCGGAGGGCTCAGGCCTGGGCGCGGTTCGGCCTCGGAGTAACGCCGCCAAGATCTCGTCTGCCTGAGGGACCACGCCCGCCCTTTCTCGGTCCCCTTCCTCCCCTGCCGGAATCTGCCCGAACGCGTACGCCCGGTCCACCGGGTGCAGGAAGTAGCGCCCCCCCTCCCTGCGCGCCAGGTGCATCGCCACCAGCCGGTTCAATACCGGCGCGCCGTTCACGCCCGGCAGGTACGGCTGCAGCAGGTAGTCCACGGCCGCCGCCGTCACCGGGCGGCCGTAGGCCGCCAGCGCCTGCATCACCTGCCGGGCCGCCGGGTCGAGCCGGCTGAACGCCTCGCCCACCAGCGCCTCCACCACGTTCTCCGGCAGCAGCGTTTCGGCCCGCTCCAGCACCTCGCGCAACGTCGTGTGGCGGTCGGCCAAGAGAATGGCGAACAGCGCCTCCAGTGCGCGGGGGTAGCCGCGCGTGCGCTCGCGCGCCTGGGCCAACAGTTCGTCCGGTGCACCCCTCAGCCCCACCGTGCCGTCAGCATCCATCGCCCGCAGGACGTTCTCGGCGTGGGGGGAGGCCAGCCCCTTGTCCAGTTCCCGCCGCGCCTGCCGCCCCGGCTCGACCAGCGCCAGGTCGCGCGGCGCGATGCGCGTGGTGAGGATGACCTTGACAGCGTGGTGCGGCGCGCCCAGCAGCGCACGCAGCGCCTCGTCCAGTTCGGCGTCGCGCACATTCTGCGTCTCCGGGTCTATCACGTTCTCGAAATTGTCCAGCAGCACGACCACCCGCCCGCGCGGGAAGGCCGCCAGCAGCCCCTGCACCTTGGCCGTCGTGCTGGCCTGCGGATTTCGGTAGAGTGCGTCCAGCTCGCGGGCCACCTCGTCGGCCAGCAACTTGCACAGGTCAGCGTACAGGTTGGGCACGCTCACCGCGTGCGTGCCGGTCGCGCTCAGGTAGACGATGCCGTCCACCTCCAGTGGTTCGCCATCCCCCCCCGGCGCGCTGAGGTCGGGCAGGTGCCCGCGCTCGAGCGCTTTGAGCAGAAGGCAGGCCAGCGCCGTCTTGCCGATCCCGGCCCGCCCCATCACCGTGACCATCCGGCAGGATTCGTCCTTCAGGAACGTGCCCAGCAGCGCCAGTTCGACGGTGCGGTCCTGGAAATGCGAGGGCGGAGTGAACGGCGGCGGGTTGATGAACTTGCTGCGCGCGATGCCGGCGGCCGGCCTTTCCGGCTGCCGTTCGCGCTCCAGCCCGCGCGCGATGCTCTCTTCGACGCGCTGCGCCGCCCGCTGCGGGTGGTCCACCACCTGCTGCTGCGCCGCGATCTGCTGGCGTAGCAGGTCAATCTCGGCCCGGATGCGCGCCTGCTGCGCCGCGTCGGCACCGCGCAGGTCGCGCTCGTCGTCGGCCAAGCGGTCCTTGAGTTGCTGCAACGCGCCGGCCGGGGTCGCCAGCCAGGCCAGGTGCGCGCGCAGTTTCGCCAATGCTGGCTCGAACGCGCCCGCCAAATCCACCGCCTGCCGGTTCGCCAGGTAGAACGGGGCGGACACGCCCGCCTGAAAGAGCAGCGGGACGATGGGCTTTTTGTACTGGAGGGCGCGCCGCCACTCCCGGACGCAGTCGCAGTGCTCGGAAGCGCTGTCGGGCGTCACCACCAGGAGCAGGCTCGCGCAGCCGCGCAGCGCCTCCTCCACCTGCGCGTCCCACGCCGGGCCGGGCCGCTGCACGTCGCGCCTGTCGAGCCAGGCCGGCAGCGCAGGTGTACCTTGCGTGAGTGCGTCGTACAGCCTGATCGCGGCCGCCTCGCCGTCTAGCGGCGAATAGCAGATAAAGTGCCGCCCGAGCACCGCGGCGGCCGGTTGGAGCGCGGTGGCCGGGTGCGGGTTGCGGGCGATGATGATCTCCCCCTCCTGTTTGTACGTCCACTTTTGCGGGGTCTGCCGGCCGATCTTGTCCACCTGCCGGTGCACGTAGGCGCACAGTGCATCCACCGTGATCCACTCGGACGTGCCGCCCGCCGCGCCGGTCTCCAGGCCCTCCACCAGGTAATGAGTGAACAATGATTGCTCAAAGTCGCCTATCACCTGGTCGCCATCAAAGGCCACCTGCACTGCGTTGGAGGCCGTTAACACCACCCGCCCGAAGCCGCTACCCTCAAAGTTCTGGCCGATGTCGAGGGTAGTTCCCACTGGCAGCCCCTTGGTACCCCGCTCGAACGCGCCGCTGTAGCAGCAATCGAAGATCAGCACGATCCGCCTGACCTGGCTCTTGTCCATTTGCCGGGTGATAAAGTGGGCCTCGATGCCCCGGCCGCTCGGCAGGTCCGCTTGGGTGTCTTTGACGGCCAGGTACAGGCTACGATCGTCCTTGTCCAACACGCCGTGGCCGGAGAAATAGACCACCAGCAAATCGTCGCGCTCTTTTCCCGTGAAGAAGCGCGCGATCTCATCCCGGATGGTCTGGGCCTGCTGGTTGATGAGCGCTTTCACCCCCGCAAAGCCGCCGATGGCGGGGTCTTTCAACACCCGCTCCAGGTCGGCGGCGTCGTGGGGTGGAGCCTTGAGGCGGCTCAGTTTGGCGTCGTCGTACTCACAGTTGGCGATGAGGAGCGCAAACCGTCGGTCACTCATTGGGCAGCGCATACCCCTTGTGGCGACTCAACCACAGTTCAATCGCCCGTTTCTGCTCTGCGGAATACGGGCCGGGCCCGGCGAGGGTGAGTTCGTCGTCGTCCACTTTCAGCGTCACGCTGCTGGAGCGCCTGTGCACCAGCCAGGCCTGGATGGCGGTGATGACGGTCGTGAGCACGCCGCCTGAGGCGGCCAGCGTCACCAGAATCGTCGTCCAGTCTATCGCTGGCCCCCCCCTGATCCCGGCGGGTGCTTCTCCCCTCGCCAGGTCCACGGCCTGGACGTCCAGTTCCAGGAGGTCACCCCGCAAACTGTGGGCCAGGCTCTCCAGGTCTTCGGCGGTCGCTTCCGGCCCGCCGTCGAGCGTGAGCGTCAGTCGCAAGGTCGAATCTGCCATCGTCGCCTCCTCCTTATGCCTGCTCCGAAACTCGGTCGAGAGAAAATAGCGGCTTGTCGTACCGAGAATCAATTATACCCAGCAACAGCATTTGCACAAGCGCCCCCATCCCTGGGAGGGGGAGGTCTCTGAGGAAGTGTGGGTAGATGTTCGCATTGACTTGCGCGCAGAATTCCAGTACACTATCTACGCCAGGCCGGGGGCCTGGTAGATCGCAATCATCCAGGCCTTGGATAAGGAGGAAATCCTATGCACTATGTGGTAACCGCGCTGCTCATCCTCGGGGCTCAACTCAGCCTGACCGCATTCGTCCCGGCGCCTGCCGGCAAGGCCTGGTTGCTCTGGCCGTTCGCCGAGGACTCGAAACCCTGGCTCGGCGGCATCGGCGGGCTGCCCAGACAGCGGGGTAGTGTGGTAACCCCCGTGCTCGCCGGCTCCGCCGGCCTTGGCTTCCTGGCCGCCGCGCTTGGCCTCTTGGGGATAGGTGTTCCAGCGAACTGGTGGCCTCTGCTCGTCATCGTCGCGGCGATGGACTCCCTCACGCTCCACGCTCTGTACTTCGGGCGTTGGTCGCCACTCCCGATCGTCCTCGACGTGATGTTCCTGTGGGGGGTGCTGGTTCAGCATTGGTCGGTAGCCGGGCTCCGCGGTTTTTGGGGTCATTAGAAACGGACACTCTTGGTGGGCACCATGAACCGGTCAAGAGGAGTATTGGCGTCGGCAATCGAAGCCATCGGAGGGACCCCGCTGGTCGAATTGAGCCGCCTCACACGGGGTATGGCGGGCCGCATTCTCGCCAAGCTAGAGTACCTCAACCCGGGCTTTTCGAAGAAGGATCGGATTGCCCGGCAGATCATCGAGGATGCCGAGGCCCAGGGGCTGCTCCAACCAGGTCGGACGGTCGTCGAACTCACCAGCGGCAACACGGGAACCGGGCTGGCGATCGTGTGCGGCATCAAGGGGTATCCCTTCGTGGCGGTGATGTCCAGGGGGAACTCGGTGGAGAGAGCCCGCATGATGGCGGCGCTCGGCGCACAGGTAGTGTTGGTAGACCAGTTGCCGGGCTCTAAACCAGGGCAAGTGTCAGGGGGAGACCTGGAACTGGTGGAACGGGAGGCGCAGCGGATTGTCCGTGAGCGGAGTGCCTTTCGCGCGGACCAGTTTCGGCTGGAGAGCAACGCGCGTGCCCACTACCTGCATACTGGGCCGGAGATTCTGGAGCAGAGTGGAGGGGCGATAGACGCGTTCTGTGACTTTGTGGGCACAGGCGGGTCGTTTGGCGGATGTGCGGCTGCTTTCAAGGAGTACAACCCGGCGATTCGATGCTACGTGGTGGAGCCAGAGGGGGCGGCGGTACTGGCTGGAGATCCGGTGACGAATCCCCATCATCGCATCCAGGGCGGTGGGTATTCGATGGCGCACCTGTTGATGGTACGACCTGAGCACGTGGATGGGTACGTGAAGGTGAGCGACGAGGAGACCATCGCGGCGGCGCGGAGGTTGGCGAAAGAGGAAGGGATCTTTGCTGGATTCTCGTCAGGAGCGAACGTCGCAGCGGCAAAGAGGCTGCTGGAAGGTGAATGCAAGGGAAAGACGGTCGCAGTATTGTTGAACGATTCAGGGCTAAAGTACTTGAGCACGGATTTGTGGGAGTAGGTCAGGACGACTAAGAAACCTGGTTTCTTGCCCGGCACAAAAGGAGAAAAGTATGCCACAGGCAAATCGGAATCCCAGCGTCGCAGGCTCCATCCGCGTCAGCCAGGACGGCCGCTACTTTGTAGACGCCCAGGGCCAGCCCTTCTTCTGGCTCGGCGACACCGCCTGGCCCCTGTTCGCCCAGTACTCGCGGGAGGATGCCGAAGCGTACCTGGAGAACCGCGCGCGCAAGGGCTTCACCGTCATCCAGGGCGTGCTGGCCTGGGGCGGCGGCACCGGCTTTGAGACCACGGCCCCCGGACCGAACTATGCCGGCCACGTGCCCTGGCTCGACGGCCGCCCCGACCGCCCCAACGCCGCTTACTTTCAGCACGTGGACTACCTGCTCCGCTTTGCCGGTGAGCGCGGCCTGATCCTGGGGATGCTCCCCACCTGGGGCTATTACGTCAACGACGTCAAAACGTTCGACGTGGGCAACGCCCGCGCCTACGGCCGCTGGCTGGGGGCGCGCTACAAGGACCAGCCCAACCTGGTCTGGATCAACGGCGGCGATCGCATCCCGACCGGCTGTGAGCCGGTCTACCGGGCGCTGGCGCAGGGCTTGCGCGAGGGAGACAACGGAGCGCACCTCATCACCTACCACCCCTGCGGCTGGCGCTCGTCCGCCCAGTTCTTCCATTGCGAGGACTGGCTGGATTTCAACATGATCGAGACCTGGACGGAATGGGCCAAGGTCTATCCCGCCATCCTGTCCGATAGCCTGCTCCTGCCCACCAAGCCAGTGGTCCTGGGCGAAGGGGCCTACGAAAACGGGCCGGAATATCCCCTGGGGCCCATCACACCGCTCGTCGTCCGGCGACAGGCCTGGTGGGCCTTTATGGCGGGTGGCTTTTTCACCTATGGGCAGGATCAGATGTGGCGCATGGAGCCGGGCTGGACCTCCACCTTCGACACCCCCGGCGCCGGGCACATGAGCCAGTTCAGGGCCATCGCCACCTCCCGCCCGTGGTGGAAGCGGGTGCCGGACCAGGGACTGTTCGCCAGCGGGGTGAGCAGCGAGCGCACGCTCAACGCGGCCGTGCGCTCGGTGGATAGCGACTGGGCCATGGTCTATCTGAGCAGCCAGTGCCACGTGCTCCTCCACCTGGACAAGATCCTCACCCGCCAGGTCAAGGCCACCTGGGTCAACCCGCAAAATGGCGAGGAGCGGGACGCCGGCACGTATGCCACCGGCAACCTGTTGGGCCGCACGTTCCCGGAGGGCAGGACGCAGTGGTTCTCCGTCCCGGGCCATTGGGAGGACGCGCTCCTGCTCTTGGATGGCATGCCATAGACAGAGACGCCTCATTCAGTCAGTGGGCAGGGGCTGCCAGACGGCGTTAAAGTCGTCGGCCGGGTTGTTCGTCAACCGCCGCACGTTGGGCGAACCCTGTGCGGCGCCCTCCACGTCCATCACATAGATCTCCAGGTTGCCATCGCGCCTGGAGTTGAAGACGATCTGCCGGATGTACTCATCCGCGCCGTCCGGTGACCAGAAGGGGAACCAGTCCACCGCGGGATCGTCGGTCAACCGCTGCACGCTGCCTGCCCCCTGTTCGGCGCCACCTACGTCCATGACATAGATCTCGTCGTTGCCGTCGCGGTTCGAGACGAAGGCAATTTGGCTGCTGACGGGTGACCAGGCCGGCATGAAGTCTTCGGCGTCGTTGTCTGTCAATTGGCGCACCTGGCTCCCGTCCGAATTCATCACATAGATCTCATTGTCGCCGTCACGGTTCGAGGCAAACACAATCTGCTGGCTGTCTGGCGACCAGGAGCAAGAGACGTCATCCGCGTCGTCCTGAGTCAGGTTGCGTGGGTTGCCCCCGTCCGCATCCATCACGTAGATTTCGCGGTGCCGGGCGGTGCAATCGGCATCGGAACTATAGGCAATCCGCCGGATGTACTCATCCGCGCCGTCGGGTGACCAGTAAGGCGCTCCATCGCAGGTGCCGCTGTCGGTCAGCCGGCGCGGGTTGCCCGAACCTTGTTCGGCGCCATCGGCGTCCATCACCTGGATGACCCAGTCCTTCTCCGTGCGGTACGTGTAGTAGGCGATCTGCGTCCCATCCGGCGACCAGGTGGGATAGCCATCCCAGACCCGGTTGTTCGTCAGCCGCCGCGGATTGCTGCCGCTGGCGTTCATCACATAGATCTCGCCGTTGCCACCGCGGGTGGAGACGAAGGCGATCAGTCCGCCGCTGCCGTCGCCGGGCAGGGGTGGGGCGGCAGATTGCTCCTCCAGCGCTGCGATGATCGCCTCGGCGAAGGCCCGGCTGGCGTAGCGATCTCGCGCCGTGATAATCAGGCCGTCCCGCTTGACGGTCGCCTCGGTGCAGGTGGCGCCAAATTCCTGCTCCAGCCTCGCGCAGGTCTGGTAAGGCTCGCCCGTGGCCTTGCGCCCCTCCAGCACGCCGGCCCAACCCAACTCCAGCGGCGCGTTGCAGATGGCCCCCACCACCTTGCCCTGCGCCACCGCCTCCTGCGCGATGCGGTCCGTCTCCGGCCGGCCACTGCCGAAAGCCACCGAGTTGTCGCAGGTAAAGACGATCGCGCCGTAATCTTCTACACATAAGTCCTCTAACAGCAGGTCGGGTTGCACCGGCTCCCCTACCTCTTTCGGCTGCAAGGGATTCAACGTCGTGGAGGCGACATGGATGCTGTAGCCCGCCTGTTCCAGGGTAGAGCGTACCGTGGCGTACAGGTCGTGGATAAACCGGTTGCCAAAGATCAGTACGATGGTGCCGGCGCCCGGTTGTGGTGTGTCTGCCGGAGCAGGTGTGACCGTGGGGGCTGACGTTACCACCACCGTCACCCGTACAGGTGTTGCGGCGGGTGATACCGTCGGCTCCGCCTGCCCGCAACTGGCAAGCAGCGCCAGGGCGATCAGCGCGGTAGCGATCATCTTGTTCGGGCGACCAACTCGGGCGCATGTCGCCTGCCGGGTCGTCGGTCAGCCGCCGTGGCTGGCTGCCGTCGGCCTCCATCACATAGATCTCCTGGTTGCCGTCCCGCTCAGAGGTGAAGGCGATCTGCCCGCCGTCGGGCGACCAGGTGGGATGGTAATCGGAACCCGGTGGATCGGTCAACCGCCGCTGGTCGCCCGAACCTTGTTCGGCGCCGTCCACGTCCATGGTGTAAATCTCATATTCACAGTTGGGGAAGCATTTGACTGGGTTGGGATCGTCGCGGTCGGAGGCGAACACCAGCCGTTTGCCGTCGGGCGACCAGTCCGGGGTCACGTCGTCTGCAGCGTTGTGGGTCAACCGTACCTGCGTGTTCCCGTCGGCGTTCATCAGGTAGATTTCGGCATTGCCGTCGCGCTCGGAGTAAAAGGCGATCACCAGATCATCGGTAACGGCCGGAACCTGTGATTCCGCAGGTATCGTAGGCGCTTCTATGGTCGCCGTGGGCAGAACCGGCGTGCCCGTCGGCAGAGCCGGTGTGAGGGCTGGCTCTGCACCGGTGCAGGCTGCCAGGCCTGCTACGAGCAGTATCACCAGACGCGGTTTACGGAACATAGTCTAGTGCCTCCTGTCTACGGAGATGTGCCTATAAGTATACTTCGCCATTGCCTTCCGGGTTCAGTACGATGCAGACCTGCCTGCCCGCCGCACCGATCTCCAGGGCCTCCAGCCCATCGCAGGGATTGACGCGCTGGTCCATGAACCGGCCCGGCTGCTGATCCTGGCCCACCTGTACGTCGTAAGTGCGCCGATTTCATCTTCTTGATGCGCCAGACCGGCTTGACGCGGGGCAACCTTTCTTCGCACATCGGCAAGTTAGAGGCCGCCGGCTACGTCGAGGTCAAGAAGGAGTTCATATCGCCGTTTTCGCGCGTTTCGCGAGATTTCGTGGTATTCGTGATCCAGATCTTGCTCCCCAAACGAGGCCAGTCCCCTCAGCACGCCAGAGCTTGCCGGGCACTCCCCGAAACGGCCCAATTGACGAGGACACTCCATGGTGGTACACTGCGCGGTGTGAACGACAGATCATCTGAACGGCAGGCTGATGAGAACTGCGCAGGAGCCAGACCCTTCAGGTTTTCCGAAACCTGAAGGGTCTTCCCGAGTGGGAGAACAGAGCGCTCCGAGCCCTCGTCCTTGGGGGCGCTCTATGCGGCGTCGGACTGCCGTTGACGCTCGATCCTGTCCAAGTCAGACAACAGCGGCGGGCCCAGGCCCCGGATGCGGGAGAGCAGGCCATGCAGGGCTACCTGGTCGGCAACGGTGCCCGTGATGGTGGTAACATCCTCACTGGCGACCACAACGTGGTCATCCAGGCCTTTGTCGAAGGCATCCGCCGCCTGCCCACCGACTATGCGACGCGCATCGGGAACTTGCTCACTGAGTAGTGGAGCGGCCAAGAACTCACTTTGCGCCTCATGAGAGTTCATGCTATACTCAGCCACACAGGATAGCCTCAATTCCACTTGGACCGATCCAGCAATGGTTGTGCAGTTGCCCTGGTGAATAGTATCATTACGCGGTGAAGTGACTGGGGCATGAAGGGGGGATGGACGGATGGATCTGAACGATCTGCTTCATGATATTCACGTCTTGGAAGACGAGATGCGCGTCTACGAGCGCAAATACAACATGCTATCGGAAGCCTTTTACGCCGCCTATCAACGAGGCGAGGAGCCGCCAGACGATGCGTGGGTCCTGGATTGGACGGCGTGGGCCAGCGGCTACGAGGTCTTGCTGCGCTTTCGCGAAAAGTACCGTTTGGCCGTAGCGCAACTTGAGGCCCAGAACCAGTCGCTTGCCGACGTCATTGCCAGGACGGTACGCCATGAGCCGGTTCTCATCCCTGCCTGAGTACGAGCAGTTTATCTACAACCTGCTCCAGGACTTTCCGGCGATCCTGCGCTCGACGCTAGTACTGGTCAAGCGCGGGCCCTCACCACAAACACCTCCCGCCTGACGCGAAGCACCATCGCGTGCCGGCGCCGGGCCTGAGTTTTGACCCACCCAACCTCCCGTTTCTGATCCACGAGATTGAGAGCACGCTGCTTTTGGCTCAAAGGTAGTCACAAGAGACGGTCTGCCCCTCGACAAGTCGAGGACTCCGTGTCGTCCCCTTCATCGTCGGACGGCCCAATTGACGAGCACACTCCATGGTGGTAAACTGCGCGGTATGAACGACAGATCATCTGAACGGCAGGCTGATGAGAACTGCGCAGGAGCCAGATCCTTCAGGTTTTCCAAAATCTGCGGCGTCTCTACCACTCGAAGCGGTACACCGCGTACCGCTCGGGCCGCCCGAACCCTACCTTCTCCGCCACCCGTATCGAGGGTGCGTTGTCCTCCCAGCAGTGCCAGTGGGGCGTGAGGCCGTGCTCGACGCAGTGCTCCACGCAGGCGGCCGCGGTGAGCGTGGCGTATCCCCGCCCCCGGTAGGCTGGAGCCGTGGCCAGGCCCAGTTCATACTGGGTGCCGCTGGCGAACACCGACAGGCACCAACTGGCGATCGTATCCCCCTCGACCAGGCAGAAGCCAAAGCCCCTCTCCACAAAGTCGCGGTAAGAGGCCCAGAACGAGCGCACCCAGCCCGCCACGTCCCGCACGTTCCCCAGGTGAGTGCTCTCCAGCAGTGCCTCGTCCATGCGCCGCATCTGGCAGGCGGCGGGGATCTCTTCTCTCCAGTCGGTCTTCAGGCGGCCGAACGTATAGAACCGCCGCCAGGCCTTGCGCGCCCCTTTGCCGTGCAGCACGACGTCCATCTTGCCTTCCCACTCCTCGGGAAAATAGTGTAGCGACAGCATCGGGATCAGGGCGTTGGGGAGCACCTGCTCGTCTATCAGCCGGGCCAGCGCGCGGTTCACCTCGTCGCGGTCGGCGCGCCCCGCCAGGAGCATGGCGTCCATCATATCCCACATCCAGGCGGCCTGGGGGTGGCGCACGTCGTCCACGTAGACCCAGCCGGGCGTGTTCCCATCCAGCACCGAATCCACCACCAGGTTGTAGCGCAGCCCCTCGAACACCGGCCGCACGCGGGCGTAGTCGCTCTTGTCGAGTGGAACCATGGCCGCCTCAGTAATACTCCTCGATGTACGCATACGCCCGATCGAACAGGTCCGCCTCCTCGTGCAGTTTGTACTTCAACAGCGTCCTCCGCAGCGCCCTCTTGACCTCCCGCTCACCGGCGATGGTCTGCTGCCAGCCGGGGAAGCGCACGATGCGCACGATCTCGTCAATGTCGTTGACGATGCGCTCGATCACCACGGGTGTGTTCGCGCTGCGGGTCTCCTGGAACAACTCGGTCAGGGCGGCCCTGGCTCGCTGGCGCTCCTTCTCGGTGTCCACCCCCTTCTCGGCCTGCAGCACTTCCTGCGCCAGGTCGAGCAGCAGTTTGAGGTACTGCAGGCTGGTCAGCAGCCCCTGCTGCAAGCGCTCCTTCAGCGCCTCCAGCCGCCGCCCCAGCGCCACGAAGCGGGTATCGTCCTGGTGCCTGCGCAGCCGGGCGACGATCTTGACCTCGACCTCGCGCGCTTTCCTGGCCGCGTCGTCGGTCGCCAGGATCTCCTTCAACACCTCGGCGTCCATCACCAGCGTCTCCAGGTCGTCGCGCACCGCCTCGACGTGCACGTGCTCGTGGATCAGTTCCAGTGTCTTGGCGCCCAGCGCGTGCCACAGCAGCTTGCCGGTGCCGCTGGGCGGCCTGAGCGACTCGTAGACCTGGGTGAGCCAGCGGTAGTCCGCTTCGTATTGACCCAAGATGAGGTCGGGTGAGAGGGCCTCCCACAGCCGGGCGAACGTGGAGTAATCTTCTGCAAAGGCGTCACGGGCGTCGTTGTCAGGGATGCATTGCTGCGCGGCCAGCAGCCCTTCGTACCCCAGGATCGTGCGGTCCACACCGGGAAAGTGGGCCAGGCAGGCCGTCATCGCCTGGGGGAGTTGACCCTTCAGTGTCTGCAGGTTAGAGATCACCTGGAGCACGCTCTTGTCGTCAAAGTCCAGCGAACGGGCCACGTCGTCGAACACCCCGATGTAGTCCACGATCAGGCCGTGGCTCTTGCCCGGATAGGGGCGGTTGGTGCGGCAGATGGCCTGCAAGAGCGTGTGGTCGCGCATCGGCTTGTCCAGGTACATCGCCTGCAAGATCGGTGCGTCGAAGCCGGTGAGCAGCTTGGAGGTGACGATGAGGAACTTGAGCGGGTCGTCCGGGTCGCGGAAGCGGTCGAGCAGCCGCTCTGCCTGGTCCTTGCTCAGCGCGTACGGCTGCCATGCGGACTCGCCGGTGTTGACCGTCATCACCACGGCGCTGGCCTCCTCCGGCAGGATCTCGTCCATGGCCTGCTTGTAGATGGCGCACGTCCGGCGGTCAAAGGCCACCACCTGGGCCTTGAAGCCGTTCGGCTCCACCTTCTCCTGGTAGTGCCGCACGACGTCGGCCACGACGGCGCGCACGCGCTCCGGGGCCTGCACCAGCGCGGCCATCCTGGCCGCCCGCCGGGCCAGGTTCTCCTGGTCCTCCTCGGTCAGGTGCCCGGTGAGCGCCTGGTAGGCCTCGTCAATCGCCGCCTGGTCAATGCGCAACTCGACCAACCGCGCCTCAAAGTGGAGCGGCAGCGTGGCCTGGTCGCGCAGCGACTCCTCGAAGGAGTAACGGCTCATGTAGCCGTGCGCGTCCTCCTCCGCCCCGAAGGCGTAGAAGGTGTTGTGGTCCCGCCGGTTGATGGGCGTGCCGGTCAGGCCGAACAGGAACGCGTTGGGTAGCGCCGTGCGCATCTTGCGCCCCAGGTCCCCCTCCTGCGTGCGGTGTGCCTCGTCCACCAGCACGATGACGTTGGAGCGGTGGTTGAGCACCCCTTCCGCCTCGGCGAACTTGTAGATGGTGGTCAGGACGATCTTGCGCACGTCCTGTGCCAGCAGCGTCTCCAGTTCCTTGCGGCTCTCGGCGGCCACCGTGTTGGGCACGTCGGCCGCGTTAAAGGTGGCCGTGATCTGCGTGTCCAGGTCCACGCGATCCACCACCACCAGCACGGTGGGGCTTTTGAGGTCCGGGTGGAGGCGCATCTTCTGCGCGGCAAAGACCATCAAGAGCGACTTGCCCGAGCCCTGAAAGTGCCACAGCAGCCCCTTCTTGATGCGCCCACCCACCACGCGCTCGACGATCTGGTTGGCGGCCTGGTACTGCTGGTAGCGGCAGATGATTTTGATGCGGCGGTGCTTTTTGTCGGTGGCGAAGAGCGTGAAATTCTGCAGCATGTCCAGCAACACCGGAGGCTGCAGCATCCCCCGCACCGCCGTGGCGACCTCGCCCAGGCCCCCTACCTCGATCGCTGAGGAAGGGCCGGGGGGCTCTTCCCGCCACGGCGCCCACAGTTCCAGCGGCGCCTGGACCGCGCCGA